>Ga0070675_100004088_pt1 | contig 11083 bp, 7 predicted proteins | sample KBSM43metaG_FD_65343 | JGI IMG/M metagenome (GOLD analysis project Ga0070675, IMG submission 65343) | Miscanthus rhizosphere microbial communities from Kellogg Biological Station, Michigan, USA - KBS M4-3 metaG | ecosystem: Host-associated > Plants > Roots > Rhizosphere > Soil ...
AACTTGCTGCCGCTCCCCCCTGGCCCGGGGGTAGCGAGGGGCGATCAAATGCCTGATAATACTTAGGTTTGCGCGGCACCCTCGGAGTCCTCGCGGCAAGCGTCAGCCTGAGTGTCTGGCTGGCCAGCCCGGCCCTTGCGGCCGAGCGCGACACGCGTCTGGCCGACGCGGCGATGAACCGCGACCCGGCCACGGTTCGCACACTCCTCCAGCAGAAGACCATCGACGTCAACGCTCCCGGGCGCGACGGCACGCCGGCGCTGCACTGGACGGTGCGCGTCAACGACATCGAGACGGCCAGCGCCCTCTTGCGCGCGGGCGCCGACCCCAAGCTGATCACGCGCTACGGTGTGACCCCGATGTCGCTGGCCGTCGCGAACGGCAACGCGGCGATGATCAAGCTGCTGCTCGAGGGGGGCGCGGACGCCAACGCGCCGGACGGCGCCGGCGACACGCCGTTGATGACGGCGGCTCAGGTCGGCAGCCTCGAGAGCGTCAAGACGCTGCTGGCCGCCGGCGCGACGCTCGATGCACGCGACAAGAACTTCCAGCAGACAGCGCTCATGGTGGCGGTGCGCGCCAACCATCCCGAGCTGGTTCGCTACTTCATCGAGCAGGGCGCATCGGTGAACGCGCAGACACGCACGGCCGAGGCGCCGCGCTGGGTGCTGCCCAACTCGGTGCCCGGCTTCGGCCACGGCATCGGCATCGTCCGCGGCGGACTACCCGAGCGCGGGTCCCGCTACTTGATCCCCGGCGCCATGACGCCGCTTCAGTACGCCTCGCGTGACGGACGTCTCGAATCGGCGCGCCTCCTTCTCGACGCCGGGGCGACCATCGAGCAGGCCGACGCCAACGGCGTCACGCCGCTGCTCGCGGCCATCGGCAACAACCATCCGGACGTGGCGCGGCTGCTCATCGATCGCGGCGCCAACGTCAACGCCATCGACTGGTACGGGCGTACGCCGCTCTGGACGGCCGTCGAAGCCCGCAACATGGACTTCGACAACAACACCTTCGTGAACAACGTGGACCGGGCGCCGCTGCTCGAGCTGATCAAGGTGCTGCTCGACAAGGGCGCGCTCGTGAACGCGCGCACCAAGGAGTCCCCGCCCATCCGGCGGCAGATGCTGGCCACCACCGGTACGCTCGAGTGGGTGGACTTCACCGGGCAGACGCCGTTCATCCGCGCCGCGCTGGCGGGCGACGTCACCGTGATGAAGCTGCTCCTGGCCAAGGGCGCCGATCCCAAGATTCCGACGTTCGGCGGTACGACGGCACTCATGGCCGCGGCCGGCGTGAACTGGGTGGTCGATCAGACGGCCGACGAAGGGCCCAAGGCGCTGCTCGAAGCGGTGCAGCTCTGCTTCGATCTCGGGCTGGACGTCAACGCGATCAACTCGATGGGGCTGACGGCGCTGCACGGCGCCGCCAACCGCGGCTCCGACGACATCATCCGGTTCCTCGTGAGCAAAGGCGCGCGACTCGACATCAAGGACAAGGAGGGGCGCACGCCGGCCGCCTGGGCCGAAGGCGTGTTCCTGGCCACGCATCCGGCCCAGCCGAAGCCGAAGTCGATCGCGCTGCTGAAAGAGCTCACGGGCGCCACGGCCTCGGGCGCGCGCCCATGAGAGTGCTGCCCTTCGCCGCACTCTGGGTGGCGGCGTTTGCCGTCGTGTCCGCGCAGTCGGGCGCGCCGGCGCCCTCGCGGTCCGCCGCGCCGCTGCCGCCCGCCGACCCCGGCTTCATCAAGCAGTACTGCCTGACGTGCCACAACGAGCGGGCGAAGGTCGGGGGGCTGGTGCTCGACCCGGCGGGCCTGGACCACGTTGGCACCGACGCCGAGCAGTGGGAAAAGGTGGTGCGCAAGATCAAGACGGGGATGATGCCGCCGAGCGGCATGCCGCGGCCGGATCGCGCCGCGCTCGACGGCTTTGCCACGGCGCTCGAGGCGCGGCTCGATCGCGCCAACCCGCCGGGCGCGCATCCCGACGCGCCGGCGCTCCATCGTCTCAACCGCACCGAGTACGCCAACGCGATTCGTGATCTGCTGGCGCTCGACGTGGACGTGAAGGCACTTCTGCCGCCCGACGACTCCAACGAGGGCTTCGACAACATCGCCGAGGCGCTCACGGTGTCGCCGTCGCTGATCCAGGGCTACGTGGGCGCGGCGATGAAGATCAGCCGGCAGGCCGTGGGCGATCGCAACGCCGCTCCGGCGCAGGTCACCTACTCGGCGCCCGGCCGGCTGGCCCAGGACAAGCACATCGAAGGGCTGCCGCTCGGCACCCGCGGCGGCCTGCTGATCACCCACAACTTCCCGCTCGACGCCGAGTACGAGTTCAGCCTGGGCGGCGGCGGAGGCGGCGGGTTCTTCGGCGCCGCCAACCTCGACGTCACCATCGACGGCGACCCGCTGACGGTGCGCAACCCGCGCGGCTTCCGCCAGAAGGTCAGCGCCGGCCCCCACGTGATCAGCGTGGCCATCGTCGATCGCCAGCGCGGGGCGGGCGTGGACGAAGGGTTCTCGGACTTCCGCATCGACTCCGCGTTCACGCCGCCCGGCGGCGTGAATGGCCTCACGATCACCGGTCCGTTCAACTCCACCGGCGCCGGCGACACGCCGAGCCAGAAGAAAGTGTTCGTGTGTCGGCCGTCGGCCGCGGCGCAGGAAACGCCCTGCGCGCGCCGGATCGTCTCGGCGCTGGCCAGGCGAGCCTTCCGGCAGCCGCCAACCGCGGGCGACCTCGACACGCTGATGACGTTCTATCGCGAGGGGCGCGAGGGTGCCGACTTCGACACCGGCATCCAGCACGCGCTTGCACGCATTCTGGTGGCGCCGAAGTTCGTGTTCCGTGCCGAGGAAGTGCCGGCGGCGACCGCCAAAGGCGGCACCTACGCCATCAGCGATCTCGCGCTCGCCTCGCGGCTCTCGTTCTTCCTCTGGAGCAGCATTCCCGACGATCAGCTGCTGGACCTCGCGATCGCCGGCCGGCTGTCGAACACGGCGGTGCTCGCCCAGCAGGTGGCGCGCATGCTCGCCGACCCGAAGGCCGAGGCGCTCGTGCGCAACTTCTCCGGCCAGTGGCTCTACCTGCGCGAGCTCGCCAACGTGCAGTCTGAGGCGCGGACGTTCGACGACAACTTACGCCAGTCGTTCCGGCGCGAGACCGAGATGCTCTTCGGCAGCATCGTCCGCGAGAACCGCAGCCTCTTGACGCTGCTCGACGCCGACTACACGTTCCTGGACGAACGGCTCGCGCGGCACTACGGCATTCCGAACGTGTACGGCAGCTACTTCCGGCGCGTGTCGCTGGGGCCAGACAGCCCGCGACGCGGCCTGCTCGGCCAGGGCAGCATGCTCACAGTGACGTCGGTGGCCACGCGCACGTCGCCGGTGTCGCGCGGCAAGTGGGTGCTCGAGAACCTGCTCGGCACGCCGCCGCCGCAGCCGCCGCCCGGCGTCGAAGTGAACCTGGAAGAGGACCCCAAGGCGGCCAAGCCCACCACGCTGCGCCAGCGGCTGGAGCAGCACCGCGCCAATCCGGTGTGCGCCTCGTGCCACAAGATCATGGACCCGATGGGGTTCGCCCTCGAGAACTTCGACCTCGTGGGCGCGTGGCGCGAACGCGACGCGGGCATGCCGATCGACTCCACGGGCCAGCTGGCCGATGGCACGCCGCTCCACGGGGCCGCAGACCTGCGCAAGGCGGTGCTGGGCCGATCCGAGGCGTTCATGACCGTGGCCACCGAGAAGCTGCTGATCTACGCGCTCGGGCGGCCGCTGCACGCCACCGACATGTCGACGGTGCGCGAGATCGTGCGCGCCGGCGCGCGCAACGGCCAGAAGTTCTCGTCGCTGGTGCTCGGCGTCGTCGAAAGCGCGCCGTTCCGGCTTCGCGTCAAAGGGTAGGAGAATGGTGACATGGCGTTCCTGACCAGGCATCATCTGTCGCGCCGCACGTTTCTGCACGGCATGGGCGTGTCGCTCGCGCTCCCGCTCCTCGACTCGATGATTCCCGCCGCGACGGCGCTCGGGCAGACGGCGGCGGGCGGCGCGCGAACCAGGTTCGGCGCCATCTACTTCCCGCACGGCGCCATCATGAACAAGTGGACGCCGTCCACCGTGGGCGCCGGTTACGAGCTCACCGAGATCCTGCAGCCGCTCAAGCCGTTCTACGACCAGGTCACCGTGGTGAGCAGCCTGCGCCACGCGCTGGCCTATGGCAGCGGCGCCACCGCCAATCACAACCGCTCCGCGGCCGCCTATCTCAGCGCCTCGTTCGCCAAGCCGGGCGCGAAGGCGTCGCTGGGGATCACGGTGGACCAGGTGGCCGCGCGCGCCATCTCGCAGGACACGCCGCTCCCCTCGCTCGAGCTGATGATCGAAGAGCCGAGCGTCAACTGCGGCGACGGCCTGAGCTGCTCGTACCGCGACACGATCTCGTGGCAGGGCCCGTCGTCGCCGCTGCCGATGCAGAACAACCCGCAGGTGGTCTTCGAGCGGCTGTTCGGCGACGGCAGCACCGACGCCCAGCGCAAGGCGCGGCGCGCGCAGTCGATGAGCCTGCTCGATTCGGTGCTCGGCGAAGCCGCATCGCTCCAGAAGAAACTGCCGGCGAACGACCGCACGCGGCTCGATCAGTATCTCGAGGACGTGCGAGAAATCGAACGCCGGGTCCAGAAGGCCGGGCAGCAGCTGTCAGACGACCTCGATATTCCCGCGGCGCCCACCGGCGTGCCGAAGGACGTCGAGGAGCACATCACGCTGATGTACGACCTGCAGGTGCTGGCGTGGCAGGCGGAGATCACCCGCGTGTCCACGTTCCTGATGTGCAAGGAGTTGAGCGGCCAGGTCTACGCGAAGAGCGGGATCCGCGACCCGTTCCACACGCTGTCGCACCATTCGAACGTGCAGGAGAACAAGGACCGCTTCACGCAGCTCAATCAGTACCACGTGAAGCTGTTCACGCACTTCCTCGGCAAGCTGAAGGCGACGCCCGACGGCGACGGCACGCTGCTCGACCACTCGCTGGTGCTCTACGGGAGCGGCATGAGCGACGGCAACTCGCACAACCACACCGACCTGCCGGTGGTCCTCGCCGGTGGCGCCTCGGGGCGGTTGAAGGGCGGGCGCCACATCCAGAACCCGAAGGACACCCCGATGGCGAACCTGCTGCTCTCGATGCTCGAGACGCTGCAGGTGCCGACGGATCACTTCGGCGACAGCAGCGGCCGCGTCGCGCTGTAAATCTTCGTAGGGCGGGGCTTCAGCCCCGCCGGCGCGGCTAAAGCCGCGCCCTACGAAGGCCCGACCTTGCGCTGCGCGACGTCGAGGATCATCCGCGCGAGCAGGTACATCCGCGGTTCGACGGACCTGAGGTCGATGTACTCGCGATCGTCGGAGTGCGCACCGGCGCCGATCGGGCCGAACCCCTCCACCACGGGCGCCTTCGTCTTGAGTGCCGCGAACGCCGCGTCGGTGCCGCCACCCTCGGACCGGTCGAGCACGCGAAGCCGCCGCCCGATCGACGCGTAGACCTGCGCGGCGTGCGCCGCCATCCCCCGCGACGCCGGCGACGCTTCGAGCGGCGGACGCCGCCGCTCCAGGACCACGCTCACCTGGGTCTCGGGAATCAGCTTGTGGGTGATGCGCTCCTTGAGCCGCGCCTCGAGCACGTCCCAGTCGCGCACGCGCAGCACGCGCGCGTCGGCGGTGGCCTCGGCGGAGGCCGGGATGATGTTGCGGGCCGCGCCGGCGCGCGCCACCGTCCAGTTGAGCGTGGCGCCGGTCTGCGGGTCGGAGAGGTCGCGCATCTGCAGAATCTGGTGCGCCAGCTCGTAGAGCGCGTTGCGGCCGTCGGACGGCGCGCTGCCGGCGTGCGACGAGCGCCCCCGCACGCGCAACAGCGCCGCGCCGTTGCCCGAGGTGGCCAGCCGCAGGCTGTCGGAGGCGTCGGAGCCCTCGCAGGAGAACACGGCGTCGTGCTCGCTTCCCAGGCGGGTAATCAACCCGCGCGAGGCGGGTGAACTGATTTCTTCGTCGGCATTCACGAGCAGGGTGATCAGGCCGTAGTCGCGTGCGTCGAGCGCCTGCAACACGGCCACCGCATGGATGGCCAGCGCCACCCCGCTCTTGTCGTCGGCGATGCCGAGCCCGTAGGCGCGATCGCCCTCGACGCGGAACGGCTGCCGGGCGGCCGTGCCCCGCTCGTACACGGTGTCCATGTGGGCCAGCAGGAGGATGCGGGCGCTGCCGGTGCCGCGGAACCGGGCCACCACCGACTTGCCCGGCTGCGGCGGCGTGTCGTCGAGCCGTGTCATGTCCGCCGGCGGCGGCACCACGTCCACGTCGCCGCCGATCGCGCGCAGGCGGGCGGCGACGAGCGTCGCCAGGCGGTCGAGCCCCTCGGCGTCGCGGCTGCCGGACTCGATCGACACCAGCTCTTTCAGCGTCGCCAGGTAGGCGCTCTGCTCCTGACGCACGCGCGCCATCAGGCGATCCCCGCTCTGTGCGCTGGACGGCCACGACACCGCCAGCACGCCGGCGGCCGCCAGCCCCGCGAGGCAGGCGACGACCGCTTGCCTCCTGGTTTCCCGCATGTGGTGCTGCCCCGCTCCCGCCTTAGTGGACCGTGCGCTTCGGATCGTAGGTGGGCTTCACCGTGCCCAGCCGCTGCGCGACCTCGAACAGCGTCGGATAGAACTGGACGAACGTGTTCTCCACCGCGGTGTTGTCGCGATGGCAGGCATAGCACGACGCCGTCGGAGGATTCGGCATCGCCGAGTCGGTGAGCCCGTTGGCGCCGCTGAATCCGAGATATGCCCAGCCACCGGTGGACGCGTAGCGCGTCGAGTCCTTCACGGCGGCTTCGATCCCCATCATCGCGCCCTGGGTCTGCCCGCCGGTGTCAATCGACACATGCCGCTCGCCGCGGCGCAGCTCCAGGATGAACATCGTGCCCTCGGGCCAGCGGCCCGACTGCAGGAACGCGCGATACGACTGGCGGTTGACGAAGACGTTGTCGAAGACCGGCGGCCGCGCCTGGCCGGCGGCCGCAGCCGCGGCGGCGGCCGCCTGCGCCTCGGGCGCGTAGGACATGCCGAGGCCGCTCGTCACGTAGACCCATTCGCGATAATCCTGAGGCCGCACCACGGCGCCGGACGCGTTGAACGACACGCCATCGGTCACCCGAGTCGCACCGCTCTGAGCGCTCAGGACCGCCGCGGCGCACGTCATGGCCGCTGCTGCCAGCAGCGTACCCTTCCCGATTCTCGAGGAAATCATGTCGCCTGCCCCCTGCTGCATTTTACGCGAGCGAGGCAGGCAGGCCTGAAGGCCTGCAGCCACGTGGCGGGGACTCAGCGTCCGAGCCAGTAGGCCATCTTCACCAGGAAGACGTCGTCGCCGCGCGCCCCGAAGAGCGCCCGCGCATCCCGTCCCGGGACGAACACGCCGGGGTTCGACAGGTCGACCTGCTGGCGGGTCCACACCGCGTAGAGGGCCGAGCCCGGCCTTATCTCCCAGCGGAACACGGAGTTGAACCGGAGCGACTTGAAGTTGAAGTCGGGGTCGTTGAACGTGAACGCGGGCGACGCACCCGCCGCGTCGGCGTCCACGGTGTACAACCGCGCCGCGGGATCGTAGGACAGCGTCGAACCAGGCGTCCCGTAGTGCAGGAAGTCGTAGCTCCGCGGCCGCGCCAGCTCCTTGAAGTCGCCGTAGTCGCCCACGGCCATCAGCGGCTGGGCATATACCTGTATCGAGACCTTCGGCGTCACGATGACGCTGACGCGCGTCGTCATCGTCAGCTGACTCTGCTGGAGCTCGCCGAAGACGTAGCGGCCGCCGAAGGTGTTGGTCGCCGTCGCGTCGGCAACCGACTTCACGTATTGGGCGATCTGCCGGTTCCGGTTCCACTGTGGACCGGTGGAGACGGTGAGCCGAGGCGACGGCTTGAAGTTGAACGAGACCGAGGCGTTGCGGCTCCAGCCGCCGCTCTCGCGCCAGTTCTTGTTGTAGTTGCCGGAGACCGACAGCCATTTCCGCGAGTCGGTGTTGCCGTTCACGTTCCAGAATCCGCCGGCCGGGTTCTCCGCCGATGGGCCGCCGCGCGTGAGTCGATCGTCGAGCACGCGGCGGCCGTAGCCGGCGTTGACCCCGACCGACCAGTAGTTCATGAAATTGTTGCGCGCCTGCATGTTCCAGTTGTCGGACTGCATCTCCCGCGCATAGTTCCAGGTCCACGACTTGGCCGCCCAGACGCTGCGGGAGCGACTGAAGCGACGCGGTGTGGTGCCCTGCACGAACACGACCGCGTGCGCGCCGGCGCGATCGCCGGTGCTGTGGAAGCCCAGGTCGTTCGATTCCCAGCCCGGACTGCCGGTCCAGAGCGCGGCGTTGACGCGCCAGTTGCCGCGGTTGCGATTGAGATTGACGCGGCCCGTGAACCCCGAGAGGCTCGTGAGCGTCGGGTCGAGATGGACGTGCGGCGCGTCGGGGCGCTGGTAGTACCGCTGCGGCGCGCGCTGCAGCTTTTCGACGAGCGTCGTCGTGCCTGCCACGCGGCTGGTCGCGACCTCGCCGGTGATCACCCACTCCTTGTCGCGGTCCAGGAACCAGTAGGCGTCGGTGCCCACGACGAACGCCTCGCTGCTGAGACCGTCTTTGGCGGCCTGCGTGTTCAGCTGCCGGCTCACGGACGTGGCCAGGAAACCGAGGCCGGTGCGGTTGCCGACTTCACGCTGCACTCGCGCCACGGTGTAACTCGTGAGCGGCTCGACGATGGCGCGCGAGCCGAGCCCGCCGACGCTCGTGCGCGCCGTCTCCTCGCCGGTGAGCGCCTGCAGCAGCCCGAGACTCCAACGCCCCGATGTCTTGCCGGTGAGCTTCGCGGCGCCGAGAATCGTGGTGGCCGTGGGCGCGTCCACGTAGTCGCCGCTCGCGGCCAGCTGCGGCGCCCGTCCGATGCGACGCGAGTAAAAGATCTGCGGCTCGGAGTTGTTGAAGCCCCAGTAGTCGTTGGCACCGCCTCGCCCGAAGTTGTTGAAGATCTGCGAGCCCTCGAGGAAGAACGGGCGCTTTTCGTCGAAGAACGTCTCGAAGGCGGTGAGGTTGACGACCGCCGGATCGACCTCCACCTGCCCGAAGTCCGGGTTGACGGTGGCGCTGACGGTGAGATTGCTCGAGAGCCCCCACTTCATGTCGAGGCCAGCAGCACCGAACCCGCGCGAACCGTCGTTGAAGGGATTGCCCGCTGTGGATGGCTGGATGAATTCGGCCCGTCCGGCCACGTAGGGGAGCAGTTCGAGATTGCGCCGTGGGTGCATGCCGTCGAGCCCGGTCAGCTCCAGCATGCGCGACGCGTTGCCGTTCTCGTTCTTCGGCACCATCTCGAGCCACGAGTACTCGTTCTTGCGCCGGACGAAGCGCTCGACGTTGATGCCCCAGGTCTGGCGTTCGGCGTTGGTGAAGCGCAGCTGCGACAGCGGGATGCGGATCTCGGCCGACCAGCCCTGGTCGTCCATGGACACCTGCGACTGCCACACCGCGTCCCAGGTGCCGTCCCACCAGCTGTCGTTGTAGAGCGCGGCATCCTGCTGCACGTTGGCCGCGCTCACCCGGAAGATGGCGCCGGTGAGCTTGTCGCGCATCGGGTCCAGAAAAATCGTCAGACGGTCGGCATCCGCGTCGCCGTCCCGCGACGACAGCCGGCGCGTGATCTGCGCCGGGGTGCCGTCGAACATCCGCGCGCCGATGTAGACGGCCGTGTCGTCGTAGAGGATCCGGATTTCGGTGGACTCAGTGGCCGGCCGGCCCTCGTCGGGATCGCGCTGCGTGAAGCCGTCCGCGACGGGAGCCGTAGCCCAGGCTTCCTCGCTGAGGCGGCCGTCGATCACGGGAGGGGTGCTGGCACGGACGGCGCGAATGACCCGGGGGGCCGGGCGGTCGGGCGTCTGCCCTGACGCCACGGCGGCCATTCCCACCCCGACGACGACCCCGAGCGCGTGCCGGGACAGGAAAAGCCGCATGTGCGTGCGAAGTGTCTCGGCTGTAGACGCCGGCGGCAAGCTCCTGGTTGGGTTAACCCATTCTGGTCGGGTCAACCCACCCGGAAAGAACGCTACTGCCCTTTGCGAAGATAGATGGTGCCGTTGAACGACCGCAGTTCGATCTCCGGCCCGCCGCCATTCACGGTGCCGTAAATCGCCCGGTTGATCTCCACACGCAGCTTGCCGTTGTTGCGCGTCGCACCGGGGGATGGCGAGCCGCTCTGACGCAGCTGGACGTCGAAGTCCGTAAAGATGTCGCCATTGTCGCTGCGCATCTTCAGGGTGGCCTTGATGCTCGCCGGCATGGTCACATCCACCTTTCCGTTGAAGGACGTGAACGCCATCGGCTTGTCGGCCATGACACGCGAGAGCGTAGCCGTCACGCCGCCGTTCTGCGAGTTGGCGACGACGGACCCCGCCACGTTGGTCAGCACCACGGCCCCGTTCACGTTCTCGATTTCCAGCTCGCCTTCGACGTTCTCGACGGTGATGGTACCGCCGTTGACGCTCCCCAACTCGAGGTTCGTGCGCAGCGGCACGCGAATCTCCAGCGCGCCGATGCCCTGACGGAACGAGGTGGACTCGATCTTGATCTCGTTCCGTTCCTCGCTGATCTCTAAACCTGGTGACTGCGTCAGCCGGCGCAGCCCCGGCGGCGCCGGCCGCTCAGGCGACGCCGGCCTGCCGGACGCGGTTCGTATGACCACCGCCACGTCCCGCCGGTTCTCGCCGCGCACCGTGATGCCGCCTGAGTTGAGCAACTGGACCTCGATCTTGCCCGGTCGGGACGGGTCGCTGAACGGAATCACCTGGGTCTCGTCCTGAGCCGACGCCGTCGTCACGAAGCCGGCGCCCAGCAGCGCGATGGCTGTGACGCAGGCAATAGCACGCATTGACACCCTCATCGATACTCTCCTCGACGCTCAGCGCGCCGCGCGCTTGATGCGCACGTCGCCATTGAGCGTGTCGAACGTCAGCAGGGGGCCGCCCGCGCCGACGCGCACTTTGGTAAACCCTCGTTGCCGGTAAA
>Ga0070675_100004089_pt1 | contig 11076 bp, 10 predicted proteins | sample KBSM43metaG_FD_65343 | JGI IMG/M metagenome (GOLD analysis project Ga0070675, IMG submission 65343) | Miscanthus rhizosphere microbial communities from Kellogg Biological Station, Michigan, USA - KBS M4-3 metaG | ecosystem: Host-associated > Plants > Roots > Rhizosphere > Soil ...
CGGGCGTGTCGAGCCGGCCGGCCTCGACGAGCTTCTGTCCGACCGCCAGCAGGACGAGGCGGACATGGGCGTTGGCGCCCTGGTCGATATAGAAGTGGTGGTCCGGTGTGAGCGGGGCCATGCGGAGGTTCACCGCGTTCGCGGCTCGCATCTCCTCGAGCGCGTCGCCGTCGAGCCCATCGAGTATCTGGCGCGAGGCCGCCTCGATGTCCTGGCGCATCGCGTCGATCGCCGACGGGTAGTCGTAGTCGCTGGTGAGGTAGCCGCGGATCAGCTCGAGGACCGGCTCCATCTCCTCGCGGACCGTCGGGAAGACGAACTCGTGGCTCCAGACGGCATGCCAGCCGAACTCGCGCTGGTAGGGCTCGATGCGCTCCGAGATGAACCGCCGACCACGCTCCGACCCGCGCAGCGCCGAGGAGATGGCCTTGGTGTCCTCGGGCTCGAACGCCGCCCGTAGCTCTGTGTCGTCGCGGACCTCGTTCTTCATCCGCCACAGCGCCTCGATCGAGTCCCAGTTCCGATCGGACGCCGAGTTCTGGAGCCGGCCGAGCAGCTCCTCGTCGATCGATCCGCGGGTCCGCTCCATCACCGCGCGCAGGTTCAACGTCGCTGACAGCTGGGCGAAGTTGAGCATCCAGTGGATCTTCCAGTGGCGGTCGTGGATGTCGATCCCGTCCTCGAGCAGCGTCGCTGTCTCGGCGAGCGTCATCTGGTCCGCCCGGTCCAGCTGCCCCTCGAGGTAGGCGAAGTTGCGCTGCATCTCGGGGACCAGGCGATCACGCCACCAGTCGGCGAAGTGCTCGCCATACACGGGGAGGACCGTGTCGAGATACGCGCCCATGTTCTGGGCGAAGGAGTCGTCCTTCGGGACACGCGCCTGGTAGCGAGATGAGTACTCGGTTCCCTCGATGTGGAGGCCTGGGTCGGCAGGCACGGCCGTCGTGTAGACGTAGCCGTTCACGTTCTTCGCCAGCCAATCGACCGCGAACGGCGTCCCGAACCGGCGGAACATGTGGTCGCAGCTTAGCCACCAGCCGCCGATGTCGAAGAACATCGGGCTGACCGGATGCGGGATGTGGAGGTCGTCGTAGACCCAGAAGAAGTCCTTCTCGGTCTCCGAGTCCCAGCTGATCGGGAACGACTCGTCCCCCAGGAACTGACCGAGGACCTCCTCCGTCACCGCCACTCGCTCCTCCTCCGACCGATGTGTCGACGGCTAGACGCGCGCCTCGGTGGGCTTGACGTCTTCGGGTGCCTTGCCCTCCTTCGCGGCGAGGGCCTTGCGGGCCTTGTCCCAATCGGACCGGAACTGGACGATGCCCTTGTCGGTCAGCGGATGGTGGACCATCTGCTGGAGGATCTTGAACGGGATCGTCGCGACATGGGCGCCGGCCAACGCGGCCTGGGTCATGTGCAGCGGGTTGCGGATCGAGGCGGCGAGGACCTCGGTGTCCAGCTCATGGATCGCCACGATCTCGGCGAGCTCGCGGACGACGATCATCCCGTCCTGGTTGATGTCGTCGAGCCGGCCGACGAATGGCGACAGCAGGCTCGCGCCGGCCTTGGCGGCGAGGAGCCCCTGGTTCGCCGTGAAGATCAGCGTGCAGTTGGTCTTGATGCCCTCGTCGGCGAAGCGGCTCATCGCTTCGAGCCCCTCCTCGCTCATCGGGACCTTGACGACGATGTTCGGCGCGAGCTTGGCGAACGCCCGGCCTTCAGTGAGCATGCCCTCGACGTCCTCGGCGACCACCTCAGCCGATACGGGGCCGCTCGTGATCCCGCAGATCTCCTTGAGCACCTCTTCATAGGTGCTGCCGCTCGTCTTCGAGAACAGGGTCGGGTTGGTCGTGACGCCATCGAGGATTCCCCACCGCGCGACGGTGCGGATCTCTTCGATATCGGCGGTGTCGAGGAAGATCTTCATGGCTTCGGCTCCAGGGCTCGTGCGCTCATGCGAAGGGACGCGATTCTAGCGCTGGAGGCGGGTCCGTCGCGGACACGGTGCGGTCACGTTCGTTGCGGGGGTGCTGCAGCGCGCGTTGCTGCCGCGCGCAGGGCGCCGTTCGTTCAGCCGGCGAGTTGCGCAGATGCCTCTCGACGATCGACGAGATAGGAGGCCCCGGTCAGGGCGACGCCGATCAGGACTACGATCAGGACGACGCCGAAGAACGGGTTCCCCGTGCTGATCAACAGGGCGAGGAGACCGAGACTCAACACGGAGCGCACGGCCAGAGTCGTCGTGTACAGCGCCTCCACGGAGTGCCGGATGATCTGGACGATCAGGATCCCCAGCGCGATGAGGACCAGCCCGGCCAACCGCAGCGGGGGCTCGTCGTAGGTCACGTTCGAAAGCAGGAGCGTCGTGGCGAAGGTAGGAACGAACACGAGCAGGACGCCCGCGGGGAGCACGTACCCGGCGAGGTAGTACAGGCTCAAGTGGGTCCGACGCATGGGGCCGACCTCCGTTCCGAGAGAAGGGCGCTGCGTCCCGGTCGGGGATCTGGTGATCGCCGCCAGTCCGTTGCTTGACGCTACGGACTCTAGCCGAGTGCGTTGCGTGATGCAACGGGGTAGATTCGGCCGGTGCAGCGCACCAGCCTGGCCGACTTCCACTGCTCCGTCGCGCGGACGATCGACATCATCGGTGAGTGGTGGACGCCCCTGATCATCCGGGACGCGTTCTACGGCCGGACCCGGTTCGAGGACTTCCAGCGCAGCCTCGGAATGGCCAGGAACGTGCTGGCCGCCAGGCTCGAGCGGCTCGTCGAGACCGGGATCATGGCCAGGTCGCGCTACCAGGAACGGCCGCCACGCGACGAGTACGTGCTTACCGAAAAGGGGCGTGACCTCTTCCCGGTCATCGCGGCCCTGCTCGCCTGGGGCGACAAGTGGACCGCCGGCGAGCCTGGCCCACCGCTCCTGCTCATCCACGACGCGTGTGGGCAGCCGGCGACACTCCAGGCCACCTGTGACCACTGCGGCGGGCCGCTGTCGCTCGAGACGATCCAGCCCGTGCCCGGGCCCGGCGCCTAGCCGGGGACCGCGCCCGGCATCGCAAAAGCATCAGGACTCGGGCGGCTCGTTGGTCGAAGGAGACCGGATCCTCCGCGTGTCGACGTGGAGGGGCGGCATCGCGGCCGCGCTGGGGACCGTGTCGACGCGAAAGCGCAGCGCCCGTACGGCCCTCGCGCGGGGGCCGAGTGGCAGCGTCAAGTGCGGGTCATGCGGCCCCATCACGGCCTCAGAGAGGGTGCCACGGTACCGCCGCTCGACAGGCGTATCGCCAAGCCGGGCTCGATCGGAGGAGCGATAGATGTCGAACGAGCGGCGGTCCGTGGAACCGGATCTCATACGGCTGCGCGGGGCGGTGAGTCTTGCGCTGCTGATCCTCGTCGCGGCCGCTTGTCAGAGCGCCGGTACTTCCCCCACGACGGCTCCAGCGTCCAGCGCCGTGGCGACGAGCAGCGCGGCACCAAGCGACGCTCCGTCTGCGACGGTCACGTCAGCGGCGCCTTCCCAGGCGACGACCGTCTCGGTCGCTCTCCAGGAATTCGCGATCGTCCCGTCGGTCGCAAGCGCGCCGGCCGGAAAGGTGACGTTCGTCGCCAAGAACACCGGACCCGACGACGTCCACGAGATGGTCGTGCTCCGGACCGATCTCGACCCAGCCGCCTTGCCGGTCGACAACGACGGCAAGGCCGACGAGGAAGGCGACGGGATCATGTCGATCGGCGAGACGGGCGATGTCGCGGTCGGTGCGACGAAAGACGTGGCCTTCGACCTCGCACCCGGAAAGTACGTGCTCATCTGCAACATCGTCCAGACCGAACCCGACGGGTCGAAGGAAGCGCACTACAAGGTCGGCATGCGAACGGCATTCACGGTGACCGCCCCCTGACGGCGACGGCCACATACGTCGTTCGTCGGGGTCGATATCGAGGAATTACCGCCAGTCTGTCGAAAGCATCACGACTCTGGCGACTGCGGCTGGAGTAGCTCCCGGGCCACGCTTGCCGCCGCGAGTCAGGGTGCCGATCCGACCGCGCACCCCGCTTGGCCGCCCTCGTACGTTGGCAAGCCCGCCTCGATCGCCTCTGTCGGTCATCGTCTCGAGCAGCCGGTATCGCCTGCCAGTTGTAATACAGCTGCCCAGAACAGTGTTGCCTGCGTGCACCCCCCCGGACTACGGTCGAAGGCAAGCTCGCGTTCCAAGAAACCTGACCCGGGGGCGAGGATTCGTTTCACGAACGCACGCTGAGTGGGGGATGTATTGACGAACGGGCACCAGACGGCGCCGCCGGCGTCGGGAGATCCACAGATGATCACCCAGCCGATTTCGGGCCGCTTGCCCGCCTGGAAACGGGCGTTCGATATCTTCGTTTCTGCGATCGCTCTCCTTATGGCCAGCCCGTTCGTCGCCGTGGCGGCGGTCGCGATCCGCGTGTGGATAGGCTCGCCTGTCATCGTCCGGGTCACGGCCGTGGGTCAGGGCGGAAGGCCGGTCACGGTCCGAACGCTTCGAACCCTCACGAGCATCGACGACGATCCCTCGGGAGCGGCATCGCGCAGCGTTGCTAGCCGGATAAGCCGGGTCGTCGCGGGGACTCGTCTGGATCGCGTCCCGGCGCTGTTCAGCGTCCTTGGAGGCGACCTGTCCCTAGTGGGACACGACTGGGCCATTACTCGACAGATCGACTGGCTCGACCCGACGTACAAGCATGTGCTGGCCGCCAGGCCGGGCGTGATATCGCTGTCCCGGCTGGATGCCCAACCACAGGACACCGCTCACAAGGGACCGGAGGTGCTCGCGGCCGAGCAGCTCGCGCTGGATGCCTACTACCTGGATCACCGATCGCTGGGCCTTGATGTCCGCGTGCTTCTCGATGCGGCGAGGTCGTATGCGACGTCTATGGCTGTGCTGCTCGCTGGAGCTGTCGGATATCGGGGAGCTCCGTCGACGGGCACCAGGTTGGGCGCATCTGTAGACGCGGCACTCGCGAGGCTTCGCGGGCGGCAGTTATTCCTGATCGACCTCGTCGGCAGCGCGATCGCGATCTACGTCGTCTTCGTGCTGAGGTTCACGTGGGACCTCGCTCCGGCGTTCCTTGCCGTCTATCTGCCGGCGGTACTCACCCCACTATTCGTTAGACCGGTCCTCAATTTCGGCGTCGGGTTGTACGACCGCATGTGGCGTCACGCAAGTGTTCCCGAGTTACTCGTGATCGTACGAGCCATCCTGGCCGGGACGGTCGTATCCGTCGCCGTCTTCTACCTCGTCCTGACGCCGCTTGGGATCGCAGGCACGAGAGCGTTTCCGAGATCATTCTGGATCCTCGAAGGCCTCCTGGCCCTCGCCCTCGTCGCCACTCCGCGCCTCGCAGTCCGGGCAAGCGCCAACTGGCGCGCCCATGAGGGGCGGGGTGCGCCTCCGTTACGTCTTCGGGCGCTCCTGTACGGCGCCGGGTCAGCGGGCGCGATGGTCGCGCGGTCGGCGCAGCGGGAGTCCGACGCTGGACTCGAACCGGTCGGGTTCCTTGACGACGACCCGTCGCGCAAGGGCAAGCAGGTCGCCGGATTGACGGTGTTCGGCGACGCGGACGCGTTGCGAGACGCCGTGACTCTCACGGGGGCCCGGGTCCTGCTCATCACGATGCCGCGAGCTGAAGGCCCGTCTGTGCGGCGCGTCACTCAGGCCGGATTCGATGCCGGGCTCGACGTTCGGACCGTACCCCCGATGCATGAACTGTATGACGGGACGGTCGATGCATATCGGCTTCGACGCGTTCGTGTCGAGGATCTCATCCGCCGACCGGAGACCTCTCGCATAGGACCCGAGGTCCAGGCGATCATCCGCGATCGGTGCGTGCTCGTCACGGGTGCCGGCGGATCGATCGGATCGGAACTCGCGCGGCAGGTGTTCGCGATGCACCCGGCTCGGCTCGTCCTCATCGATCGGGCCGAAAGTCCCCTTTACAGCATCGAGCGTGAACTCGACGCGCTCGCCTTGGCCGGGCGAGGCGGGGCCGAGCTCCAGGTCCATCTGGCGAACATCGCGAGCCGAGCACAAGCGAGGAGGCTGGTCGAATCAGCACAGCCGGACGTCATCATCCACGCCGCCGCCTACAAGCATGTGCCCTTGATGGAGTCCCACCCATCAGAAGCCGTTCACGTCAATATCGGGGGCACGATGGCGGTCGTTGACGCCGCTGTCGCTGCGGGTACGGGTACGTTCGTTCTCGTATCGACCGACAAGGCTGTCACGCCCACGAGCACCATGGGGGCGACGAAGCGGGTGGCCGAGTGGTTGGTCGCCGAGGCTGCCCAACGTACAGGGCGAGGCTATGTCTCCGTTCGCTTCGGCAACGTGCTCGGGTCGACGGGAAGTGTGGTGCCTATCTTCCAGGGACAGCTCGAACAGGGTCAGGCGCTCACGATCACGCATCCTGAGATGACCCGGTTCTTCATGACGATCCCCGAGGCGTCCTCGCTGATCCTCCAGGCCGCCGCCGTCGGTCGACCAGGAGACACCCTGGTCCTCGACATGGGAAACCCGATCAAGATCCTCGACCTCGCGCGCGATCTGATCCGGCTCGCAGGTCGAGATCCTGACACCGTCCCGATGGTGTTCACTGGGATCCGGCCTGGCGAAAAGCTCCACGAGGAACTCTTCTACAAGCATGAATCTGCCGGCCACACGTCGAATCCGAATGTGTGGCTGGCTCGTGGAACAAATCCCGACACGGATGTGCGCGCGCTCGCTCTCGAGCTACTGACGCTGGCCGACTCGCTTCACGACGCCGATCTTCGCAAAAGGCTCTTCGAAGCCCTTGAAGTCCGAAGTCCCGGCGCGGACACCGAGGACACCCCTGTCGCGGTTGGAGTCGCCGAGCCAGCTCGCCCGTTGACCGACGTCGTCGCGACACGGAGACCCTAGGGTCGCGTGCGTTCGTCTGGAGGTAGGACGAAGCGCGTCCTCGACCTTTTCGCTGGGTCGATCGCGTTCGCTGTCAGTATCCCGATCATCGTAGCTGCGACGCTCGCAACGAGACTTTCAGGCGATTCGGGGCCGGTCTTTTACCGAGCCGTACGGGTCGGTGAGGGCGGCGCGACCTTTGCGATGATGAAGTTGCGGACGATGGTCTCGGCGCCCGGTGGACCAGGCGTGACGCGCGCCCAAGATCCGCGGGTGACCAGCATGGGTCGGATCCTTCGACGGCTGAAGATCGATGAGTTGCCACAGCTCTGGAACGTCGTTCGTGGGCAGATGTCGCTGGTTGGGCCTCGACCTGAAGACGAGCGCTACATCGACTGGGATGACCCACTTCATCGCAAGGTGTTCACGGCAAAACCCGGCATCACGGGGCTATCACAGTTGACCTTCCCGTTCGAGGAAAGGCTACTCGCTGGACCCGACCCCGAACGTACGTACCGAGAGGACATCCTGCCCTCGAAGCTGATGATCGACAGCTATTACCTCGACCATCGATCGTTGGCGCTGGATCTACGGATCCTTGTCTGGACCGTTCGCTCGATCTTCGGTCCCGGCGGATCGCCAGAGGATCTGTCCCAACGCGTTCGTAGCATGGCGTCGGTCACCGAAAGGGGTCGATCCGTCGCCGGACGTCGCGCCGCAAGGACCGGGTACCTTGACGACTAGGCCCATCAGGGAGCCACGGGCGCAAGAGGCATTCCTGCCGTTCGCTCGGCCATCGATCACCGAGCGTGAAAAGGAAGCGGTCCTTGCGGTCCTCGACTCCGGATGGCTTACCACCGGGCCGCGTGTCAAGGAATTCGAAGAAGCGTTCGCAGCGTTCGTTGGGTTGCCGAACGCGGTCGCCGTCAATTCCGCGACGGCGGCGCTACACCTCGCGCTGGACGCGATCGGCGTAGGGCCTGGCGACGAGGTCATCGTCCCGACGTGGACGTTCGCGGCGAGCGCCGAGGTGATCGCCCATGTCGGAGCAACGCCGGTGCTTGTCGATGTCGATGCCGAGACGCTCAATGCATCGGACGACGCCGTCATCGCGGCCCGCACGTCGAAGACCCGCGCGTACATCGCCGTGCATTTCGCCGGACTTCCCATCGACCTTGACCGGCTCACGGGCGAGCTTGGAGGAAACGGCGTCTCGATCATCGAGGATGCCGCACACGCGTTTCCGAGCCGGATCGGCCCTGCGGGGCGCTTGGCTGGGACGATCGGTCGAGCCGGCGCGTACTCGTTCTACGCGACGAAGACGATCACGACAGGCGAAGGCGGGATGCTCGTTACTGCCGATTCGGCGTTGGCCGACCGCGCTCGCGTCATGTCGCTGCACGGCATCAGCCGCGATGCCTGGAACCGCTACACCCAGGCAGGCTCCTGGTACTACGAGATCGAGGACGCGGGCTTCAAGTACAACCTTACGGACCTCGCCGCAGCCCTCGGGCTCGCACAGCTGGCGCGTGCTGACGAACTCCACGAGAAGCGGCTGAGGCTCTCTCGGCTATACGCCGAGCACCTCCGCGCTTCGTCGGTCGCAGATATCGTCGAGCTTCCACCCGGGATCGACGACGGGGCACATGCGTGGCATCTCTTCGTGATACGGCTGAAGCTCGAGCGCTTGAGATGCGACCGAGGCGCCGTCATCGAAGCCCTGCGAGAGCACGGCATAGGGACCAGCGTCCATTTCATCCCGCTGCACATGCACCCCTACTACCGGGACACGCTCCGAACAGAGCCGGGTCGCTTCCCTGTGGCATCACGAGAGTACGAGCGCGTCATCTCCCTGCCGATCTGGCCGGACATGACCGATCGTGATCTCCAGCGCGTTGTCTCGGCCCTCGAGAGCGTCCTTGGACCGGCGATCCGCTGAGTCGCCGGCCGACCCGTGGCACGGGAGATGACCTCGTGACCTTGATCGTCGAAGCGCCGAGCGGGTATCCGGACGAACGACGCTATGTGATCGATGTCGTCCTCAGGGAATGGCTCGGCATCGACTATTCGCTTCGCCTGACGGGCGTTCCCGGCCTCGTCGTCATCCGCGCTGCCCACGAAACGCGTCATCGTCAGCTGACGCTCCCCGACGTCCTGTTCGCGACGACGCTGGATGACTGGCTTGTCGCTCGTTCTCTGCCGGTCACCCCGATCAGGTACGCGCGGATCGATTCCGTAGCACCGTTTCGCAGCAGGGTCGGCTTCTCAGACGAAAACGGCACGCTGCCGATCCTGTACGCGGACTCGACACCGAGTCAGGCCGGAGAGAGCGGGGCGGCCATCCACCTCGGGATCGATATCTTCGGGAGCGTCTTCTTCCTGCTTTCGAGGTACGAAGAGGTCGTGACCCGAACGCGCGACAAGCACGGTCGGTTCCCAGCCTCGGCGTCCGTGACGTCTGCATTTCTAGAGCGTCCCCTTGCGGACGAGTACGTCGAGCTCCTGTGGGCGGCGATCGCGCATCTGTGGCCCGACATCCGCAGGCGCGAATCGGCGTTCCGCCTTTGGCTGACGCATGACGTCGACGAGCCGTGGGCGACGGTCGGCCGACCTCTCCGAACGGTCGCCCATGCTGTCGCCGGCGACCTTCTGAAGCGTCACGACCCTGGGCTCGCTGCACGCCGAACGCGCTCGTTGGTGCGAGCCCGGTCCGGCCCCGTCGACGATGACCCGTTCGACACCTTCGACTTCCTGATGACCATCAGCGAACGGCATGGGCTCAGCAGTGCCTTCTTCTTCATGTCCGGTGCTCCGGGAGGGATGGACGGCACGTACCGCCTGTCCGACAAGCCGATCAGATCCCTTCTGCGATCGGTGCATGAACGAGGCCACGAGGTCGGGCTACACGCGACGTACGACAGCTACCGATCGGAGACGAAGATCCGCGCGGAGATCGCAGCGCTACGAGATGCCTGTCACGACATCGGATTCGATCAGCCGAGGTGGGGTATCCGGCAGCATTACCTGCGCATCGACACGACCGAGACCTGGGCGAGCCAAGAGTCGGCAGGGCTCGACTACGACACCTCGCTGGGTTACGCAGACCGGCCTGGGTTTCGAGCGGGGACGTGCCGTGAATTCCCTGTCTTCGACCTGCTGCGGCGCCAGCGGATCGAGCTGCGCGAGCGACCGCTTCTGGTCATGGACTCGACCCTGTTCAGTTACATGGACCTCGACGTCGATGCCGCAGCCGCCCATTCGAAGCAGATCGTCGATCGATGTCGCCGCTACGGGGGCGAAGCAGTCATCCTCTATCACAACACCTCGGTGGCGACGGCGTCATTCCGTGCCCACTATGCGGCCCTCGTGGCTGCGCTCGTCGGCTGATATCAGACTGACCTAACGAATAGGACCACCGATCCAGGTCGCACCATCCTTCATCCTTGCAGCCATCGACGTTCGGGAGTACCCGGGCGCGATACCTGGCGCGTTCGTGGCGCTTGTGGTCGCGCTCCTGGTCGCTCGTTCCGACGATGGCCATCGCGGCGTCCACCGCCGCTTGGCAGCGGCATCGCTCTTCGCCGCGGGCCTAGTGATCGCCGTCACGCTTACGCCGGGCGGGGAAGCCATCGCCGGAGGTGCCCCTCGGCACATGGTCTCGTGCGATGTCAGCCGGCTCGCTCCGCTGCCACCGGCGGCTCTCGGTCGTTTGACGGACGAGAGCCTGAATGTCTACCTGTTCATCCCGCTCGGGATCGCGCTCGCCTTCTTCCCCGCGTCACGCTGGGGCCTCCTCTTCGGATCGGTCGCGCTCGCCCTGCCGATCGCTATCGAGATGCTTCAGGCTGCGGTCCCTTCGCTCGGGCGCGTCTGCCAGAGTGGCGACGTCATCGACAACTGGTCCGGCCTTGCTCTTGGTCTCGCGGTCGGACTCATCGCGCGGGCCGTGCGCCGCGCGGTCGCCAAGGGGCTGTGTGCGGGTCGGTGACGCGTGCGCGTAGCAGCAGCTGCGTCATCCATCATGCGACGATCGGCCCTCGACGATCTCGGCGAGGTACCCGGCCAGTATCCGTACTATCGCCGGTCGATCGAACATCCGCTCCGCGTAGCGGCGGCCGGCGACCGCTTTCGCGGCGCGCTCGGGGTCCAGCGCGCACGCA
>Ga0070675_100004100_pt1 | contig 11064 bp, 12 predicted proteins | sample KBSM43metaG_FD_65343 | JGI IMG/M metagenome (GOLD analysis project Ga0070675, IMG submission 65343) | Miscanthus rhizosphere microbial communities from Kellogg Biological Station, Michigan, USA - KBS M4-3 metaG | ecosystem: Host-associated > Plants > Roots > Rhizosphere > Soil ...
GAGAACGTGTTGAGATTCGTCCAGCTCGACGTCGCCCCGACAACGTCTGATGGACTGGCCGCCGCAGCCGCGGCGCGAGCATCGACGTCCATGGTGGTGGCACTGAACGGCGGGCCCACCGGATTCAATCCCCCGTGCAGCAACCCTGGAATTCCTTGCGTTGACGCGATGCCGGTATCGAACATGAAGCCGGGATAGACCTGACGGCCTTTCGAATCTTTGGGCCCGGCAAACCCTTTTTCAATCGCCGTTGCCTGGGTCATCGTGAGGCATGCATCGGTCTTGCTCGCACCGCAGACCAGCGTCTTCGGATCGAAGCGGCAGGCCTTGGTGTTGAAGATCATGTCGTCCTTCAACCCGTCGCCGGCGTCGCACGCGTTCAACACGCCATCGATGACCGCCTTCTTCTGCGCATCGGACAGCGCGGCCCGCGGATCGACTTTTCCCGACGCGTCTTTCGGCGCCGCGGTGTTGAGCATCGTCGCGACCCATTCGTCGCCAATGCCGGAGTACGCCGTACGCATTGCCGGCGCGCCGGAGATAATGCCGTCGAAGAAGGTCGGGTGACGCTGCGCCATCAGCATCGCCTCACGGCCGCCAGTCGAGCAGCCAGTGAAGTACGAGTGATCGGGCGCTTTCGCGTAGTGCTGCGCGATGATCTGTTTCGCCAGCCCGGCGATGCGGCCCACCGCTTGATACGCGAAATCCAGCGCCGCCTGCTGCTCCTGCATGAAGCTGGCATCGAAACCGTTCGGGCTCGCATGACCGGTGTCGGTCGACACCACCGCGAAACCGCGGAGAAGCGCCGGCGTCGTGCCCGCCGCGACTGCGCCCAGTGGCATCTGCACGCTGCCGTTCAAGCCGCCGCCGCCCTGAAAGAGGAACCGGCCGTTCCAGTCGCCCGGCAGTGCGAGCGCGAACCCGATTCCGTACGGCTTGCCGTCAGCGCCGGTTCGTCGATCGAGTACACCATCCACGCGGCAGTACGCCGGGAGCTTCATCGTGCTGGGCGCGCCGCCACGACCCGCCGGAGGGCTCGAACCTTCCGGGAACCATTCAGCCTTCGTAATCGATAAGGCGATCCCCGGAATCTGCAGTTTCGTGACCGCCGCACATGCGGCAGCATCGCGTCTGGTTTGTGCGTGAGCCGGCACCGCAGAAGCCATGATGACGCCGGCGATCGCGACGAGCGGAACTGTGATACGCATGGTCGAGGATTATAGACGCGTGGCCAGAACGAGTGCAGGACTGCTGCTGTTTCGGCGCACACCGGCTGGCGTCGAGGTCCTGCTCGTGCACCCGGGCGGGCCGTTGTGGGCGAGGAAGGACGAAGGCGCCTGGTCGATCCCCAAGGGCGAGATCGATCCTGACGAAGATCCGCTCACCGCGGCGCGGCGCGAGTTCGCGGAGGAGCTCGGCACCGAAGTGTCCGGCGAATTCATCGCGCTCCATCCGATCCGCCAAGCCAGCGGCAAGCTCGTTTACGCGTGGGCGATTGAGAGCGACTTCGACGTGGCAACGCTCATGAGCGGCACGTTCAGCATGGAGTGGCCGCCGCGATCGGGACGGATGCAGGACTTCCCAGAAGTCGATCGCGCCGAATGGTTCACGATCGACGATGCACGGCGCAAGATCAACAAGGCACAGGTCGCGCTGCTCGATCAGCTCAATTCTCTGTAGGCCGCTCGATGCGATCGACGACGAGCACGTCAACCGGTCCGCGTCGCGCGTCGAGCTTCAACCCGAGATCGTCCTGCAGTGCGGTGAAGAGCGAAGGCGCGTCCGAGACAGCCGCTGGAGGTGGCCCGACGAGTGCACCACCCAGGCCTTCGGGGGCGAAGATCACATCGAGGTCGAACGCACCGCCAAGTCCCGTTTCGTCAACGACCGGACGACGAACCACCAGCGGCAGCTGCCGCCGCGTGAACTCGTCCATCGTGATGCTGCGCGCTGAGAGCCAGCCAGGAGCGGTCATGGCCCCGCATCGCTTCCCGAGAGGCTCGTCGGTTGGAAAAATGAGCCGGATCCGACCGGCACCATTTCCCGGCGGCGGTGGTGGCGGCGGTGGTGGTACTGGGACTCCTGGCGGGAACTGAACGGGCGCGCACTCGGGCCCCGACGGCCGAAGCCGAGCGCCGAGTCGCTTGTCCGGGCGCGCCATCGTCAACGCGTAGATCGGCAACTCACGCCGTTCCTGGTGAGCGACAAAGCCGAATCGCTCGGCCAGCATCGCTCGGAGCATCAGGCGAATCGTATTGGTCGGCGTATCGTCGGCAGTCCGGGCCTCGATGGCGAAACGCTCCGTCGCCGTCCAGTCGGGTGCGTTCACGAGCTGGAGATCCTCGAGTCCGTAGGCGACCTGAATGACTTGTCGGACGACGACGTTGCCCGCGATCATTCGGCCGCCGGGTTGAAACGCGACGACCGGGATGCCTTGATTGGTATGGTTCGGTTTAATCGAGACGACATCGAAGGCCGGACCGGCCTGCGCGATGAACTCGACCGGCAACGCGATCAGCAGAGCAGGGACAAGCAGGCGTCGTCGCATGACGCCTTGGACACCGGAAGCGGCTTGATGTTCCGTAGGGCCGGTCCTTCCGGACCGGCCTGGCGCGTCCAAAAGGACGCGCCCTACGCGTAATACTTCTTGTACATCCCGCGCCGGAAGATCCACCCGCCGAGTGGACCGAGCCAGCCGAGCACGTAATACATGTAGCCGAGGTCCATCAGCTCAATCAGATTGCCGTCGAAGTCCTTGGCGAAGAAAAACGAGTGACCGCGCGGCGATCGCTCCGGCTTGCTCACACACTCGACGCCTCGGCTGACCAGGTAGTCGTACCAGCCCTGAAGATTTCGTACGTTGAACGAGATGTGCGTGAGGCCGACCTTGTGCCACGGAATCGCCTGGGGTGGAAGCTGTGGCTGGAACTCGAAAATCTCCAGCACTGCTCCGCCCGGCACACGGATCCAGCCGATCTTGCACGACGGCTGCGCCCTGCCCTGAGCCGCGTCGACCGGCCCTTCGACGTTGAAGAACGAGCGGACTCGTTCGGGGGGCGTGTCGGCCACGCCGACGAGCGGGCATCCGAATACCTCCCAGTAGAAGCGAACGGCCTTGTTGAAGTCGGACACGGTGATGCCGACGTGGCTGAAGGAGCGCGCCTTCATTTCAAATCCGTGTCGATGATGTGCTCGGCGGCGCGCAGCGCCTGCGCCGCGATCGTCAAGCCTGGGTTCACCGCTGCCGACGAAGGAAAGAACGACGCGTCCACGACGAACAGGTTCTCGACGTCATGCGTCCGGCAATACGTGTCCAGCACCGACGATCTCGGATCGGTTCCAAACACCAGCGTCCCGCACTGATGCGTCGTGTTGTGCGTGCCGGTCGAGTGCGCGAAGATCTTCGGCGACCAGTAGCCGAGTCGCGCGAGCAGGCCGCGGAGCTCTTCGACAAGCTTCTCGTGCGCGCGCATGTTATTGGGGCGAAACGTCAGCATCGGCCGACCTCCGGCTCCGAGTGTCACGCGGTTCTCGGCTCGTGGCAGGTCCTCGGTCATCGCGAGCCAATCCGTCGCGCGAGACACCCACATCTCGTACGCCCAGAGCGGGATGTGCCGCATCTCGATGAACTTGTAGCGCCATCCGTCGCCGACGACCTTGGCCATCAACGCGTCCGTCCGGCCTTGGGACTGAATCTGGCCGAGCGGATAGGTCGTGTCAGGCCCGCGCAAATAGAAGTCGTTGATCGCCAGCGTCTTCTGGAACTCGTCGCGATTCACTCGCCACCCGACGCCCTGCAGCATCGTCGCCAGATGCGCCATGTAGCGTGTGCCGACCATGCCCGACGAATTGGCAAGCCCGTTCGGATGGCGATCACTGGCGGATCGCAGCAGCAGTACCGCGGAGTTGACCGCGCCACACGAGACGACGAATCGATCCGCGGTCACGCGCGCTCGCTGTCCGTCGCGTTCGATCTCGACGGCTTCGACCCGCCGGCCGGACGCATCGGTCACGAGCCGCTGCGCAATGGCCCGCGTCAGCATCGTCACGTTCTCATGGCGCTCCGCCGGCTGAACGCAGCAGACCTCGGCGTCGCTCTTGCGATCGATTCGACACGGAAACGAGTTGCACGTGCGGCACAGAAGGCAGCCGTCCGGCGCCCCTGGATTGATCAACCCGAGGGGCAGCGGCGACGGATGCAGCCCCTGCTCGCGAATCGCGTCAAATAGCGTGTTCATGCCGCGCGCGTGGGGAACCGGCGGATGCGGATAGGGTCCGCGCGGCGGCTCCGTGGGGTCGTGCCCGCACTCGCCGTGCACCTGATACAGGCACTCCGCCTGATCGTAATACGGCGCCAGCGTGTCGTAATCGATCGGCCACGCCGGCGACAGCCCATCGACGTGCTCCGTCGCCTGGAAGTCCTCGCGCCGGAATCGATACAGCACGCTCCCCCAGAACTTGGTGTTTCCGCCGACGCAATAGTGGGTGTACGGACGGAACTCACGGCCGCGCTCGTCCAGCCAGCGCTCTTGCGTCCGGTACCGCAAGTCCTTCCAGACGGCCTCCGGATTCCAGTTCTCGGGCTCTCGGGGGATCGCCTCTCCTCGCTCGAGCACCAGAAGTCGGGCGCCAGTCTTGGCGAGGGCGTGTGCCATCGTTCCACCGCCGGCGCCGCTTCCGATAATGACGATGTCGAAGTGTTCGGTCCGCATCGAGACTAGCGCGCCACAGCCATCGGCCCCGCCGGCGCCGTGCTCGCGTAGATCTGTTCCATCAGACGCTGATCCTCCATTGCTCTCTCGAGGCTCATCTCGGGTGCCGCGCCGCTCGTGATGGCACGATGAAAGTCGCGATACATCGCCTTGTAGCCGCGGATGTCTCGAAAGCCTGGAAGTACGAGTCGCGGAATCCCGCTGCCGCGCACGACCATGATGGTGCCGTTGGACTCGAACGAGATCACGCCCTTGCGGCCAAACAGCTTCGACAGCCGCAGGCCGCGCAGCAGCGACGGCACTTCCCTGGAATAGTACAAAGATCCCACCGCTCCGTTGTCGTACTCGAACGCCACCATCATGCTCTTGACCCGTGTGTCCGGACCCTCTCGGGCCGGCGCCGGCCGATAGCCATGCGCGTTGACGATGCGCGGCCCGAGGCTGCCGGCCAGATGCAGCCAGTGGATGCCTTCCTCGAAGAACGCATCGCCGCCGGCCAGCTTTTCGTCGTTGCGCCAGTCGCCGGCGGTCTTGAGTCGCCGTGCGACGGTGACGAAGTGCGCGAACACGAGATCGCCAATCGCGCCGTCGGCCAGCAGCGTTCGGAGTCGAACCGCGAGCGGCTTGTAGTGATCGTTCTCGCCGATCAAGACGACGCGCCGGGCGCGGTGTCTGGCCTCGAGCGCCGCGCGATACCCATCCATTGTCGGAAACGCCGGCTTTTCCACGAGCACGTGCTTGCCCGCCGCAAGCGCCTGCAGTGTGAGATCGAGGTGCAGAGATGGCGGCACCGCGATCACAACCGCGTCAACCTTCGGATCGGCGAGGGCCGCCGCGTAGTCGCTGTAACTGGCCGCGCCGTCATAGCGAGCACAGAATTCAGCGGCTTTGCCGCCGTCGCGGCTCGCATAGCTCGGCTCGATGATGCCGCCCAGGGCCTTGAGATGCCGGCTATGGACACCGGTAATGAACCCGCACCCGAGAAAAGCTATTCGCACCACGCTCCGTCAATGATACTGGCACCGCAGTGTCCGGCTTGAGCCGGACCTCAATGCGGCCGGACTCTGTGCTAACGTGCACGCCGAAGGGAGTCGCGATGCCTCGTTCTGCGTGTCTCCTTCTCTGTGGGGTGGCGCTTCTCGCCTGTCCGCTCACGGCCGCAGCGCAAGCCCGCTGGGCGCCGCCGCGCACACCGGACGGACAGCCCGATCTGCAGGGCGTCTGGCTCAGTAACACGGCCACGCCGCTCGAGCGCCCGAAACAACTCGAAGGCAAGGCGCGGCTGACCGACGAGGAAGTCGCCGAGTTCAGGCGCCGCGCCGACCGATTGTTCAAGACCGGCAACAGCGACTTCGCGGTCGGCGACGGCGTCTTCCAGGCGGTGCTGACCAACCCCGACCGCTACACCAATCCCAATTCCACGCACAGCGCGAGCGACATGGTCGATCTCGAGTTCGACAATCGCACGTCGCTCATCACCGATCCGCCCGATGGCCATCTGCCTCCGCTGACGACGGAAGGCCGCAACCGACAACTCTAGGAATACGACTCCCCCGGATGCACCAGGATCAGCAGCAGGGAGAACAACGGATCGGTGATGGACGGAAAGACTCGCCACGCAATGACGAGGCCCGCCATCGACATCATCGGATTCGACTGAAGCGCACGCCACTTCGCCGCATGTGCTTCGGGCAGAAAGATGCTGACGACGGAGAACCCGTCGAGTGGAGGCAGCGGCAACAGATTAAACAGTCCGATGAAGACGTTGAGGACCAGGAAGACCGACAGCACGGTGCCAAGGAAGTTGGGATCGCCTGTCGCCGCGTCGGCCACCAGCGCGTGAAACGCGGCACGCTCCGGGGCAATGAACAGCCCGGCCATCAGCCCGGCTCGGAGTCCGGCGAACGCGACCAACGCGATCATGAAGTTCCCGGCCGGGCCCGCGGCAGCCATCAGCGCCGCGCGCTGCGGGTGCCGTTCCGCCCACAACGGATCGTACGGCGCACTCGCCCACCCCATGGCCCAGCCTTGCGTCAGCGCCGTCACCAGCGGCACCACGAGCATGCCAATCGGTTCGCGCTTGATGTGGGGTATCGGCGATAGCGATACCTGCCCGCCGTGATACGCCGTCGGGTCTCCCCCTTTCCACGCGACGAGCGCGTGCATCGCTTCGTGCACCGTCGTCGAAAACAGGAAGGCCAGAAACCAGACCAAACCGATGGCGAGCTGAGTGTCCATCAATACAGATGTCGGACGTTACGGCGCCTCGTTGTAGGCGGCTCTCGCCACTCCGGCCAGGCCGTTGCGCGGGTAGCGGTCCTGCAACTCGTCCTGGATCACCTTCACGGTGTCATCGACGGTTCGGCCCTGCTTCTTGAGCTCCGTCGCGCGCGCCTGGACCGTCGTCATCAGCGTCTTCCACCGCGCGATCATTGATGCGTCGCCCATCGGGCCGTGGCTCGGAACGATCCGCACCGGCTTCAGTTGTTCGAAGCGATTCAGGCTCTGCAGCCAGACGGACAGCTTGGAGTACGGGCTCGAGAACCCAGGCATCGTCGTCATCACGATGTCACCCGAGAGCAAGACGTTATCGGGCTCGACCCAGAACGCGATATCGCCTCGCGTGTGATTCGGTCCCATCGCCATCAATCGGACGCGCGCGCCACCGAGATCGAGCGTCAGCTCTTTGTCGAAGAATTGATCGGCCTTTCGGAACTCCGCGCCTTTGAGCAGCTCCGCCGTGTCCGGCGAGAAACTCGCGAACCGCTTTGACGTCTCGAGACCGAACTCGTCGATATCGGCCTGCTGATCGCGTGAGCGCACCATCTTCGTGTTGGCTGGAAACCCGCCGGCACCGAGATCGTGCTCCGGATGGAAATGCGTCACGGCGAGATACAGATCGCCGCCCTTCCTGACCTTCGCCACCTCGCGCATGATGGCTTCGCCGTTGCGCGCGCCAAGGCCGGTGTCCACGACCAGCGTGCCTTTGCTCCCGACGATGATGCCGACGTTCGGGACGAGAGGGACGCTGCCGTCGGGAATCGCGTAGACGTGTTCGGAGACTTTCTCGGTGACACCTTCCTTGATGAGCGGCGGCTGCAACGGGCCGCGCTGCGCCAGGACAGGTGTCACGACGAGGCCGGTGCCAATGATGAGGACACCTATCGAGGATGTGCGCATGATGGCTGCCATTATAGGAGCCTAGTCGTACGACTGATGCGCGCCTGCCGACATGCGCGTAGTCTCGGGACATGTCTGACTCACTTGCACAACAGCTTTCAAACGATCTCGCCACCGCCGCGACTCGTACCGCGTCGAGCCTTCTCCTGCTGCGCGGACGCCGTGGACGTGCGGCGACCGGCACGGCGATCGACCCGCAATCATTTCTCGTCTCCGACCATCTGCTCGACGCAGATGACGAGGTCCGCGCGCGCACGGCCGACGGCGAGATTACCGCTCGCGTCGTCGGACGGGATGCGGGCACCGACTTGGCGTTGCTCCACGCGGAGGGCGGCACGTTGACCCCTGTGACATTGGCGATGGATGTGGTGCGCGTCGGCGAAATCGTGCTCGCGGCTGGCCGCACGTGGACCGGCCTGGTCGCGCATCCAGGGTTTGTCACTCACCTCTCGGGGCCGCATCAGGTATCTCCCGGCTTCCGCCTCGAGCAGGCGATTCACACGTCGCTCGATCCGTTCTCCGGCTTCTCGGGCGGCGCGCTCGTCAGTGCGCGCGGCGAGGTCGTTGGCATCTCCACGTCCGCGCTGGATCGCGGTCGCGGACTGGCGATCCCTGCACGCGACGTGACCCGCGTGGTGGACAGCCTCCGTCGCCACGGTCGGTTGCGTCGCGGGTATCTGGGGATCTCGAGCCTGCCCGTCGCACTTCCCGAGCGGCAGCGTCAGGGATCTGGAGAACGCGGGCTGCTCGTGACCTCGATCGCGCCGGGCAGCCCGGCCGACAAGGCGCAGATGCTCGTCGGCGACGTGATCCTGGCGATCGACGAGACCACCGCGTCGCGGCCGGACGATCTGGCCGGGTATCTCAGCGCCGATCGCGTAGGTCAGCCTGCGTCGCTGCGCGTCCTGCGCGGAACGAACCCGGTGCAACTCGATGTCACCATTGGGGAACGAACCTCAGACGTGCGCTGATGCGTCCTATCGGCTAGGCAGCCATGAACGTCGTTGTAGTCGCACGCGACCATGCGCGGCGACGAGCATTGATTCAGCGGGTTGAAGATGCCGGCTGGACCGTACGGGCAGATGTCCCGACGGAGGCTGCGCTCTCGCCCGAGGATCTCGACGGCGTGGCTGCCGTCGTGATCGATGCTCGCGACGCCACTGCCCTCTCGCCCCGCGCACACGACGGCCACGACCTCGTCGAACCGTTGACCTCACGCGAGCACGACGTGCTCGAGCAGATGGTCGCGGGCTTGTCGAACCGCCAGATCGCGGACGTGCTCGGCATCAGCGAGCACACGGTGAAGTTTCACGTCAGCGCCATTCTCGGCAAGCTGGGCGTCACGTCACGCTCGGCTGCGATCCGTCATGGCCTGAGACAAGGACTCGTAACCCTGTAGGGCACGTCCTTCTGGACTTGTAGGGCACGTCCTGTGGACGTGCCGAGGTATACGTATGGACGAGGAACTGCTCGATGCGTATTCACGCGCGGTGATCGGTGTCGTCGAGCGCGTGGGTCCGGCTGTCGTCCGCGTCGATCGGCTTCGTGAAGCGCGACGCTCACGTCGCACCGAAGGATCCGGTTCCGGGTTCATCTTCACGCCCGACGGCCTGATTCTCACGAACAGCCATGTCGTGTCGGGCGCCGAGCATCTGAACGTGACGACAGCCGATGGCCACAGTCACGAGGCAGATGTCCTGGGGGACGACCCCGACACCGATCTCGCACTGCTCCGCATCAGCGCCAGTGCGCTTCCGGTTGTCGAGCTCGGTCGATCCGCGGATCTGCGAGCCGGTCAACTGGTCGTCGCCGTCGGACACCCGCTCGGCTTCGAGCACACCGTCACGACAGGCGTGATCAGCGCGACCGGACGCTCGCTGCGGGCACGCACGGGACGAATGATGGAGAACATCATTCAGACCGATGCCGCCCTCAATCCAGGTAACTCCGGCGGTCCGCTGGTGACCAGCGCCGGCAAAGTGGTCGGGGTGAATACCGCGGTGATCATGGGTAGTCAGGGCCTGAGCTTTGCGGTGCCGATCGATACGGCGACGTTCGTCGTGACGGCGATCCTGCGGGAAGGCCACGTGCGGCGGGCATTCCTCGGCATTGGTGGCCAGAACACGCGCCTGCCCCGCCATCTCGCCCGCGCCGCGTCAGTCAGCGCACAGACGGGCGTGCGCGTAGACTCGGTTGTCCCCGAGAGTCCAGCGGGCCGGGCTGGGGTTCAACCCGGTGATGTGATCATTGGATTCGCTTCGACACCTGTCGCCAGCGTCGATGATTTGCATCGAGTGCTGACGCGCGAAGCTATTGACGTCGCGGCGACGCTGCGCATCGTGCGAGGCGCGGCGCGGGTGGATGTGCCGATTACGCCGACAGAAGTCGCGGCGTGATGAGCGGCCGGTCCACAGGACCGGCCCTACTTCAAGAGCCTAGAGCCCAAAGCCCAGAGCCTATTGAGATCTTAGATACGCAATGACGTCCGCCGCGTCCTGCTGCGACATGCGGAATGGCGGCATCGGCGGACGCAGCTGCCGCCCGTCCCACCGGATCGCACCCTGCGTCAGCAGGCGCATTGCCTGCTCATCGTCATAGCCTGGAAGACCAGCAATGCGGGGAATCTGATTCGGCCAGTCGGCGCTGAAGGTGGGCCGCACCGGCATCGCGCCGCCCCTGAACTTGGTGCCAGCCACGAGCGTGCCTTGCGAGTCGCGCGCCGAGTGGCACTGCCAGCACATGATGACCTGCTCTACGAGATACCGTCCGTGCTCGAGATTCCCGGTCGCTCTCGACGCCGCCTGCGGCGCATTCGTTGGGGCCGCGGCTGGCTTCTGCTGACCCGACAGCGAGACGACAAGGGTCAGGAATAACAGGGACGAGAGCACACACAGACGAGCAACGGACATTTCGTATCCTCCTGTTCTCAATTTTCCTTCAGATCGCTCAGCACCGCTACCACCGCGAGCGGATCGACACTGAACTCACTCAAGCGTAGCGCCCAATGCAGGTGCGGTCCGGTCACGCGGCCCGTCGCGCCGGACAGACCCAGCATCGCCCCGCTGGCCACATCGGTTCCAGCGGTCACGTCGATGCGTGAGAGATGCGCCAACAATGAAAACATCCCGAGCCCGTGATCGATGACGACGGTGTTGCCGGAGAAATAGAGATC
>Ga0070675_100004101_pt1 | contig 11063 bp, 8 predicted proteins | sample KBSM43metaG_FD_65343 | JGI IMG/M metagenome (GOLD analysis project Ga0070675, IMG submission 65343) | Miscanthus rhizosphere microbial communities from Kellogg Biological Station, Michigan, USA - KBS M4-3 metaG | ecosystem: Host-associated > Plants > Roots > Rhizosphere > Soil ...
GCCATGCTCACCGCGGGTTGGGTGCGAAAGACACGCTCCGATGCTCGTTGAACGCTCCGGAGCTCTGCGGTCGCCACAAACATCTCCAGCTGCATCAAATCCATTGCGGCAGCTTAGCACGAGCCGCCGAAAAGGACGGGCTAGCCACTCCGGAGAACATGAATGGCTCAAAATGAGGGGAGGAAGAATTTGAAAATGGACGAAGGGGAGATCTCAAACCCGAGATTACAAGATCTTAAATTGGACGCGCTAATCCGCAGGTTTGCCGGTCCAATTTAAGATCTTGTAATCTCGGGTTTGAGATCTCCCCTTCGTCCATTTTCAAATTCACCTCAATACTCCGTCAGCACCAAAATCTGCGGAGACGGCAGCAGTTCCTGCTGCGCAGAGCGGCTAAACCCCGCATCTCGAAACATCGCCGCCAGTTCATTGAACGTGTATGCGTCTCCTCCGGCAGTCGATCCGAGCATCATCATGCTGAATGACGCCTGCAGAGGCGGCGTTACGCGATCCTCATTGGGAACGAACTCCACGGTAGCGACTCGTCCGCCGGGTTTGATTGCGGCGCGGACACGCTTCAGCAGCGCGACATTGGTGGGATGATCGAAATGGTGAAGAAAATTAGGCAGCAATACGAGATCGTAGCCCGTTCCCAGATCGGCCTCGAACGCACTGCCGGGAATCGTGTGGTAACGATCGGCAACACCCGCCGCCCGCGCGCCTTCGAGAGAAACCTCGAGAACGTTCTTCCAGTCCTGCGCATAAATCTCCGCTGCGGGATTGAGCTTCGCGATGGCGATACCGTATCCGCCCGAACCGGCAGCAATATCGAGCACCTTCTGGGGCGCTCCGGGAGTTGCGACGACACGCGCCAGCGCCATACCGCCGACCGCGGCAAGTGGCGCCATATAGCGAGCGAAGTCCACCCAGAGGGGGTTCTCGGGCTCCAGATTGCCATCATGAGCGGTTCCGCCCTTACGAACACTCGTCGTCAGGTCAAGGTAGTTCTTAATCTGTGCAGGGTGCGCAAGAAACAATGCGATGGATCCAAGGTAGGCCGGTGACCGCTTGCTCAGAAACACCTGGGCATCGGATGCGAGCCCATACGTTGCGCCCTCCTTGGTCAGGACTCCATGAATTGTGAGGAAATCGCAGAGGATGCGAATTCCTTTCTCGCTGGCATCCGTGCGTCGAGCGATTTCCCTGACGGTATTCGCCCCATCGGCGATATGCGTGAACACATCCAGTTCAACGCCGGACTTTATGGCAAGCGTCAGCTGGTATCCACTCAACGCAGCAAAGAGACGAGACGGATTCGGTTGGGAAGAAGACATTTCTGCAGTCATATAAATAAACTCCTGATTGCCCCTGTTGCTATACTCCCGCGCGAAATCGCGCGAGCATACTGTGCTCTCGGCTGCAAGGATGGTCTCATGCCCAAGTCTCGTCACGCCAGACGTCCGTGGATCGCAGGTTTGCTTCAATTCTTCATGCCCGGATTGGGCAATCTCTATTCCGGGCACCCTTACCGCGGTGCAGTTGCTTTTCTCGTTTATCAGGGGGTGGCGGTCTTTGCTCTGGTCTCCACCCTGTTTCTTCCGAAGCCTTTGAATCTGTTCCTGCCCGTCGCGGCAATCCTGGGGACATTGGCGCTCGTGGTTTTTGACGCCGTTCGCGGAGCAAGGGCCGCCGGTCCGGGCTTCCAGCTCCGCCGATACAATCGCTGGTACGTCTATCTTCTCCTTTACATCGGTATTGCTGTCGTCCAGCCCATCGTCGTGGCGGCCCCGCTGGCCTCAAACGTCCTGCGAGCGTTTCGAATGCCTACTCCGTCGATGGAACCCACGCTGCTTCCCGGAGATCAGTTTGTCACAAGCCTTATCGCCTATCGGCTCTCGAATCCGGCTCGCGGTGACATCGTGGCGTATTCGCCAGCCGACAGGCCGACCGTGAGCTATGTTCATCGCGTTATCGGTCTTCCTGGCGAAACGATCGAGATCCGCGAGAAATCGGTCTACATCAACGGTGCAAAGCTCGATGAGCCTTACGTGCAATTCGTTCGGCCGCCCCGGACAGGTGATTTTCCGGGAGATATGGCGAAGGGCACCACTCTCGCCGACAACATGTACTTTCTTCTCGGGGATAATCGCGATAACAGCGCGGACAGTCGTTACAACGGGCCGGTTCCGCGGAACAACATCCTGGGCAAGGTCCGAATGATTTACATGTCCTGGGATTCGGAACAACAGAGGATGCGATGGGGGCGGTTTGGCGACGTGATCGAGTGAAGCAGTTTTGCTTCTCTACAACGCCTGGGTGGGAGACTTGATACCGCGCTGAGCGCGGAACGCAACTTCGCGGGCTTCCTTGAGCTCTTCCTGCAGCCGCGCAATCTCCTTGTTCGCGCGACGCAGCGCGGCCTCGGATTCCTCGGCTGTATCCTGAGCGCGACGTTCCGCACGGAGTCTCATCCGGTTGGCTTCTTCGACGCGGGTTTCAAAATCGGCCTGAAGCTCTGCGGCCATCTGCTTGCGTACGGCTTCCTGCGCGTCGGGGATCGACTGCTCGAGCTGTTCGATGCGCATCGTCAGCCGCTGCCGCTCCTGCGCAAGCTGCGTTGTTGTCGATTCCAGGTCGTCGCGGAGCCGCTTACGTTCGTGCTCGTAGGTTTCGAGCTTCGGCTCATACTGCGCGCGCATCTCCGAGTAGACCTCCTGCCGGATTTCATCCCGGTTATGCCGCACCTGGCGTTCGAGATGCTGCACCTTCAAGCGCAATTCATCGCGTTCAGAATCGAACTTCGATCGTTCCGCATCGAAGTCGCGCTGCCACTCGTCGGCCGATTTCGTGGCTCTTGCAGGCGGAATCTTGCCAAGCTTCTGCAGTACGGCTCTGCGCGCCGCGTCTTTCTGATCGTCGGTGTTTCCGACCTTCTTGAGGTATTCGATTTCAGACTGCAGGCGGCGGCGTTCGCTGTCCCACTGGACTTCCCAGTCTTTCTTCGCGTCTCGCAGGCGCACTTCCACCTGCTCGCGCACGGCCAGCGCGAGACGCGCGGGATTGTGGGTCTGCTCCATCGCGTGTAACGCGGCACCCTGCAACGAATCGATCTGCGACTGGAAACGCGTCCGCTCGACTTCCCAGCGTGCCTGCGCCGCGTTGAATTCCTTTTCCATCTGTTGATGGGTGCGGGTGGCTTCTTCCAGTTGATAGCGAAGCTGCGCCTGCAGGTCCGCAGAAGCGCCCTTGGCTGCGCTTTCTTTGGCCTGCTCCACTTCCGCCTCAAGCTGTTCGAGCTCTGCGGTAAGACGCCGGCGCTCCGCGCGCCACTGATCACGTGAGCTTTCCAGTTCGTTTTCGATCTCGTCCTTCTGGCGGCGTAGATCGCGTACCTTGGCGTCAAACTGCCTCTGAACTTCCTCGAGCAGCTGTTCCTCCGAATCGATCGACCACGCAACCGCGTACAGTTCGATCGCTTCGTCCTTCCCTTTCATCTCCGCCCGGCCGAGCTTCACACACTGGGCGCCTGCCTCATGTGCAGCCTCGACAAGGACGTCGGTGATCACAATCTGGTCGGGATCGGTCTGCTGCTGGACCTTGGCGGATGCGTTGACGACGTCGCCGTAGACATCGTTGTCCTTCTCCAGGCCCGGTCCCATATGCAGGGCGACGCGGATGTGGATGTGGTCGTCGGGCAGTTCGGTCGCGGCGCGATCGCCTTCCATGACCTTCTGCATTCGGATAGCTGCCTGGATTGCCCCCACAGGATCCTTAAAGCAGGCCATGATCGCGTCGCCTATGGTCTTCACGACCCTGCCGCCGTTTTCTTGAATTACCGGGAACAGCAGATCGTTGTGGTGTTGCAGCATGGCGAGGCCTTCGGCGTCTCCCCTTCGTTCGAAGTACGAAGTGGACCCTTTGATATCGCTGAAGAGTATGGTTACTTCCGTGCGCATGGACCCCAGTGCCTCCGCACGTGTCTTCCGAGGGCTGGAATCCGCTCCGGACCCCTGGGGAAACGTCTCTTCTGTGCTGCTACTATCTGCGTCCATAAAAACGGCGTCGATTATAACAAGGGGGCATCTGAACCCAAGAAAATCAATGGGGCCAACTCTTTACGAGTTGTCGCCCCCGAGGATCGTACCCAGACCTCCCAGGAGTGAGCCTTCCTCCCGTCCGCCACGAACCACGCCCGGAGCGGCCGCAATGATGCGATTCGCGAGCCGGCTCAGAGGCAAGGACTGCAGCCATACATGGCCGGGCCCGCGCAGGGTCGCAAAGAACAAGCCTTCGCCGCCGAACAACGCGCTTTTGATTTTGCCCACATACTGAATGTCGTAAGAGACGCTGGGCTGGAACGCGACGATACAGCCCGTATCGATCCGCATCGTTTCACCCGCCTTCAGTTCTCGCTGCAGAAGCGTGCCGCCCGCATGGACGAACGCCCACCCGTCTCCCTGCAAACGCTGCATGATGAATCCCTCACCGCCGAAAAGGCCCACGCCCAGCCGGCGCTGGAAGGCAATGCCCACGCTGACGCCCTTTGCCGCTGCTAGAAACGAGTCTTTTTGAGCGATCAGCTCTCCGCCGATCTCGGCCAGATGTACCGCAACGATCTTTCCCGGATAGGGCGCGCCGAAAGCGAGCTTTCGCTTTCCGTTGGCGCGATTGAGAAATACCGTCATGAACAGCGACTCGCCCGTCAGGAGTCGCTTGCCTGCCCCCATCAACGCGCCGAGAAATCCGCTATTCTGTTGCGAGCCATCGCCGAAGATGGTTTCCATTTCGATGCCATCTTCCATATACATCATCCCGCCGGCTTCAGCGACTGTCGCCTCGCCGGGGTCCAGCTCGACTTCGACGAACTGCATGTCGTTGCCAATAATCTGGTAGTCGATCTCGTGCATTGCAGGCATGAGTAAATCTCTCCTTCGAATTTGATCCCTATATCATGCCAGAATTCACGGCGTTGAAATGAAGACAGACGTCATTGTTATCGGGGCGGGCGCGGCGGGACTCTTCTGCGCCATCGAAGCGGGCAAGCGCGGCCGCAAGGTAACCCTGCTCGAACACAACGCGACGATCGGAGAAAAGATCCGCATCTCCGGCGGCGGACGCTGCAACTTCACGAACATCCACACCCAGCCCGAGAATTTCATTTCGGGAAACCCATCGTTTGCCAGGTCGGCGCTGAGTCGTTACAAGCCCGAAGCATTTCTCGAGCTGGTTGAACACCACAAGATTCGCTGGCACGAGAAGAAGTCCGGGCAGCTCTTCTGCGACGGATCCTCTCGGGAGATCCTGGGGATGCTGCGGAAGGAATGCGATGCCGCTGGAGTGAAGGTGGTTGCCGAGTGCCGTGTGAGTTCGGTTCAGAAGGGATTCGTCGTGGAGACGAACCGAGGCGAGATGGAGTCTGAGTCGCTCGTGATCGCAACAGGCGGGCTCTCGATTCCGAAACTTGGTGCGACGGATTTTGGGTATCGCGTCGCGAATCAGTTCGGGTTGAGCGTGAAGACGTTGCGACCCGGGCTCGTGCCGTTGACCTTCGATGAGCCGAAGGAGTGGCATGCGCTGCACGGAGTGTCGTTCGAGGCGGAGGTGCGCTGTGGACGGACCGTCTTTCGAGAGAACGTGCTGTTTACGCATCGAGGGGTGAGCGGCCCGGCGATCCTGCAGATTTCGTCGTACTGGAAGCCGGAGGATGTCGTGACAATCGAGGCGGTGGGACTGAAGCCACGAAGGCTCGTTCAGGTCTGGAAAGAGGATGTGTGGAATCTGCGCCCGAGCGGGACCGAGGGATATGCGAAGGCCGAGGTGACCGCGGGCGGCGTGGATACGACGGAGCTTTCGTCGCAGACGATGGAGTCGAGGAAGGTACCCGGGCTGTACTTCGTTGGCGAGGTGGTGGACGTGACGGGGCAATTGGGTGGGTTTAATTTTCAGTGGGCGTGGGCGTCCGGGTTCGCTGCCGGGCAGCGGGTGTGAGCGAAAATGGAAAGTCCTGCCTGAGGATCCCTCACCCGGCCCTTCGGGCCACCCTCTCCCGGGGGGAGAGGGAATGACCTGCAAACTGTCCCTCTCCCCCCGGGAGAGGGTGGCCCGAAGGGCCGGGTGAGGGATCCTCAGGCAGGACTTTCCATTTTCGAAATTTCTCCCTAACTCCCTCGGGTAGCCGAGCTATCTCTTATTAGCGAGAAGCACCTTCTTCCGCATCCGAATCGACTGCGGCGTCGCTTCGACGTACTCGTCATCCCTCACAAACTCGATTGCCTGCTCCAGATTCAAAATCCTCGGCGACACGAGCCGTATTGCCTCGTCCGCCGTTGAGGCGCGCATGTTCGTGAGTTTCTTTTCCTTCACGATGTTCACGTCGAGATCCACGTCCCGCGCGTTCTCTCCGACGATCATCCCCTCGTAGACTTCCGTCCCGGGCGTAATGAAAATCTCGCCACGCTCCTGCAGATTCCAGATCGCATACGACGTCGCCCTTCCTGAGCGATCCGCCACCAGCGACCCCGTTGGCCGCGACGGGATGTCTCCCTGCCACGCCACATACCCGGCGAAGAGCGTGTTGATGATTGCCGTCCCCCTTGTATCCGTGAGCAGTTCGCTGCGCAGGCCGATTAACCCGCGCGTTGGAACCTGAAATTCCAGCCGAACTCGTCCTGATCCATGGTTCACCATCTTGTCCATTCGGCCCTTCCGGCTGCCGAGCTTCTCGATGATCACGCCCAGAAACTGTTCCGGGCAGTCCACGATCAGCAATTCCACCGGCTCGTGCATCTGACCATCGATTTCGCGCGTGAGAATCTCCGGCTTGCCGACCATGAGTTCGTAACCCTCGCGCCTCATCGTTTCAATCAGGATCGCCAGCTGCAGTTCGCCGCGACCCATCACGCGAAACGATTCCGGTCCTCCAGCCTGCTCCACGCGTATAGAGACGTTCGTCAGCAACTCCTTATCGAGACGATCGCGCAGATTCCTCGACGTGACGTACGATCCTTCCCTGCCGGCAAACGGCGACGTATTGATCGTGAACATCATCGCGATTGTCGGCTCGTCGATTTGAATTTTCGCCAAAGCCTTCGGCGTCTCCGGATGCGTAATGGTCTCGCCGATGTTGATTCCTTCGACGCCTGCAATCGCCAGAATCGCGCCAGGCCCCCCAATAGTCTCGTCCACACGCTTGAGACCCTCGAACGAGTACAGCTTTGTGATTTTTGTTTTCTGGACGCTGCCATCGAGCTTCACGATGCCGACTTCATCGCCAAGCCGCATCGTACCGTTGAACACACGGCCGATCGCCAGTCGTCCGAGGTAGTCGCTGTAGTCGAGGTTTGCCACCAGCATCTGCAGCAATCCTTCGGGATCACCGGGTGGGAGCGGTATGTATTTGACGATCACTTCAAATAACGGCCGAAGGTCGTCCGAAGCGTCGTCCAGGTTCGCCTTAGCGATCCCGGCACGCGCATTCGAATAGACAATGGGAAACTCGAGCTGGTCTTCGCTCGCATCGAGGTCGATGAAGAGATCGTAGAGTTCGTTAAGCACTTCCTGGATGCGCGCATCCGGGCGATCGATTTTGTTGATGACCGCGATGACGGGCAGCTTTGACTCGAGCGCCTTCATCAGGACGTAGCGGGTTTGCGGCAGCGGCCCTTCGCTCGCGTCCACGAGAAGAAGGACGCCGTCAACGATCTTCAGCGCCCGTTCAACCTCGCCGCCAAAATCGCTGTGGCCCGGCGTATCGACGATGTTGATCTTCACGCCGCCATAACGGATGCCGGTGTTCTTGGCGAGAATCGTGATGCCGCGCTCCCGCTCCAGTTCGTTGGAGTCCATGACGCGCTCCGCAATTTCTTCGTTCGAACGAAAGATTCCACTCTGGCGCAGCATCGCGTCTACAAGAGTCGTCTTTCCATGGTCTACGTGCGCGATGATGGCAATGTTTCGGATTCCGGTGTTGCTCATATGTCAGCCAGACAGTTTGCCCGAGCCACTCAAGCTATTCCAGTTGAAACATCGAGGGGAGTTCCGGTGACGGATGAGAAACTGTCACATTCCCTGATTCCAGGCCCGCATCTCCCTCTTATGATCCGCGGCGGAGGTGAGGCTTATGAGCCATTCTGCTTTGGAATACCGTCGCGCCGAAAGCGACGCAGCACAATCGGAAGTCTTCGATGTCGTCATCATTGGCGCCGGCGTTACCGGCGCCTGTTTGTTCCACCACCTTCGAAAGAAGGCCTATCGCGTCCTGATCACCGACAAGGCCGACTTTGCCGGCGGCACCAGCCAGGCCTCCGCGATGATGCTCTGGGGCGGACTGGCGTACCTGCGCAGTTTCGATCTCGCCACTGTCGCACGTCTGTCGTTTTCGCGAGAGGCCCTTGTTCGAGGTGCAAACTCCTGCGCGAGCCCTCGAAGATTCCGCTACATCGTTCCGTCCCCGCGGGCCGGAAATCGCGCAATCGTTCAGTCGGCTCTTTATCTCTACTGGCTTCTCGGAGCGTTCCGCCGTGCACGACCACGATGGCTGAACGATTTCGACGAGTCTCGCCTGCTGAAGACGGCGAACCGAAACTGCTTCGAATATGAAGAAGCCTATGTCTCAGACTCCGATGCTCGATTCGTCCTTCAATGGATCCTTCGATCCCGCGACTCCGAAAACCCCGCATTGAACTACTGCACTGTTCACGGCGGTCATTTCGACTCCTCCGCAAAACTGTGGATCCTGGACCTGGAGGATCGAGTTCTTGGACGACAGCTGTCGATACGCGCGCGACTGGTTGTTAACGCTGCGGGAGTCTGGACAGATTCCCTCAACCGTCAGTTCAGCATCGAGACCCCTTATCGCCACCTTCTCAGCAAAGGTGTCTTCCTGGGGCTGCGGCGCGATCCCGATCACAACACGGCCTTGATTGTCCAAAAGGCGGACCAGGACTGTTATGCCCTGATCCCCTGGGGACCTGTTTCGTTGTGGGGACCAACTGAGACCTTCACCTCAAGTCCGGAGGATGGTTTCTCGATAACGGCAGAAGACGTCCGCAGCCTGGTCCAGGATTACGACCAGCACTTCTGCAGACCGTTTCGACCCGAAGATGTCGTATCGCTGCGATGCGGCGTACGCGGGCTCGCCGTGCCCCGGTCAACGCAGCAGGATCTTTCGCACTCTCAAAGCCTGTCGCGAAAGTATGTCATCCATCGGGACCGTGAATTGCCATGGGTCAGCATCCATGGGGGCAAGCTGACAAGCTGTGCCAGCACTGCAGAGGCCGCCGCGAAAACTATCGGGCACAGTATTCGCCCGTCACTCGCGCCGCGGTCGTCCGGAGATTCTGTCGAGGCATCGGTAGAGAAGGAAAAGTTCCCCGGCCTGGCTGAAGAAGTTCCCTCAGCACGCTCCTGTGCCGACGAAAGTTGCTGGTCGCTTCAAGACTACCTGCGGCGCCGGACCAATATCTCGCAATGGATTCCTCGCGGCGGTCTCGGCCGCCTCAATGAAAATGTCGCCCATCTGGAGCGCCTCTCAAGCGACTTTGCATCGACCGCTTCATTCAACTCACAGGCAGCCGTTCGCGCATATCAGCAGGAAATCGAAACGCGATTTGACCGTGTTCTCAGGGAGGCTCTATGAATTCTTCAACTCAAACACCGCCTGCAATTCTCGGTGGCCCAAAGTCCGTCACACTGGATCAGCACGACGCAAAGCGATGGCCGCTCCTGTCAGAAGAAGACGAGCGGGCCGTCCTGAAGGTGCTTCGCAACGGTGACCTCTCGTTTGATCCCGTAACGCGCGAGCTCGAAGCGGATTATCGTCGTTACTTCGGAGCCCGTCATGCGCTGGCCCACTGCAACGGAACTGCAGCATTGCTCGCCGCGTTCTTTGCGCTGGATCTTCAGCCCGGCGACGAGGTGCTGGTTCCTTCCGCAACGTTCTGGGCATCCGTTGTCCCGATGCTGTGGGTCGGCGCTGTTCCGGTGTTCTGCGAAAGTGAATTCGATCGCCTGGGTCTGGACCCGGAGGACGCGGAAAGAAAAATCACCAGCCGAACTCGCGCCATGGTGGTGACGCACCTGTGGGGAATGCCGGCGAAGATGACGGAGTTGACCGCGCTGGCTCGCAGGCACAACCTTCGGATCATTGAGGATGCATCGCACGCGCAGGGCGCGATGTGGCGTGGCCGGCCCTGCGGGACACTCGGCGACCTTTCCATCTTCAGCCTTCAGAGCAGCAAGCTCGCTCCCGCTGGTGAAGGTGGAATGCTACTGACAAATGATGAAGCCTTGATGGAGCGGGCGATCTGTCTTGGCGATATCGAGCGCATTCGGGAACTGCAGACGCCGGCAATGCGATTTGCCGCGACAAGCTTCGGAATCAAGACGCGAATGGCGCCGTTGTCCGCCGCAGTGGCACAGGTCCAGTTACGCCGCCTCGAGCAACGCAATGCAGAGCGGAACGAGAGTTTGGAGTATCTGTCGGAACGCCTGGAAACGCTCGGGTTCGAAACCTATTCCGCGCCCGCGCATATTCAGAGGGTGTACTTCGAGTTTGTGTTCCGGTGTGGGAAGGCGCAGGCATCGCTTTCTCGACAGAAGCTGGTTGAAGCGCTCAGGGCGGAAGGCTGTGACGTGTCGTTGCCGCGCTATCCGCTGCTGCACCAACAGCCGCTGTTTACGGAAGGAACGTGGGTGAAGATTGCGCGCGTTGAGGAGGCGTTGAAGCGAGAGTACTGTGTCGACGCACTTCCGAGGACGGCGCGCGTGAATGACGAACTGTTGCGGATGCCCGCCTTCCCCCGTGCGACACGGAAGTTGATGGACCAATATGCGGAGGCTTTTGAGAAAGTGATGGAGAATGCCGAACTGATCGCATCCCTCTCCCCCCGGGAGAGGGCGCCGCGAAGCGGCGGGTGAGGGATTTTCAGGCCCTGCTTATAGACCACTCTTCCCTCGCCTGCTACAATCAACGGCTGTTGTTTGACCGAGGTCCCGTTCGTCTAGCCCGGTCCAGGACACGGCCCTTTCAAGGCTGTAACACGGGTTCGAATCCCGTACGGGAC
>Ga0070675_100004102_pt1 | contig 11063 bp, 11 predicted proteins | sample KBSM43metaG_FD_65343 | JGI IMG/M metagenome (GOLD analysis project Ga0070675, IMG submission 65343) | Miscanthus rhizosphere microbial communities from Kellogg Biological Station, Michigan, USA - KBS M4-3 metaG | ecosystem: Host-associated > Plants > Roots > Rhizosphere > Soil ...
AACCAGCTGCTGCGCATCGAGGAGGAGCTGGGCGAAAGCGCCAGCTACGCCGGGCGCGATGCGTTCTACCAGATAAAGAAGAAGTGAAGATCCTCGCCGGCTTCCTTGCCGCGCTGGTGCTGGCCCTCCAGTACCCGCTGTGGCTCGGCAAGGGCGGCTGGACGCGGGTGCGCGACCTCGAGAGGAGCCTCGCGATGCAGCACGAGTCGAACGCGCGATTGAAGGCGCGCAACGACGCGCTGGATGCGGAAGTGCGCGACCTGAAGGAGGGCAACGAGGCCATCGAGGAACGCGCGCGCCTCGATCTCGGCATGGTCAAACGCGATGAAACCTTCTATCAGTTGGTGAAACCGTAGCTCGCTACGGCCGTCGTTGTAACCATCGCGCGCCGCCGAACGAATATAATTCGTCACTGATATTCCCTCGCCCGGTGTCCACCGGGCGCAAAGAGTCCCTTGCCATACTCCGTAAGAGTCGACGCGGACAAGCGCGTGGTCCGCGTCGATGTGTCCGGCATGTTCAACGCCGAAGAAGCGCCGCGCATGACCACCGATGCGAGGCGCGCCGCCGCCGAGAGCGGCTTCAACGTCCTCTACGACATCCGCGAGGCGCGCGCCGGCAAGCTCGAGAACGCGGATCTTTTCTGGCTGCCCCGCAACGTCCCCGCGCTCAAGGACCCCAAGGCCGCCCGCGTGCGCGTGGCCACGGTGTTCGTCGACTGCCAGCGCCCGGTGGTGGAGTTCTGGGAGACCGCCTTCCGCAACGTAGGGCTCAAGGCGCGCGCGTTCGAAGACGAAGAAGGCGCCATCGCCTGGCTTAACAACGCTTCGGGGTCAGACCCCTAAGTTAGGGGTCTGACCCCTTTCGTCTCTCAGCTGCCCTTGCGAGAGATCCAGATGCCGGCCAGGACGATGGCGGCGCCGGTGAACTGCACGGGACCGATCGCCTCGCCGAAGAGCGCCCACGCGAAGAGCGCGGCCATCACAGGCTGGATGAGGAGCGAGACCGACGAAAGCGACGCGGGCAGGTGCGCGAACGCGTAGGCGATGAGACCCTGGCCCAGCACCTGGGAGACGAGTGCCAGCCCCAGCAGCACCCACCAACCCGCCGCCGACGAGGGCAGGAAGGGCTGCGGCATGAGCAGCGCGATCGGCAGCAGCGCCACGGCCGTGATGGTCGTGCTCCATGCCATGAGGCGCGCGGTCGACGCGCGCGCGTCGCGCGCGGCCTTGATGGCAAGAAAGTAGCCCGCGTAGAACACGGCGGTGAGCGCGCCCAGCGCGTCGCCCACCAGCGGTCGCCCGCCCGCGGCGAAGTTCGGTCCCACCAGCACGAACATGCCGGCAATGGCCACGAACATCCCGATGAGGAACGTGCGCGTGACCTTGCGTCGCCAGAAGAGCCACCCGGCGAGCGTCACGAAGATCGGCGCCAGGTTGGCGAGCACCGTCGAGTTGGCGACCGAGGTGAACAGGATGGAGAAGTGCCACACGCCCAGATCGCTGGCGAAGAAGAGGCCCGCGAGCGCGAGCGGCACGATCGAGACGCGCACCGCGTCGTGGCGGGCCTTGGCGAAGACCCAGATCCACAGGAACGGCACGGCGAGCGCGCAGCGCCAGAAGGCGCTCGCCACCGGCCCCGTGTCCGAAAGCCGCACGAAAATCGGAGCGAACGCGATCGCGCAGCCGCCCGCGAGGAGGCAGAGGAAAGCAACCCGGTTCATGGAGGCCCGTATCATACCGGCCCTATGGCGAACGAATTCCTCTCGGCGGCCGTCGTGCTGGCGCTGGTGATCGACCCGGTGGGCAACGTGCCGATCGTGAACGCGATGCTGGCCGGGCTCACGCCGGCGCGCCGGCGCTTCGTGATCCTGCGCGAATGCGCCATCGCCTTCGCCACGCTCGCGATCTTCATGGTGTTCGGGCGCAAGTTCCTCGACCTCATGCACCTTTCCGAGACGTCGGTGTCCATAGCGGGGGGTGTTATTCTTTTCATGATCGCGATCCGCATGGTGTTCGCCCATCCCGAGGGCGTGCTGGGCCTGCCGAAGCGCGCGATCGAGCCGCTCATCGTGCCGCTCGCCGTGCCGCTCATCGCCGGGCCTTCGGCGCTCGCGACCGTGATGCTGATGGCGAGCCGCGAGCCGGAGAAGATCGGCATGTGGGGCGCGGCGCTCACCGCCGCGATGGTGTTCGCGACCGTGGTGTTGCTCGCGGGCACGAAGCTGCAGGAGTGGCTGGGCGAGCACGCGATGCAGGCCATCGAGCGCCTGCTGGGGCTGCTGCTCACCGCGGTGGCCGTCGAGATGTTGCTGGCCGGCATCCGGATTTTCCTGGAAGGACTGTGAGCAAGGCATTCACCCGAGAGGACGACGCGCCCGAGGAGGATTTCGAGGGCGACGAGGAAGCGAACCCGATTCCCGCGGGCTCGAAGAACTACATGACGCCCGCGGGCTGGCGGCGCATGCGTGACGAGCTCTCGTGGCTGGTGAAGACCGAGCGCCCCAACGTGACCTCCGTCGTGTCGTGGGCCGCCAAGCTCGGGGACCGCTCGGAAAATGCCGATTACCAGTACGGCAAGAAGCGCCTGCGCGAGATCGACCGGCGCATCCGCTACCTCACCAAGCGGCTCGAGGCCGCGGAGGTCGTCGATCCCGCCACGCGCGAGGACACCGACCAGGTGTTCTTCGGCGCCACCGTCACCTACGCGACGGCGGGAGGCGACGAGCAGACCGTGCGCATCGTCGGCATCGACGAGATGGATCCGGGGAAGCATTACGTGAGCTGGGTCTCGCCCGTGGCGCGCGCGCTCATCAAGGCGCGCGAGGGCGATACGGTGAACCTGCGCACGCCCGCCGGCGACCAGGACATCGAGATCCTGGAAGTCCGATACGAGGAGATTCCGATGGAGCCGTTCGTCATGGTGCAGAGCCAATGGTCGCCCAACACCCGTTGATCGCGCGTTTCCTCCTTGCGCTCGCGGCCTTCGCGTTCGCCGCGAACGCGCCGGCGCAGAGCTACCTGTGGGAGGTCTCGTCGCTCACCAACAAGGTCTACCTCTACGGCACGGTCCACGCCGGCAAGCGGCAATGGTTCCCGCTGCCCGAAGCCGTGGAGAATGCGCTCGCCGATTCCGCGGTGCTCGCCGTGGAAGCCGACATCACGGACATGAAGGCCCTGCGCAAATCGTCCGATGCGATGGCGTACAAGTATCCGGACGTGCTGAAGAACCATGTCCCGCCCGAGCAGTACGCGCGCATGCTGAAGCTCCTGCCTCGCTACGGGATCACCGAATCGCAGGTCTCTTCGATGAAGCCCTTCCTCGCCGTCTCCGTGCTCGTGTTCGGGGAGTGGGCGCGCTCCGGCTTCGTCACGCAGTACGGCGTGGACACCTACCTGCTGCGCAAGGCGCAGGCCGAGCAGAAGCCCATCATCGAGCTGGAGGGCATCGAGGCGCAGGGCCGGCTCATGGACACGCTCACCGAGAAACAGGTCCAGGACCTCTTCAAGGGCACGCTCGATGCGCTCGAGGAAGACCTCACCACCGAGCAGGTGAAGGGCCTGGTGGCCGCCTGGCAGGCGGGCGATCCCGCGGCGCTCCTCGAGATCGCGCGGCGCTATAACGAGAAGGTGCCGGGTGCCGCGGAGTTCGAGGACAAGTTCATCTGGCAACGGCACAACGACATGGCGAAGAAGATCGAGGGCTGGCTCGCCGAGCGCCGCAAGCCCTATTTCATCGCGGTGGGAGCGCTGCACCTCGCGGGGCCGAAGGGCCTGGTCGAGATCCTGCGCAAGCGCGGCTACGTGGTGCGCCAGCTATGAAGAGGCACGGCGGAAAGATCCTCGTAGACCAGCTGGTGCTCCACGGCGCGGACCTCGCGTTCACCGTGCCGGGCGAAAGCTTCCTCGCGGTGCTCGACGGCTTCTACGACGTGAAGGACAAGCTGAAGCTCGTGATCGGCCGCCACGAGGCGGGCGTGGCCAACATGGCCGAGGCGTACGGCAAGCTCACCAATCGCCCCGGCCTCGCGTTCGTGACGCGCGGGCCCGGCGCCACGCAGGCCGCGGTGGGCGTGCACACCGCGTTCCAGGATTCGACGCCGATGATCCTCTTCATCGGCGATGTAGGCAGCGACTTCCGCGATCGCGAGGCGTTCCAGGAAGTCGATTTCCGCGCCATGTTCGGGCCGCTCGCGAAGTGGGCCGCGCGCATCGATTCGGTCGAGCGCATTCCCGAGTACGTGGCGCGCGCCTACCAGGTCGCCACGTCGGGACGCCGCGGTCCTGTCGTGCTGGCGCTTCCCGAGGACATGCTGTCGCGGGAAGCCGACGTTCACGACGCGAAGCGATATGCGCCGTCGGTCGCGCACCCGGGCCGCGAGAACATGGAGCGCTTCCACCAATTGCTGGCCGCGGCCAAGCGCCCGCTGGTGATCCTCGGCGGCACCGGATGGACGCGCGAGTCGTGCAACGACATGCAGCGCTTCGCCGAGGCGAACCAGCTGCCGGTCTCGTGCGCGTTCCGCTTCCAGGACCTCTTCGACAACCGCCTCGAAAACTACGTGGGCGACGTCGGCATCGGCATCAACCCGGTGCTCGCCGAGCGCGTGAAGATGGCCGATCTGCTCATCGTCGTGGGCGCGCGGCTGGGCGAGATGACCACCAGCGGTTATTCGCTGGTGGAATCACCCGTGCCGCGGCAGAAGCTGGTGCACGTCCATCCGGGCGCCGAGGAGCTGGCGCGCGTCTTCCAGCCGGAGCTGGGCATCCTCTCGGATATGGCGCCGTTCGCGCGCGCGGTCGCCGCGATGGAGCCGATCGCCGATCCCGCGTGGAAGGGATCGGCCGCGGAAGCGCGGCAGGACTACGTCGCGTGGTCGTCGAAGCGCGAGATTCCGGGCCGCGTGCAGATGTGGGAGGTGGTGGACCACATCAACCGCACGATGCCGGAGGACACGATCTACACGAACGGCGCGGGCAACTTCGCCACGTGGCTGCATCGGTTCCACCGCTACACGGGCTTTCGCACGCAGATCGCGCCGACCTCCGGCGCCATGGGCTACGGCGTGCCCGCGGCGATCGCGGCGAAGATCGCGCGGCCCGAGCGCCCGGTGGTGTGCTTCGCGGGCGACGGCGACTTCCTCATGTCGGGCACGGAGCTGTCCACGGCGATCCAGTACAACGCGCCGGTGATCATCCTCGTCATCAACAATGGCATCTACGGCACGATCCGCATGCACCAGGAGAAGCACTATCCGGGGCGGGTGATCGGCACCGAGATCGCGAACCCGGAGTTCGCCGCGTTCGCGCGCGCCTTCGGATGCGTGGGCGAGATCGTCGCCGAGACCGCGCAGTTCGCGCCGGCGCTCGAGCGCTCGCGCGCGTCCAACAAGCCCGCGGTCATCGAGCTGCGCATCGACCCGCAGGCCATCACACCCAACACGACGCTCGACAAGATCCGCGCCGCCGCCCAGCAGCAAAAGCGCTGAGCGTCACTGGAGCGCGGCGCTGAGGTCCCCCATGCGATGGCGCACGCCCGGCAGCGGCTCGAGGCCGAAGCGGTTGGTGATGAGCTTGAGGATCGAGGTCGTGTCGTAGCGCGTGTGGTCGATATGGCCCTTCCTCACCGTGGGGCCGACGAAGATCGCAGGCACGCGCGTGGCCGGGCCCCAGCGGTCGCTCCATCCCTGGCCCACCGGGGGCGCCACGTGGTCCCAATACCCGCCGTTCTCGTCGTAGGTGACGATCACCAGCATGCGTTGCCATTGCGGGCTCTTCTCGAGCTTCTCGAGGAGCTCGGAGATATGGATGTCCCCGCTCTGGATGTCGGTGTAGCTCGGGTGCTGCGTGAGGCGGCCCGCGGGCTTGTAGAAGGAAACCTGGGGCAGCGTTCCTTTCTCGATCGCCTCTTCGAACTCCTTGCCGTCCTTCAGGTGGCGCGCCCGGTCCGGCGTTCCCGGCGCGAAGCGCGCGTAATAGTTGAACGGCTGGTGGTGCGGCTGGAAGTTCGGGCTGGCGGCCTCGCGGTTGTAGATGATCGCGCGCTTGGCGTCCGGCGCGCGGCGGCCGTCGTCGAGCGCCGCGTTCCATGCGCCCGAGTACCAGGCCCACGAGACGCCCTTCGCGCTCAGCGTGTCGCCGACGGTCTTCGCGGTCTGCGGCGGAAGCGGATGCTTCGCGGGATCGGCGAGGTCGAGATTGCCGCCGGGCGCGGGGGGAACTCCGCTCGGCTGATAGGCAGGCTGCCCCGTGTTCACGACGTAGCCGTCGGGGCTCACCTGCCCGTCCATGACCTGGACGGGACCCTCGAGCACGGACGCGGGCGAGGTGGGCCGGCGCTTGAGCCTTCCGTTGTCGTCGAGCTGGGCGCGAATCGATGCCGGCGCGTCCTTGAACTCGGGCGTGCACGCGCAGATGAGCCAGTGGTGGTTGAGGAACGAGCCGCCGAAGGCGCCCATGAAGAAGTTGTCCGCGAGCGTGTATCGCTTCGCCCACTGCCACATCTTCAGGCTCGAGCCGTCGTAGTAACCCATGGTCCACGAGCCCACCGTGGTCATGGCGACGAACTTGTTGTTGAGGCCGCCGTTGATCTGCTCGATGTTGTGATAGTAGTTGTGGATCGGGCTGGGCACGATCTCGTCGAAGCGCTTGTTGATGGGCGGGCCGTCGATGCGGAAGGGCGCGTTCGGCATGCTGCCCGGATACTTCGGGTCGGGCTTGCCGCCGGTGTAGACCGGGGGCAGATGGGGCAGCACCTTGCCGTCGTGATCGACCTGCCGCGTGGCGCCGGGGAACGCGCTCGCGACGCCGTTGGCGCCCGGGAACATTCCGTAGATGTTGTCGAAGCTGTGGTTCTCCGCGTAGATCACCACGATGGTGTCGATGTTGGCGAGCGGGCCTGTCGCGGGCGCCGGCGCGGTGACGCACGAATTGACGAGGGCAATCGAGGCGAAGGCGAGCGCGAGCGGGCGGCAATTCATCGTCTTTTCCGATCGGGAAGCGTGGAAGCCGGATAGTAACGGAACCGTCATAATCCGTGACTAGACTGCCCGGACCACCATCATGACCGAGCACATTTCCAAGCAGTACGACCAGGACCTCGAGGCGATCCGCTCGCGCGCCCTGCAGATGGGCGGGCTCGTGGAGTCGCAGGTTCGCGGCGCGGTCGCGGGCTACCTGGGCGGCGAGGCCGAGCGCATCGAGGCCGCCATCGCCTCGGATGCCCGCGTGAACGACCTGGAGCGCGCGCTCGACGAAGACCTGCGCACGGTGATCGTGCGCCGGCAACCGGCCGCTTCGGACCTGCGCCTCATCATGGCGGTGAGCAAGATCGTCACCGACCTGGAACGCATCGGCGACGAGGCGGCGAAGATCGCGCGCTTCGCGCGCGAGATCCACGCGGGCAAGGGCGCGAACGCGCGTCCCGCGATGATCCACCACGTCTCGGAAGTCGCGATCGGCATGCTGCGCCGCTCGCTGGATGCGTTCGCGCGGCTGGATGCCGCCGCCGCAGCCCGCGTCATCGCCGAGGACGCGACCATCGACGACGAATTCCACGGCATCGTGCGCCAGCTCATCACCTTCATGATGGAGGATCCGCGCACCATCTCGGCGTCCATCAACGTGATCTGGGTCGCGAAGGCCTTCGAGCGCATCGGCGACCACGCGAAGAACATCGCCGAGCAGACCATCTACATCGTGAAGGGAACGGACGTGCGCCACACGCCGCTCGCCGAGGTGGAGCGCGAGGCGTTGAGCTGATGGCGCCCGTGGTCCTCGTGGTCGAGGACGAGCCGGCCATCCAGGAGCTCATCTCGGTCACGCTCGCGCGCCACGGCCACACCGTGCGGCGCAGCGCCACCGCGCAGGAGGCCGCGAAGGCGGTGGCCGATGAGCTGCCCGACCTGATCCTGCTTGACTGGATGCTGCCGGACGGCTCGGGCCCGGCGTTCGCGCGCAAGCTGCGCGCCGAGGCGCGCACGCGCGAGGTGCCCATCATCATGCTCACGGCGCGGGCCGGCGAGGACGACAAGGTGCAGGGGCTGCAAAGCGGCGTGGACGACTACGTGACCAAGCCCTTCTCGCCGCGCGAGCTCGAGGCGCGCATCCAGGCGGTGCTGCGCAGGCGCGCGCCGCACGTCTCGAAGGAAGCAGTGGAGGTGGGCGACCTGGTGCTCAACCCCGCCACGCGCAGCGTCGCCGGAGGCCGGACCACGCTCCAGATGGGGCCTACCGAATTCGAGCTGCTGCACTTCTTCATGACGCACACCGACCGCGTCTACACGCGCACCCAGATCCTCGACCAGGTGTGGGGCGACCACGTGTTCCTCGAGGACCGCACGGTCGACGTGCACATCCGCAGGCTGCGCGAAGCGCTGGCGCCCAGCGGGCACGACCGCCTCGTGCAGACGGTGCGCGGAGCGGGATACCGGTTCCTCTCGCAGGCCTGATCCATGGACGGCGAGTGGGGATGGATCCTCGCCATCGCGCTGCTCGCCGGCGTGGTCCTCTACCACGACCGCAATGTGCGGGCCATCAACCGCTGGCTGGAGCGCGGCGACGGACCCGATCCGCCGCGGACCTTCGGCGCGTGGGACCGCCTCCACGCGAAGCTGCACCACGACCGCAGCGCGGCCCGCGGCCGCGAAGCCGAGCTCGCGCAATCCAATGAGCGTTGGCGCGCGGCGGCGCGCGCGTTGCCCGACGGCGTCGTGCTCCTCGAGGGCGAGCGCATCGATTGGGCGAACGACACGGCGGCGGAGCATTGGGCCATCGATCCGGCGCGCGACGCCGGCACGCCGATCACCCATCTCGTGCGCGTGCCGCAGTTCGTCGAGTACCTGGACGCGGGCGACCACAGCCGGCCGCTGATCATTTCGCTGCCCGAGCGCCCGGGCCGCATGCTGTCGGTGCAGGTCGTGTCGTACGGCGAGGGGCGGCGCCTGCTGCTCTCGCGCGACATCACGCAGTTCCGCCAGGTCGAGCGCATGCGCCGCGAGTTCGTCGCCAACGTCTCCCACGAGCTGCGCACGCCGCTCACGGTGGTCACCGGATTCCTCGAAACGCTGCGCGAGGAGACCGACCCGCGCGAGGCCGCGCGCTACATCGCGCTCATGCAGGACCAGGCGCGGCGCATGGAGCGCCTCGTCGAGGACCTGCTGACCCTCTCGTCGCTGGAGTCGGCGCCGCCCCCGCCGCTCGACGAGGCGGTCGACATGACGAACCTGGTGGAGCGCTTGGGCGCCGAGGCGCGGGCGCTTTCGGGAGGGCGCCACCGCATCGTCGTCGACAACCGCGGCGGCGCGGACCTGCTGGGCAGCGAAAAGGAAATCTCGAGCGCGTTCGGCAACCTCGTGAGCAACGCGGTGCGCTACACGCCCGAAGGCGGCGAAGTGCGCGTGCGCTGGCGCGCGACGCCCGAGGGCGCGCAGTTCGACGTGGAAGACACGGGGATCGGCATCGCCGCCGAGCACATCCCGCGCCTCACCGAGCGCTTCTACCGCGTGGATCGCGGCCGCTCGCGCGAGACCGGCGGGACGGGATTGGGGCTCGCCATCGTGAAGCATGCGTTGGCGCGGCACGGCGCCATGCTCGACGTCGCCAGCACGATCGGCGAGGGCAGCCGCTTCAGCGCGCGCTTCCAGGGAGCGCGGGTGAGGTCGCGCTAGCATCGCGGGCTTGCAGCGGGCGTAGCCGGGTCATCGCGTGATAATAGCCGCATGATTCGTCACGCCCGGTTGCTGCGCTCGGCGCTCCTGCTCCTCGTCCTCTGCGTTGCCTGCTCGCAGGTGCCGCCGGCTGCGACCTCGCCACACGTGGCGCTGCGGCTCATCGCGTTCAACGATTTCCACGGGCATCTCGAGACGCCGCCCATGGGATTGATCCTTCCCACGGGCCGCGTCAATGCGGGCGGAGCCGCGCATCTCGCGACCGCCATGAAGAGCCTGCGCCAGGGGCATGCGAACTCCGCGGTCGTCGCGGCCGGCGACCTGGTTAGCGCGAGCCCGGTGATCTCCTCGCTCGCGCGAGACGAGCCGACGGTGGACGCGCTGGGCGAGGCCGGCCTGGAAATGAGCTCGGTGGGCAACCACGAGTTCGATCACGGACGCGCCGAGCTCCTGCGCCTGCAGTCGATGGCGCGCTACCAGTGGCTCGCCGCCAACGTGATCGATTCGGCCACCGGCAAACCGATCCTTCCCGCCTACGCGATCCGCGAGTACCAGGGCGTTCGCGTGGCCTTCGTGGGCGCCGTGCTGCGCGGCACGCCGCAGATCGTGTCCCCTTCGGGCGTGCGCGGCCTGCAATTCCGCGACGAGGCGGCCAGCGTCAACGCGCTCGTGCCCGAGCTGCGCGCCAAGGGCATCGAGGCGATCATCCTGCTGATCCACGAGGGCGGGCGCTCGTCGACGCCGGTCGGCGAGGAAGGCTGCGCCGATTTCAACGGCGCCATCGTGGCGATCATGAAGCGTCTCGACCGCGCGGTGGATCTCGTGGTGAGCGGGCACACGCACGAGGCCTACGTTTGCCGTGTCGAGGGACGGCTCGTCACCAGCGCCGGGTCGTACGGCCGCCTGCTGACCGCGATCGATCTCACGCTGGACCGTGCGACGGGCGACGTCATCACCGCGCAGGCACGCAATCATGTGGTGGATCCCCAGACTTACGCTGCCGATCCCCTGGTGCAGGCCCGCGTCGACAAGGCGGCCGCGGCGGTTCGCGACATCGCGAGCCGGGTCGTGGGCCACGTGGAAGGCGCCTTCACGCAGGCCACTTCGCCGGCGGGCGAAAGCAACCTCGGCGATCTCGTCGCGGACGCGCATCTCGAGGCCATGAGGGAGCATGGTGTGGAAGTGGCGATCACCAATCCGGGCGGCCTTCGGGCGCCCATCCAGTCGCGCAGCGCGGATGGCGCGGTCACTTATGGCGACATCTACACGGCGCAGCCGTTCGGCAACAACCTGGTCGCCATGACGCTCACCGGCGCGCAACTCATCCGCGCCCTGGAGGCGCAATGGCGTGGCGCGAGCGTCACCTCGGAAGTGCGCATCCTGCAGGTCTCGGGAC
>Ga0070675_100004105_pt1 | contig 11060 bp, 9 predicted proteins | sample KBSM43metaG_FD_65343 | JGI IMG/M metagenome (GOLD analysis project Ga0070675, IMG submission 65343) | Miscanthus rhizosphere microbial communities from Kellogg Biological Station, Michigan, USA - KBS M4-3 metaG | ecosystem: Host-associated > Plants > Roots > Rhizosphere > Soil ...
TGGAGTCCTGTGGGTTGGCGGAGGCGGCCGATGATTCAGAGGGTCCAATGGCTGGCGATACTGTGTGTTTTGGCGTCGACCCTCGGCGCCGCCGAGCAGCAGGCCTCGCAAAATGATCCCGCGGCGGTCAGCGTCCCCATGCGCGCCGGCGCGACGCTCGAATCCGTGCTGGCGGCGCTGAATGCGCGCGGCTTTCGTATCGTCTACAGCAGTGCACTGGTGCAGCCGACGATGACGTTGCGCGAAGTGCCCACCGCCACGCGCATCGATGAGCTGCTGCGCGAGATCCTCACGCCCTGGAAACTGCGTGCGGTGCACGCTGCCAATGGCGACTGGCTGATCGTGAGTTATGCCGTGCCCGCGACAACAGCCGAGGTATCGATCGCTGAAGATCCCATCGAGAGCATCGACACCATCGACGTCACCGCCAGCCGGGTTCGCCTCGCGACCGCGGGCGCCAGCGAGACGTTTCTCAATCGGGCGGACGTGCAGCGCATGCCACACCTCGCCGATGACGCCGTTCGAATGCTCAAGGTGCTGCCCGGGGTCACCGGTGGTGACTTCAGCGCCGCGCTCAACATTCGCGGCGGCCGGCGTGACGAAGCGCTGCTCACGATCGACGGCGCCGAGATCCACAACGCGTTCCATTTCCGCGACCTCGATGGTGCGCTGAGTGTGCTCGACACCAATCTCGTCCAGGGCATCGACTTCACCACCGGCGGTATGACCGCCGAGTACGGCGACTACATGAGCGGCGTGGTCGGCCTGCAATCGCGGCTCCCATCTGCCGATGACGAATATCGAAACGGAGTTGGTGTCAGCTTCGTAAGCTTGTACGGCCGCACGTCGGGCACCTTTGCGGATGATCGCGGCTCGTGGCAGGTGTCGGCGCGGCGTGGGTTTCTCGATGTGCTCATGGAGCGTGTGGTCGACGACGATGAGCAACTCACCCCGCGCTACACCGATGTGTTCGCCGCGACCAACTTCCAGATCAGCGATCGCAGCTCCGTGTCGGCGCGTCTTCTGATGAGCGACGATGACCTGAAGCTGGTGGCCAGTGACGACGGCGATGACGTCGATTCTGCGGGTACGGGCCGTTCCGCACATCTGTGGCTCGGGTTCGACCACGCCTGGACCGATGCGCTGCAGATGAACACGATTCTCTCGGTTGCCACCGTCAATCAGCAGCGTGATTCGCTCGGTGAAGACGAGCATCGCGTCGGCACGGTGTACAGCGACAACGACTTTCGATTTCTCGACTTCAAGCAGGACTGGTCATGGCAGGTCGGAGATCGCCATCTGCCGCGCTGGGGTTTCAACGTGAACCGCCAGAAGGGTGACTACGACTACGCGCTCCTGGGTTCGATCTTCGATCCGCTGATCACGCCGGTGCCTATCCCCATCGATTACGGCACGAAAATGAGCGTGCAGGTGAACAAGCTCGGCGTCTATGGCTCATGGCGCACGCGCATCACCGATGCGCTGACGGCCGAAGCCGGCGCGCGCTGGGACAGTTACGAATATCCCGACGAGCTGAAGTTCGACGTGGTGAGCCCGCGGCTCAACCTGGTCTATGAGTTCGGCGGCGTCAATGAACTGCGGGCAGCGTGGGGCGTCGTGCACCAGCCGCAGGCGGTCAATGAACTGCAGGTCGAAGACAATGTGACCGAATTCTTCGGACCCGAGCGCTCGGAGCAGTTCGTGATCGGTTATGCGCGGCATTTCACGCGCGGCATCTCGTTGCGCGTGGATATCTACGAGAAGGACTACAGCGATCTGCGTGCACGATACGAAAACCTGCTCGATCCGGCGCAGCTCATTCCCGAAGGGAGCGTCGACCGCATTCGCATCGATGCGACCGAGGCCCGGGCACGCGGCGTCGAAATCACGGTGCGACGTGAGGCCGAGCGCGGTCTCGCCGGTTGGGTCAGCCTCTCGCTCGCCGAAGCCCAGGACGACGTGGACGGAGTCTGGGAATCACGCAGCTGGGAACAGGAGCAGACCCTGGCCTTTGGCAGCAGCTGGACCGGCGCGAAATGGAACGTGAGCCTCGCCGGGCTTTTTCACAGCGGCACACCGACGACCTACATCGGCGTCGAGTCCACGCCGCTGCCGGGCGGGGGGCTGGACGTGCAAGGCGTGGTGGGTCCGCGCAATGCGGAGCATTTCTCCGCATACACGCGCGTCGATTTGCGTGCCAATCGCGATGTGCTGCTCAGGAACAGCAAGCTGTCCTTCTACCTGGAAGTGACCAACCTGCTCAACAGCCAGAACGAGTGCTGCATCAACGACTATCACGTGGAACCGGGCCGCAGCAATTCGGTCTTCCTGGCGACCGACATCGGCTACTGGCTGCCGATGCTGCCGTCTTTCGGCTTCCAGTGGGAGTTCTAACTACCTAGTTCCTGGCCGCCCGGTCCCATGGGCGGATACTCGCGGATGCTGAGTCCCTTCAGCGGTTCCATCAGATCGTCCACCGTCAGCAACCCCATGCAGGGCATGGCCCCCGCCGGCAGATTTCCGCCGGCTGCGATCTTGTTCGTCAGGGCGATCGAGGCGGCGCAGGGAATGTTCGGTCCGTGGTTCTCGCGCGCGACGATATTCCACGTGTGTGCATACCGGGCGCCGTTGTCATGCAGGCCTTCGAGCTTCACGAACATGGCGCCGCGGTCACTGAACACGGGCTGCAGCCAGCGGCCCACCCTGTACAGCGGACGCGCAAATGGCAGCGCACTCTTCAATCGTTTCGCTTTCACGAGCATCGCCAGGCGCTCGACGACCTGGTGAGCGGTGCCGCTGGCGAATCCGGCATGAAAGCTGACGGTCTTCACGCCAGGATAACGCTGCGGCAGCAGATCGAGATCGGGTACGTCGCAGCGGCTGATGCGTCGTACGCCGACCGACTTGGAAAACTCGTGGGTCTGCGTATCCAGCCAGCCGTGCACGTCGATCCACTGGCCATTCTCCAGCGTGCGGAAGGGCTTGCCGCAATAGCCGAGGATGGCGCGCAGCGTAGCGACTCCCGGGATGAGTGCCCCGGAAGTGATTCCGATGCGGATCGAATCGAGCCGCTTGAACTCACCGCGATATTTGTCGACCACCGCCGAGGTGAGGGCCGGCAGCGAGCTCGCGCCACTGATGATCGAGACGCCCGCCGTCCGAGCCTCCGCGTCGAGCCTGGTGATGCCATTGACGAAGGCGCGGCCATCGGCGAGATCCAGGTAGTGACACCCTGCTTTGATAGCCGAGCGGGCCACGCCATAGCTCTGGCCCTGGTATGGACCGGCGGTGTGGATCACGACGTTGATGCCCAGTTTGCGCAGCAGGAGCGCGAGGTCCGGCTTGGTGGCATCCACTTCGCGCGCGTGATTGGCGGACAGCCCGAGTTGATAGGCGGCGGCGGTCGCTTTCGTGAGATCCCGGCCCGCCAGTATCAGCTGGATGCGCGGATTTTTCGCGAGCGCCGCGCAGATCCGGCTGCCGAAGAATCCATAAGCGCCGAGAACGAGGACTTTCTGTATGGGTAGCGACATCGGGGGCGTTACTTCTGCACAGGTCGCTGAATCGTCAGTCGCCGCGCCGGGTATTGCAAAGCGCCAAGCAGCGCAGGTTTCGCGGCGGCGCGCGCCAGCACGACCACCACGTGATTGCGAACCTCGTGCGTGACCGCATCGTCGAGCAGCACGAACGCGCCTGCCTGCGCGCCGGCGGGTGGCGTGAATTCCACCTGCGCCGATAGATAGGCGTGCTCGAGGTAGGTGGTGTGACTGAACGAGCGCACCTCGACTTTCCACGCCACGCCTTGCGGGGTCTCCGCCGCGAGGTGCCGCAACAGGTAGGTCGCAATGGGTTCCGATGCGCCTTCCGCGGCCGTGGCAATCGCGAGTTCTGATTCGGGCACCAGCATCTCGGCGCGCACGGATTGCGCGAGAAAGCTGAGCTTCACGAATGAATTCGGCGCGCTGTGCGCGACCGCGAGGCCGCTGCCCGTGGCGCAGAGCAGTGCCAGCATGGATGCCGCGCGTGCGTTCATCAGTGACTGATCTCGCCGCCATAGTCGGACTGCTTGTCGCGCCACAGCGCGTGGTAGTGCAACGCCGTGGGATCGGCGACTGCCTTCTGTACGACCAGTTCCATCCAGATGCGCGGGCCGTCGATGCGCACGTATGAGTGCTCCGTACTCAGGTCCGGCGCGCCCGAGTAACCGACATAAGTCTCGGCCAGCGCCGACGTGGCTTCGTAGGCTGCAACCAACCCGCGCGTGATGGCTGCGCCAGGTAGTGAGGCGTAGCTTTCGATGGCCGCGCGCACCAGTGCCTGCTGCGCGGGCGAGAGCACGCGGTACTGAATGCCGCGATCGGTGGTGCCGGTTGGATAGGTCTGCGGGAACCCGGTATCAGTGCCGCCGGTCGGCATCTTTCCCGCTACCGGGATCACCACGACGCCTTTCACGACATCGGTAAACGTGCCTGACAGCTTTGCGTCCGCCTGCTTCGCCAGCGCCTGCGCAAGCTTGGACATGGCCGCGCTCTGCGCGACCAATGGTTCGTAGTCGACATCTGCAGCGTTGAAGTGGATAGGCTCGGTGCCGAAGAACAGCGGCGTCGCGCCTTCGCGGCTGCCGTTGAACGTGAAGTTGTAAGCGATGTGGTGTCCACCGATCTGCAGCATCCACGGGGTGCGCTCGGAGGGCGTGCCGAGAATGCTCATGTAATAGTTGCCGCCATCCCAGCCGATCTTTCGTTCGTCGACTGCCTTCAGGAAGGTGTCGGCGATGCGGATGTCGTCGAGCATCTTGAGGCCGCATGCGGACAGCGCGGCGGCAGCGACGCCGCGCATTGCATGAACCTGCTTTTCATCCAGATCGCCGAGCCGCAGGCCCTCGCGCGGCACGATGCCGACGGGAAGATTCGACCAGCGGATCGCCGAGTCGCGCACGAAAGGGCGTTCCAGTGATTTGGTTTGTTCCGCACTCAGCATTTTCTCGAGACCCTGAATTGCGGCAATGACTGCCCGAACCTCGCCGTTGCCGGTGGACGGCTTGGCGCAGGGCGCGTCGGCTGAGTGAGCCACGCTGGCCGCGGCAATCAGGAAACCAGACATCACAGTCACAGACCATCGTCGTTGCATCGAGAGCCCCTTTTTGTCGGCGATCCACTGTACCAGCCAGATGAGTGCGCTCACCTCGGCGATGATCATCTGCGCTTTCGCATGGTTTTCGACAGGTTACGCGCACAAGCTGCCGGAGAGAAACATCCGCACGGATCGATCGGGTGGTCAAGATTTGTACAGCGCGAGTCGCGCCAGATTCTGCCGGTGGCACTGCGCGCGCGCTGCCGTACAATCCGGCCCCACAATAACTTTCGATGAAGGGCATTCGCCATGGCGCGGGGAATCAACAAAGTAATCCTGATCGGGAATCTGGGCGCAGACCCGGAAACCCGTGCCATGCCTTCGGGCATGACGGTGGCGAACATTCGCGTGGCGACCAGCGAGAACTGGAAAGACAAGCAGTCCGGCGAAAACAAGGAACGCACCGAGTGGCACAACGTCGCCATGTTCGGCCGCCTGGGTGAAATTGCCGGCGAGTACCTGAAGAAGGGCTCCAAGGTGTACATCGAAGGTTCGCTGCGCACGCGCAAGTGGCAGGACAAATCGGGCAACGATCGCTACACCACGGAGATCATCGCCAACGAAATGCAGATGCTCGACTCGCGCGCTGGCGGCGGCATGGGCGGCGGCGGTGGAGGTGACTACGGTGGTGGTGGTGGCGGAGGCGGTGCTCGCAAGCAGCAGCAGCCCCCGCCGGACGATTTCGACCAGGGTGGCCCGCCTTCGGGCGGCGGCTCCGACAAGGGCGGCGGCGAGTTCGACGACGACATCCCGTTCTAACAGCCGGACTCGACAACAGGCGCCCGGATCCGGTGGCCCGAAACCTCTGTAAGGAATGTGCGAGGCTGGCGACTACCTCGTCATGCCAGCCTCAATCGATCCTGCAATTCCACTCGCGGACGCAGCCGATGCCCGTGCCACGACTCAGGACCAACTGTACGAACGGGTAGCCGCCGAATTTGCCGCGCCGCTCGCGCGGCTGGCGCGTGCGCACGAGGCGGATGCCTCGCACCAGCAGGACCTGCTGCAGGAAATTCATCTCGCGCTGTGGCGCAGCTTCGCTGCCTTTGGCGAACGATGCAGCCTGCGCACCTGGGTCTATCGCGTCGCGCACAACGTCGCCGCGACCCACGTGCTGCGCGCCAAACGCCGCCAGGCGAGACGACTGGTGAACCTGGATGACCTCGACATCGCCGGCGATGCCGCCGACGTCGAAACCGCGATCGATGAATCCCGCGCGCTGGCACGGATCACCGGGCTCATTCAACGCCTGAAGCCACTCGATCGGGAATTGATCATCCTGCATCTGGAAGGGCTGCCCGGGGATGAGATCGCTGAAATCGCGGGACTCTCACCCGCCAATGTCGCCACGAAGATCCACCGCATCAAACTACTGTTGGCCGACGCATTCGGCCGCAAGGATGAGTCATGAGCACGACTTCCGAAGACCTTTCGCAGATCTGGCGCCGCCAGGCGCTGGACGCGCCGCGCATCAGCCTGGATTTCCTGCGCTACCGCACGGAGGACCTGCGACGCCGCACGCAGCGCCGTAACGCGTTCGAATACCTCTCCACGTTTGCCGGCGTCGCGTTCGTCACGTGGCGCGGTTGGGAGCTGGCGAGCACGCGGCCGCTCCTGCAGATCGCAATCGCGCTCTGGATCGTGACGGCGTGCCTGACAATGTATCTCTGGCACCAACTCGCGAGGGCAGATGCTCCGTCGGCCAATGTCGGCGTTCTCGATGCGCTCGCCTTTTATCGGCAGCAGCTCGTGCGTCAACGCGACGCACGCGACAAGTTCTGGCGCAGGGCGTGGATCGTGGCGGTCCCGAGCCTGGTGACGCTGTTCGCGTCGCTGCTGCTCGAGTTCTCGCCTGTACCCTCGATTCCGATCGTGCTCCTGCTGCTGGCACTCGCGTCGGGTTTCTGGGCGAGCGGCCGCTACTATCGAAAAGATGCGCAGCGCATCCAGTTCGAGATCGAGGCGCTCGATTCATTGCGCGGCTAGCGCGTGCCAGAGGCCAGGTGCCGCTCGTCGATGAATCGAATCAATTTGTCGGCGATCACATCGTGATCGGCAACTGACGGGTGCCAGTGGCATCCCGTCATTGCGAGACCGTCGATTGGAATGAACGCCACTCCGGGGTCGCCTTTCGACTGCAACCGCGCCGCTACCTTGGCCGCCTCCTGCTCGATTTCGTGTTCGGCCATGTCGGTCGCCCACAGCATGATGAACGCCTGTGCATTCCGGGCGCGCAGGGTCTCGACGAACTTCACGTAGCTCGCTTCGTAGTCCGCGTGCAGTTCCTCGCGCGTCTTCCACTTTTCCCCATTCTTCAGCGGGGTCGAGAAATCGTTCGTGCCGAGGGCGATGATGATGATCCGCGGCCGCCACGCCGAGTCGTCATAGCGAGCGGAGTGATCCAGCAGCTCGAATGGATAGGCGACCGGAAGCGGGTCGCCCGCACTGCCATCGTAGTTGCGCACGATGCCGCGACCGGAGATGGCGTTGACCTGGTAGTCAGCGTCGTACCGGCGCGCGATCTTCGGACCGAATGCGCGCGAGTTGTCGGTGGTCGCCCAGACTTCGTCCTGGCTGCAGTCACGCGACGGAGACGTGTTGCCGTACCCCACCGTGTGCGAGTCACCGATGAATTCGATCTGCAGCCGGCGCGGCGCCACCGACAACGGTTTTTCGTGCGCGGGAAGTGCAAAGCCACCAAAGGTATTCCGCGCGGACTGGCTCTCGGTGACGGCATCGACGCGCACCGTGTGCGTCGCATTCGTCAGTCCGTCGAGCAGATAGCTGCCCGGTGCCGGCTTCGTAAGCGTACCCACGGACTCACCATCGACGAGCACATGAAGAATCACATCGCCTCGTCCTGTTTCGAAGTAGACGTTGCTTCCTTTGAACTTCGCCTCGAAGTACAGGCCCGGCCATTGATACTCTCCCTGTGCGGTGATTCGTCCCGTGATGTGCGCAGGCAGTGGCTTGGTGCCGTGAGGGGACTCGGGTAGCAGCGCCAACCGGGGCTCGCCGAGCGCGGCAGCCGACGCCAGGGCAAGACCCGCCAGTGAAGCGGCGCACGAAGTTCGCAGGAATTTGGTTTTCATCGGCCGAGTATGCCGCGAATCTGGGGACCTAAGCGACTGTTTATTCAGGGAAATATGCCTGACCGGGGAAGTGCGATACCCTAGCGCCCGCTTTCCTCCTCGACCCTTCGATGCCCGGCCGCTACTACATCAAAACTTTCGGCTGCCAGATGAATGAGTACGACTCGACCCGCATGGGCGACGTCCTCGAAGCTGGCGCCAGCCTCACACCCACCGACGACCCGGCCGAGGCCGACGTGTTGCTCATGAACACCTGCTCGGTCCGTGAGAAGGCCGAGGACAAGGTGTACTCGTTGCTCGGGGAATGGCGCGCGCTCAAGAAGCTCAAGCCGCACGTGCTCATCGGCGTGGGCGGCTGCGTCGCGAGCCAGGAAGGCGAGGGCATCACCAAACGCGCGCCCTACGTGGATCTGGTGTTCGGGCCGCAAACCCTGCATCGGCTGCCGGACATGATCGGCCAGCAGCAGCGCACCGGCCGCGCCGTCGTCGATGTGTCCTTTCCCGAAATCGAAAAGTTCGACAACCTTCCGGCGCCGCGCGCGGAAGGCGCGAGCGCTTACGTCTCCATCATGGAAGGCTGCAGCAAGTACTGCACGTTCTGCGTGGTGCCGTACACGCGCGGCGACGAGGTATCGCGGCCATTTGACTCGGTAATGGAAGAAGTCCGGTCGCTCGCCTCACAAGGTGTAGGCGAAATCACCTTGCTGGGCCAGAACGTGAACGCCTACGCCGGCGCGATGGACGACGGCACCGTGGTGGATCTCGCCACGCTCATTCACTACGTGGCCGCGGTGCACGGTGTGGAACGCATTCGATTCACCACGTCGCACCCGGTGGAGTTCGGAGATTCCCTCATCGAGGCCTACGCGACCGTTCCCAAGCTCGCGAATCAGCTGCATCTTGCAGTGCAATCGGGTTCGGACCGCATTCTTGCTGCGATGAAGCGCGGCTACACGACGCTCGAGTTCAAAGAGAAACTGCGCCGCCTGCGCGCGGTGCGGCCCGATATCGCGGTTTCGACTGACATCATTGTCGGTTTTCCCGGCGAGACGGAGCGCGACTTCGAGGCCACACTGAAGCTCGTGCGCGACGCCAATTTCGACCAGTCATTCTCATTCATCTACAGCCAGCGGCCCGGAACTCCCGCGGCCTCGCTGCCGGACGACGTCACCCACGAAGTGAAGCAGCAGCGCCTGGCACGGCTGCAGGAACAGTTGAATGGCCAGGCGCGTGCCATCAGTGAACAGATGGTCGGCGGCACGCAGCGCGTGCTGGTCGCGCGTCCCTCGAAGAAGGACGCTGCGGAGCTTGCAGGCCGCACGGAGAACGGCCGCTGGGTAAATTTCGCCGGACCCTCGAGCCTCATCGGTCATTTCGTCGACGTGGTCATTGTCGAAGCCCGCCCGCAATCCCTGCGTGGTCGGCTGATCCATGCGAGTCCCGCGCACGAGCCTCGTGCCGCGGCCCACTGCTGTCGATCGGCTGAACTGATGTCTGCTCCAGCACCCGTCGAACCAGTGCGCGAATTCGATCTTCTGCCTCCCGACAATTCGCGGCTCGCGAATCTGTGCGGCCCGCTCGATGAAAACCTGCGCCTCATCGAAGACCGCATGACGGTGTCCGTGAAACGGCGCGGCGCGAATTTCAGGATTGCCGGAGCACGTGCACACGCCGCCGAAGACGTGGTGCGCGACCTGTTCGAAGCGACCCGGCACGAAGACGTCTCTCTCGAGCGGGTGCACCTGGCGTTGCGCGATTCGCGCGACATGCCCGGCGCGTTGGGCGTCGATGAGCCACTGGATGGCAGTTCGGTGCGCGTCGCGCGCGGCACCATCCGCGCACGCGGACGCAACCAGAAGGACTATCTCGCCAACATCCACACGAAGGACCTCACCTTCGGCATTGGTCCTGCGGGCACGGGCAAGACCTACCTGGCGGTCGCTTGTGCCGTCGAGGCGCTGGTGGCGGACAAGATCCGCCGCATCATCCTCGTGAGACCTGCGGTGGAGGCGGGCGAACGTCTGGGATTCCTGCCGGGCGACCTCACGCAGAAAGTGGACCCGTACCTGCGCCCGATGTACGACGCGTTGTACGAAATGCTCGGCTTCGACCGCGTGGCGAAGTTCATCGAGCGCAATGTCATCGAGGTCGCGCCGCTGGCGTTCATGCGCGGCCGTTCGCTCAACGACTCCTACATCATCCTCGACGAAGCGCAGAACACCACGCCCGAGCAGATGAAGATGTTCCTCACGCGCATCGGCTTTGGTTCGCGCGCCGTGGTCACCGGCGACGTCACGCAGACGGACCTGCCTCAGGGCAAGATGTCGGGCCTCAGGCACGTCATCAATATCCTGCGCAACACGGACGGCGTGGCCTTTACGTTTTTCGAAGCGGCCGACGTGGTGCGGCATCCGCTCGTTCAGCGCATCGTGAAGGCGTATGAAGCCCATACGCCGCCCGAACCGACATGAGTGTGGCGCGGGCGTTGAAACTGGATCTCGCTCGCGGCACCCGCGCCTGGGCGCCACCGCGCTCGCGCATGAACAGCTGGGCAGCCGCGGCGCTGGGAAAGCAGGGCGATGGCCGCGAGATCGCAGTCCGCATCGTGGCGGCTCGCGAGAGCCGCGCACTCAACAAGATGTGGCGTGGCAAGGACAAGCCGACCAATGTGCTGTCGTTTCCCGCTCCAGAGCAATCGAAACGTGGCAAGCCGAAGGACATGGCATTGCCCCTCGGTGACCTGGTGATCTGCCCGCAGGTTGTGAGGCAGGAAGCAGTGCGCGACGGCAAGCCGGTGGAAGCGCATTGGGCGCACATGGTCGTGCATGGGTCGCT
>Ga0070675_100004106_pt1 | contig 11057 bp, 8 predicted proteins | sample KBSM43metaG_FD_65343 | JGI IMG/M metagenome (GOLD analysis project Ga0070675, IMG submission 65343) | Miscanthus rhizosphere microbial communities from Kellogg Biological Station, Michigan, USA - KBS M4-3 metaG | ecosystem: Host-associated > Plants > Roots > Rhizosphere > Soil ...
GGGTAACGAGCACGTATTCGGTCCGGACGGTGGACGCGATAACGCCAATCTCGGCCTCATCGACGCGCGGTTCCGGCGCGAGCTGCCGCACAGCGTCGGTCGCGTGCAGCGCATCCCCGAGTTCCCGTTCGGTCGCCCGGATCCGCTCGGTGCTCTGCCGAGTCCGACGCCCGAGCAGTCGCCGGATGTGCCATCGCGCCGGGGGATGGAGCCGCCGATGTGGGGGTCGCCCGACTACTTGCGGATCGGGAGTTTGCACGATGCGGTACCGCTAGACGGACCCGATCGGCGCGATCGTCGCGAGCAACGCCAGCCGGCGGCGATCAGCGCGCTCATGGCGCCGACCATGCCGGCCGCAGCGCCCGCCGCGCCAACGCACGTTGGCGACGCGATCGAGCGGGCTGCGGGCACCGGGCTCACCGGCAGGTCACAGCAGGAGTTCATGTCCGTGTACGTGGGACCGCTCGAGACCGAAGCGACGGTGATCCAGCTCCGACTCGTGATCGGCACGGATGAGGCGTTGACTGCTGCGCGTCCACTCCCCGGCGTCGCGACCACCCCGGCGCGCCCGGCACCGCGACCGTAGGGACGCGGTCCATGGCAGGCAACACAGTCTCCGAGCGGGCGGAGGCAGCGCGCGACGTGATCGGCGAGCTGCACGCGTGGCGCGCGCGTGCCGTTCCCGACTCGGCTCCACTGGACGCGGAAGACGTCGCGCGGCTCGTGCGCGCGTGCTTCGACGCGTTAGGCATCGACCCCGAGGTCGGCGCCGACTTCTCCGTCAACACCGTCCACTACTATCGTCGCAAGGACATCCTGGACACGCCGGAAGGGCGGACGTCGGCGGCGCGGTATGGCACCCGGCACGTCTGGCAGGCGGCCGGCGCGCGTCTCGCCGGGTATCTGGGCCTCGTGACACTGGCCGAGGCGCGTAAGGCCATGCGGGGTGCTGATGAGCGGACGCTCGTGGCGTTCGTCGCGGCACGCGTGATGGACGCGCGCGCACGGCAGACGCTGCGGGCGCCCGTCACCGCCCGGGCACGTCCGCTGCCCGGTGTACTGGCTCAGCCGACACAGCGGGTGCCCGCGGCGGGTGTCGCGGTGGGGGTCATTCCACTACCGAATGAGGCGTGGTGCATTGTGCCTTCGTCACACCCAGCACACCATTCGACGGTAGCGGCTCGCGAGCTCGTTCACGCGCTGGCCGCGGCGCTCCGCGTCCAGATCCGTTAGCCGGCTCGGTCAGTCGGTCAGCCGGATTCGTTAGGTAGAAACCACACGCATCAGCCATATGCCCACGATCTACACCCCGCAGATCATCGAGCGGTCTAGCCGCGGTGAGCGGACGTACGACATCTATTCGCGGCTCCTCATGGACCGCATCATCTTCCTCGGCACCGAGCTCGACGATGATGTGGCGAACATCATCATCGCGCAGCTGCTCTTTCTCGAGGCGGACAGTCCGGGCAAGGACATCCAGATGTACATCAACTGTCCGGGCGGGAGCGTGTCGGCTGGTCTGGCGATCTATGACACGATGCGCTACCTCGAGTCGCCGGTCGGCACGACGTGCATGGGCATGGCGGCGAGCATGGGATGTTTCCTGCTTGGCGCGGGTCACGCGGGCAAGCGCCGGTCGCTGCCGCAGGCGCGCATCATGATGCATCAGCCGTCGCAGGGCGGGATGCAGGGCGTCGCGGCGGACATCGAGATCGTCGCCAGGGAGATCCTGTACATGCGCGCGAAGATGAACGAGCTCCTCGCGCGCCACACGGGTCAGCCGGTCGAGCGTATCGAGCGGGACTTCGACCGCGACCGGTGGATGTCGGCGCCCGAAGCGGTGGCCTATGGCTTTATCGATCAGGTGATCGAGTTGCCAGGTACGCTCGTCGAGAGCGTGATTCCATCCATTCCTGGCAGGTAGTCATTCCGAGCGAGCGAAGCGAGTCGAGGAATCGCGATCGTCTCGATAGAGAGCCCTCTACGAGGCGGGTCTCGATTCCTCGACGGCGCGCCTTCGGCTCCCCTCGGAATGACGGCTTCACCGTGAGACCGTCGTGACCACGATGACGCCCGTACGGTACTCTCTGCCGTAGTGGATCACGGCTTCGGCGGGGCGCACGAAGCGGATCTCGCGGACGATCGACGCGTCGATCGTCCGCAACGCTTGGAATCCCTCTCGCGCGGTGCCGTTGATGAGGACGCTCGGGGTTGATGGCCCCGTAGAGGTACTCCCGACTGCCATGATCGTCAGATACTCCGGTCGCAGCGCACTGACGGCGTCGTAGGCCGTCGCGTGCCGCAGTGTCGGGTGCGACGCCAACTCGCGAGTCGTCAGCAAGTCGCGTCCGTGAGCGTCTACGTGCGCATCGAGAATCTCAGGTTGTTCGTTCCGGCCGGCTCGCGGCTGACCCGGGGACGCACATGCTGACAATGCAATCGCCGTCCCACCAGCAATCAACGCTATTCGGGCTGAGTGGCGGATGTGTGCGCCTGTCAGATCGTCGCGATGGCCACCGTCATTCGTCGACTGCAGCGTAGCGTGCATGGTCGCTCCTGACATTTGCGGTTCGGGACGCATCGCCACATGATTGGCTAGCAGTGCGCGCGTAGGCTCTCATAGAAGTGCACGTCGAACGCACCGAAATCCCGACATCGCGAGTTGGGAGCGCACGCACCGAGAGGCTGGGTAGGAGAGTCGGTGAACCCCAACACGGGACACCGCGACATCACTCCGGGCGCGGGCGACGAGCGCGAGATGCTCGACGATCTCGTCCCCGTGCTCTATGAGGAGTTGCGATCGGCTGCACGACGTCAGTTGAGCGCGGCGCGGCGCGAGCAAGCCGGTACACCCACGCTCGCCACCACGGCGTTGGTGAACGAGGCCTATCTGAAACTCTCGGATCAGACGCGCGCCAAGTGGCGGGATCGGCCGCACTTCCTCGGCATAGCGGCGGTGGCCATGCGGCACATTCTTGTCGATCGCGCCCGCGCCCGAGCCGCCGCCAAGCGCGGTCCCGGGCTCCGCGTCACGCTGGATGGAGATGTGCTCTCCATTGACGAGGAGGCCGACGTCGTGCTGGAGATCGACACGGCGCTGGATGATCTTGAGCGCCTCAACCCTCGACTCTCGCGAGTTGTCGAGCTGCGCTTCTTTGGTGGGCTATCCGAGGATGAAGCGGCCGAGTCCCTCGGTGTGCACGTTCGAACGGTGCAGCGCGATTGGGTTAAAGCGCGCGCGCTGCTTCGCCAGTCGCTCGAAGCGTTAGGCAGCAACGGGACCAGCTGGAGCGCCGTACGCCGCCGCTGATCACCCCCGAGCGCTGGCGGATTCTCGAACCGCTCGTCGACGATGCGCTCGCGCGAGGTGGTGAGGAGCGTGCCCGGCTGCTGGCTGCGCTAGATCCGAACGTTCGTCGTCAGGTTGATGCGATCGTGGCCGAGTGTGACCGTGCCTCGGTGTTCGACGCGGCGGCAGTCGAGCGATTCGCCGGGCTCATCCTGGAGCACACCGTTCCCCCTTCGGTGCTCGGCGAGCGATACCATATCGAGCGCGTGCTCGGTCGGGGAGGAATGGCGACGGTCTACCTCGCACACGATTCACGGCATGGGCGCAAGGTGGCTGTGAAGGTGCTGAGTCCAGAGGTCTCGGCGCTGCTGACGCGTGAGCGATTCGTAGCGGAGATCAAGATCGCCGCACGGCTGACTCACCCGCACATCCTCGGCGTGCACGACTCGGGTGAGACGGACGGGTTCCTGTACTACGTGATGCCGTATGTAGACGGGGAATCACTGCGGGACCTCTTGCATCGCCGGTCGCAGCTTCCGGTAGAGGAGGCGCTGACCATCGCACGCGAGATCGCGGACGCGCTCCACTACGCGCATCACAATGGCGTCATCCACCGAGACATCAAGCCGGAAAACATTCTTCTCGAGAGCGGTCACGCTGTCGTCGCGGACTTCGGTATAGCTCGAGCTATTGGCGCGGCGGCAGAGGGACAAAGCAGTGGCCCCGTAGGGTTCGCGACCGGCACGCCAGCCTACATGAGTCCCGAGCAGGCTACGAACGGAGCCGATGTCGATCGTCGTACAGACATCTACTCGCTCGCGTGCGTTCTGTACGAGATGCTGGCTGGCCAACCGCCGTTCACTGGTCCAAGCGCGGCAAGCATTGTCGAGCAACACCTAACGATGGTGCCGCCGCCCATCACGACGGTCCGGCCGGACACGCCGACTTCCGTGGTGGCTGCGATCAGCCAAGGCCTGGCGAAGCGTGCCGCGGATCGGTGCGAGGACGCCGGACTGTTTGGTGCGATGCTACTGTTTCCTGCCGCCTCGACAAGTCGGCCTGGCTCGGATGCAGCCACAGTCGCTCCGCGGTCGCGACGGCGATTGTTGCTCGCGCTGGCCGGCGTCGCGACGATCTTTGCGACGTTGACCATTCTGGCCCTGTCCAGCCGATCGGTACGTTCGGGAAGCTCTGATATACGAACACCGGTGCTCGACCCACGCGCTCGTGACGCGTACCAGAACGGCGTGTTCTTTCTCGACCGCCGAACGGCGACCGATCGAGTCCGCGCGATTCAGGAGCTTCGACGAGCGGTCACGATAGCGCCGCGGTTCGCCCGAGCACAGGCGCGACTTGCTGAGGCGTATGCCGTGGCGGGCTACTTCGGATATCCGGGGGGACCGTCAGCCGCCGAGGCGTTTGACAGTGCCGAGATCGCGTTGCGCGAGGCGCTCACATTGGATTCCATGCTGCCGGAAGCGCAACTCTCGAGAGCAAAGTTGCGGTGGATGCACACTCCGAACGTTTCCGAGGCGCAATCGGCGGTGCACAAGGCGCTCGCATTGAATCCGCAACTCGCCGACGCGCACTTCGAACATGCGCGCATACACGCAATGCGTGGCGATGCGGATTCGGCGATCGCGGCAGTAGTACGAATGCGCGAGCTCGAAGCGACGTCGGCCTCCAGAAAATCTGACATCGCGTGGGTGCATTGGATCGTTAGGCGCGACTCGGAGGCTGTCGTGCTGGCGCACGAAGCGCTTGCCCTCGATTCGACATCCTCGACCGCCTATCTCGCCCTTGGAGGCGGTTTGGCAGGGCTCGGCCGCTATTCCGAGGCAATCGACGCGTCCGAACGAGGTCGGCTATTGTCGGGCGGAAACGCCCTCTTTCTACCGCAGCTCGGTTACGCGTACGCGCGAACGAACCAGCGAAAGAAGGCACAGGCCATTCTACGTCAATTAATCGCCATGCAGGATGCAGGTCGGGCGAGCCCCTACTACGTCGCCCAGGTCTACCTCGGCCTTGGACAACGTGATTCCGCTCTGAAGTGGCTGCAGACGGCGTACAACGAACACGTCGGCCACGTTGTTTTTCTCCGCGCCAATCCGGTGTGGAATGGCATCCGTTCCGATTCGATCTTCCGCGCGATCATCAGGAACATCGGATTGGAGTGAGACCTGCCTGCCGCCGGCGTTGTGCCTACTCTGGCGGGGTCGCGTACAATGTCGGCGGTCCAGGCTTTTTCACAGAAAAGAAGTAGGGATCCAAGCTCGGCTCGACCACGCCTCCGAGGCCGTCTTGTAGCTGTCCGGCGACGACCGTCCGTTGGAACGTGGCGCCGTACGGGAACACGACTTTCGCGACGTCGTTGCTGGCCGAGAACACACCATAAAACGTTCGATTCACCGCAGTCAGGTGAACGTAGTCTCCGATGTAGGGCGCATAGGCCGCAGTCGGCCAGGCATATGGCGGCGCGAGCGCCGGAGTGTTAGCGAGCTCGAAGCTTTTCCGTGTCCGGAAGTCGTCGTCGGACAACTCGAGTCGCGTTTCCCAACGCGAGTACAGGAGTTCGCCGCTGACTTGTTGGTAGAGGAAACCAACGGTGCCGTCCTGATCGACAGCCAGCGCAGGGTTTGTGGCGTTAGGCACCGTGATCAGGTCCGTGCTCCAGGTTGCACCCGCGTTAATCGATTTGCGAACGTGTAGCGTCTGGTGGTTATCGTCGATGCTGTCGGCCCACGCCACGTATACGGTGGTGGCCGAGACAGGACTGACCGCGATGCTGAGATTGCTGCTGACGCGCCGTTCCTGACCGAACCAGGGGTCGCCGTCCGGGCCCAGAGGAACCGGACGGCAGCGAGCCACGCGATAGCCGATTTGTCCATCGCGACTCGTGCACGGGTCCAGCGTAGGCAGTGCGGGCAGATCCTTGAGATCCGCGAACGGGCCGGGTGTGAACGTCGACCGACGAACCACTATCACGTCCTTACGCAGCGGGTCTGGCGACAGCGGACGGTAGAAGACCGCGTACGTGAGCCCGGAAGCGTGTGAGGCGGTTCTCACCGCCGGAGTCGCTCCCATCGTGAAGCGTTGCGAGATACAAAAAGGCGCGAGGGTAGATGGTACCAGCGCGTCCGCGATCATGTACACCGCGCCACTGTTGCAGGCGGTCGACCCCGTTCCGCCTGTCATGGTCGCATCGTTGACGCCGATGACCAGCGCGCGTTGCAGATCTTGAGTGGGCGCTTGAAGATACGGTTGGTCGACGTTAGCCCGCGTGTGCAACACGGTCATCGGTACGGGCGCCAGGAAATTGTTCGTGGCGGCAAAGTACGCATGCCAGAGCCACGGAGCGGTGGGGGTGGCGGGAGGAGGGGGCAGCTTGACGAGATACCCAGCGAAGAGGTTAGTCCCGTCACCACTGAATGCGAGAGTCAGGTCTCGTGGCCAGCTCGCCGCCGTGTGGGAAAGCTCACACACAGCGTTCCACGTCACACCCTCATCGTTCGACGCGAACAGGACGGACACGGCGTCGTCGGAGCAGAATGTGTCGTGTGTCCAGGACGCCGAGACCGCGATCTGCTGGTTGTTCCGTGGATTCACCGCGAGATGCGGCTCGCCATTGTGGTAACGCTCGGCGCTCAACGCGGGCGGAATGAGGTTCACGACTCGCACGTCCTGCGCAGCGCAGGCCGATACCAGCGCGGACACGACCAGTGCCGCATTCATGCTCCGCGTCCCCAGTGCCAAGCGATCGTGCGCGCTCATTGATGCCCCCGGAGCAATACGTGGTCGAGCGTTGACGACGAGCGCTCTCGCGCTATCGCGTTAGGCGGAAGACGCGAACGCTGTCCGCGGCGGGAAGCACGTCGAACGCGTAGAGCACGGCGTAGGGATACGAGCTCGACGTCGCGCGGAAGGTGGCGTTCACAACGCTCGCCGCGGGACGAACAGCGAACACGCGACGGTCGCCGCCGCGTAACGGGGGCACGGCTCGAAGCGCGGCGGGCGCGGTGCCGGGGAACAGCACCCGCAACACCGGGGATGTCGTTGCCGAGTCACCGCGAAAATATCCGCTCGTTTGCACAGTCGCGCGTCTCCATTGTGGCTCGCCCTCGTCCGCCGCCAGCCACGCCGCGGAGTCCGCCGACGTCGCGGAGTCGATCTGAACCACCGTGCCGATCACAACGGCGGCGGCATTGACGAGGTACGGCCGCAACTTGTCGTCCGTGTTCGCCGAATCGGCTACGAAAAATCGCGAATACACCTTGCCGATCCCCGCGCTGTCACCGGGACTCGTGAGCGGGAACCGGCCAACCTCTTCGACGTACAAGCTCGTCCCGGCGATCAGACCGTGCGTGAAATAGACCGCAGTGCCTCCGACGGCGAGCGACGTCGAGTCGTGCGTCTGCACCGTGACATCGGTACCCCGAAATCGGCCAACGCTCTCTGGCGATAGGAGAACGGTGTCCACGTGCACGACCCAGATGTTCGGAGCGGCCGGAATGATCGGCATCGTGACGCTGTCACGCGCGCGAAGCGTACCCACGAACGCGAGTGTCGTCGTCTTGGCGATGCGAAGCATGACGGAATCCGGCGCGGCAACCACGACCGAGAGCGCAGATACCGGCACGACCGGCGGCGCAGCCGCTACGGTGGTTGTCACCGGCGGTGCCGGCGCGCGCGCGCAACCCATCGCCAACGTTAGGCACCCCGTGCCTGCGAATTTCAGAATGGATGTCATGGCTCCTCCACCTTCCGGCGCTCGACCACGATCACGGCGCCGGCCATCCTTCGCGTTCGAACAGTGGCATACGTGCTCGCTCGGGCCGCTCGAGCTCTACGGCGAGCAATGCCGAGCCTAACGGTCCCTTGTACAGACTGGTGAGCTCCCTCGGTCCAACGCCGGCTGATAGCGCCGCGGCGGTCTCACCCAACATCGACGCACGCTGTAGCCAGATTTCGTCGCCGGTGTGACGGTGCATTGCCAGGAGCGCGTATGCTCGGCCACCGACTCCACAGCACAGGTCGGGGCTGTTCTCGTCGGCACCATCCCACGCACTCCAGGCCGCGCCGGTAGCGAGTCGCTCGTACGCAGTTCCGCCGAGCATGTCGTGCGCGAGCAGCCAGAGATACACGAAACCAGCACTGCCATTGCACCAGCCCGACATGTAGCCCCGGCTACTCACGACGGCGCGCGGCTCGCGCCACGACCATCGCAGTCCGCGGCCAAAGGGCTCGGCGCATCGTGCGAGTTGATCGAGGCGATCCCGCACCCTGAGCGGAGGACGCCGGCGTGACACGCCAGCCCACCGGAGCGACGCGTAGAGCACTCCCGCCCATCCGTGCGCAATCCCGAGATTGAGGAATGGAGCTGGTTCGCGTACGTCGGGATGCGTCATGATCTGAGCCCAAATGCCGCGATAGGTTGTCGCCCCGAGGCGACGAACAGCAGCGGTCTTCACCAACGGCGTGCGCGGAATGGCCTCGAGCAGGAGCGCGCATGACAGCAGCGTTCCCGATCGGCCGAGCGTCAGGTCAGGGTTGTCACACGGTTGTGCAGCCGCTGACACGAACGCGTCGAGGTTGTATTGCAGGGACGCATAGTCTCCCATCGCATTCGCGATCAGCGCCGCGATCACGTATACGCCGGTCACCGAGTGGTAGAGCGAGATGGAGCCGATACCCTCGCGCGTGATGTCGAGGGCAGGCGCGTCGAAGGCCGAGTCGGACGTGAGCCATGCCTTCGCGCGGTTGCACCACGCGTCGGCTTGCGAGAGCAACACCGCGTCGTCGCGTGCGAGCGCCATTCGGTACAGTGCGCAGGCGATACCCGCGGCGCCGAAGTTCACGGAGCACGTTGGTGCATCGAGAGCGCCGTGCTCGAACAACGCTGCCTGTGGCGCGAGGGCGTTGAGCGCCGCATCGATGACGGCGCGTCGCTCGGCCGACCCACCGAACGATGCACCATCGCTCGCGACGACGTCCATCGACGTGAGAACGTCTCGCAGTCGCTGCGCGAACTCCGCGGTAGTCGCGTAACGCTGTGCTGGATGCTTGGACATCGCCGTGGCCAGCACGCGCTCGAGCGCGGGAAACGGACGCACCGATCGCTCAGCGAATGAGAGCGGAACGGCGGAAGCGGTTTGGCGCAACGCATCTCGCGTCTCGAGCGCGAACTCGATGTAGTGCGCGCCCGCGTAGAGGTAGTACAAGAGCGCCGCGATCGAATACTGCTCACCACTCTCCGTCACCGGCGGAACCCTGTGACCCTCGTACCGAGCCTGGGCGTACTCGGGCTCGAAGTATGTCCCTATGCCGCCTCGCGGAGGCGGCTGTCCGGCATCGTCGATTGTTCGCGCGAGGCCGAAGTCGAGGATGCAAACGTTGCCGAACGCATCGACCAGGATGTTTCGCTCGTGCACGTCGCCGTGCAACACGCCGGAGGCGTGCAACGCCGCGTACGCGTCGGCGACTGCGCAGCATAGCTCGAGACAGCGCCGGGGTGCGGCTGCACGAAGCGCCCACAGTTCCTTCGCCGCGGTCGACGCGTCGACACCTGTACGCCACTCCATCACCAGGAATGGCCGTGATTCGTACTCCCCGACATCCAGCAGTCGGGGTGCGCCGCTGCCCGCGAGCTTCGAGAGCACCTTCGCCTCTCGTTCCAATTGCCCGCGCGTGCCGGCAGCGTCGGAGCGTGACGCCTTCAGTGCACCGGTGCGACCAGTGTCGTCACGCACTTGATGCAGCTCGACGTCGTTCAACAATTGGATACAAGCGACAACCTCCCACCGTCCGACGCGTGCTCCCACGTCATACACGGGCGCGATGGGCCGCTCGCCATCAGAGCCTTCCTCTACGAGGATCCCCGCGTCTATGAGGTTCGACAGGAGCGGGAACGCCTCGCGCAGCGTCGTTTCGCGATCCAGCTGCTCTTTCCTGCTGAACTCGACGATCACATCGACGATGCGTCGCGGCTTCCGAAAGAGCTGAAGCATTCGCGCGGCGTTTCCGTCCACGATTTTGGTCGACGTGCGCGCCATCGGACGCCATAGCGCGAAGTCGTCATCGCTCGTATGCAGCTTCTCGCGTACGCTGTCGTCGAGCTCGCGAACGGGCACCAACGTGACGTCGGCAGGGAGGACGTGGCGTGCATTGATGCCCATGGCCGCCCCTCGGCGTCCCGATCGACGCGCGTTCACGGTACACCGTGTGCGGTCCACGTTGCGACGTCGACGCCATCGAGGCCGAGTCGATCGAGCGCAAATCGCCATGGCTCGAGCGCCGCGCGCCCGGTCTGTTTCGCCGCCAGCAGATAGAGAGCGAGCCGATTGGTTACCCAGAGACGCCAGCTTTCACTCTCTCGCCAGGACGGGAGGGGGTCCTGCTGCGGCGGATCGACCCCCCACGACAGGATTGGCGACGCGCCGGCAGCGGCGGTGAAGGGAACGCCGTGCGCCGGAAGTCCGCGAAGCGCCGGCACGAGTGCTTCGATGCCGCGACGCATCGATGCATGGTCGGGGAAGTAGACGACGAATTTGTCGGGCCGCAGCAGACCATTGACGTCCATGCCGACCTTGAACACGCCGGCGCCCGTGTCGGCGAGCACGACGACGGTGCGTGCGAACGCCTCCCGCATTGCCTCGCACGATGGGCTCACATACAGCTTGTACAGCAAAGGTCGGGCACTCGCTCGTGCGGTGCGCGAGCGGCGTGTCCAGGTCATCCAACCCTTCGCCGCCCCGTTGCGGTGCCAGTCGCG
>Ga0070675_100004107_pt1 | contig 11057 bp, 9 predicted proteins | sample KBSM43metaG_FD_65343 | JGI IMG/M metagenome (GOLD analysis project Ga0070675, IMG submission 65343) | Miscanthus rhizosphere microbial communities from Kellogg Biological Station, Michigan, USA - KBS M4-3 metaG | ecosystem: Host-associated > Plants > Roots > Rhizosphere > Soil ...
CGGCTAGAGGCAGCGCCCAGCCGCCTATTGCCGTTGTCAGCTCTTGAGCAGCATCACATGCGCGATCGCAAGATCACGAGAGTGCGTCAGCGTGACGATCGAGCGAGTGCCGCCCATCTTGGCGAAGCGCGCTGCTGCACCGGCATGAAACTGCAGCGTCGGAGGGCCATGATGCCGGACCACCTCGATCGTCGTCCAGTACACGCCACGCGAGAATCCCGTGCCCAGCGCCTTCATCGTCGCCTCTTTTGCGGCGAATCGCGCCGCGAACGACGCGGCCGCGCTGCGCTGCTTGGCGCGGCAATAGGCGATTTCGCCTTCGGTGAAGACGCGGCGGACGAAGTGATCGCCGTAGCGCTCGATCGCCTCGGCTATCCGTGAGATTTCGGTGGCATCGAGGCCGGTTCCTATAATGTCCATGACCTCGTCGATACTACATGAGTCTTCCGACCATTCCTGACGCCTTCGAGTGGACCACCGAGTCGTGGGGCGCGGCGCTGCGCTGCACGCCGCTCGGCGCCATCGCGCCGCATCTGTTCACCACCAGGCAGCTCTCCCTCGCATCGCCAGGAGACAACACGGTGCTGGCCGCGGCGGTCGGTGCCGGTGCCGTCGCGATGGCCAGGCAGGTCCACGGGCGAACAGTCGTGGTCGTGCGCGATGGCGACGCGCCGCCGTCGATAGCGCCGGAGGCTGACGCCTTCGTCTCGAGCAGTCGCGATGTGGCGGTGGCGATTCGTGTCGCCGATTGCGTGCCGTTGCTCATGGCCGATCGTCAGCGCGGTGTCGTGGCTGCGGTGCACGCGGGCTGGCGTGGCACAGCGGCGCGCGCCGCGGTCGCGGCGCTCGAATCGCTCGAGCATGAATTCGGAACGAAGCCGGCTGACATCGTTGCGGCGATCGGGCCGAGCATCGGTCCGTGCTGCTATGAAGTTGGAACTGAGCTGGTGGATGCGTTCGCGGCGGCCGGTCACGAGCGTTATCTCATCGATCGGTGGTTTCTTGCACCAGCGCCTGCGCGCGGGTCGCGTGATCGACCCAGGCTGCGGCTCGATGTGGCCGGCGCCAATCGCGATCAGTTGCTGCTCGCCGGAGTACCTGACGAGCAGATCCACACGTCAGGTCTGTGCACGGCGATGCATCTCGACGTGCTGACCTCGTATCGCGCTGAGAAAGACAAAGCTGGCCGGCTGGCCGGAGTCATTCGCGCGCGGATGTAATGCCCTCGTCCATCGCCTCATTGGCGAGCCGATCCGCGTCTTTGTTGAACTCTCGGGGCACGTGCTCGAATGCCACGCGTCCGATGTGGCGCATCAGGGAGCGCGCTTCTTCATAGAGCGGCAGCAGCCCAGGATTCTTCACCCGGTATTCGCCGCGCATCTGCTTGACGAGTAGTTCTGAGTCGGAGCGGATCAGGAGCGGCGACGCGTGCTGTTCGTCGGCCCAGCGCAGCGCTGCGACCAGCCCGCTGTATTCGGCGAAATTGTTGGTCTGTGTGCCGATGAACTCTTTCAACTCGACGATGGTGCCGTCGGCCTGCTCGATGTGGACGCCATAGCCGGCAGGGCCGGGATTGCCACGCGATCCACCGTCGATATTCGCCGTGGCGGCGCGGCCTCGCACGTCGCCAAAAAGCGACGGCTGCGTCACCCCTCGACCCGGCTCGAGGTGACCGTGAGCTCAAGTCGAACGGTCACGTGTGAACGACGGCGTGCTCGATCGGGGGAGGCGGCGGGATCCAATACAAGATGCGATGACAGCTCTCGCACTGGATAATCGCGTCGTTCTGCCGTATCTGCTGGAACACGAATGGCCGCAATCGCACGTGGCATGCCGCACACAGGCCGTCGCGCGTGGCCGTCGAGATGGCGACGCCTTTCCGCACGCGTGCGACCTGCTCGAAGATCGCCATCAGCCGCGCGTCGAGGTCTTTCACGAGTTCGGCACGCGCTTCGCTGGCCGCCTTCAACGAGGTGTTGACGGACGCGAGCTCCTCGGTGAGCTCCTTCTTCTCCTTGTCGATTTCCTTCTGCCGTGTCGCCAGTGCCGCCTCGGTGCGCTTCACGTCCGCGGTGATCGTATCGGCTTCGAGCATGAGCTCGAGGACCTTCTCTTCCACGCCACCGAGATCGGACTGGGCCGTCGCGATCTCGTGTTGCATCGCCTGGTATTCCTTGTTGGTCTTGACGAGGGAAAGTTGGTCTTTGAACTTGGTGAGCCGACCCTGGTAAACCGCGACGTCTTTTTCGAGATTGCGCCGAGCCTCCTGGTTGTCTTTCAACCGGCCCTTCGCCGTCTCGAGGGCCTGCTTGCTCTCGTTCAGGCGCGCATCGGCATCAGCGAGGCGTTGCGGATGTGCGGCGATGGTCGCCCTCGCGTCCGCAAGCGTGGACTCGAGTTGCTGGAGCTTGATGAGCCGTTGTAGATCTGGAGACATTCACCCCTGTTTTTGACTTGCAGGTTGGTGGGCCCGCCAGGATTCGAACCTGGGACCAACCGATTATGAGCCGGCCGCTCTAACCGCTGAGCTACGAGCCCCGCCTTCGCGCCATGCACTCACCGCGCTTCGGCGAGGCAGGCTCCTTTGCCGCGCCGTCGCGCGGCGTGCAATCACCCGCCACGTTGAGGCGCGGGCTACGGCGGGGCAAGCCCCACCGTGCTTACGTCCGCCCTTCCAAAAACGCCTTCAGCTTACGCGATCGCGACGGGTGGCGCAGCTTGCGCAGCGCTTTGGCCTCGATCTGCCGGATGCGCTCGCGAGTCACGGCGAAGTTCTGGCCGACTTCCTCGAGCGTGTGCTCGCTGCCATCGCCGACGCCGAAGCGCATCTTGATCACCTTCTCCTCGCGCGGCGTCAGTGTCTTGAGCACGGCCTCGGTCTGTTCCTTCAGGTTCAGATTGATGACCGCCTCGGCGGGCGACACGATGTTGCGGTCCTCGATGAAGTCGCCAAGATGCGAATCTTCCTCTTCGCCGATGGGCGTCTCGAGGGAGATGGGCTCCTGAGCGATCTTCAGCACCTTGCGCACTTTCGACACCGGGATGTCCATGCGTTTGGCGATCTCTTCCGAGGTCGGCTCGCGGCCCAGCTCCTGCACCAGGGCACGCGACGTGCGAATGAGCTTATTGATCGTCTCGATCATGTGGACCGGGATGCGGATGGTGCGCGCCTGGTCGGCAATCGCGCGGGTGATCGCCTGGCGGATCCACCATGTCGCGTAGGTCGAGAACTTGTAGCCGCGGCGGTACTCGAACTTGTCCACGGCCTTCATCAGACCGATGTTGCCTTCTTGAATGAGATCGAGGAACTGCAGACCGCGGTTGGTGTACTTCTTCGCGATCGAGACGACGAGACGAAGGTTGGCTTCGACCAGCTCTTTCTTCGCCTGTTCAGCCTGGAGCTCGCCGCGCTGAATGACCTCGATGGTCCGGCGCAGGCGCTCCGGCGTCTCCTCGAGGTCGTCGATCATCTGCTTGACGTGAACGCGAATGTCCTTGAGCTTCCGCTGAAGGTTCTTCTTCTCTTCTTCCTTCAGCTTCGGTGTCTTGGTCTTGATCTTCGGGTTCAGGAAGCGATCGAGCTGGTCGGACTCGCGCTGCACCTTCACCACGGAATCGACCGCGTCCTTGACCTCATCGACGAGGCGCCGCTTGATGCTCTCGGTGAATTCGATGTCGCGGATGCGGCGGGAGACTTCGACCCAGGCGCGCAGCGTCTTGAGCCGGGCTCTCCGATACTTGCGCTTGTCCTTCTTCGGGACCAGGTCCAGCTTCTCGACGCACTTCTGATAGTTGACGCGCGCTTTGCGGACCGCTTCGATCTCGCCGAGGACTTCGACGGCGCGCTCCTGGATCACTTCGTCGGTGATCTCTTCGTCGCTGAAGATCACCAGCTCGCGAATCGTGCGCTCTCCGGCGCGCAGCTGATCGCCCATGATCAAGATGCGCTTGGCGATGGTGGGCGTCCGGGAGATCGACTTGATGACGGCGAGCTTGCCGCGCTCGATGCGCTTGGCGATGGCCACTTCGCCTTCGCGCGTGAGCAGGGGCACGGTGCCCATCTCTCGGAGATACATGCGCACCGGATCGTTGGTCTTGTCCAGCGCGCCCGGGGTCAGATCGAGCTCGGGCTCGTCGCCCGCGCCGTCACGATCGAAGTCCTTGTCGCCGCGGTAGGCCTTGTCGGAATCGACGACCTCGATGCCCGCAGCACCGAAGGCGTTGAACAGATCGTCGAGTTCTTCCGACGAGGTGATCTCGGAGGGTAGGATCTCGTTGACCTCGTCGTAGAGCAGATAGCCCTTTTCTTTGCCGACGTTGATTAGCTGCCGTACTTCGTCGTATTTCTCTTCAATCGACAAGCTCGTCCTCCGCAGTGCGACTCACTAGATTAGGCCTTCAAGGCGACGCAAGAGTTCGTGTTTCTGTGCCCAGAGTGCATCAATCCGGCTGCTGTGCTCTGAGGCGCCGAGTTCCTGCAAATGATCGATTTCCCGTTGAATCGCTGCGTGCTCCCGTTCGCACCGCATCCGTCTGATGATTTGCGCGCAGCTCTCAGCGTCGTTCACGTGGGGTTCCTTCTCGCTCGCGATCCCGGTGACGAGCTGTGCCTCTATCGTGCTTAGACGCTCGAGCAACACAGAAGGAGAGAAACCTCTATTTTCATTCAGTTCCAGCGCCAGATCCAGCACCGAGCGGGAAATCAGGCCGGAAAAATCTTCGGGATCGAGGCTTTCGAGAGCGGCCAGGGCCTGGCCCGGTTCATGGACCAGCCACCAAATCAGGCCTTTTTCGGCCTTGGTCACGTTCCCAAAGCTGGTCAGGCGGGGCTGGACGCCGTCCCTGCCCAAGGTGGTCTGCTTCTGAACGGCGGCTTTACGGATCTGTGCACGGACGACTTCGTCAGTCACCCGGGCCTTGAACGACAGACGATCGCCGAACCGGTCGCGCATCGCCTCGTCCGGAATCCGTGCGGCAATCGGCAGCATTTCGGCGAGAAACTTCACCCGGCCCTCATCGCTGTTCAGGTTGTGACCGGCCGCCGCCCGGTCCAACAGATAGTCTAAATACGGCTGGGACTGCTTCAATCGTTCACCGTATGCCGGACCGCCGTTCTTCTGGATAAACGTGTCCGGATCCGCCCCGGCGGGCAGTTTCGCCACGTTCACGTCGAAGCCCTCTCCCACCAGCAGTTCACTCGAACGCGCGGCCGCGCCCTGGCCCGCCGCATCGGGGTCGTAGCTCAGGACGACTTTGCCGACGAATCGCCGCAGCTGCTGCGCCTGCTGCGGCGTCAGCGCCGTGCCGCAGGACGCGACGACGGGGAACCCTGCCTGATAGACCTGCCCGAAATCGAAGTAGCCCTCGACCAGCACCACGAACCCGCTCTGGCGAATCGCGGACTTGGACAGGTGCAAGCCGTACAACGTCCGGCTCTTCGAGTAGATCGGCGTTTCAGGTGAGTTCAGGTACTTCGGCTGCTGATCTTTCTCCAGCGCTCGTCCGCCGAACGCGATGATCGACCCGGTGTCGCGACCAATCGGGATCATCAGCCGGTTGCGAAACCGATCGATCGTCTCGCCCTGGTCTCGCTGTACGAGCAGGCCGGCCTTGACGAGCGTGGCTTGCGAGAAGCCCTGGCTGAGGAGAGCCTGTTTCAAACTTTCGCGGCCGGGCGGCGCGAATCCGAGACCCTGCGCGTCGGACGTCGCGTCGGTGAGGCCGCGGTCGGCGATGTATTTGCGGATACGCGTACCGGCGGTGGAGAGCAGCTGCTCCCGGAACCACTTGGCTGCGACGTCGTGAACGTTCAGCAGGGTCTCGCGCTCGGCCGCGCTGGCCCGCTGTTCGTCGTTGGCCTCGAGCTCAGGCAGCGACAGGCCGACGCGCTGCGCCAGCTGCTTCACGGCATCCTGAAATCCGATCCGCTCGTGCAGCTCGAGGAACTTGATGACGTCGCCGCCGGCACTGCAGCCGTAACAGTGGAAGAACCCTTTCTCACGATTGACGGTGAAAGACGGCGTCCTCTCGTTGTGGAACGGACAGAGGCCCTTGTAGCTCGCCCCGCTCTTCTTCAGCGACACGAATTGCTGAATCACGTCGACGATGTCGACGCGTTGCTTCAGGTCTTCGATGAACTGAGCGGGATAGAGAGCCACTAGTCCTTTAACTCCACCACCGTGACTCCGCCGCCACCTTGATCCATTTTCGCTAGTTCGAAGCGTGCGACCAGCGGATGCTCTTTCAGGAATTCTGCGACCGCGCGCCGCAGCTGGCCCGTGCCGTGCCCGTGAATGATACGCAAGACCTGTTGATCCGTGACGGTCGACTCGTCGAGAAATTTTTCGAGCCGCGAGAGGGCTTCGTCCACCGTGCATCCGATTACATTGATCTCAGTCAACGATCCCGCGCGCGGCTGCAGATCGATGTTGACCTTCACTTTCGCAGATGCCGACGCGCCGCCGCCAATGACGCGCAGATCGCGCAGCGCAGCCCGCAGCCGCTTGCCGTTCATGTCGATCTCGGCGTGGTGGCCATGCACGTCCATCACCGTGCCCTCGAGACCGAGCGCGCCGACAGTGACCCGTACGCCCGGCTCGATTGGCGCGTCCTGTTCGGCGCGCGCCGGTGCCTGCGTCGACGATCCCGGTCCCTTCTTCAGCCGGCCGACGACCTGCTCGATCGCCGACCGGGCATCGGCGCGGGCCGAACCGGTCTCGCCCGTGCTGATGGCCGCCGCGGCGCGCCGCGCCGCCTGATCCGACAGCGCGGTCGTCCGCGCCTTCAAGCCCTCGATGATCGCGTCGATCTCGCGCCGGCCCTCGCGCAGTTGCTCGTCCAGCTTCGCGTCCAGTCGGCGTCGATACGTATCTTCGCGCTCTCGCACCGAGTCCTCGCGCGATCGGAGTTTGCGTTCGGTGTCGGCGAGCGCCGCCCGCTCGCGCCCGACTTCGCGGCGATCCTGCTCGAGACGACGGACGTCCTCATCGACCCGCGCGAGATGCTCGGCCAACTGCTTCTCGCGGTCGCTCAGGCTCTCTCTCGCCTTGGCCACGACCGAGGGCGGCATGCCCAGACGCGCGGCGATCTCGATCGCCAGGCTTCGCCCCGGCGAGCCGTACAGCAACGAATACGTCGGTGCGAAGGTGTCCGGATTGAAGCCAAATGCCGCGCTTTCGACGCCGTCCGTGGTCGAGGCATACGACTTCAGCGAGTCGTAATGCGTCGTCGCGACGAGATGGGCACCGCGATTGCGGAAGTGATCGATGACGGCGATACCGAGCGCGCCGCCTTCGACGGGATCTGTTCCGGCGCCGACTTCGTCCAGCAACACGAGCGCCGGCAGTGCCAGATTCCGGTTCATGGCCACGATGTTCGCGATGTGCGCCGAGAATGTACTGAGGCTCGCCGAGATCGACTGCTCGTCGCCGATGTCGGCAAACAGCGATTTGAAGACGGGCAGCTTCGAACCTGGCGCCGCTGGGACGTGCAGCCCCGCCTGCGCCATCGCGACCAGGAGGCCGGCGGTCTTCAGCGCCACCGTTTTTCCACCGGTGTTCGGTCCGGTGATGATCAGCACACGGGTCGGCGGGCGCATGTGAATGTCGACCGGGACCGGCTCTTCGACGTTGCCGCCGACTTTCGCCATCAGCAGCGGATGACGCGCGGCCATCAGATCGAACGTGCCGTCTGCGGCAATCACCGGTTCGACTCCGCCGACCATGATCGAGAACCGCGCCCGCGCCTGGATGACGTCGAGCTCGGTCGCGACCTCGATCGTCCGCTCGAGCTCTTCCGGCCGGCGGCGGAACGCGTCGGTCAACTCGAGCAGGATGCGGCGCACTTCCTCGGCTTCCTGCTCCTCGAGCGCCACGATGTCGTTATTGATCTCAACGGTCTCGAGTGGTTCGACGAACAGGCTGGCGCCGCTCGCTGATCCGCCGTGCACGATGCCCGGAATCGCGGCGCGATGCTCGGCGCGAACCATCAGCACGTGGCGGCCGCTGCGGTCTGTCACCACCTGCTCCTGCAGATACTTCGCGTCCCGTCCGCGCAGAAACCCGTCGAGCGTCGTCCGCAGGCGCTGCTTCTGTTTACGCAGACGCTCGCGAATCGAGGCGAGGGTGGGGCTCGCGTTGTCGGCGACCTCACCCGACGGCTCGATCTTGCGCCGCACGTCGGCGATCTCCTGTTTGAACGACGCGACCGTTTCCACCAGCATGCGCAGCAGCGGAAATGCGGCCCCGACCTTCGTGATCGCCTGACGCGATTGCTCGATCGACTCGAGATATCCGGACAGTCCGAGCAGCCGCATCGGCTCGAGCCCACGGCCCTCGACGCCGAGTGCGTCGATGATCTCGCCGAGATCCGACGGCGCCCGCAGCGGGAATCCCGGATAATCGGCCAGGAAGCGCGTGCCCTCGGTGGTTGCCCGTTGCGCCGCGAGGACCTCCGCTGTGGTCGTCAACGGATGGAGATCGACCAGCCGATCGCGGCCAAGTGAGGTGACGGCGAGGCCCGTGACGACCGAAACGATGCGATCGAACTCGAGGGCCTTTAGCGCGCTGGCATTCATCGACGAATTCAGTCTAACTCCCAAGGCCCACTTGGTTTTTGGGCGTTGGGAGTTGTCAGAGGTGATTAATCCGAGACGCCAGACAGGCCGCGCCAAATCCGTTGTCGATATTGACCACCGCCACGCCACTCGCGCACGAGTTGAGCATCCCTAACAACGCCGCGATGCCCTGATAGCTCGCGCCGTAGCCGACGCTGGTCGGGACCGCGATCACCGGAACGTTGACCAGTCCACCGATCACGCTCGGCAACGCGCCTTCCATTCCCGCGGCCACGATCAGGACTCGCGCGCGGCGCAACCGGTCATGTTCGCTGAGGAGGCGATGCAGGCCGGCCACGCCGACGTCGTAGAGGCGATCGACCGTGTTCCCCATGATCTCCGCGGTGACTGCCGCTTCCTCAGCAACGGGAAGATCTGACGTGCCTGCGCATGCGATTAATACAGTGCCGATGCCGGCCGGAATGTCGCCTTGCGTCAGTGTGATCGCACGCGCGCCCTCGTGGAACGTCGCGTTGGGGACAACAGCCTTAACGGCGTCCCACGCCTCCTTCGACGCGCGCGTCACGAGCAGCGAGTGTCCGTTCGCGACGATGCGCTCGGCGATCGTAGCGATCTGCGATGGCGTTTTGCCAAGCCCGAGAATAACTTCCGGGAAGCCCTGCCGATGATGGCGATGGGTATCCACCCGCGCGAAGCCCAGGTCCTCGAAGGGCGCCGCGGCCAGCGCCTCGCGAATTCGCGTCGCGGCGGCCTCGGCATCGAGTGTGCCCGCGCGCACCGCGTCGAGCATGTGTCGAAGGTCGGATTCAGTCATGCGGAAACGGCCGAGAAACGGTGAAAAAGGGCCTCTTTCTTGCAATGGCGGCGCGCCAGGACACTATAATCAGGTGATTTCTAGCGCCCAGCCCGCATGACGCCTTCAGAGACGCTCATCCTCGCCACGTATTTCTTCGTACTGGTCATCCTAGCGGTATACGGATGGCACCGGTATTACCTCGTTTACCTATACATGAAGAACAAGGGACGGATGCCCGTCCCGGCGGGGAAGCTGGAGGCGTGGCCCGCGGTCACGATTCAGCTCCCGATCTATAACGAGATGTACGTGGCCGATCGGCTGATCGACGCCGTCTGCCAGATCGATTATCCGCGCGAGCTCCTCGAAATCCAGGTCCTGGACGACTCGACCGACGAGACGCAGAGCGTGGCGGAGCAGGCTGTGCGTCGCAATGCCGCTCGCGGCGTCGACATCACCTTTATCCATCGCACGGATCGGTCCGGCTATAAGGCCGGGGCGCTCGAAGCGGCGCTGAAGGTCGCCAAGGGTGAGTTCGTCGCGATCTTCGACGCCGACTTCATTCCGACGCCCGACTTCCTCATGCGTACCGTGCCCTTCTTCACCGATCCGAAGGTGGCGATGGTTCAGGCGCGCTGGGGACATATCAATCAGGACTACTCGCTGCTCACGAAGATTCAGTCGATCCTGCTCGACGGTCATTTCGTGCTCGAGCACGGCGGCCGCAACCGCGCCGGTCTCTTCTTCAACTTCAACGGCACGGCCGGAATCTGGCGTCGCACCGCAATTACTGATGCGGGCGGCTGGCAGCACGACACCCTGACCGAGGACCTCGACCTCAGCTATCGCGCGCAGCTGCGTGGCTGGCGCTTCATCTTCCTGCCGGATCTGATCGCGCCGGCGGAAGTTCCGGTCGAGATGAACTCGTTCAAGTCGCAGCAGCATCGGTGGGCGAAGGGATCGATTCAGACGTGCCTCAAGCTGCTGCCGCGCATCCTGCGGTCCAACGTGCCGCTCCACGTCAAGACCGAGGCCTTCTTCCACCTCACGGCCAACTTCAACTACCCGCTCATGTGCGTGCTGTCGGTGTTGATGGCGCCGGCCATGGTCATCCGCTACAACATGGGCTGGTACGAGATGCTGCTCATCGACGTGCCGCTGTTCTTCGCGGCGACGGCGTCGGTGGCCAACTTCTACATGGTGTGCCAGCGTGAGCTGCACGCCGACTGGATTACCCGGGTCAAGTACCTGCCGTTCCTGATGTCAATCGGCATCGGGCTCGCCATCAACAACACCAAGGCGGTGTTCGAGGCGCTGTTCAACAAGCAGAGCGAGTTTGCGCGCACGCCGAAGTACCGCGTCGAAACCGGCACCGACGAGTGGATTGGCAAGAAGTACCGTCAGAGCTTCGTCGTCCAGCCGATGATCGAGCTGGCGCTGGGCCTCTATTACACAGCCACGGTGTTCTACGCGCTCGCCAACGGCATCTACGGCACGCTGCCGTTCCTCGTGCTCTTCCAGATCGGCTTCCTCTACACGGGCCTGCTCTCGATCATCCAGCAGTACGCAGGTGACGTGGTCCTCAAGCCGGTGGCAGAAGAAGAAATGTAGATCGTCAGGTCAACGGGCAAGAGTCAAAAGGCAAAGGCGAGGTACGTAGGTCTGGGTCTAAGTCTACGTGTGGGCCTA
>Ga0070675_100004110_pt1 | contig 11051 bp, 7 predicted proteins | sample KBSM43metaG_FD_65343 | JGI IMG/M metagenome (GOLD analysis project Ga0070675, IMG submission 65343) | Miscanthus rhizosphere microbial communities from Kellogg Biological Station, Michigan, USA - KBS M4-3 metaG | ecosystem: Host-associated > Plants > Roots > Rhizosphere > Soil ...
ACGACGTAGTCGGCGGACTTGATCGCGATGCGATCGGCGACGATCGAGTTCGCCGCATGCGCGATGTTGCCGAACGGACCGGCGTGCACGAGCGCCGGCTGCCCTTCGAGCGTTTGCACGATGTTCGGCTTGATCGCGTCTTTCATCACCACGGTCATCGCACCAGCAACCTTAAGCATCTCCGCCGTGACCGGCTCGCCGTCGTAAGTACTCGCCACGACGATGCGCCCGAGACGACGGCGCAGATCGGAGAGGCTGCTCGACAGCGCGAAGACCGCCATCACTTCCGACGCCGCGGTGATGATGAACTGGCTCTCGCGCGGCACGCCGTGCGTCTTGCCGCCCAGACCGACGACCGTGTAGCGCAGCTCGCGGTCGTTCATGTCGAGCGTCCGCGGCCACATCACGGACGAGGGATCGATGCGCAGCGGGTTGCCATTGAACAACGAGGCGTCGAGCGCCGCGGCCAGCAGATTGTGCGCGGTGGTGACGGCGTGGAAGTCGCCGTTGAAGTGGAGGTTGATGTCCTCCATCGGCCCGATCTGCGAATACCCGCCGCCGGTGCCGCCGCCCTTCACGCCGAACACCGGGCCCATCGACGGCTCGCGCAGGCACAGCATCACTTTCTTCCCGATCTTCCCCAGGCCCATCGTCAAGGCGACGCTGGTCGTCGTCTTGCCCTCGCCGGCTTTGGTCGGCGTGATGGCCGTGACGATCACCAGCTTCGCGTTCGGGCGCGACGCCAGGCGCTCGAGGATCGAGAGGCGGATCTTGCCGCGGTACTGGCCGGACTGCTCGAGCTCCTCGGGGAGGATGCCGGCTTCCGTGGCGATCTCGGAGATGGGACGCAGTTTGGCTTCGTGGGCGATCTCGAGGGCTGTTTTCATCGGTGACGTTATCCCGCGCACGCTGAAGCGTGCGCTCTACGTTGTGCGCGCTACGCTGATTTCCCTACTTTTGGAGTGTCTGCTTTTGCCGCTGGCTTCGGCGGTGTGCGGGCCGCCAGCGCCTTGTCGGCGGCCGAAGGCCCGGCGGTCTTGAGCCGCTCATCTTCCTCGATGGGCACCGTGCGGCCTGGACCGCCGGTCTGCCAGAGATCCTTCGGACGTCCCGGCCGGCTGTCGCGACCGAGGTAGAAGTTCACCCACGACGCCGTGCCGGTCAGCGCGCGATCGGGTGGCGGGATGTAGACCTTCAGTTGATCGATCGAGTTCGACGCTTCGGCGCGCGCCATCACCTGGACCCAGATGCACTCCTGGCCGATGACTTCGCACTCGCCGTGGAATGTGCCGCCGCACGGCCCGTTGCGCATCTGCTTCGGGCATGTCTGCGGGCACACGTATTCCATGGAGCCGAGAACGCAGTTGCCGCAGTTCTGACAGCCGAAGACTTCCTTTTTGCCGTAGTACTCGAACCGCTCGAACCAATGACTGAGTTGCGGATGCTTATCGAGCCAGCTGAAAGCGCCGGCGATGGCGCGCTTCACCACCGACTCCTTGGTACTCTTCGACCACGGCACGAACGGCAAGGCCTTGGCGGCCGCGTCCATCACGGTCGGAAGGAACGTGCGAGCCGGCTTGGGCTGCGGGTCGCGCTTATAGAGATAGAAGCCGTCCTTCTTACCGAACTGCAGCTCCTCGAAGAGCTCCTCCCACTTCGGCGCAAGCTCCTCGGCGCGGCGGATCATCCACCGGATGTGGTTCGCATCGTGTGTGCCGCCGATGTAGGCGCCGGCGTAGCCGATCCCTTTCAGGATCGCGATTGATCGCGCCGCGCGCTCGAGTCGCGCCTGGAGCCCGCCATCAGACGCTTCCGATTCCTTCTTCAGTATTGCGACCAGTTCGTCCGACGCCCAGCATCCCGGTGGATTGCCGGTGTTCATGCGCTCCGCAGCACGGCGGCTCAACACGAAGACGTTGCCGAGCACTGGCGTCTTGATGCCGCGTTCGTCGAGATACTTCTTCAGCTCGACAAACTTCGTCGCATCCCAGCCGACCTGGGTGATCGCCATGTCGGCGCCGGCGGCAATCTTCTTTTCCAGCTTCAGGTACTGATAGAGGAGATCTTCGCGCTGATACTTGAACGGCGACACCGCGCACGAGATGAAGAACGGCGCGCCCGTGCGCGCGCGAAGCTCGGCGATGTGCGCGGCCAGTTGCACCGAGTCGATATCGAACACGGCGGTCCGCATCGCGGCCTTCGGCCAGTCGCCGCTAATCGCGAAGATGTTGTGCATCTCGAGCGCCTGGAGCTGGACGAGGATCTTGTCGATCGTCTTGCGATCCTGCCCGACACAGGTTTGATGCACGTTCGGCACGAGTCCGCGCGCACGCACCGCCGTGCCGACGCGGATCGAGTCCTGCCCAAGTGCGCCGCCGGCGTAGCTGGTGATGCTGCCCCCGGCGATCTCCGGAATCATCGCCAGCTTCGAGGCGATCTCGAGCACCTGCGCCTCGCGCTTGAGGCCCGATGCCACCAGTTCCGTCATGTAGACGAACTGGCCGGACGTCACGCGCTCGGCGAGCGATCGCACTTACTTACCCAGCTCCTTTCGCACTACCCGAGTGCCCTCGACCATCGCATTCAGCTTGCTGAACGCGACATCACGAGGCAGGCGCACGAGTCCGCAATCCGGCGTGATGATGAGCCGCTCGGGTCCGATCACGTCGAGCCCGCGGCGAATGCGATCCGCGACGAAGGCCGGCGATTCGACCTCATTGGTCTTGACGTCGATCACGCCGATGGCAACCTGGAACGGCACGTTGAACTTCTTGAACAGCTCGAGGTCGTCCTCGCCGCGGCGGGCGAACTCCATCGAGACGGCCTGCACCTTGGACTCGAGGATCGCCGGGAACAGGAACTGATAGCTGCCCTCGAACGACGGCTTGCCGTACCGGTTGCCGTAGCAGATGTGCAGCGTCACATGCGCGTTCACGCCGTCGACCATGGCGTTGATCGCCTTGAGCGCCCAGGGCAGATCCTCGGGGAAGCCCGAGAAGTACGGCTCATCGATCTGCAGGCGCGTGGCGCCGGCGCGCACGAGCTCCTTGAGCTCGAGGTTGAGCATGCGGCCGAGATCGAGCGCGAACGCCTCTTCCGTCGGGTAGTGCTTGTTCTGGATCCGCTTGACCAGCGTATGCGGGCCCGAGATCGAAATCTTCGACGAGTGGTCGGTGAACCGGCCGAGGAACTTCGCCTCCTCGGCAAGTCCCAACGCGCCCGTCGCCAACTTCGCCCGCACGACGCTCTCGTAGAAGTCGTAGTAGAAGCGCTTCGATCCCTGATCGACCTGCACGCCGGGCATGCGCTCGGTGAAGTAGTCGATCATGTTGTCGCGCTGGGCCTCGCCATCGGAGACGATGTCGATCCCGGCGATTTCCTGGTCCTTGATCGCCGCCTTGCGGACAGCGTCGTGCATCTCGTCGAGGTCACGGCGACTCAGACGACGCGAGAGGTATTCGTTCTTCGCGCGTTCGAGCCACTCGGGCATCGAGTAGCTGCCGATGACAGTGGTTGGAAGAATAGGCAATGGCGACGACATAGTTATCTCTCGTAGGGCGGGTCCTTTTGGACCCGCCATCTCGTCTAATCTCGTTGCGTCGTATACAGAATGCTGGTCTTCGTCCCTGGCCTGTACGGGAACGGAGCGAAGTGCACGTCGTACCCCGCTCTGGCGCCCACGGCTCGCAGCAGCGCGCCGTTCACCCAGGTCACGAGCGAACCATCCAGCTTGCCGGGACCGCGGAACCCTTTGCGATAGTCGTCCATGTCGCTGACGAAGATGTCCTGCACCTGCAGATATCCGCGCGGGTGCAGCAGCGGCAGCGTGTTGGCGAAGCTCTCCCCCGCCCCCCGCGAAATGTGAAACCGCACATCGTCAGGGGCTTCAGCGAGCAGGTCCTCGAGGTGCGTACGGTTCAGGCCCGGCGGGACGTGATCCTCTTCGCGATCGTCGAGCACGCGCAGGCGCTCTTCGAGTTTGAAGGTGTCCCAGAGGCGACGCCAGAAGTCGACGCCCTTCTCGCCCGGGTAGACCGCGTAGGGTCCCTCGTTCAGGAGCTTCTTCACGATTCCCGGAAGCTCCTCCCTGGTTAGACCGAAGTCGGCCGTCAAACGATCCACGGCGGGGCCGTTGAGATACGCACGAACCTCGACGAGGTAGAGCTTGCCGTCGCGACGCACCAGGTCGTCGAACGGCAGGTTGTCGTACACGTTGGTCAGGTGCACGTACATCAACTTGAAGCGGTACTTGGTCAGCGACTTCTCGGGGTTGAGCGCGTCGAGCGGGATGCCGCTGACGTGCTCGCCGTGAGGCGCAACCGCCTGGAGCGCGCGCTCGAGACTCGTCGGCGAGTAGTCGCCGAGGATGAAATGCAGCCGCGAATAGAAGTTCGTGCCGCACTGCGCGTCGAGCGATTTGAACCGATCGAGCCATGCCGCCGCGCGGGCGCCTGAACCCACGCCGATCTCGAGACCGACGATCTCCTGCGGCAGCTGATTGCGATTCTCGAGGTCGCGCAGCAGCGTCCAGAAATCGGCCACCGCGTCGTGGACCGCCTGCGGATGATTGGCGTCAGAGGTGCCACCGGGCAACGCCGCCTCGAAGCCTTTCCCCGACATGGCTTCCCAGTCACCGAGGTGCCGCCAGAACAGCCGGTTGAAGGCCCAGATCAGACAGTCGCGATACGGCTTGAAGTCATCCAGGTATAGGTGGTTGTAGTTGTTCGACTGCGGACCGGCGCCGATGTTCTTGACCGCCTGGGCCAACTCGTCTGGCAAGCGGGACGCATCGGCCTGGCGCAGATCGATCGCAATTTCGGCCAACGGCAGGATCTGCCCCTGCAGATTGGTGGTCCGCCGCACGATGACCGGGTCCCGGAAGTTGGTCTTGTACTGAATCCAGTCCAGGTGGATGCGCAGCGAGGGGGCCAGCCGCGCGTCGAGGACGCCCTCCTCCACGAGGGACATCAACGACCCGGTCACAAGGCTGGCGAGTTCGCTCTGAGGCGACCGTTGGTTCCCCTTCGGCTTCTTGCTCTGCGAGATGTGATTGATGTGGACGATCACCGCGTCAGGTCGCTTCTCTTAGTTTTGGTGGACGGCGCGCCATTCCTGGCGCCAACCAGCCTCTCAGTTTATTTCAGGAATCCGGACATGTCATGCGCTCTGCGAAAAATGCCGGCCGGCGGCTCAACGAACGCTCAAAGCTGACGATTGAGTCTATGCTGGCGGCGTGCGGTTCCTCGCGCCGTGTCTTGCCGCGATTGTCGCGGTGCCGTTGCTGGCGCAGCCACAACCGCGGCCGCAGATACTTTCGCGTCTGACCTGGTTCGATCGCGCCGGCACACGCCTCGGCGGCATCGGTCCTGTCGCCGATCACGGCAACCTCGAGCTCTCGCCTGATGGCACTCGCGTCGCGGTCGCCGTCACCGATCACGCGCAGGAGACCCGCGACATCTGGATCTACGACGCAAAGTCCGGCGATCGCACTCGATTCACCTCCGACCCCGCCGATGAGAACTGGTTGATCTGGTCCAGCGACAGCCAGCGCGTCGTCCTCAACTCGTTTGGACGCGAGCATCTCGATCTGTTCGAGGCTGCGGCGCGCAGTCTCGAGCCGCACACGGTGCTGATGCAGGACGGCATCGCGAAGTGGCCGGTCAGCTGGTCGCGCGACGGCCGGTTCCTGCTCTACGTCACCAACGGCCGCACGACGAACAACGACATCTGGGTGTTGCCACTGGCCGGCGATCGCAAGCCCTATCCGTATCTGCAGACCGAAGCGTCGGAGAACTGGGCCGCGTTTTCTCCCGATGGCAAGTGGGTGGCGTACAGCTCCACCGATACGGGAACGATCGAGGTCTACGTCTCGCCATTCCCGTCGAACGGGAAACGATGGCGCGTGTCAGCCGATGGTGGGAGCCAGGCGCGCTGGCGTCGGGATGGGAGCGAGATCTTCTACCTCGCTCAAGATCGGACCCTGATCGCCGCGTCGGTCACCATCAGCGGCGATGAGTTCACGGTCAACGGCTACGATCCGCTCTTCGAGATCAGACATCCCTACGGCGCGTATCACGCCTTCGATGTGACAGAGGACGCGAAGCGTTTTCTCGTGAACACGTTGGTACTGAGTCCCGGCAAACCTGAGGTCGTTGCCGAGAATCGTGAAGGCGTGGTCACGTCACCGCCTTCTGAGGAATAGCCACAAGCCATTCGGCCACAGCCTGCGGCATCTCTGCCTGTGCATCGTGGCCAGTGGGCAACTCGGCGTAACCCCAGCCCTCCCGCCGGGCACGTTCGGCGAAAGGTTCGAATACGGCTTTCGCCGGATAGCCTGGCTTCACGCTCGCGAGGTACGAGCGGGGAATGCGGTGTGCGGCCTGCGTGGGGGCATGCAGTGGCTGAGAAAAGCAGTGGATCGTGAAGTCCACGAGACGCGACTGCACGAACGTTCGTGCCGGACCTTCCTCGAGACCCCATAAATCGAGAAAGTGCACGCTCGGCCGGAGCCGCCATCCGCCTGTTTCGGCGGCCAGCGTCCGGAACGTATTGCGAGTCGGCTCGGGCAGGATATCCATGGCCGACTGACCATCTTCTGGGACGAGCGCGTCCACGTACGCGAGATGAGCGATCCGATCGCGCGCGTGCTCGGCTGCGCCGGTGATGATCATTCCCGCATAACTATGCCCGACGAGAATGACATCCGAGAGGTCCTCGCGTTCCAAGAGCTCAACCACATCGTGGATGTGAGTATCCAGCGTGACGGCTTCGGTGAGCGCCGACGCATCTCCTTCCAGTCCTGTTAATCGGGCGATCACGACGCACCGGCCTGCGCGTACCAGCAGCGGCGCAACCAGATCCCACGTGTCCGCAGTTTGGAGCGCCCCGTGGACCAAGACAATGGGTGCGTCTGCCATGGCTATCCTCGCGACGCAAGCTGCGCAGTGATGTAGTCGCGCACCGACGTCATCTGGAACGGGAACAACCGGCTGCCGATCGACGTGTCGATCGCGTCGCCGGCGGCGCACTGGAGCATCAAGCCAGCGAATGACTTCTGCAGCGAATCGGTCGCCGCCTTCATCTGCGCTTCGAGGGCCTCCTCCGGAACGCTCTCGGTCGCGATCTCTCCGGCGCCGGCGGCCTCGAACATCCGCACCACCTCGCGTGGGCTAAGTGCCTGTGGGCCTCCCAGTTCGACGATCATATTTCGAGCGGTGCCGTCGATGATCACGGCAGCGGCTGCACGTGCGACGTCGCGAAAGGAAATCCAGCTGGTCGGGCCGATGCCGTCACCATACAACCGCGCTCGTCCATTGGCGACGTCGAATCCAAGTGCAGGCGTCAGCCACACTTCCATGAAGTACGACGCTTGCAGGATCGTGTAGGTCATTCCCGACGACATCAAGGCGCGCTCGACGGTCCGCTTCGCGACGGTCAAAGGAAACTGAATCCTGGGGTTATCGCGAAACGATACGAAGACGAAGCGGTCGACACCGGCATCGCGCGCGGTTGCAACCAACGTCAGTTGCCCCTGCTGGTCGACGCTTTCGATCGAGTCGCCCTCCTGACGTGAGAGGGTCGATGAGGCTGTAGAAATCACGGCCTGCACTCCCGCGCAGGCGCGTGCGAGTGAGGCGGCGTCCTTGAGGTCGCCTTCGACGAGCTCAACCCCAAGAGCTGCCAGCGCGTCCCGCTTGCGCGGGTCGGAGGTCGCACGAACCAGGGCACGTACCTGATGCCCTGCCGTGGCGAGCCGTTGACAGATGTCCTGTCCGACCAATCCGGTTGCCCCAACAACTAATGTTTTCATGGTCACAGGATGCCGCAGCTGCGATCGAAGCGGCAGTAACGGTTACGGTAACAGCAGGCTCATGGCTCCAGGCCGATCTGGGCAAGCAGCGCTCGAAAGCGCGGCTGCAGCCGAAGTGGCGCGAAGGTGTTCCACGCGTTGAGGAAGATCGCGAAACTCTCATGGTGAACCACGGCATCTTCCAGACAGGCCAAGGCTCCGGCCTGGTTGCCCAAGCCCATCTCGATTTGGGCGAGTTCGAACGATGGTGCATAGGAGGCCAGCCGCATGCGCTCGAGCTCGTCCCTCACCTCACCGGCACGGTCGCTGTCGCCGGATTGTCCGTACGTGAACCCCAGCGCCCCGAGCAACCGCGCGCGAAAGGCCGCACCCGGGCACAGGGTCAGACCTTCGCGGAGTGCGTCCTCGGCCGCGTGGAAATTGCCACTCCACGCGTTCGCCAATCCCAGGAACCAGTACGGTCGATGGAAGTGCGCATCGAGTGACAACGCTCGCCGACAGTACATGGCAGCCGCATCGAAATTCTCGCCGAACGCATGCACGAGCGCCGCGTCAGCGATAATCGGCGGCGACAGCGGATCCAACTCAATCGCCTGCTCGAGTGATTCCACGGCCTCCGCCAACTGTCGCCGGCTGGCCTGCAGCATCAGACCGAGCCAGTGGAGCGTCGTCGCGTAACTGGGATCGAGCTCAATCGCCCGCCGATAGCCCTGTTCCGCTGCATGAAGATCCCAGTCGAAGCAGTTGTGGACGGCGGCGAGCGACGCGTGAGTTTCAGCCAACGTATCGTCGATTCGTAGTGCCTGCATCGCCGCGTCCGCCGCCTTGAGCATGCTTCGGTCCGGCGCTTCAGCCGCCGACATCCCCAACATCAGATGGCAGTCGGCGATGCCCGACAGTGCGCGCGCAAACGCCGGATCGAGCTGCACCGCCCGCGTGAAGTGATCCAGCGCGGTTCTGAGTCCGAGCTCGGTTCTCTTCTTCCATTGGTAACGACCCTGCAGGTACTCGTTATAGGCCTCGATGCCTGCGTGGCGTTTGCGCGCAGACGTCCCGGCGTCTGCACCGAGCACCTGCCGCTGCAGCGACTGCTGAACGGCGGTCGAGATGTTCTCGTGGATCGCAAAGATATCGTTCAGATCGCTCTCGTACCGCTCGGACCAGAGGTGGCATCCGTCAGCCACATTGATCAATTGCATGGTCACCCGGATGCGGTTGCCCGACTTGCGAACGCTGCCTTCGAGGACTTTGCCCACGTCAAGAAGACGGCCGACTTCGCGGATGTCGCGCGCCGCGTCCTTGAACTGGAAACTCGAGGTCCTGGCGACGACGCGAAGCCGACGAATTTGCGCGAGGTGGTTGATCAGCTCTTCGGTCAAGCCGTCACAGAAGTACTGGGTCTCCGGCTCGGCGCTCATGTTGACGATCGGCAGAACCGCCAGGCGCTGCTCGTCAAGCGACGCCGGAGCCGCCTCGGCGCGTGGTATCGCCGTCGGTCCAGCGACGGCGAGAAATACCGGCACGTAGCTGCCCAGCGGGATATCGATGCGCACGCGGTCTGCGGATCCCGGCCCGTTGTAGTACGCGCGCAACTTCGAACGCAGGCGACCCATCTGCACTCGCACGATCGGATCGAATGCGGGATCGTACGAGTCGGACTTGCGTCCAAAGACGTCCAAGCCGATTCGCATCTCCTTGAGTTGAGGCTGCCGTCCCTGCAGGGTCTCTTCGACAACGAAGCGAAGCAGGCCGGACAAGCGCTCGGCACCCGAAATCACGGGGCTCGCCAGCAGCGTCGCCAGGTGCTCACGAATCGCCGCCGGCGAGGGCGCCCCGCTCGAACGGTTCGCGCTGATCGTAGAACCGGTACTGATCGCGGCGGCCGCCTGGCGCAGCGCGAAACCAAGATCGCGCGCCGACTGGAATCGCTCGTCACGACTCTTCTCCAGACAACGCTGGACGATGTCGCGCACGGCCGCAGGCACGCTCGCAGGTAACGCGGGAGGATCAGCGCTGAGGACAGCACTCATCTGGTCTGCCGCCGTCTCACCTTCGAACGCGCGTCGTCCGGCGAGCAGTTCGTAGAGCAATGCGCCAAACGAGAAGATGTCGGCGCGCGAATCGACCTCCCCGGTGCGGACCTGTTCTGGCGCCATGTAGCCAATCGTCCCGGTCAACACGCCGAGCACGTCTCCCGAGGCGGTGGTCGCCGTGTTCGAGAGCGCCGGACGCCGAAGGGCGATGCCGAAATCGAGAAGTTTCACGCGGCCATCGTGCGTCACCATCACGTTGTCAGGCTTCAGATCCCGATGCGTGACGCCTGCGGCATGGGCAGCCGCGAGGCCATCGGCGATCTGCGCAGCGACGTCGAGACACTTGCGCAACGGCAGTCTCGATCGACCGAGCGGTTCACCGTCGACGAGCTCGGTGACGAGGAACATTGCACCATCGGCGGAGCCAATATCGTGAAGGGCCAGGATGTTCGGATGATTGAGAGAGGCGACGATTCTCGCTTCGCGTTCGATGCGCTGGCGCGCCGACGGATCCTGTGCCTTGTCGACCGGCAGCAGCTTGAGAGCGACCTCGCGTCCGAGCCGCGTATCGCGCGCCCGATACACTTCCCCCATTCCTCCTGCACCGATCGGGCCGAGGACTTCGTAGGCGCCGATGCGGGTACCCGCGGGGATCGTCAAGCGTGACCTGCTACTCACTCCATCGATTTTAGAATGCGGTCGAGCACTTTCTGATCTGATGGCAGAAGCCCGACCTTCGCGAGCCGCGGCGTCAGCGTGAGCCAGTTCTTATCCGCGCGGAACACCCGTCTGAACAGCGGCAGCGACTGTTCGACTCGTCCCATATTCACGAGCGCGACGGCGTGCCAGTAGACCATCTCGAGGTTGTCGGGCACCAGCGCCGCCGCGGCGCTGTACTCCCGCAACGCGCCGTCGTTGTCTTTGTTCTCGACCGCGAGATCGCCGGCGTTCATGTGGTTGTAGGCACGCTGCAGCACGAGCAGACGATGGAGTTCCTTGAGCGGCTCGGCACTGTCGTCAATGCGTAAATCGAACACGCGATCGGACCACGGCTTGCCCGTCGGCTTCCCAGTGACGACGATGAGCGCGGCCGACTGACGGCCGCGTATGTCGCCACCCGCGACTTGCGCGGCGTCGAGTGCCGCCATCATGCGATCGGCGAGGTCGCCTTTCGCCGACGTGAACGCCTTGGCCATCGCCGGCCACAC
>Ga0070675_100004113_pt1 | contig 11049 bp, 6 predicted proteins | sample KBSM43metaG_FD_65343 | JGI IMG/M metagenome (GOLD analysis project Ga0070675, IMG submission 65343) | Miscanthus rhizosphere microbial communities from Kellogg Biological Station, Michigan, USA - KBS M4-3 metaG | ecosystem: Host-associated > Plants > Roots > Rhizosphere > Soil ...
GTAACGATGACCGGGGGTATCGCTCGCTATGCTCGCTCAACCCCGGCTACATTCCCTGCACCTCCGCGGTGCCCGCCGCGCGAATACGTGATCGTAATTACGAAACGACACACTTAGTGGATCTTACAGCTTCATGATCGTGCCCTGACTCTGGACCCGCTGCGTCAGAATGACGACAAGCAGCACGAGCACGACCTGAACCACGCCCCACGCGGCCGCAGTTCCGAAATTTCCTCGATAGAACTCATCGAAGATCGCGATCGAAAGCGGACGGTACTTCGGATGAACGTGGAGAAGGATCGTCGCAACGAATTCCCCGATGCCGTTCACGAAGGCCAGCAGAGCGCCGGCCGCGATGCCGGGATAGAGAAGAGGCAACGTAATCTTTCGAAACGCGTACGACCAACTGCTGCCAAGACTCCGCGCCGCCTCCTCGATCGTGGGATCCAATTGCGAAAGAGAGGCCGCCGTGGACCGGAATACGAGCGGTGAAAAGCGCACGAAGTAGGCAAGGGGTACGATCGCGTAGGTGCCGACGAGAACCTGTCCGAAACTGAACGCTGAAGGGACATTGAAGGTCTTGATCAAATTGAAGGCCACGACCGTTCCCGGCAATGCCCACGGCAGCATAATCGCGATATCGAAAGCCGTCTTCCCGCGGAACGACATCCTTCCCAGTACGTACGCGCACGAGACGCCAAGCAAGACTGCGCCACAAACCGCGATGGCGCTCATCACAATGCTGTTCTGAATCGGCGCCCAATTGGCCGAGTCTGTGAAAAGCTTGATGATGTTCCGGGTCGTATACTCCGACGGCAGTGCCGCGCTGCGCCAGGAACCATCGACGGAAAATGCCAGCACGAAGATCATTGCGATGGGCAGGATCAGAAAAATTGTCGATACCAGCGAGATCGCGAGAATCAGTGCTTTCGTTGCAGGGTTTGTCACTCGCTGACGCCGGCGTCCCCCGCCTTTGGATTGCGAACGGTACGCGGACCGTCCCTCCCATCGCCTCAGAAGGATTAGAAAACTCACCGAAACAACCGCCAGCATCACGGACACAACCGAGGAATAGGCAAGTTCCGCGTTCGCATCCGCAGACATAATCTGCCGGGTCATGACGTAGTCGACGTTGAACAGCAGCGGGGCCGTGTACGATGCCATCGACGACATAAACGTGAGCAGGGCACCCGAGACGATTGCCGGCGTCAGCATGGGCAAGATCACGCGATTCCAGGTTTGAAATGTTGTCGCACCAAGGCTGTATGCCGCTTCCTCCAGAGAATCGTCGCTCTGTTCGAGAGCGGCGGATACGGTCAGATAAAAATACGGGTACATCGTGAGCGTATGCACCAGCAGAACTCCCGCCAAACCTTCAATCGCGTAAGAGTTCGGATCTGTTCCAAAGAAATTGCCGACGAGCTGCGGAACAGTTCCACCGAGGCCGTACAACTTCACGAACGCGGCAACCCCCATCAAAGGAGGAAGTGCAATTGGCACGAGCACAAGAACCTGGCAGACACGGCGGAGCGGAAAATCCCAGCGCTGGAGGATCACCGCAAGAAACACGCCGATGACTCCGGAAGTGATGACACTGAGGACCGAAATCATCAGGCTCCCCAGCATCGCTTCGCCCTGGACGCCGCTGCGAAAGTCAAAAAAGCGGATGTAATCTGCAAGCGGCGTTGCGCCCGTGATGCTCCGTTGGAAGGTTCCGACGAGTGGGCCGACGATGTAACCCCACAGGATCAGGGCCAACGCGGCCAAAACACCGATCTTTGCCAGCCGGTTCATGTCGTTGCCGCGGGTTCGACGAGGTGAAGGGCGGATTCAATCACCGAAAGGCCCACAGACTGTCCTTTCACGAGACGTCCCGCTGAACTTGGCACCTCGACCTGAAGATCGCCGACGGAAGTCTGAACGCGGCATGTCCTCAGAGGTCCGGCGTATTCGACATCCGTCACGATTCCAGAAAACGTTCCATTGCCGGCCGCGAGCCGCATGGATTCGGCGCGCACGCAGACCCCCACGCGGGCGCCTGGCGTCAATAGAACGCCGCGAGCCCTGTTCGCGGGATCCATCGTCACTTCGATCCCGTCCCGGAATCGCACGGTCACCGTCTTTTCAGATACTGCCGAGACCGTTGCGTCGATCACGTTGTTGCGTCCGATAAAGTCAGCGACGAATCTCGTTGCGGGATGTTCGTAAATTTCTTCGGGAGTGGCAACCTGATGGATCTTGCCCTGATTGAGAACGGCAACGCGGTCACTCATTCCCATCGCTTCCGCCTGATCGTGCGTCACGTAAACCGTCGTGGGCGAATTGGAACTGCGCAGCGCGCGCAACATTGCGCGCGTATCCTCGCGAAGCTTGGCATCGAGATTAGAGAGAGGTTCATCCAGGAGCAAAAGGCTGGGCCGGATCACCAGCGCTCGGGCCAACGCCACGCGCTGCTGCTGCCCTCCGGACAATCGATCGACTCGTTCCGGGCCAAGCCCGGCAAGTTGCACATCGTTCAACGCCTCGGCGACGCGCTTTTCCGCTTCCGCACGCGGTACTTTTTTAACGCGAAGTCCGAAAACGACGTTTTCGGCGACTGAGAGGTGCGGGAAGAGGGCGTAGTTCTGAAAGACAAAGCCTATGCTGCGGCGATTGGGAGGTTCGGTCGTGACATCACGCCGATCGAAGAGGATTCGCCCGTCCGTCGGCTCTTCGAAACCCGCAACCATACGAAGGATAGTGGATTTTCCGCAACCCGAGGGGCCGAGCAGGGTGAAGAACTCGCCGCTCTCTATCCGCAAATCGATCGAGTCGACCACTCTTCCCGCCCGCGGGAATACTTTGGTCAACTTCTCCAGCGTGAGGACGGTCAATTCCCGCCTTTCCCCTTAATGCTCTTGGACCAGTAGCTCATCCACTCGTTCTCTTTCTGGCCCATCACGTTCCAGTCGATCTTCATCTCTTTGATGTCGAGTTTGGTCAGCCAGTCCGGCTTGTCGGCGTCCGGCACTTCCATGGCGGGAATCTGATAGTAGTCTCTGGCGAGTTGTGCCTGAAGTTTTGGCTCCATAAGGAAATTCAGGAACTCCTCGGCGGCCTTCATCATTTTGGGATTGTTGATGACGCCTACGCCATCCAGCAGGACAGGCACACCTGAAGAAGCGATGACATAGGACCACGGCCGCTTGTTCTTGAGAGGTTGGATAAGCGCATCCTGAAGGTTCCACAAGGTCACAGTTCCCACACCTCTGTCGATCTTGAAATACATATCGTCGGGATTCGCGGCATAGGTGACGGTATTTGCATCCAGCTTTTTCAGCCAGGCATAGCCTGCATCGGGCGACACCGCACCGTTCTGCCTGTAGATCATCGCGCTGAAGATCGTTCGCATCGTACCGGATCCTGCCACATCGCGGATGACGATTTTGCCCTTGAAAGCCGGCGTGATGAGATCGTCCCAGTCTTTCGGAGCCTGGTCCGGCTTGAGCAAGTCGTGATTGTAGACAATCACTTCCGGCAACAGCATCTCCGCGAACCAGCGCCCCTCCGGGTCTTTTCGGGAGGCGTCAATCAGATTTGCATGGGTCGGGGCTGACGTGACCAGCAGTTTCTCATTAGCCGCCTGCTGAAGACCCTGAATGGTTCCGCCCCAAAGAAAGCCGGCCTGCGGATTCGCTTGTTCGGCTCGCAGGCGCGTCAAGGCCTCCTGTGCTCCGAGGATCACGGTTTCAACTTTGTCTTTGTACTGGGGATATTTCTGCGTGAAGAGGTCGACGACCTGGGCGACTTCGTCCTTGTCGCGTCCGGTGTATATGAGGAGACTTTGCGCCTCCTCGGCCGTGTTTGGACTGGCTGATTCAGGATCGGGCGCGCCACACGCGCTCGCAAGCAAACCGAGAATGATGAGTGCCGGAAGTCCTCTTCTGAATGAACGCTGCATGAGTGTCCCCGTGATTATAGAGGATTTCCGGCTCTTGTTTTTAGTTGCCTGAGCGAGCGCGGTCCGCAAGCGTCTGTGAAGCGATGGGGCCGCCCTGGATTGCCTTGTCGACCTGGACGTTATTCTTCATCAAGGTCAATCCCATCGCCTTGTCGAGATCGACGAGCGCCTTGTTGAACGATACCAGCGACTGCAGTTCCGTGGTCTCTGCCTGCGCGAGGTTGCGCTGCTCCTCGAGGACGAAGCGCAACGTCGAGGTCCCCAGGTTGAATTTAGTCTGTTCCGCCTCCACCTGTTCCTGGGCGAGTTCGCGGCCCACGCGAGCCTGGTCGATACTCGCACGCGCCTGATCAAGCTGCGTCAGGGCATTCCGAACTTCGAGTGCGATCTGCTGGCGCGTGACATTCAGCCGGCTTTGCGTGAGCGATCGTTCATTCACAGCGCGGTCATAGTCTGCCTTTGCTGCCTTGTTGTTTAACGGAATCGTCAGCGAGAACCCGATCGAATTTCCCAGAAAGTCGAAGCCGAACAACTGACCGAATGCGTCATTGAGGCCGCCGGGGATTACCTGGGTGATCTCGCCGCCAAAGGTGCCGCCGCGGATCGTGCGGGTCCCGCCCGTTCCGTTCTGGGTGAACGTGCCGGTGACATCGAGAATAGGCAGCTTCTGATTCTTCATGTAGGCGACATCGATATCGCGATTCTCCATATCGATGGCCGCCTGGCGAAGTTCCGGCCGGTTTTCCATCGCAATGCGGACGCCTTCCTCGAGTGTAGGGATCGTCACGCTCGCGGGGCGGCGAGGAGCATCGCTGGTGCTTAAGCCGACCAGAAAGAGGCTCGGGTCCGTCTCACTCGAGACAAGCTTCTTGATCTGGTCTTCGTTGGTCACGACAGAACCCTTCGATTGGATCAGCTGCTGCTGCCTGTTGGCGACCTCGGATTCCGACAGCTTTACTTCGATCGGTGCGAGCACGCCGATTTGCACCCTCGTCTGGTTTTCGGTAAGCGTCTGCTGGGCGAGCTCCAGTGAGCGTTGTTTTACTTTCAGATCTTCGGCTGCAAACACCAGGTCCCAGTAGGTCTTCTGCGCTGTCACGATCAGATTCATCATCTGGGTCTCGAACTGGATCGCCGAGATCTTTTCGTTGTTTTGACCAACGATGATCTGGCGGGTGTTGATGGAGGTCCCACGGTCGCGCAACAGATGCTGACCTACCGTGTATCGAAGGGCGCCGACATACGAAGGATTGAACGTATTGACGACACTGTTGTTCGCTTGACGATTCACCGTTAAGTCGATGGCAACGCTGGTGCCCCACTTGAGCGCCTGCGAGTAATTCACCGCGAACTGGTGGCGTAGATTGCTCAGTGCAAGGGCGCCACTCACCTGCGAGGTGCTTGCGGAATTGTCTCGGCTGACAGTTCCACTGAACCGGATCGACGGTTGAAGCGCTCTGTAGAACACCAGGGTCTGGAGAGCACTCGACCGTGGACTATATCGATTCGACCGGATGTCCAGGTTGTGATCCAGCATCAGATTGATGACGTCTTGTATCGAGATCGGCACGGTGCCGGTCTGAAATACCTGGGCGATGACCGGATTTCGAGGCACATCCTGAGTGGTGCTGCGCCCCGAAGGCTTGAAGTTCAAGACGAAATGCTCGGTCCAGCCATCCTGCGCAGACAAGGGCGCAGCCAGGCAGAAGACCAGAAACAGGGACAGGAAAGTTCTTTTAGCTGTCATTGGAGACTCCAAGGAAAAAAGTGCATACACATAGCGTTGAAACTGAGGAGCGCTCGCTATGCGATCGCTCCCGCGGAAGCGATTTTTTCTTCCGCAAGACGCCGCCATCCTCATCGAGAGCAGGAGTGTCAGTCGCCGGCCGCCTCCGGATCCGGATGCCTGCGGCGCATCCGGTTAAGAAGGCGTGAAAAACGAAATTCGGCCAGATCATCAAAGTAGGAGTAGACCACAGGGGTGATCAGAAGTGTAAGCAAGAGGCACAGCATCTGCCCACCGATAATGGTTACCGCCATCGATGCACGGGAACCCGCGCCGGCGCCACGTCCAAGGGCAATCGGCAGCATTCCTGCGACGATCGAAATCGTCGTCATGAGAATAGGTCTCAAGCGAACGCGATTGGCCACAATCAGGGCTTCGTGCCGTTCCATTCCCTCGGCTCGCAGCGTGTTTGTATAGTCCACCTGCAGGATGGAATTCTTCTTAACAATTCCGAAAAGCATCAGCATCCCGATTGCGCTGTAGACATTGAGCGTCATCCCTGTAGCCAGCAACGCCAGCAGGCCGGCCGGAAGGCTCAACGGCAGAGCGGTCATGATGGTCAGGGGATGAATCAAGCTGTTGAACTGCGACGCCAGCACCATGTAGATGAACGCCACAGCAAGCAGCATGGCGACAGCGAAATCTTTCGACGCGGTATCGAGCGTTTTCGCGTTACCCGTGAATACGACGCCATACCCGGGCTTCAAATTCAACTCCGTGATCTTCTCGCGCACTCGCGTCACGCCTTCTCCAAGGGGAATTCCATCGAGGCTCGCGTACACCGTGATCTGGCGCTGGCGGTTATACCGCTGAATGTTCGAGGGCCCGTTCCCCATGGTCAGTTGCGCCACGTCACTCACTCGAACCGGGCCGGACGACGAGCGAATCAACAGGTTCCCGAGTTTCTCCGGCTGGTCGCGGAACTGTTCGTCAAGCCGAAGTTGCACGCTGTACTGGTTGTCACCCTGCTTGATCGTCGTGACCTCTTCCCCGCCGACCAGGGTCCGCAGGTTGGCCGCGAGGGAATCGATGGACACTCCTAGATCTGCAGCCCGCACGCGGTCAACATTGACGCGCAATTCCGGCTGAGAGAGCTCAAAGTTCGTACCGACATCGACAACGCCTGGAACCGTGCGCATTTTTTCCATGAACGCCTGCATGTACACCTGCAGTTGTTCCATATCGGGGCCTTGAACAAGCATCTGCAACCGGTTGCCGTTGTTGCCGCCGCCCCCGCCGCTGTTGTTTCCACCGCTCGCCGTTGAAGCGCCCGAGAGAGCAGTACCGCCGGATACATTGATCCGCGTACCCGGATACTTGCGCTGCAGCTTCGAGCGGACTTCACGAATCATGCCCTGCTGCGAGATGTCCCGCTCCTCCAGCGGCGTCATCCCGATCAGGTAATTGGCCTGATTCGGCTGGATGTTTGTAAAGATCGTTTGAACGTTATCCAGCCCCAGAAGCATGGGCTCAATGTCCTTCACGTATTCCGCTGTACGCTGAAGCGTGGTGCCACGCGGCAGGTTCACGCTCACGCTGAACTCGCTCTGATCGTCTTCCGGAACAAGTTCCGTCCCGATCCGTGGGAGCAGGAGCACCGCGGAAGCGCTTACGGCGGTGGCCAGAATCAGCATCGCGAAGCGATGATGTAGACTCCATTCCAGCATGTGTCCATAGACGGCATCGATACGGGCATAAAGTCCCTTCTTCGACTGGTGACCGCCACCTCCGGCGTCCTGGGGCCTTAGCCAGATCGCGCACAGCGCAGGCGTGAGCGTAAACGAAACAAACATCGACAGCAGAATTGCGGTTGCGGAGGCGATTCCGAAGGCCAGAAGGTATTGCCCGATCTGACCGGTTATGAAAATTACCGGCAGGAAAATGACAACCAGCGAGAGCGTTGTCGCCAGAACCGCGAGGCCAATTTCGGCTGTCGCCTCCGAAGCGGCCTGCCGCGGGCTGAGTCCCTTCTCTTCGATATATCGGAAAATGTTTTCGAGCACGACAATCGCATCGTCAATCACAATTCCCGTTGCCAGCGAGAGCGCCAGCAGGGTCATGTTGTTGAGCGTCTGCCCAAACATTTTCATGACGATGAACGTGCCAATCAGGGAGACGGGAATAGCCAGCGCTGAAATAACCGTGCTTCTCACATTGCGCAGAAAGAAAAACACCACGAGGCTGGCCAGAAGACTTCCTAAAATCAGGTGATGCTGGATGTCGTCAATGGATCGTTCAATGAACGTTGCCTGATTCTGACGGACGGCGATATTGATGTCTTTCGGGAGGGTTTGCTTGATCGTTTCCACGCGATCGAGTACTGCCTGGACGACAGCGACCGTATTCGTGCCTGTCTGCTTCCGGATTCCGAGAGCAACCGAATTTTTCCCGTCGACGCGAGCGATGGAGTTCGGTTCTTCCACGGTGTCCAGGACTCGGGCGATGTCGCTGAGCATCACAACCGATCCATTTCTCTGCGAGAGAATGACGCGGTTGAAATCCGGCACGTTGGCGATACGTCCGAGCGTTCGAAGCGCGATCTGCGAGGAGCCGGAGATAAAGGTGCCGCCCGGGATTTCAACGTTCTGCTGTTGAATGGCAGTGCGCACCTGGTCGACCGTAAGGCCGTAGGCATACCCGCGGTCGGCGTTGAGGAGAATCTGAATCTGGCGTCTCCGTTCTCCGGAGAACTGCACTTCTGCCACACCACTGGTTGTTTCAAGGACCTGCTTGATCTGCTCGTCGACAATCTCGCTGAGTTCCTTGGGGTCGCGGTCACCGTAGATGGCAATCGTCAGAATAGAACCGGAGTCGGGATCGGACTTCTGAATGACCGGTGCGCTGGCATCACGCCCGAACTGGTTGACGATAGGTCCGATCTTGTCGCGGACGTCCTGCACCGCGACGTTCATGTCCTTTTCAAGAAGGAAGTTTATGTTGACGTTCGTATTGCCCTGATTGGAGTTTGCACGTAGCTCGTCGATACCTTCGATCGAGTTGACGGCCGTCTCAATGGGCAGTGTGAGGGTGGTCTCGATTTCTTCAGCACTTGCTCCCGGAAGGCCAACGCGAACGTTGACGTTGGGCTGTTCGGTTCGCGGCATCAGGTCGACGCCCAGACTTTTGTAGGAGAAGATGCCGAGCGTGACGAGCGCCACCGACATCATTAGCGCAAATACCGGTCGGCGAATGCTGACGTCCGCTATTTTCAATCGTTGCCTCCGAAGCCGCGGCGGGCTCCGCTACCGCGCTGCTGCCCATCAGGACGTTGAGGTGGCTGTTGGGCGCCTTCTGAAGCTTGTTCCAGGCGTTGCGTGGAAGGAACGCCCGGCGAGTCGGCAAGGGTTACCTTCATGCCGGTCGTGATTTCGTTGAGACTGCTCGAAGCGAGAATCTCGTTGCCCTTGAGCCCTTCCATAATCTCGAGGAAGTTGCCATTTTGCGCGCCAAGTGTGACGTTCTGCTGCCGCACCGTTCCATCCTCGATGACAAACACAGACGACACGCCCGCAAGAGTCGAAACGGCTTCCTGGGAAACGGCGAGAACATTCTCATCTTTCTGCGTAAGAATCGCGCCCTTCGCGAAAAATCCCGGCTTGAGTTTCCCGGTGGGGTTGGCCACGAGGATCTCAACAGGAAAGGTCCGCGTCTGCTGATTCACGGATGGACTTATATTCAAAACGCGTCCTTCGAAAACATCGTCGGGAAATGGTTCCACCCGAAACTGCACAAGAAGATTGCGCCGGATGACATTCGCGAATTTTTCCTGAACCGCCGTCTGCAATTTGAGCGGGTTCAACTGCACGATCGTGGCGACCTGGGTGTTCGCCCGAATGTACTCCCCCTTCTGCACCAGCCGTTCCGAGATCGTTCCGCTCGAGGGCGCACGAATCGATGCATCCGCCACCTTCTTTTTCGAAAGTTCATAATTGGCGCGGCGATCCTGCATGCTGGCTTTCAGAGCCCGAACGTTTTCCAAAGCGGACTGCACCGAGGCTTCTGCAACTTTGAGTCGCGTCTCATTCGTATCGAGGTCTGATCTAGCAGCGAGCCCCTTGTTGACGAGTTCTTGCGTTTGAGCAAGCTTCACGCGAGCATCTTCGCGATTGGCGAGGGCCGTTCTCACCGATGCAATCTGCTCATCCGGCGGGACTACTCCGGGACGCGCGCTATCGACGCCCAGCTGTGCTTCGGTCTGCCGCAGAGCGCTTTCGGCGCGTTCCACGGCGAGCTGGAGTTCGCGCGTGTCGATCTGAATCAAAATCTCGCCGGCCCGGACCTCCTGCCCAAGTTCGGCGTCCACGGTCGATACCAATCCGTCCACTTCACTGCTGACACGAACCTGATCAGGGGACACCAGACTTCCCGAAAGATCGACGATTCTTTGAATTCCAATGCGTTGAGGTGTCGTGCTCTTGACTGGAATGGCTTCGCCGCGTCCTCGGCCGCCTCGTTGTCCCCCCTGCCCTCCGCTCTTCTGCTGCGGGTTTCCACCCCCACTGCAAGCCGGGAGGACAAGGAGAAGGGAGAACAGGGGAAATAATCGGAAGAAATACTGCGAATTCAATTTCATAAGAAGAGTTGGCCTAACACACACAAGTACGCGCCAATGACTGCCTATGTTACCGGAATGTTAGCCTTTCGTCTTGTTCGTAATGATGCTAAGGACTTCGCGATAACCGGAGGGTCCACTGGGGCCGAAATGAGATTTTAGATCCATGCGGGCGATCCAGTCCTGGAGGCGGGCGGTGGCCTCGGCCATCGTGGGATTTACGCCGCTGGAGCGCAGCGTTTCCGCCACTTCTTCCATCTCCCGGGCACGGCGCTCTCCGTGAACGACAACCCTCCCAACGACGTAATCCGCCAGCTTTTTCCAGTCGATTCCGGGGAAGCTTTCCTGTAGGGAAGCAAAGACGCGGTCCTCTGCGCCATACTTGCTGGCGCCCATAACGCACTCAAAAAGCAGTGCTTCGAGACCTTTGACAACAATACTTCGGCACATCTTTACGGCGATCGCCGTTCCAATGCTTTCGGAAACGAGCTCGAAGCGCATGCCGAAAGGGGAAAGGGAGTCGCAGAGCCGCTGCATCGCAATGCCTCCAAGGAGCATGGGAACCCGGTGCCCGTAGGGAGCGACCGGAGCCATGACGGCCGCTTCGACGAAACTCGCGCCGGTGGCTCGAACTACGGCGTCGATCTCGCGTTTTAAACTCGGGGAGATGGAGTTGATATCGACGTAGAGATGGGCCGGGTTGAGGAAGGGGGCCGTTTGCCGCGCAGCCTCGAGGGCGGAACTTGAGGTCACGGCCGAGAAGAGAATGTC
>Ga0070675_100004114_pt1 | contig 11048 bp, 17 predicted proteins | sample KBSM43metaG_FD_65343 | JGI IMG/M metagenome (GOLD analysis project Ga0070675, IMG submission 65343) | Miscanthus rhizosphere microbial communities from Kellogg Biological Station, Michigan, USA - KBS M4-3 metaG | ecosystem: Host-associated > Plants > Roots > Rhizosphere > Soil ...
GAACAGAGTTGGCGGGACTAGCCGTGCCGCTCAAGGCGCGTGTTGCCGACAACGGCGGTGCAGGACCCAGAACACCCCGCCCATGGTTAGGCCCGCTCCAATTAAAACCGGCCAACCCTTTCCAATTTGCTCTTGAACAATGTAGCCCACGACGCAGCCGACGACGATTGCAATGGCCAAGATTATCTGTTCGCCAATAAAATCGATCTTGCGTTCTAGTCTTGCTAACCGCTCGTCGTTGTCCATGTCTCACCCCGTCGAGCGCAGCCAGCGCCAGGTTGCCCGCCAGCCCGTACCCGCGCGTTGCTCAGGCCAGTTCCTGCACCATGATCCGGTTGCGCTGGATTTCGTCCAGGCCAAACTGGATCGCGGCGGCTGCCTTGGCCGATGCCTCGTCAGGGGCTTCGACCTCGCCGAGGACCACCTTGCCTTCCGCGTCGATGCCGTGGACCTGAAAAACCGACTTTGCAATATCGAGACCGATTGTCGTGACCGTTTGCATGAGTCGCTCCTCTGAATCGTGGGAGCCTTAACAGCGCCCACATCCGTGGCACTACGTGCCGGTGGAGGAGCCGTCCACAGCATCAAAAGCCGCCGTGAGCAGTCGCAGCAAGACAGCGACTATTCGATCACCTCGTCAGCGCGAGCTAGCACGGACGACGGCAGCACAGGGCCGAGCGCCTTGGCGGTCTTGAGGTTGATCACCAGCTCGTACTTCGTCGGCGCCTGTATTGGCAGGTCGGCCGGCTTCTCACCCTTGAGGATGCGATCAACGTAGCCGGCGGCGCGCCGATATTGGTCGGCCAAATCAGCTCCATACGAGATCAGACCGCCGCTAGCGACGAACAAGCGATCGAAGTAGACTGCGGGCAGTTTGTGGGCGGCCGCAAGCTCAATGATCAGATTGCGCTGAACGCTCGCCAAGGCGCTCGCCGCTACAATCAGACCGCCATTATTCGAACGCGCGAATGCCGTGACGGCCCGCTCGATTTCGCCGGCATCGCGCAGGTTGAGCGGGTTCACCTCCACCCCGAGTGACCGTGCCACGGATTGGATGACGGCGAATTGGCCGATCCCGCTGATTGCGGTGGGGTCCCGAAGGACTGCCGCTCGCGTCACGCTCGGCGCGATCTCTTTGAGCAGCTCCAGCCATTTTGCGCTCAAATCGTATTCGAACAGCAAAAAGCCGGTGGCATTGCCGCCCGGCCGCGACAGACTTTCGATGAGGCCTGAGCCGACCGGATCGACAGCGAACACAAACACGACCGGCACCGTGCGGGTGGCCTGGAGCATTGGCGCCAGAGAAGGTCCAGGGGCCAGAATGACGTCTGGCGCCAGCGCGATCAGTTCCGCTGCATATTTTGGGTAGTTCTCGGAATTGCCTGCGACAAACCGATAATCGATCCGCACATTGTGGCCGTCGGTCCAACCCAATTGCTGCAACCCCTGCTGGAATGCAGCGATGCGTACATTGTTATCCTGATCGTCCCGGGCCAGGCTCGAAAGCACGCCGATGCGGCGTACGCGATCAGTTTGCTGCGAACGCGCCACTAACGGCCAGGATGCCGCCGCGCCGCCGAGCAGCGTGATGAACTCGCGCCGCCTCATTCGATCACCTCGTCGGCACGCTGTTGCAGAAACAAAGGCACGTCGATGCCGATCGCCTTCGCGGTCTTCAGATTGATCACCAGCTCGAATTTTGTGGGCTGCTCGATAGGCAAGTCCGCAGGCTTGGTGCCTTGTAATATCTTGGATACAAATACCGCGCTGCGCCTATACATGTGCGATAAGTCGGCGCCATATGACAATAGGCCCCCGGCGTCCACGAAGGGTCGCAACACTGAAGCGGATGGTAGCTGGTATCTGATCGCCAAATCGGCGATCGCATTTTGAAAGAAAATGCCGGCTTGCACTACGACGGCTCCCGCTCGCTCTTTGGCTATGGCCGCGAACGCCGCCTCAACCTCGTCAAGCGCTCGGACCATTGCCACCGGAGCAATTTCAATGCCGGTGGTGCGACCGGCAAGCTGGATCTGCTCCAGGATCGAGCGCGTGAATGGATCGACCGGGTTGGCCAGAACGGCCACACGGCTGAGCGATGGCAGCATATCCCGAAACAGCTCGACACATTTTCCCGCCGCCTCGGAACCCATATTGGACAAGCCCGTGATATTCCCGCCGGGCCGAGCTAGACTTGCCACGAGGCCGGTTCCAATGGGATCACCGGCGATCACGAAAATGGGAATCTCACGCGTCGCCTGCTTCGCCGCCAAGGCGCACGGTGTAAAGATGGCCGCGATGACATCGACCTTGAGACGAACCAACTCTTGCGCCAGCTGCGGAAGCCGATCGGCCTTTGCGTCCGCCGAACGTAGCTCGAGTGCATAATTCTCCCCTTCGATGAGCCCAAGCTCGCGCAGTCCTTCGCGCAGTGCCTTGCCAAAGGCTCGTCCGTCCTGATCGGTCAGGACGAGTGCACCGATTCGGGACCCCTTCGACTGCTGAGCATACGCTGCGAGCGGCCGAAGCAGCGAAAGGGCCGTCGCGCCGCCAAACAGTGTGGTGAACTCGCGCCGTTTCATTCGATCACCTCGTCGGCGCGGGCGATCAACGTCGGTGGAAGCTCGAGGCCGAGCGCTTTGGCGGTGCGCAGATTGACCAGAAGCTCGAGCTTGGTCGGCTGTTCCACCGGCAGATCGCCGGACGAGGCGCCTTTGAAGATCTTGTCGATCAGCCCGGCTGCCCTGAAATACAGACGCGGGTAATTGACGCCGTAGCTCAGAAGGCCGCCGATCTCCACCATCTCACGCGTCGGGAGCGATCGAAGTAGACTGCGGGCAGTTTGTGGGCGGAGCGCTGCGAGACGCTTTCCTTGATTGTCAATCATATCATTGAGCGCTTGGATAAAAAGCCCAGTGGGCACCATGTTGTTGTCCTGGGCGGCTGCCGCCTTTGCCTGCTGCCATAGTGCTTCGTGAATTGCATTCGAGCGACCAATGATAGTGGGAAGCTCCGCGAAGGACTTGCCGCTTGGAATATAATCTATGCGAATCTGCGCGTATTCACGGAGCAGTTTCAAGATTTCTGTCCGATGCGGCTCGGACAACAGGCGAGCGCGCAGCGCCGTCGTGCCAATTGCGTTGGCTTCGTTTAACACTGCTTCGCGACGTTCCTCGAAGCGTGTGAGCGCCATGAGGAAAGTAAATCCGATCATCAACGCCAGCAACCCGAGCAAAGATTGCTCCAACGCGGAAATGTTGTTGCCGCCGCGGCCGTCAGCGCGCACGCCAAGCTGCCATCCTATTTCGCTGGTGGCTAAGACTATGCTGAGGCCAACGAAATGACCAGAAGAAGGGAGTAAGCGTACAAATTATCCATGGCGATGACGTCGATTTGCTTTCAGCTTCGTGTGGGAGGCGTTCAGGCACGTGCATCGGTGAGGTTCAGTACGAACAGGCTGGCTAGCAAGAAGGTGAACCAGCGAAGTAATAGGCCCAACCGCTGCGCCGGGGTAGTGGCGGCAGCATGTACACAAGGAAAGCGCACGCAACACGGGAAGCTCCGAGGCGGGGTCAGCGATGACCGACCGGACGCCCGCGAGGGGCAGGCCGGGCGCCCCGGGCCGCATCGCTATGCAAGCAACCGCACTCGCCCGGTCGCGATCTCACACACCGCTCCCACAAGCTTCATGCGCCCCTCCGCCATTCGAGCGCTTCCTTCGGGGGTCTCGAGGAGCTGACGCATGGACCAACGGACATTGGATTCGACGGCGCGTTCAAGCATTTGCTGTGGCGGAAGCTGCGGGTCGACCTCGTCAAGAGCCGGAAGCACATTCTGAACCAGCAACCGGATGCGCGAACGCTCTTGCGCGCCATGGAATTTTGCTGCGAGCGCCGCTTGCACCGCGCCGCAGCCTTCGTGTCCGAGCACCATGAACAGTTGCGTCTTGAGGTGCGTGCCTGCGTACTGGAGGCTGCCAAAGATTTCAGGCGACACAACGTTGCCCGCCACACGAATGACGAACAGGTCGCCGAATTTCGCATCGAAAATCAACTCCGGCGGCACCCGCGAGTCGCTGCAGCCGAGGATGGTCGCAAACGGGCGCTGGCCCTTGACGAGATCGGCGAACACCTCCGTCGGGGTCCGCAAAAAGCGCGGCTCACCGCGTAGAAAGCGCGCGTTGCCCGCCATCAAACGCGCGAGCGCCTCGTCCGCGCCGACCAGGCAATCGTCATCGCTAGGAGCAGTCATCGATGCGCCGACGTGATGAACTCGCGCCGCTTCATTCGATCACCTCGTCTGCGCGGGCGAGCAGCGTCGGCGGCACTTCTAGGCCGAGCGCCTTTGCGGTCTTGAGGTTAATGACCAGTTCAAACGTCCTCGGCTGCTCGACCGGGATATCGGCCGGTTTTGCTCCGCGTAGGATTTTGTCGACGACCTCGGCGGCGCGATGCCACAAGCTCGGCCAGTTTGGCCCATAGGACATCAGGCCCCCCGTTTCGACATACACCCGGTCAAAGTAGATCGTCGGCAGCTGTGCCTTCAGCGCCCAGGAATTGATCTGAATTCGATTGGTGTTGTAGAGGGGTTCACTCGGAACAATCAGTGCATCGGCACGACCCTTGAGCGCCTCGATAGCGGGCGCGATATCCTCCGCACGGCGGACTTCAACTATAGCGACGTCGAGGCCGAACCTGCCGGCCGCTGCCTTAACCGCGTCCGTTTGCAGCGCTGTGACGGGATTACCGATATGGTGCATCATCGCCAAGCGGCTGTGTTTCGGGAGGAAGTCGCGTAACAGATCGACTACCTTTTGAGCCAGCTCGGATGACTGGACCGACAGGCCTGTGACGTTACCGCCCGGGCGCGCAAGGCTGGTGACGAGCTTATTGCCGACCGGGTCCCCCGCCGAGGGAAACACGATAGGAACCACCGATGTCACTTGCTTGGCGGCCAAGATGTTTGGGGTCGCATGCGTGACAATGACATCGACCTTGAGTCGGACGAACTCGGCGATGATCGCGGGTGAGCGCTCGAAGCGTCCCTCCACCCAGCGATACTCGATCGTGACGGTCTGACCCTCGACCCAACCGAGTTCGCGCAGTCGTTGAACAAAGGCGGCGGTCCATTGGGCCTGCGCCGAAGGAGTGGCCCCGCCAAGCAATCCAATGGTCGGCAGCTTCATTTGCTGCGCGCGCGCCGCGAGCGGCCACGCCGCCGCCGCACCACCGAGGAGCGTGATGAACTCGCGGCGTCTAAGCTGATCAAATTGCATCCGCTGCCTCTAGCCAGAGTGGCAGCATAGCGGATTGGCGACCTTCAAGTCAGGGGCTTGCCGCAGTGCGGTAATTCGGTCCGACGAATGCGCGCGTTACACCCGGGCGATCATCTGCCGATCACCAAGCAGGCACTGGTTCTGCACATCAGCCGTGGCAGTGTCTAATATTATCCAAGGTCGCCCTGCTCTTGATCAGATTCAAATACGGTTTTGGCTGAATGCCGGTCTCAAGGGCGCGCTCAAGAAAAGAGTTCTTCTCATCGTCACCATGGGCAGCGATCTTGTTGATGCCGCTAATCCAGTTCTCAAAGCGCTTTCCGCGCCGATGCCTATGCTGGCGTTCAAGGCGGCGCTCTGGCGTGTCTGATGGTTTGCGTTTGTGCATTATCAATTGCGGACGTGTTGTGGCGGAAGTTCTGGCGCGCCACGACGGATTCGGCTGTCGTGCATTAAGCGACGCGACCGAAACGGCGCTTTGTTAATGTCGCCCAGAAAAGGGAGCACCGATTGCCCGAGCGGCACCGCGAGTCAGATGGTCATTCCGATTCCTATCGTCAATATAATTAAAAACATGTCATCCCGTTTCTTCTAAGCTTCGCTGTCTAACAAATTGGCGTGCCTCAATTGTTGGCGGATGGCGTTTTCAGGATAGACACGAGTGATGCAAATGGGGCAGTAAAAGCAGACGACTCCGGAGGAAATGCCCGCCAAAAATCTGGGCGAAAAACAGAGTGTCAGAGAACCCCGCCCGACTCGGCGGGGTTCTTTATTTTGTGGCCCCGCGCGCGAGCAATGGTCCCTTCCGCGGCGTAGCCCTGCTAATTCGTTTGGAGGAGTCCGCCCCGATCTCGTGGATGGGCGAGCCCGGATAATGACTTGCGCACCAGTCTTTGGCCTCTCGAGACTCGAACTTCCGAGCTTCGATGTCCTTACCGGTGGCGAGGAAGGCTTCCCCGATGTAGCGCATGGTGATCGTTGTCATTGCTGACTGTCCTCAACTATGCGGCCTCCTGGCACAGCCGGGTGCGAGATTTGGGCCAACGCCTCACCGCCGCGTCGTAGGTAGCCTTGGCGAGCATGAAGTCCTCGACGCCCGCCAAGTGGTCCGCGTCCCGCCTGCTCACGGGTGCGGATGGCGGACTCGCTGGAGCAGCGCGGCGAGGGTCGTTGCCGCCTCGTCGATGAGAGCTTGTTGGTAGCGGTAATACATTTCGTCGCCCATGGGGGTGACGAAGGAGTTCGTCTGGCGCTGGCAACGGGCGCGCAGTGCCTGCAGCTGATCCACGAGGGTCTGGGCGGCGGCGCGTCGTTCCGGCGCGGCCATCACCTGCTCTCCGGGCATTGCGCGCATTTGTGCGTGGGTGAATGCGGGATCGACCAGCTGCTTGAGCGCCGTCTCGATCTTTTCGCGCGCCGCGTCGATCCGCCAGAGGCGGAATTTGCTGTATCCCCTCATCATGTTGAAGAGGATCGTTACGGCCATGACCAGATAGACCCAATAGGCCGGCGACATGATATTAACGAGCCACGGGAAGTATCGATCGGCCAGCTCGGGCTCGCCGGCGAGAAAGAATTGACGCGCTTCGCGAGCGAGCGGCAGCACCGTTGGAGGAGCCGTGGAGCTCGGCGGATTGTCGCGGACGAAGTTGGGCAACTCTGCCGCGGTCAACATCAGGAGCGCGATCCGGTCGGCGCGCTGGGCGCACGGGCTGACGACCAGAAGCGTTCGCAGGCGCACGACCTGCTTGTCCGTGGCGGGGATTGGGCGGACCAGGTCGTAACGGCCGGCCGGGATATGGCCGAGACTGAGCCATGGGTAGCGTGCGATCAAGCCCTGGAGGACCTGGGGCGCCACGATATCTAGGTTGTACTGGCGAATGATGGTGTAAAGGAATTCCGCGTCGTCTTGCATCACGAAGGCTGCGAGATCGAGCTTGCCCTCTGCCACGAGCTTGGCCTGTTCGGTTAGCTCGTGGTGGAACAGATGGATATCCAGCTCCCGCAGGTCGGTGTCCTCCAAGAGCTGCTGCATGAGATACGCGGTGCCGGAGCCTTGCGGGCCGATCCCGATGGATGTCCCGCGAAAATCGGGAAGGGCGTGAAAGGCACGGCCGGCTCGGCCAAGCACCAGCAGGGACTCCGGCGTCGGGAGCCGGCCAAGGAGCTCGAGCCGCGCCTCGCTCGGCACCGGCGTGCCGTCCTGGATGAGGGCGAACATATCGCTGCAGCGGCCCGAATTGGAGGCAAGCCGGCTCACGTTTTCAATCGAGCCTGCGGTCGATATCACCGTGAGGGTGCCGTGCTCGCGTCTGGCCCGCTCGGAGAGGCGCATGGCCAGCACGTGATACTGTCCTCCGGGAGAACCCGTCAAAATAGACGCGTGCAGGTAGCCGTAATCGAGAGCGATGCCGAAGGCTGCAGCCACCGCTGCGAGCAACGCGGCGACGACAATGAGGAACAGAGCGCGGGCAATCACTTTGCCGCGCCAGAGGTCAGGCAGACGTGCGATCGGATTGGTCGGTTGCATCGCCGAGCTCAGCGCCCCTTGTCCTTCCCACCACGACCGCCGGATGCCAGCGACACCGGTTCCGCGCTAGACGGGCGGGCCGGTTGCCCGGCATCCCATCGCTTGGTGCGCGACTATTGTCGACCCACCTTCTTCCTCGGCGACCTGCCCGTCACGGAGGGAGGAATCGTCTCGCAATAGACTTGCGCCGTTGCCGCGCCTGACCAGCCAGTGACGGCGAGCAGGATGACTGCGTCCCCAGATGCGCCAATGCTGCATTCTGTCTCATGCGCCACTCACCATTGTAGAGGGAGTCCCTCCTCCGGGGGAGGGGATCACGCGCTCTATCGTTTCCGGATGCGCCTGCACTCCTGCAAAACCTTATACCCCCCCGGTGCCGCCGCCGGGGGGCGATACATATTGGTAAGACGTGGGCAACTTAGGCACCTCGTCTGATGGGTGGGAGAGGGTCCAAGCCTTTGGCGCCGCGACGATCCGGATGCTGCTGCCGCAGCAGCGCCTTCGCGATTACGCGAGAGGCGTACGGCCTGAGTATCGGCAGGTGGCGCGGGCGGCCGACGGTCTGGAAAGCCTCGGACGGAGGCAGTTCTCGTTAGATAGGCCCACCAGACGCCGTGCTGCTGCTCTACAAGCTGCAGGTCTCTTTCACCTCGTGCTCCTCACGCGCCGACCGCGCTTGCCCCGAAAGGGCGATCACCCGATAGCCGGCTGATGGTTGACTGGCTCACGCCGTAAGACCTCGCGAGATCGGCCTGTACCTCGCCCTCCGCGAGACGCTGCATGGCCTCCTGCCGCTGATGCGGGGTCAGAGTACGGGGACGACCAAACCTCACCCCGCGGGCCTTTGCGCGAAGGCGACCCTCGCCGGTCCGGGCCACGATCAGCTCACGCTCGAACTCAGCCAGGCCACCGAGCACGGTAAGCATCAGCCGGCCATGGGCTGTCGTGGTATCAGCCCAAGCGTCCTTGAGGCTCTTGAAGCCCGCGCCGCGCTCGCCGACGGCAGCCAAGACGTTGAGCAGGTCGCGCGTAGACCGGGCCAGCCGATCAAGACGCGTCACCAGCAGCACGTCGCCCGGCTCGAGCCGGCGGATGACCTTGGCCAGCTCGGGCCGGTCCGTCTTGGCGCCGCTGATCTTCTCCTTGAAGACCTTGGCGCAACCGGCGGCCATCAGCTCGGCGTCCTGAGCAATCAAGTCCTGATCGCGGGTCGAGAACGAAGAATCGCATTCGCGCTTTTATGACCGGAAGAATCAAATCGGGTAGCAGACGCGAACGGATCAACAAGAACCTAGGTGCACTGTACGACCGCGTCTCAGCAGGCGTTCATGCCGACGTGACCATCGATGAAGCACAGGCGCTGGTGCTCAACACTTATTTGCTGCTCGGAGAAATTGTGTCCATTCCGGCTGATCGGTGACACCAGCAGATTGCCTAGAGACCTCCATGGCCACTCTGATCCTCAAGCGCGCATCGGCATCGCGTCCATCCGGGCAGTGGAGCGAGGACGATTACGACGTGATCGCCGACGACGCCGTGGTCGCGCGGATCATGCTGGCGGCAGCAGCGCCGGTCGGATCACCGTGGCTGTGGACGCTTGCCTACGGCCACCATGAGGATCGCACGCCGACGCACGGCTACGAAGCGACTCGCGAGGGAGCAATGGCAGCGTTCGCGCGGAGTTGGCGCAGGGAGTAGTCGTGGTCGAGGTCGCGCGCGTGCGGATCACGCGGACGCGGGGCGGAAGGCGCTGGCAGCAGCGGAACGGTGACGATGACCATCACATGCACGCACTGCCGCTTACGGGCCGCAAACAGAGGATGTGCGACCCTTTTGAGTCCTTGTAGGATCGACCTGTCGGTATCGGCTTAGATTGGGAGGTTAAGATGCTGGATTTCATCATAACCACATCATCTGTTCTGGTGCACAACGAGTGGGCCAAGCTGGCGGCCACCTTTTGCAATAGTTCAGCAGTCGCTGCCTTCGTAGGTGGCGTAATAGCACCGATGTTTTCTGATAAGTTCAACACCTTGTGGAAGAAGGGTGGGATTTGGCTTTTAGGAATGATCGTCGCAGTTCTGTTTCACTTCATCGGACGAGCTTTCCTAAGCACGCTGCGTTGAGTTGCATCCGTTACGTTCCGCGTTACGCTACGGTTACGAGGCGACCCGCACGGCCGCGATGTCAGCGTTCGCAAAGTCGTGGCGGCGGGAGTAGCAACGTGATCGAAATTGCACGCGTCAAGATCACCGAGGCGGGGCGCAAGGCGCTGGCAGCAGCGGAGCGATGACGATGACCATCACATGCATGGTCTGCCAAGATAGTTTTTGGGTCTGCGAAGATCATCCGGCCAAACCTTGGGACGGCCCGTCTGCTTGCGGCTGCGGCGGCGCGGGCATGCCGTGCCCCGCCTGCAACCAGACCGCCGACGAGCGCCCGCGTCTGCCCGCTGGCTTCTCGCCGACGCTAGATGCGGACGATCCTTGAAATGTCGTCGCTGATGGAAACATTCGAACGGCGCCTCGCGCCGAACTTGTTGGCTGAACCGCCCGAGGAGAAGGAAATCCGTTTTAATACCTCTGAGAACCGGATGCACCGCGTCTGGCGCGCCTATGATTGGGGCAAACGCCACACATAAAAAAGCCAGCCAGAACACGCCGGGGTTTGTTGCCGGGGTCGCTGGCTGGCTGGCTTATTACGTGTTGCAATACCCGTTCGTCGCAAGGCGTGCTTCCGATGTTCATTGAATTCGGTAATCGGTAAGCCAAGCGTCGTCAGCACGCCTCGGACATGGCGTTCAGGGCTGCCTCGGCCTGACCGAGGAAGAAGTTCGCTTCGTTACTTGCAAGATTGGCGTTTGCCTCGTTCCCGGCAGCCGCGAACTGATCAGCCACGCCGATCCAGAAGCGGGCCTCGCTCATTTGAGCCTTAAAGATCGCCCTGGCGGTGGCGCAGGCGTTGTTGCGCGCTGCGTGTGCTGGCTCGGCCGCTGTGATTGCGAAAGCCAATACGGCTCCGATAACAGGAACAAACTTAAACGTGGTGTACTTACTCATGATTACTGCTCCTTTGTTTGATCAGACCCTTTGTCCTTCTAAGCCAGCGCGGGCCATCCAATCGCTGGTGCGGGCACACTGGCTCACCACTGTCGGCGGCGTTGTGAACCGGTTCACAGGTATCACCCAAACCCGACATTTCGTGATGGCCATCACCGTTGATGACAGCGCCGCTGATCCTCAAACG
>Ga0070675_100004115_pt1 | contig 11048 bp, 15 predicted proteins | sample KBSM43metaG_FD_65343 | JGI IMG/M metagenome (GOLD analysis project Ga0070675, IMG submission 65343) | Miscanthus rhizosphere microbial communities from Kellogg Biological Station, Michigan, USA - KBS M4-3 metaG | ecosystem: Host-associated > Plants > Roots > Rhizosphere > Soil ...
CGTTTCATGCCGGCGAAAATTCCCCGGAGCGCATCGGTGCGGGAGCGATTGACATAGATCAAATAGGAGCGTGACGGAAGAGGACCGTCATTCCGGACAAGTGCGGTCAAGCCCAGCGAAGATTCAAAATAGTGGCTGGCATAGATCCCCTTTGAAGCGATGATCACGTCTGCGCTATGCCGACGCCTGTAGATCGTGACATGCGTCATAGTTATAACCGGCTTCATTCCAAAGTCTTCCTTCGACCAGTATGCAAAATCCTCAAAGTTTGAGGCGTCGCCCGGCGGAGTTACGGGAAACTCTTCCAGGTACTTCTGAAATGTGGGTGCATACCCGTACATGTAGGGCGCTGGTTTGAGAAGGGAGCGCATCTCGTCGGCAAGCCCAAGGGCGGACGACTTGTCATCGTACTTCACAAGGGCAGGATTACCCCTCCTCAAATAGTCCTGTAGTTGTTCCAGCAGCATTTCGTGCACAAGCCGTGTGACGGCGTCACGGTACGTCGGGGATGACCAATCCACCTTGCGAAACCTTTCAATGAATTCCGCAGACATCTTAAGGTCGCAGCTTTTCATCTGGCATCGTTTAATGCCCTCGATGTCCACCTGATCGACCGTCAGTCGCGCCATATCCGCAAGTTTTGGGGGATTGCCGAATTTGCCGATTTGCAGAACGTTTTCGCTCTTTTTGAAGTTTTCGATGTCACGAACCTTTTCGATAAAGAAGTCTGTTGAAACATCCAGACGTGCGATCGCGAAGGCTGCGACTTCTCTCGTTTCTGTTGTTTTCGGAAGAGTCACGAGGACCTGTCCGGTATCAAGAGCAGCGAGATCGGCTGACGAGAATCCGAGATGCCTGCTGAGGAATGTGTATGGCTCCGGCGCGAGCGACTGTCCATGAATGGCAATGGCAAGAATACAAATGGCGCCCCAGAGTACGAGTCTCAGACATCGCGTCTTCATGTGCCTCTGTTCTGGTCTTGCGATCGCAAACTTGCAGGGACCGGATTAACCTGGCTCGGAATGTGTCAACTCGTGCCAGGAAGAGTTTTGGCTTTTGCCGCAGCCTTTGAGTAACAGTGCGAGTGATACGTCTTTCCGGCTACGACGGTCTGTGTTTCATTCGGTGCGATTCGAATGGAACAATGCTCGCACCAGATTCTGTGGTCAGGCTTTGCGTTTTCCGCTTTTGTCATTTGTCATGATCCTGATGGTTTTCAGGGTGTCGGCCGGAGACTTTTGCAGTCGGAGGACAACCGCACCCGTGTAATCCGCCTTGTGTCTGCATTCGTCGATGGTGCACGTCAGGACGAGCGTTGCGGCCGGTGCAGCCTGTCCGCCATGGGTGCCATCACTATGATCGATAGCAAACAGAATCGGTGAGTGGCACTTCCGGCAACGTACGGCCGAGTACCATCTTTGGTCAGTCCGGGACCATTGAATATTCACGGAATCTCCTTGAAAGTTCGTAGCTCGGGTTAGCGCGAAAACCCGTTCCAGCGTTTCGCGATTACCGGCGTAACTTCCCGATGCAGGGCCAGATCCGCCGCATCAAGGGACAACATGAGAGGTGTCGCCGATGACTCGGCACTCTCAAGAAAGTGTCTGATCTTGGCATACGAGATCCCCACACCCTCCTGCAGATGGATACGGTTCTGCCCCTCAAAAAACGTTGAGGCAATCTCCACGGAAATCTCGCGATCCGGGTGGTCACTTTCAGTGATCCAGAAATCGAAGATGCGACCTCCCTGTTCGGAAGCGCGAAAACGCACGTATCGAATCGTTATCTTTGACTTCATGCGAGTTTCTCCTGTTCATTACAGCTTCGAAAGTCGGTAACAATCTACGTGCTGAAATCCAGGTTTCTCGCTTGGGAGGTTATCTGGCCCCTCCGGTTGGGGCACCTATCCAGGAAAGAAGTCGAGATGACAGTGTGTATAGTATAGCGCGGTTCCCCCTTTGATGACGGCGAACTTGGTGCGATTCGCGGAGAGCCCCAAGAGGCTCTCCCGGGAGAATCCTTTTAGATCAGTAGCGGTCGCGTCGGCCGTTGCCGCCGAAAGGACCGCTGTCTCTCTTGACCATGGGGCGCGCCTCGTTGACGGTGAGGCTGCGGCCCCCCAGTTCTGTGCCGTTCAGTGCATGGATTGCTTTGCTCGCATCAGCCTGATCAGCCATCTCAACAAAGCCAAAGCCCTTCGACCGGCCCGTGTCTCGATCCGTAATGATGCTGACGGACTCCACGGGACCAAAACCCGAGAACGCCTGCGTGATCTCAGTCTCTGTCGTTTGAAATGACAGATTTCCAACATAAATCTTCTTTGACATTAAACTACCTCTTTTGTAAGGGAACTTCCGAGATTCGCGGCGGGAATTCTAGGATCGAACGACTACCGGTCAGGACAGGAGCTTCCTTGATTTGCGGCTTGATTACCGTGTAATCACCTTATGCGAACTCTCAGAATTGTCAAAGCGATTTCTTTTCTGGTGAGTGTCGAAGACCAACTTAGGAGTTCCAATTGTGCCAAAGAAGAAGGAGTCTCGTAAGCCTGAACCTGCAGATACGCAAGTTGCGATATTGCTTGGGGCGATTGCGACGGGCAAAAGCACGATAACGCCTGCGAAAGGCACTCGAATATTTTCGCAGGGGGAGACGTCCGATGCCGTGTACTTCATCGAAAGCGGCAAAGTAAAGATTTCCGTCGTTTCGCCACGAGGAAGGGAAGCGGTGCTCGTAATTCTCGGCACACGTGATTTCTTCGGAGAGGGATGTCTCGTGGGCCAGCCGTTGCGAATCAACACGGCAATCGCGTTGGAACCGTCCACATTGTTTCGAGTTGAAAAAAGCGCGATGCTCCAGGCCCTCGCGAGCCAGCGCACCCTCAGTGAAAAATTCATCGCCTCGCTTCTGATGCGGAACATCAATCTTGAGGAAGACCTCTGTGATCAGCTTTTCAATCATAGTGAGCGGAGACTCGCGCGTGTTCTCCTGAAGCTGGCTCGTATGCGTCAGCATGACACGTTGCCCGACGCGGGAATCCCTTTGCTGAGCCACGAGACTCTGGCGGAAATGGTGGGGACCACCCGTTCCCGAATCACATATTTCATGAACAAGTTCAGGAAGATGGGGCTGATCGAATACAACGGGGACTTGGTCATTCGGATCGAACTGCTGACGGATGTCGTGTTGCGCGATTGAACCCTAAACCGATTTCTCGGATTATCTGGTGGCGAGTTTAGCTCCGACGTTGAGCTCATGATCGGATTGTGACAAAGCCAGGCTCCTCGGCAGCGGGGCAGCGTCGATCTTGAAAACCTCTCTTCTGAAGCGCGCGTACTCTGCAACGTGATCCCGCCTAACCAACCCTATGCCGCCCGACATCGGGTGCCTGCGTCGGTATGCGGAGTACCGGGAGAAAATGGGCTGGTTCAGCGACACCAACGCATCCGTTGAGAACGGATTCCGAATGAAGCTGTCGGCTGCCATGGACGCGGTGCGCCTCCACGTATAAAACTTTCGGTGACATTCAAACAGCAGAGATTCCAGCTCCTCCCTGCTAAACCGCGGATGTTTCCACGTCAAGGACTGCGCGTCAAACCTGTCAAGGTTCTGTTCGGTGATCCAGCCTGCGGAGAGGAACTCGTCGTACTGCTCCGTGCCGGGAATCGGAGTCAGGATGTAGAAGGACGCGACATTGGGGTTCAGCCCTTTCAATATCGCGACGTGCTCGTTGACTTTTTCCAGTGTGTCTTCGGGGAATCCGATGATGTTCGAAAAATGACTCTGGATCTTGTGCTTCCTGCACAATCGCACGATCTCGCCGTAGACCTCGGGATGATTCTGGGCCTTCCGGGCGGCAACTAGAGTTTTCCGTTGAAACGATTCCACGCCAACGAACATCTGGAAGCAACCAGCTCTGCTGAGCAGATGGATAAAGCTTTCCTGTGATGCGATCTGAGTGTCGCACTGAACGAAAAACGGGATTCGCAGATCTTCCTCGATCATTCGTTCCAGGAGTTCACCCGCATCGGGGTACTTGTTGAAGTTATCGGACGTGAACATCACAACCTTGACGCCCGCCGCCTTCGCTGCTCGCAGGCTCTCAATCGTCGTCGTCACGGGCTGGCTTCTAATCTGCCGACCTGCGATCTTGATCACCGAACAGAAGTTGCAGGTAAAAGGGCAGCCCCGAGCTGGATAGATGCCCACCATAGGATTGACATAGCGTCGAAGATCGCGGTGAGGCGGAGGAATCAAAACCGGAGGGCTCACTTGCGTGGCCCATCGTTGGTTATTGCCATAGACTGGCTGCAGCTCCCCGCGAATTGCATCTTTGAGAATCGGCAGCCAGACGTTTTCCGCTTCGGACAACGCGAAGCTGACGCCGTAGTTCCAGTGCATGGACGTATCGCACGTCATCGGGTGAGGGCCTCCGATCACGCAGTGCCGGACACCGTGGGCGCGCGCAAACGCGGCCAGGTCAAGGCTCCGTTGAAACTGGTGCGATTGAACGCCAACGAGTGCGAGCAGGGTAGGAACGTTCGGATGACGGATTAAATCCAGGTAGCCGAGATCGGTGTGGACATATTCATCCACAGCGCAGACTTCGATCTGGACGCCATCGATCGAAGGCGGTGTCATGCTCAGGATGTAACGAACGGTACTGTTGGGCATGAATCCGCGCCAGAACCGTTCAACGAATCCCGTTACTCCATACTTGCTCGGTTTGATAATGACTACTCGGAGCATCCTCGTCCGTCTATGCAATCTCCCGGCGTGCCTCGACCGAGTCCGGCGTAGCCGATCTCGACTTCTGCAACGCCTCGTAACAGAGGGATAGCAGCACGTGTCGATTGCTCCACAACAGAGAGAGCCACTGTCTTCGCCGCACCTGGGGAAAATAGATGCCGCGAAACGCGAGGCGCGCGAAGAATACCACAGCACGCTCCGAGAGTGGACGATCGGAAATTTTCCGCATGGCTTCCCGTGTGGTGGCGGGGCTGTAGGCGCGCGTCCAGGCTTCGCGAACTTCCATCTCCGCTTCATTGATGCTGATCTTGTCGGGAACGAACGACATTGTGAACGGACGGAAATCCAGCCAGTGTTTCGGTCTGGTCAACCGTCCGCCTTCGAGCAGACGCTTGTAGAGGGGTGTGGAGGGGAACGGTGTCAACAGGCTGAATACGGGCAGGACCGGCGGCCAACCCTCCATCACCTGTGCGGTGCGCCCGGCAACTCCAGGGGTGTCCCCATCCATGCCGAAGATAAAAGAGGTGATCGCATAGATGCCGCGGTGCGCGAGATTCGCCAACGCCTGTCCGTAGTCCGCCGGTTTATTGAAGCTTTTGTGGACGTCGCTGAGATTCCCAGGATCCACGGATTCCAATCCGATAAAAATGCAGCGCGCGCCGCTGGCCGCCATGAGATCCAGGAGTTCTTCATCCTTCAGGAGGTTCACGCTGACTTGTGCGATCCATGGCACCGTTGCCTTTTCGGCGATCATGGCGCGCAGAAGAGATTTCGTTCGCTTGGTGTTGATGGCAAAGTTGTCGTCAACGAAAAATATCCCCACCGTTCCGCGATCCGCGCGTGCCCGGTCTTTCACACGGCGCAATTCCGCAATCACGCTTTCATTCGTTCGGAAGCGAATTGAATCCCCGAAGAAACCCGTGACCGTGCAGAAATCACAACCATAGGGACAGCCTCTTCCGGATTCCATCGGAAGAACGTAGAAGTTTTCCCATGATCTAGTTTTCTGTTTCAGAAGAGAGCGGACGACCCGGGGCAGCTTTCCGATCATGTTGAACTGTTCGAGCGGGATCGATTCCCACGGAATTTCAGGGTAGTCAGCAAGGCTGGGTTTCACCTCATGATTTTCGGGATCTACCGGCAGGTAGATTTCCTGCAGGTTTCCAGAAGCTGCATCCTGAACGATTCTGGGCCAGGTATGGTCGGCCTCTCCCAGTGCAACGGCGTCGGCATGCCGCGGCCCACCATCTCGTCCAAGAGCTTCATCTGGAACCTCGGTGACATGCGGACCGCCAAAAACAACTTTCGCACCTGTAGCTCGAACGGCATCAGCGATCCGATAAGCACGGGCCGCCATGCGTGTCATGGCTGAAATTCCTACGAGCCAGATGTCATGCGACTGCACGAAACGGGCCACTTCATCGTCAGTCAGCGGCTGGGCATTTCCATCGATGAGAAATACATTGTGCTCTGGTGGTGTCAGGCTTTTGAGCAGAAACATCCACAAGTGAGGCATGAAATTGCGCGTCACGCCGTTATCAGGACTATAAAGAAGAATGTTCATGGTGGGTCTCCCACGGCGCTGACATGAAGTGTCTAGGTCCGATATGGCGACGCTATCAAAAGGGAATCGAAAAGGATGGTCAATTCTGCACAACCGTGACCTATTCTGCGAACCGATGTTTCAAGGCCCTGAAAAGGGTAGTGGTGTCTCGTCTTCTCGCGTATGGTCGTTACAGCGGTAGCCGCAACAAATCGAGATGTACGGACATTCCCCGACCGGCTTCTGGCCGTTTTGATTCCCGCCGCAGGGTCTTGGAACTCCAAGACAAATGGATTTGGAGAACTTGAGTAAAAGAGGAGAGGCCCCTTCATGATCGCGAACGGCAACCAAGTATCCGTCGAATACACGCTGACTCTCGACAACGGTACAGTCGTTACCTCGAACGTGGGCGGACCGCCCTTCGTCTATACCCACGGGGGAGAGCAGATTCCTGCCGCCCTCGAGCGTCAGCTTGAGGGTCTCCGCGTTGACGATAGTCGGGAGATCACGCTATCTCCGGAAGAAGCTTACGGGCAAGTGAATCCTGCTGAATTCAGGAGTGTCGACATTCAGTCCGTCCCCGAAGCCGCGCGGCGGTCGGGGACATTGGTGGAAGTAGCCGAGCCTGGGAGCTCGACGCGAATAGCCCGCGTTCACGAAGTGTCTGCCGACCACATCGTGCTGGATTTCAATCACAAGCTTGCAGGCGAGCGGTTGACATTCCGGGTACGCATCCTCGGTATTGAAGCTTCGGCTGAGAGTACGCAACTTCCGTAGATGAACTGCAGTTCCCGCCCAGAATGAGCCTTGTGGCTGTCCCGCGTTCTGGCTGAACCTGATCCGCGTTCAGCGGCACGGGTGCCCGATTCTGAACGTAGAGATTGCGCAACCTGCATCACAGGAGAAACCATGGATGACTTCCCGGAGACCAGAAAGTCTGTCGCCCAACCGAGTGATTCCAATCAGACCGAGCTCAATGAAGTTTCCTGGCAGAAGTGGGTAAGCAAGGGGAAGGTCCAGGATGTTGCACGGCGGAAGAAATTTTTTCTTGCGCTTTGGTTCCTCTTGCCGGCGGGAGTGCTTCTTGGCCTCTGGGCTCTCGCATTACGCCGGTAAAGTTGAAAGCATTGCCAGTAAATGGCGGGATCAAACCTGTCGTCTCGTCATGCGGATCGATGCAGTGAGCGCCTCGTATGCCACCCGCAAACTTCCTGCGATCATCTGGCACTTGGGGACTCTTAGCAAGCAGTCCGGCTAACCGAGCCTATAAACACCTGAGATAGGCCCTGCGGCCCACAATGACCCGTACCGCGAAGACAGCCAGCGCGAGGACCAGCAGGAGATGAATCAATCCGCCCAGAGCGTAGCCGGCAGCCATTCCTGCCGCCCATGCCACAATGAGAAACAAAAAGAGCATCCATACCATAGTTTTATACCGCCTTTGGAAGAACAGACCGACCCGGGCTCGTGGGAAGAGTGCGTTTGCTTTTGTCCGAATGTGCAGTCTGCGCGTTTCAAACAGGACATGGCTGTGCAATAGTGCACAGCCTAGGTAAGAATTGATGCGGGGACCAGAAGCCTTCTTTTTCTATGTGCCGTTTTGCACAGTTCTAGCTGCTCAATGGGGCCATCCTTAACGGTACGTTCCCGTTGAGCAAAGGACCCATGAACGCTAAAAAGGCAAAAATCCCGCCGGCACGAAAAGCCGATTTGGATCCCTATTTGAGAAACCTGCTCAAGGGGATCGCCGATGGCAAGACTGTGTTGCGGTTTCAGAAAAATGGTCCAATCTTTGCTCAGGGAGATAAGGCCGACGCCATCTACTTCATTCAAGCGGGGAAGGTGAAGATCACGGTCGTTTCCTCTGCGGGCAAGGAGGCCGTCCTGGCTGTGCTCGGGCCACGCGGTTTCCTCGGTGAGGGTTGTCTTGTCGGTCAGGGGGTTCGGATAGGCACCGCGACGGCAATTCAGACGACGACGCTCTTCCGCATCGAGCGAAGAGCAATGCTTCGGGCGCTTCACGCTCAGCCCGATCTCTCGGAGAGATTCATCGCATCCTTATTATCTCGGAACATAGATTTGGAAGAGGATCTCTGCGATCAGCTCTTCAACCACAGCGAAAAACGGCTGGCGCGCGTGCTGCTTAAACTGGCCCGTTTTGGTCAAAACGATGTGATGCCGGAGGCGAGGATGCCGCGCGTGAGTCATGAGACTCTTGCCGAAATGGTAGGCACTACAAGGTCCCGGGTAACGCACTTCATGAACAAGTTCAGGACTCTTGGCCTGATCGACTACAACGGGGAGATTACCGTTAGATCTGAACTGCTGACCGACGTTGTTTTGCACGATTGAAGCGCTTCATTTACCCAGCGACTTGATCCCATACAGGTTCAGTTTGTTCACTCTCTTCAATTCGATCAGCTCATCGCTGGTGACAACATAGCCTAAGAAGATGCCTTCGCCTCGAACGAACCAGGTTTGATTGAACTCATTGTGTCGCTTTATCGAGATGCCCTGCCCTTCGAGTTCTTCGAGAATGCCGGCAAAGTTGGGATTGGAGGTTGTAGTCATAGGACATTCTCATGCGGAACGGTGACAGCCGGTGTGCTGAATTGATCAGTAACCCAGACCTGTCGCCGCTATGGCGATTACATAGAGAGAAAGGAATTTCAGAGAAGGCAAAGTTATGACCCCGAACATCGAAACGCACACCTCGAGCGAGTCTGAACCGGGGCTGGTCGGGCGATTTTCTGGGGATCTGGTCCGCGGAATCAACCCCGGACGACCTTCCGCACGCGTCGACCGGGATTGACAATCCAATTGTTCAGTGAGTTCCTACCGGAACGATCTCCGCGGTCGGAATTTTCTCGTCACCACCGGGGATGGCTCGGGCGCACCGAATCCCTCAACTGCAACAATTTCGACTTTGCGGTCCAGTAGTGTCTGGATAGCACGTAGCAAGGGTTGTTCCTCACGGGATACGAGGGAGACTGCGTGGCCTTCATTTCCGGCGCGGCCGGTGCGGCCGATGCGGTGTATGTAATCCTGAGGAACCATGGGAAGGTCGAAGTTGATGACCATCGGCAGGTGTTCGATGTCCAAACCACGCGCGGCGATATCTGTGGCGACGAGAATCCGCGTCCTGCCTGATTTGAAGTCCTGAAGCGAACGCGCCCTGGCGTTCTGACTCTTATTGCCGTGAATGGCTACCGCGCGAAAGCCGCCCGCGGAAAGATGGCTGCAGAGCCTATCCGATCCATGTTTGGTGCGGCAGAAGATCAAAGTCTGCCGGCGATCATCCTTCAGAAGCTGAACGACAAGCTCCCGCTTGCGATCCGCCGATACCGGATGCGCTCGATGTGCGATTTTGGGTGCAACCGTGTTGGCGGCCGCCACCTGGATTTCGACAGGGTGCTTCATGAATTGAACGCCGAGCGTCTTGATCTCCGGCAGAAAGGTGGCCGAGAACAGAAGCGTCTGACGATTTTCCGGGAGCGCATGAAGGATCCTCCGAATTGCGGGAATGAAGCCCATATCGAGCATGCGGTCGGCTTCATCGACTGTCAGGATTTGTATACCCGAAAGATCGATCGTGCGTTGCTGCATGTGATCGAGCAGGCGTCCCGGCGTAGCGACAAGGACATCGAGACCCCGCCGGATGGCTTTGATCTGGGGCTGCATGCTGACGCCGCCAAATACTGCCGTGCTGATAAGGCCTAAGTCCCGGCCATAGTCTCGAAAGGATTCATGGACCTGAGCCGCCAGTTCGCGAGTCGGCGCCAGCACAAGCGACCGCGTTGTGCCGGCCCGCCGCGGTTTTCCGGTAACGAGTATCCGCTCGATCATAGGTAGGGCGAATGCCGCCGTCTTTCCCGTGCCCGTTTGGGCTCCGGCCATCAGATCGAGTCCTCGCAGGACCACGGGAATAGCTTGCGCTTGTATGGGAGTGGGAATGGTGTAGCCATGACCGGCCACAGTTGCACAAAGGGCGGGCGAAAGCCCGAGTTCATTAAAGGACACTTTTAGTTGCTCCTGAGTTTTGATTCCGGAGCGTTCCCTGGACAACCGCGCTCGCGGCAAATAGACGATGTTGGCTGGACCTGCCAATAGGGCAGACGTTCACAGGTTTGAGCGAAGAAATCGAACGGGAGGCAAGGGAAAGTCGAGCATCGAACGCACAAACATGAGAATTGTAAGCGAATACCGAACCAAAGGCCATCTGCAATTCGCGTCGGTAGTGCTTCAGTTTGAATTACGAGAGAATTCCATTCACGCCTCCGGCGTGAAAAGACACTATCCTGCCAGGCAGTGAATTAGCCATGGTAAGATGCGTGGTCCTGCTGTGCAATTGTGCACAGCAGCTCACAAATCGATCCCTCAAACTATCTGCGCTTAATGTTCAGAACTATGTTGGAACGATCAAAGAAAATGAATCTCCGTGGCATAAAGTCCCTCGAGTAGGCCCATTTTCCATGACGATGCTGGCACCATTAACTGTCTGTAAATCTGTAGACGAGCTAGTCGACGGAAAGAACCAGATCGTGATGGTGCTCCAGATGCGGGAGGCAAGGCATTGGCAGCAATTCGGATTTTCGATGGTGAATCTATAGAAAGCGCCCTTCGGCGATTCAAGCGGCAGGTGCAGCAAGAGGGCATTATCAAAGAGGTTAAGAAACACGCGTTCTTTCTAAAGCCCGGGGAAAGAAAGCGTCTCAAGAGTAAGTTGGCCCAGAAACTGAAACGCAAGAAGGTTCGG
>Ga0070675_100004117_pt1 | contig 11047 bp, 11 predicted proteins | sample KBSM43metaG_FD_65343 | JGI IMG/M metagenome (GOLD analysis project Ga0070675, IMG submission 65343) | Miscanthus rhizosphere microbial communities from Kellogg Biological Station, Michigan, USA - KBS M4-3 metaG | ecosystem: Host-associated > Plants > Roots > Rhizosphere > Soil ...
CTCCGAGGCGGTACCCGAGTTGTAGACGTTGTCACCGGTCGTAAGCACCAGCGGTGGATTCTGCGCCTCGATCAGGTTCGCCGTCAGCCCGCAGTTCGCGTCGTCGCAGATGTCGCCCGCCACCCCGACATACAAGCCGCCTGGCGGCGGTGTACTCGAGGACGGCGGCGGGGACGTGGGAGGCGGTGAAGTCGGTGGCGGTGAGGTCGGCGTCACCCCCCCGTTGTTGTGCAGCGCGTCGAGGTAGGCGGATCCCAGTTCGGTGGTGGACTCGACGCCCGTCCCCTCACCCCACTCGTTGAACGTCGTCACCAACTGCCACGGTTTGCCCGAGGCGACCATGCTGCGGATGTTCTGGTTCCACCGGTCCAGGTCTCGCGCCAGCGTCGGTGTCGCGCTGTTGTAGTGCCAGAAGCCCGGGGAGATTGCGTAGGACGTGGCGTGTTCGTGCGTCGGAGAGCTCGGCCCGTACTGGTGCCAACTCTGGGGCTGCTTGCCGCACGACAGGTACCCGGCGAAGACCTTCAACACGACGTAGAACCCGACGGTGTTGGCGTTCTTCCACCGTCGCGCCATGGTGCAGCCATCGGCCCCGTCGGCGTAGACGAAGATCACCGGCTTGGTACCGACGCGCAGGTAGTTCGGGTCGTTGCCGTAGTTGGTCTTGATGTAGTTCAGGTCCGAGCGGATCGCGGTGGCGGTCGGGTTGGAGTAGCCCTCGGCCTCGTAGTACAGGGTCCAGCGGAAGTCCGTGCCGTCCGCTCCTCGCAGCAGCGTCGGGACGCGCTGGTCGGTCAACGACTGCTTGCCCCACCACGAGGAGATACCCGCCTGGATCCCGGCGTACTGCATGCTCGCGATATGCGAGGCCACGACCGCCGGCGAGCCGGAATCGTAGGGCGTCCCGAGCCATGGGTGGTAGTGCCCCATGGTGGTCTCCGGGTACCAGGGGTAGTAGAACGCGGCACGGATCGGGAACGTCGGCTGTGTGGTGGCCGCTCGCGTCGTGGCGCGCGGCACGAAGACCGCCGCCATCGCGATCGCGATAACCGCTACGAGAGCGCGTTTCATTACCAGCCCACCCCAATGATCAGGCACAGCTTCTCGTCCCGTTCGCACAGCAGCACGTTGGCGCGATGAATCGTCTTCTCCAGCGCGTTGCTGAGTGCCAACACGGCCTTCAGCGGGTAGGTGGGGCTCATGTTGGTCACCACCTGTTCACAGCGGAATCGGTCACCCTTCTCGCCGTAGCAGCGGTCGTGGCCCTTCCCGCCGATCACAACGTCCCCAGGCTTGCCGTCGATGGCGAACAAGCGATCATCCCCACGTCGTCCGAGTATCCGGTCGTGCTGGCTGCCGCCGATGATCGTGTCGTTCCCCTTGCCCCCTCGCATGCGGTCTTTGCCCTCCTGCCCTGACACATAGTCGCCGCCGGCGAGCGCACAGATCGTGTTGGCGTGATCGTCCCCGGAGATGACGTCGCCTTCGGACGTGCCACGGATCTCGCACCTCGAGTGCGTGGTCTGAGCCGTGGTCGGTGCGGAGAACGCAAGCACCATCAGGATCGCGGCGAACACCTTCATGGGCAGTTCAACCCTTCTACGTCGGGGATCACGATGTCGTCGGTCGGCAGGCCGAGCTTGTCACCGATGTTGACCAGAGCTATGAGCATGTCGTGCTGGTTGCATAGTTGCGAGTTGTTCTGTGCCTGAACGTATGCGCTCTGCCGCTCGCTGATGTGTTGCACCTCGATGGCCGTCTGGAAGCTGTACACGACCATGATCAGCAGCACGACGCCGACCAGGAGGAGCTGGGCGAGGAACAGGATATCCAGCACCCGTCGACTGAGGAAGCCGTCAGTGGTCATCGGAACGACCGCTCGATGAGGAACAGCACGATGCCGCTACCGAGGGCGAAGAGTGCGGCAATCAGTGCGGAGCGCACCATGGTGCGGTTGCTCCGCGTCTCCTCCTTGATTTCCTCAAGGTCTTCTGCATCGGCTTTGATGTCGATGGCGTGGCGCATCTCACTCAGCCTATCTTGCACATGGGCCAGTTCACGTCGACTGACCGGGGTGCCTTGCTCAGCGTACTCTGAGACCTTCGCCTGCAGTGCCCGAAACTCCGCGATCATCTGCTGGGCGTATGGCGAGCTGGCGTTCTCGATGTTACGGACCCGGAGAACGAGATCCTCGATGTCGCGCTGCATCCTCTCAAGATCGCGTTCGTCCATAGTGTTTACCGATTGTAGTGAGGGCTTCGGACCTCCTGTGTGGGTCCAGTGGGGGATTATCCGTTACGCCACAGGTCGGCTCATGCAGGCCCGTTGATCTTCACAATCCGACAGATGCCGTTCACGTCGGCCCAGTTGCAGAAGTAGTTCCCGAACATCGGCCGGAACTGCACGCCCGTCCGCAGGTTCGGGAACGGCCACCCGGGAGGTGCCCCGGTGTCACTCGGCTCCGTATCTACCACGACCTCGTAGCCGAACCGCTCGCCGTAGTACAGCGAGACATGCTCGTCGTTGTGATGGAACAACAGGTCGCCTGGCAGCACCTTCACCCGGGGGATCTCGATGGTGATCGCGAGCGCGTGCTGCGCCGCCGCGTTGTGAGGCAGGAACACCCCCTCCGGCTCGTGAGTCGCCATCGTCAGCCAACTGCAGTCGGTGGAGCCGAAGTCATACGGCGTCCCGAGTCGCGCGATCGCGTGATCGAGTACCTGCAGCCCGAGCAGCGGTGTGTACTTCTCCTCGATTCGCCGGAACGCCTGCGCGTAGCCGTCGCTATTGGATCGAACCCGCACCACGGTACCGGGCTTCTCGTTCTTGAGCTTGGCGCGGACGTAGTCCTCGCACTCCTTCAGCCCACGGTCGGGACCACCGTCGATCTGGAACTTGTCGCCACGGTGGAACCGCAGGTTGTCGAACCCTTTGTCCCACGTCGGCTCGAACTCAAGCGAACCGACCGACCAGATGACTCCGGTGTCTGCCTTGCCTGTCTGGAACCGATCTCTCACTGCCATCGCGGCCTCCCTTCCCTATGACGCGAGAATCCCCCAGTAGTCTGAAAGCAGTACCCCGGTGCATTCAGGGTCTCCGACGATCTCGACGCTCATGGCTCTCCAGTTGCGAGACACAATCGGGGCCTGATGCCACTCGATGTCCACGTCGGTGCCGTAGAACGAGAACATCGCGATGATCAGAGAATCCTGCGGGCTGATACTGGGGTTCGTGGCGCGACCGACCCAGAAGGCTCCACCCGGACCTGTTGCGAAGCGGAACTCCGGGTCCGAAGATCCCGCGCTCCCAGCGTTGCCGACCCGCCACCACGCCGAGAAGTTGATCGCGTACTCGGAGTTGGTGACTGCCTGTGAATACTCTGCTTGCGTATCAACCGTGGGCCCGTGATTCGTGATGTTCTGGATCGCGCTCGCGCCGTTGTCGCTTAGACCCGCCGGGGTCACTCCCGTGTACGCGATGTAACCCACTGCAGAGTCTATGAAGTCCCCTACCGATCCCGCCGCGTAGCTATATCGCAGCTTGCCCGTGGTATAGCTCGGTTGCTGAGCTCGGTAGACCTCCATGAAGCCCGCGCTCATGCTCGAGGACAGAGCCTCCGAGTAGATCAGCTCCCACGTCGCCCCAAAGCCAGTGAGCGTCCCCGGGCCCGGTGTGCTACCAGGGAATCCCCATCGAGTCGCTGTCGCGATGATCAACGATCCGGGGGCAGGAGTGGCATCGGTCCCGGTGTTTTGGAATCCGGCCTCCACGAATCCCGTTGAGCTGTCATTCGTGTTGACCTGACCCCAGGATGATTCCTCGACGCAGTCAGGGAGTAGTGGGAAGCCCACCACCCACCCCTCCATGCGACCGGAACCGGAGGTGCCGGGACCGTCCACATCGAGTCTTGTGCCATGGCCCCCGCCGGTCGTAGGGACCGATAGGTAGAACGCGTCAGCAACCGAATGCCCGCCGGCGTCGATGCCATCGGGGAACGTCCCATCGGGAGGGACGAGCAGTCCGGTACGGTCGTGGATCAGATCGCCGTTCCACAACATCGCCGTGGGGTCATAGGACAGCGAGGTATCGTTGGTCACGCCCTCTGCGTGGTACAGCCGGAACTCGCTGCGCCCCCCGGCGACGTTTCCACCGAACTGCCCGCCAGGGCTGAACGGCGGGACGTTCCTGAAGGAGTCACCGGTTGAGTTGGTGTAGGTCCGACTCCCGAGGTCGGACAGCGTCCCACCCAGATACAGACCACCGATGTTGCTGGGCGGAACCGGGAAGCGATAGCAGAGCGCGACGGCACTGATGGGCCGGTTCCCCGTGAAGCCACCGTTCCAACTCAGGAACGGGACAAGGGTGCCACCCTCGGTGCCATCAGCGATCCTCGCATGCGAGTCGCCCGTACCGATGTTCGTCCAGGTGCCGTTCGGTTGTTCGTGATCGATCTTGCGAAGACTGAACGAGCCGCCGAACAAGACGAACAGGTAGTCGCCAGCCTGCACGTCGGCGGGCATGAGGACGTTGAAGATGTCAGTGCCAGTGTTCCCCACCACCGAGCCGGTGGTGATCTCCATCCCAACGAGAACTTCAGGCATTACGGCACCGGCACCAGGACAATCGACACGACCATCTTGCCTCCAGGTCGACCGGATCCTATCTGGAGGATGCGCGGGAAGATGTGGTCGCCGGTCTGGAGGAGCTTCACATTGAAGTCTCCCTGATCCGCCGGCCCGTCCTCCTCGTCGTTGATCGCGTCCTGGTGGTGGTCCGGTTGGATGTTGAGGCGCGAGTCCGAGTTGAGGATGCTTGACGTCGTGAGATCGGTGCCCTTGACCCGCATCATGTTGACCCTGATGGCTGTTCCACTCGGCGTGCCATCGTTGGGATGCGTCCCGTCATCGTGCAAACCGACATTCGCCGTCACTCGCGCCACCCAATAGCGGCGCTCCACTCGCCACATCGGATCCCCATCTCGAACCGTCAGGGGGCTCTCGAACGTGAACGGCACGGTGAAGTAGGCCCGGTTGTCGTCGCAGGTGCGCCGCTTGTAGACCGGCTTCGCCAGTGCAACGCGGCGGTGAACCTTGGACGGCACATGCTGGAAGGTCTGGAAGTTGCCGACGGGATGCGCGATAGGCTCAGGAATCATCGGCATCTAGAGTTCACCGTCCGGGTCGCCGTCTTCCAGATCGAGGTCGCGGATCAGCGCGTCCCAGCCCATGTCCACCCAGTAGATCGGTGCCAGGGTTCCTCCTTCACGCGGAGGCATGGGGTCGATGGTAACGGTGATGTCGGTACAGCGGACCAACGAGGGCCCACCGAAGAAGATCGGGAAGTCGGCCGTCACCGAGTCCTGCAGCCACACGTCACCCAGTTCCCACGGCGCGTTGTTCGATAGCCACGTCGTCGTGAGATGCAGCAATCCGCCGCCGCGCTGTTTCAACAGGGCGTGGCCGGCATCCTTGAGTTCGTCCTCCCAGTCTGGGTTGTCGTCTGTGTCTGCGACGACACTGGTGTCGATAGCCTCCTCGCGGCGTCCCAGGTCGTCGGCCCGCATCGTTCTCACCATCCGGTGCCTCGGCCCGAAGGGGTCCGCGTTGGACGCGAGGACGCTCACGGTGGTCAGCAACTCTGAGGTGTCGAGCTCCACTTCCCAGTTGTGCGTGTCCGAGTCGGACAGTGTGATTGCCAACTCAGTACCACGTCCTGGTGCCCACATGTTCAGGTGTCCCGACGCGCTGATCTCCCAGTCGAACCCGCGCCCCGCAACCGCCAGTTCGCGGATGGCATCTCCGATGTTCACGCCGTAGCAGTAGGCCCGGTACTGGTTCGCGCAGGTGCCGTGAACATCCCCGAAGGTGAATCCCATGTCGCCGTGATCCTGGTTGTCCTGCGCCTCGGAGAGCAGGGCCTCCACATGGACATCACCGCGATCATTTACCACGAAGTTATGCCGCACGATTCGCTGATCCAGCCGGTGCGTATGCCCCAGCCCCGACGCCGTGTACTGGATATCGCCAGGCGGGCCCGACCGCTTGATGTTCGTGATCTCCCCGCCCCAGTTGACGGGGCCGTTGATAAGCACGCGGTGCGGCGGCGTCCAGATCGTGCCCATGTCTTCTTCGCGAAGGTCGACCTCGATAGATGCCGAACCGCCAGCTTCCACGGTCCACACGAGCCGCATGGACTTGAACTGGGATCCGATGTCGAACTCGTCAGGCATCTCTCACCTCAGCTCGCCAGCACGATCGACCAATAGTCCGTAACCCCTCCGGGTGACCCGCCGCCGCCCCCGGTGCCTTCGCCCTCTGCGGTGGGGAACGGGACTCGACCGATTGCAACCACCGTAGCGGGAGTCACCACAGGCGCGATCAGGATCGAGGGAGCGGGCACCGCACCAGTTCCAATCACCCGCGCAGGAGCGGCAAGAGCGTTCCCCTTCCCTGTTGGAGCGGGAACAGACCCAATCCCCGCTACAGCAGCAGGTGTGGCTGTAGCGGTCGCACCCCCGGATGCGGTGGGCGCGGGCACTGATCCCACGCCGGCGACCGTGGCGGGGGACGCGACCCCATCACCCATCGCGGTCGGAGCAGGAACAGCACCTACACCCGCGACCGCAGCAGGGGTCGCCGTCCCAGCAGTCGTGCCGGATGCGGTCGGAGCAGGCACAGACCCGATACCTGCCACGGCACTGGGGAGTGCAGTCGCGGCCCCCATGGCGGTCGGGGCGGGGACGGACCCCACACCCGCTACGGTGGCAGGGCTTGCTGTAAAGACAGCTTCCGATGCCGCCAGGAGAAGGAGCAGGCTCATTGTGGGCTACCCCTTTACAGAGTCGCTGATTGCGTGAACCCGAATAGGGGAATGTTCGCCGTCGCGATCGCAGCGGGACTCATAGAACTTGGCAAGGTCGTTGCGCCGAGGTCTTCCTGCAGCATGCCATCGGCACGACACTGGGACACACCCGACGCTACGGCTGTGAACACACCCGACGTGGACGACGCCACCAACGCCCAATAGTAGTCACCGGGACTGAGCCAGGTATCGGTCAGATCGATGTACTGAGTCGCGTTCGTGGAGCCGCGAGCGGTCGAGCCGCTCGAGACCAGGCGCGTGCCACCGATGGTGTAGACGCCGATGTCGACGTTGCCGGTGTTGTTGCCGTCGTTGACAAGGTAGCCGCGCGCCACGAGAAACGGCGCGGGGAGATGGACCGGGAAGTACAGCGCACGGTTGTTCGCAGGCCACGCCGCGCCACCAGCATTGTTCGTCGTGTACATAGACAGAATCGGCCCAAACCGGCCGATGTTGCCGACATGCAGAGGCAGCTTCCCGCTCATACGACCGACCCCGGAGTGAAGCCGTATATCGGCAGCAAGGTCTGCGCGGGCACCGCGAACGTGGGCGTAGTGAGCAAGCCCGACGACCAGCCCGACGCCTGCTGTTTCACGCCGAAGTAGTCCAAGGCTCTCGCGATGATCGAGTCGCCTTGGTAGATATGCGTGGAGGAGTCCGAAGCGAGCGCGAGCCAGTAACGCCCCGGCTGCAGGAGCGTGTCAGTGACGTTCACCGCCTGCAGCGTCGTCGTACCGGAGTTCGCGGTCGAGCCAGTGGAGATGATCTTGTTCAGACCCTCGTCATACACACCCACGTCTGTGTTCCCCGCCGCCGTGGTGCCATTGAGCCAGAACAACTGCGCCACGAGCTTCGGCCGCGCCAGCACAAACGGCACATAGCTCGCGAGGTTCGCAACCCAGGTGATGTTGCCGGTGACGCTGAAACCCGCCGCCTGGATATCCATCCCCAGCGCGTCATGGGTCCAAGGGGTCGTGAGCGCGCTATCCCGGTCGCCCGCGACAGTGCGAAGAGGACTCACGAGTCGTAGACCTCGACGTAATGCACCGACCCGGTGCCGGCGGGGGTGATCGCCTGCACCAAAGCAGTGGTCTGGATGTCGATGGACTCCCCGGGCGACAGCAGGATCCCGTTGGCGGTCGTGACGGTGGCGGGACCGATGTAGACATCCACTGTGCCACGATTCACGAAGGTCGCGACCTTGCGAGTCTCCCGTGCCGCGAGCAAGGTTCCAGCGGTACCGGTGGGAGCCACCTGGCCTGTCGCCACAGCGGTGCCAGCCTGGTCGATGACCCGCTGCACCTTGACGGCCACCGAGTTGATCGTGCGTTCGTCGGCACCGATGGTCGTGCCCGACCCCGCAGTTATCGCTACATCATCGGCCATGGTTCATTCCTCTCAGTAGCCTCGCCCGTAAGACACTTCCTGCGTCATGGACTCCGCGTAGTGCTTGCGGTCGAGCTTGACGTTGATCTCCCTGCGGTGGTCCGCGAAGTTGCGACGGCCCACGCCGCGAGGCAGACGCGGCACGTCCCGGCCCGAGGTCTGAATCCAGGCAGGCGGCGTGTCGGCTTGATCCATGCGCTTCTGGAACGCTGCCATCGCTTCCTGCGCCCACTCACGCGCCCGTTGCGGGTTCCTGGCCTCCGCGATGATCTCCCGCAACGCCTTCAGGTGCAGCGTCCCGGTCTTGCGAGCGTCCTGCTTGATCTCCTGCAGGAGCTTCTGGGTCTTGTCGTGGCCCACCTCGCCTCGCACGATGTCCAGTCCGTTGCCGACAGCGAATGCCTTCTGGACCGCTGCCCCGATGGTCGTCGTAGGACCGCTGTGGAGATTGATGTCCAGCGGCAGTGTCCAGCGGTCTCCGATCTTGACGAACCCCATCTTCTTCATGGGATCCGTGAGATGCATCTTCAACGCCTCGTCGGGCCACGGTGACCTCGGCTGCGTGTGGACATCGAGGAACGCCTGGAAGTGCGTCCCATCCAGCCGCTCAAGCTGAGAGGCCACGCTGTTGAGTTGCTCTGTCCCCGAGGTGTGCAGGAGCAGGTTGGGCGTCCAGTTCTTGTCGATGTCCTCGAGGGTCTTCTTGGTGGTGTCTAGCTTCCTGCCCGTGTCGCCGTCTCGCAGGAAGAGGTTCGGCGTCCACCCCTTGTCGATCTGCTCAAGAGTCTTCTTGTGGTGATCAAGCTTCTTACCCGTGTCGCCGTCGTGCAGCGTCAGACTCGGATCGAAATGCCGCGCAATCGAGAACAGCAGATCGCGGATGTTCCGCAATACGGGCGCAATCACGTTCTGCAGCGTCCGCGCACCCTGGTCGCCGGCGTTCAGCACCGCGCCGTAGTCGCTGACCAACTGTCGGCGCGTTTTGGCACTCTGCCCCGCGATGAAGCCTGCCAAGTTCGATAGCCCACCCTCCAGCAACGAGGAAGCGAGATCCCTGCCCACCTCGCCCTTGGTCTGCCCAATGACCTTCAGGTCATCAGCGAAGTCCTTGGCGTCCTGAGCGGCCTTCATGAATGCGTTGTGGATGCTGTCGGTCGACAGGTGGGCTTTCTCGTCCAGGGTGCTGAGGACGTCATCGATGCCGGTGAGTTGACCGGACACCTGGGTGCGCCAGTCGGCCGCTGCCTGCTTGATCTTCTGCAGGCCCTCCTCGAACGCAGCCATCGGGTCGTCGGCGTCCTGGATACTCTTCTTGAAGTCGTCCAGGAACCCGTTCACGTCGATGCCGAGGTTGGTGAGTTGATACAGCGGTGCCGTGAGTTCGGTCATGGAATGCTGCCAGCGGTCGGTCTCCTCCCGAGCCTTCTGCTGGGAGGCCGCGAGCTGATCGGCCATTTCCTTTTGTTGCTGCATCTGCAGAGTGGCCGACTGGACCGCTTTGGCGTATTCATCTACGTTCTCAGTTCCGACCGCCCCACCCACCGACGCCAAGGCATCGCTGGTGACCTTGGCCTGCTCCTGGGCGGTCAACCCCGAGGTGATCAGCGCGAGTTGGATCTGATTCTGCTGCGCCTGGAAGTTCGCGATGTCACCTTCGTCCACGATGAGCGGGATCTTCATACCGCCCGTGAAGAACGGCCCTATGGTCTTGTTGAAGGCATTCGCAGTCGCGTTGAAGAACTCCCCCGGGTGACCCTTACCGATAGCAGCTACCTGCTCCTTGGCACCCTGCGCTGCGACGGACAGCGCGTAGAGACCTGCCAGCAAGCTCGCGGTCGAGGAGTTCAGGAGCTTCATGGCCCCGCTCGCCATGCCCGAGGATGCGGCGAGCGCAGCATTGGAGCCAGCGGCTGCAAGATTGCGCGCCTGCAAGGCCATGAGTTCCTGAGAGGTCGTCATCGCGACTGTGCCCTCTGCGGCGAGCGCGTCCGTCGTCGCGACGGTTGCAGCACCCAGAGCGGTCTCTCCTGCCGCCGCTGCGACACTCGATGCCGCGATGGCATTCATGACCGTGTTCACGATCTTCACGCCTGCGAACGCGATCAGGATCCCCAGGAGTTGGTCTGCGTTATCCGCGACAAAGCCGAGGCCCGTCGCGACCGCCGGCAAGACCGCCGAGGCAAGTTGCTGTCCCGCGATGGAGATGTCGTTCAGAGCCTTCTGAATCCTGAACGCATCAGACTGAGCGGTCGTGCGGAACGCCTCAGCAGCGTCTCCGGTCGACGCGGCAACCTGCCGGAAGATTTCATCGACCTTCATCGCCTGCTGGTGTGTCAGGTTCAGCGCGCCGGCCAGACCACGGATGTTCGGGATGATGTGGCGCATGGTCTGGTTGTACTCGCCCGTGGAGTCGGTGTTCTCCTTCGCCGCGTCAGAGAGCATCCTCAACGTCGAGATCAGACCCTGTTCCCCCATGGAGTCCACGACTTGATCGACGGTGACACCCACCTTCGCGAACGCAGCCTCTGTCTGTGCCGTCGGGGCCACCAGGGACTGCAGAATCGCACGAAGGGCAGTGACGCCCTCGTTCACGTCCAGGCCAGCGTTGGACATCGTGGCGAGAGATGCCGCGACCTCCGCGAAGGAGATCCCCGCCTGGTCCGCGATCGGCAACACACGACCCAGGGCATCCGCGAACTCGTTCGGCTCCGCAGTACCTTCTCGGATCGCAGCCGTCAACACGTCCATCACGTCTGCAGCCTGCAGCCCGTTATCTCCGAAGACGTTCAGCGCGTTCGCA
>Ga0070675_100004118_pt1 | contig 11046 bp, 6 predicted proteins | sample KBSM43metaG_FD_65343 | JGI IMG/M metagenome (GOLD analysis project Ga0070675, IMG submission 65343) | Miscanthus rhizosphere microbial communities from Kellogg Biological Station, Michigan, USA - KBS M4-3 metaG | ecosystem: Host-associated > Plants > Roots > Rhizosphere > Soil ...
CGTGGCCGCGGCGACGGGATCGGCCAAGCGCGCGAAGAGCGTCATGCCGCGGGAATCGGTGATTTCGACGTCGAGGACCGCGCCCTTTAGCGAGAGATCGCCGTCGAAGCAGACGACCTGGTCCCCGCGCGTGCGACCGACCAGTTGCGTCTTCATCGGCATGCTTTCGACGCGGCGTTTTTCCCATCCGAGTTCGACTTTCGACGCAGGATACGCCGCCTGCCTGCTGACCAGCTTGCTCTCACCCTCGACCATCACCTCGAGCGTCCTGCCGACGAGCTTGCGGTTTTCCTCCAGCGTCACCTGCTGCTGCACCGCGAGTAGCGCGTTGTTGCGCCTGCGCTTCACGTCCTCGGGGACATCGTCAGCGAAGCGATCGATCGCCACCGTGCCGGGACGCGGCGAGTATTTGAAGATGAAACTGTTCTTGAAGCGGCAGAGCTTCACGAGGTCGACAGTCTGCTGGAACTCCTCGTCGGTTTCGGTCGGAAAGCCGACGATGAAATCGCTGGCGATCGAAATGTCCGGCATGTAATCGCGGGCGCGGCCGACGAAGTCGATGTACTGCTGCGCGCTGTAGCCGCGATTCATCAGCTTGAGCACGCGGTCATTGCCGTGCTGGGCCGGGACGTGCAGGAAGCGGCAGATGCGCTCGCAATCGCGCATGGCTTGCAGCGCTGCGTCGGTGAAATCGCGCGGAAAGCTGGTGACGAAGCGCAGCCGCGGCAGTTCCGGGACCGCCTCGTGAATCTGGTAGAGCAGATCGGCAAAGGTCGTCGTACGACCATCGCCATGCCTGTAGGCGTAGTGGTTGATCGTCTGCCCGAGCAGCGTGACTTCCTTCGAACCCGCCTCGGTCATCTTGCGGACTTCGTCGATGATGTTCTGCGGCGGCCGATGCACCTCCGGGCCGCGCGTGTAGGGGACGACGCAGTACGTGCAGAACTTGTTGCAGCCGCGCGTGATGCGGACGTAGCTCTGGGTGACGTCATCGCCGGGCGAGACGGAGCGGGAAAGGTCGAGGAGTTCCAACGTGTCTTCCGCTGCGGCGAGCGTGCTGGAACGGCGGACGGCGGCGCCCATCAGCGCGACTTCGCGGGATTTCTTCGTCGTCGATCGATCGGCGTTGGTAATGACCGCGTTGTGAACCAGCGTCGGCAGCTTGTCCAGTTCGCCGGGGCCGCAGAGAACGTCGACGTGCGGGAACCGCTGGAAGATGTTCGTCCCGTCGCGCTCGGCCATGCAGCCGATCACGCCGATGACCATGCCCGGCTCGGCTGCTTTGCGCTGGCGGAGCTCGCCGAGGCGGGACCAGACTTTCTGCTCGGCGTGTTCGCGGACAGAGCAGGTATTGAAGATGACGACGTCGGCGGCATCGCGATCGTCGACCGATTCATATCCCTGCGCGCGAAGCTGCCCGAGGACGAGCTCGCTGTCGAGCACGTTCATCTGGCAGCCAAAGGTTTCGAGGAAAAGCTTTCGACGCATTGTTTGCACGGCAATTCTGCCGCAGATGATACGCCGGCACAACTTCGCGAGATCAAGTCATGGATGAAGGCGAGTCGCCGTCGTGCGCCTTCGGTAATCACGCCAACAGTGGCCGGGCGGCACCGCCCTCGCGCGGGTATGGCGGCGGGAGGACGATGCGGCCGAACTGTTCCGTGTAGTAACGGAATTTCAGCTCGCGCAGGTCGGGTGGCACGCCGACCAGGGCGCTGATCCGCTGCGTGCCCTGATACTTACCCTGTTCGTCGGGATGGGGCTGGCCGTTTTCGAAGACGTTGACGTTTTCGAGATGAAATCCTTCGCCCGCGTCGACATCGTCGCCGGGGGTGAGACTGAGGGGCGGCGCTTTGACGTCGACGACGCAGAGATCGCCCACGTCCCAGTGCGTCATCGGACCTTCCTGCGCGGCGGGACGGATGGTGACGTCGATGCGGTAGTAGTTCAGCTCGCGCGGCTGTTCTGCCTCGTCATCGCCCTCTTCATCGTCATCGTCATCGTCATCATCATCGTCATCCGCATCCGCGCCGGCTTGCTCGATGATCGGCGGCGGCGGGACGGGCACCGCTTCGACGCCGTGCACCTGAGCTGTGGCGCCGCGCAGGACTTTGGCTTTGATCTCGAACCCCGCGAACATCGCCTTGCCGATATTGGAGAAGAACGAGCGCACGATCAGCTTAAAGCTGAACATGATTGCGAAGATCATCGCCATGATGACGATCAGCGCCTGCCACCACTGCAGGTAGACGAACGCCGCAATCGTGACCGCGATGAAGACCAGCAACGCAATGATGAGGAAGCGGATGATGATCACGGCGCGGCCTCCGGCGTGTCGGTCGCCGCGTCATCGGCGCGCTTGATCTGGTCGAGCGGCTTGCCTTCCCAGTATTTCTTCCCGTCCGGGCGGATTTCAAAGTAGCGCGTCACGCTGCCCGGGATGCCGGGCGTGTTCAGCGTCGGCAACCATTTCGCGAGCTCTTTTTTCGTCTGGGCGTACTTCGGATCGGCGGCGAGGTTGGTCCACTCGTTCGGGTCGGCCTGCTCGTCGTAAAGCTCTTCCGCGCCGTCGTAATAGCGGATGTAGCGCCATCGCTCGGTGCGGACGGTGTGGTTGTTGAGGTCCTGCGTGGTGATGGCGGGATAATTGCGCGGGGCGGCGGCGTCTTTGAGCTGCGGGACGATGGAATGCCCTTCAACACCGCTCCGCGCGGGCAGCCCGGCCAGCTCGGTCAACGTCGGGTAGAGATCGAGCAGCTCGACCGTGCGGTTGCACTTCGCGCCCTTCACAATACCGGGCCCGGCGAAGATCAACGGCACGCGCGTCGACCGCTCCCACAACGACAGCTTGCCCGTCATTCCCTTCTCGCCCAGATGCCAGCCGTGATCGGACCAGAGCACGATGATCGTGTTGTCCGCCTTCCCGCTGGCATCCAGCGCGTCCAGCACGCGGCCGACCTGCGCGTCCATGAAGCTGATGCAGGCGAGGTACGAGCGGACGAGATGCCGATATTCGTTATTTGCTTCGAGCCATTTCAAGCGCGGCTCAGGGATCTTGTAGTGCAGGTACTCGGCCGACTTGGGGACGTCATCGAGATCGTCGCGCTTCAGCGGCGGCATGATGAGCGTGTCATCGTCCGGATACAGATCAAACCACTTCTGCGGCGCGAGACACGGCACGTGCGGCCGACGGAAACCGACGCCGAGGAAGAGCGGTTTTCCGTCCGCCGGCGGATTTTTCAGCTGCTCGATCGCCCATGAGGCGACCTTGTAATCGCTCATCTCCTCATCGGTGCCCGGATAGACGCCCCAGTTCAGCATCGGGTGTTTCGACGGCGTCTCGACGCTTTTCTTCTTCGGATACGGCCCGTGGCTGCCAGCAAAACCCCAGTGGGAAAACTCCACGCCGTCCGTGCGCTCGTCCTTCGGCGGAAAGGCGTCGTGATGAAGTTTCCCCGTCGCCATCGTCACGTAGCCGTTGGCCTGAAAATGCTGCGGCAGCGTGACGAGGTTTTTCAGCGGCTCGGACGTGCGGAACCACGGATCGAGCGCGTAGACGCCGGTCGTCGACGGCCGCAGGCCGGTCATGAGGCTCGTCCGCGACGGATTGCACATCGGCGCCTGGCAGTGCGCGTTGGTGAAGGTCGTTCCCCGCGCGGCCAGACGGTCGAAGTTCGGCGTCTTCGCCTGCGGATGCCCGCCCAACGGGCCGACCCAGTCGTTCAGGTCGTCGACGGCGATGAAGAGGACGTTCGGCTTATCCGCCGCAACGGCGAAGGTTGCGAGGACGAAAATGAGAAAACCGCCAATGAGGATGCGCGATGACATGCGGGCAGCATGATAGTCGCTGCGTCATTTTCGCCAACCCGGCCCGACATCGTGCGCCGTCAGTGGCTTGATCTTCGGCGGCGACGACGGCGGCGGCTGTTCGACTTTGACAAAGCCGCTCGTCGCCACTTGAACCTCTATTTTCACATCCTCGCCCACGATTGTGTTGCCTTCGAACACGTTCGGCTTGAACTCGAAGCGATCGAGCGGCGGGTTGCGGTCCTGCGTCGCGCCTGCGACGGCGACGCCGCCTTTGGGCTTGATGACGACGTTCTTGGCGATCGTCAGCCCTTCAGGCATGAGCACGCGTTGTGACTTCGGCCAGCCGGACTTGTAGCCGCTGCCCATGAAAAAATCGGCGCCGGCGATGGCGATGAGCGTGTTGTTCTCGATCGTCGCGTTGCGCACCTGGCCGTAGCGCGGCACGCGCTTGAGCGGGGCAGTTTCGCGGAGGATCGGCTCGAATTTGCCGGTCAGATCGGACTCGTAAAATTCGCCGCACATGATGTTGATGCCCGCTTCGCACCCTTCGATGTAGTTGCCGCGGATGACGTGGCCCTGCCCGGCGATGCGGATGCCGGATGCGCCGGGTTGTCCGTCGGCGAGGATGAAGTTGCCTTCGATTTGATTGAAATTCCCGCTGCGATTGGTGATGCCGCCGCGGGTGGCCCGGATCGTGTTCTCGCGGACGATGCTACGGTTGGATTTCAGCGAGATGATCTCGCTCCCTTCGCCGTGCGCGCGCTCGAACAGGTTTTTCTCGATGGTGAAGAACGCGCCGTCATCGCCCAACTCCTCGTTCCCGCCGTAGCCCCAGATGCGGAAGATCTCGCGGCCGTTGCGATTGGGGACGTGCGGTATGTCGAGGAAGTGACAGTGATCGACGGTGTTGTGACGGCTCGGGGTCTTGCTGTCGGTCGCGCTGCTGCCGCCGCCCGCGTTGCCGATGACCGGTTGCTGGTGCGACTTGTTCTTCAGCAGGCAATGGTCCAGGCGGTTGTGATTGCCTTCGAAGAAGACCCAGTAGTAGCCGGTCGCGACGTCGGCGGGGTTGTAGTCGGCAATCGCGCAGTTGGTGACGCGGCCGTGGTCGGAGTTGAAGTGAATGAGCTGACCGTCCTTGTCGGTCAGCGCGCCGCCCTGGAAGAGCAGGCCGTCGACGATGACGTGCGGCGCGGCGAGCTTCAGCTTCGAGCGGCCGCTCAGGGTCACCTTGCCCGGCGTCTGCGCGCGGAAGGTGAGCGGCTTGTCCTCGCTGCCGCCCGAAGTGACGTCGATGAAGACGTCCTTCCAGTCGCCATCGCGCATCACAATGAAGTCGCCCGGCTTGGCGGCGGCGAGAGCAGCGCGAAGCTCATCGCTATTCGCCACCGGACGCTCCGCCGCGCCTGCGGCGGAAGCCATCGCCAGCGCGATCAACATCGGCACCACCCAAATTCGCATGTCTTCTAGGCTACTGCACGTGTCAACCGGTGCGGCTGCGCGACCGAAAATTGCAGCACCGCCGACCGCGGCGGTAAACTTTCGGCTCGGCGACCTGTCTCTCGGGGAGAATTTCTCGGCGTGCTCGCGAAAGTGCAAAGCTTCGTCCTCATCGGCGTCGATCCGCTGCTGTGCGAGATCGAGATCGACTGCAAACAGCGCGGGCTGGATAAGACGATCGTCGTCGGGCTGGCGCAGACCGCGGTAAAGGAAGCGATCGAGCGCGTCCGGCGGTCGATCATCAACAGCGGCTTCGCCTTCACCGCGCACGGCGCGCTGATCAACCTCGCCCCCGCTGACGTGAAGAAGGAAGGCCCGGCCCTCGACCTGCCCATCGCGATCGGCGTTCTCCGCGGCACGAATTTTATTCAGAGCGACGTGCATAAAAAATTCTTGATCGCGGGGGAGCTCGCGCTCGATGGACGGGTGAGAAAAATCAAGGGCGGGCTGTCGATGGCGCTGCTGGCCAAGCGAAAGAAGATGCGCGGCGTGATCCTGCCGGAGGAAAACGCCCGCGAGGCGGCGGTCGTCGACGGCATCGAAGTTTATCCCGTCGCGAACCTGTCGCAGGCCGTCTCGTTCCTGAACGAACAGCTTCCGCTCGAGCCGTTCGAGCTGGATGGCGAAGCGTACGAGGCATCAAAGATCTTCGCCGCCCATGACTTCGCCGACGTGCGCGGACAGGAGGCGGTCAAGCGCGCGATCACGATCGCATCGGCAGGTTCACACAATCTCCTTATGGTCGGGCCGCCTGGAACTGGCAAGACGATGCTCGCCCAGCGTATCCCCGGGATCCTGCCGCCTTTGACGCGACAGGAATCGCTCGAGACGACTGCGATTTACTCCGCCCTCGGCCTGCTGCCCGACGGCGTGGCACTGATGGACCAGCGGCCCGTGCGCACGCCGCACCATTCGGCGACGGCGCAGGCGCTGATCGGCGGCGGGACGATCCCGAAGCCGGGCGAAGTCTCGCTGGCGCATCACGGCATCCTCTTCCTCGATGAGCTGCCGGAATTCTCTCGCTACGTTCTCGAAATGCTCCGTCAGCCGCTGGAAAGCGGCGAAGTGACGGTCGCCCGCGTGCACGGCAGCATCAAGTTCCCCGCGCGCTTCATGCTCGTCGCCGCGATGAACCCGACCGCCAGCGGCTATGCGTCAACCGATCCGCGGGCCCGCGAGAAGTATCTGGCAAAACTTTCCGGCCCGCTGCTCGATCGCATTGACATCCACGTCGAAGTGCCGACGGTCCCTTACTGCGAGCTCACCGGAAAACAACAAGGCACGAGCAGCGCGACGATGCGCGAGCAGGTCAACCGCGCCCGAAAGGTCCAGCGTGATCGCTTCAAGAGCGACACGACCAACGCCAGCATGGACACGAGACAGCTCAAATCCCACTGCGATCTCTCCGACTCATGCCTGCTCCTGATGAAACAGGCGATGGACGAGTTGGGCCTGAGCGCGCGAGCGTATGACAAGGTCCGCCGCGTTGCCCGCACGATCGCCGACATCGAAGGCGTCGACAAGATCGCGGAACACCACTTGGCCGAGGCGATTCAGTATCGCTTGCTGGATCGGCGGCTTTGATCGAACAATGCAGGGCTACTGCGGCGATTCGAGGGGGTCGCCGAAAGTGATTTGGCGAAAGACGTATTCGCCGTCGACCTTTTCGCCTTTGACCAGGACGAAGGTGGCGCGGCGGACTTCGGCGGCGAGACCACGGCCGCGGGGGTGGGGCCAGAGGACGATCACGCCAGTCACTTCGTGCTTGTCCGGTTGAAGAACCTGCATGAGCCATTGGCCGGCGGTCTCGTTGGCGCGGCGGGCGGCGGCTTCGTCCGGGGGGACCATTCCTTCGCGGACGCTCTGCGGAACCGTATCGCCGGCGGAGCTGAAGTCATTGGAGAGATCGCTCGCCAGCGTCGTTGGCGCCTTGTCGTAAGCGTGCACGCCCAGCACGGTCGAGCCCGTCGTTGCGCCCAGCACGCGCTCGTGCGTCTGCAGCGCATCGCTGCCGAAGGGACGGATGATTGGCGAGGGGTGGAGCATCTTCTGCAGCGCGGTCAGATCGTGGCCCGCCAGCACCGCGCCGAGCTCGTTCATCGTGGCGGACCAGTCGCTGCGATCGTTTGCGGCGGTGGCGGGCGATTGCGCGAGGGAAGGCGCGGGCGCGGGCGCCGTTGCGGTCGATGCCGTCGGCGCGGACCCCGTTGCCGCGCGCGTGGTCGCTCGCTTCTTCGTCGTCGGTTGTGTCGTGGTCGTCGTGAACGCGCGGGAGGGTTTGGCGTCGGCGGCGTGCGCTGCGCGCGGGATCGCCACAGACACGAGCAGCGCGGTGACATTCAGGACGACAAAGGCCCGCCAGCTACATCTCGGGTTCGGTGTCATCTCGTCAGGTTTATCGGCTTGATCGCTTGGAAAGTAAAACATCCCGCAAGCTCGATATCGGCTTTGCAGGCAGGGGCTTATCGGACTGGGTAGATTTCCCCGCCTCCGCGGCGGGTGATGAAGCGTTACGATCAGCGTGCGGCACGGGACGTGCTGTACGGTTCGGCGGGAACGAATGGAAATTTCCAGGCTATGCCGCGCGCTGTAACGCCCAACAAAACCTCTCGCTTCGTCTTGCTCGCCTCGGTTTGCGTGGTGGTGGCGGCGCTGTACTTCGCGCAGGACGTCCTGATCCCGCTGGCGTTGGCGATCCTGCTCACATTTCTCTTCACGCCGATCGTCGCACGACTGGAGCGCTGGCGGGTGCCGCGGCCGATGGCGGTCGTGCTGGTCGTGGTGATCGCGTTCGGCGGGTTCGCGGCGCTGGGTTACGTGGTCGGCCGACAGATCGTCGAGCTGGCGCGCAGCATCGATACCTACAAAGAGAACATCATCGCGAAGGTCGAGAAGCTGAAGCCGAACCGCGGCGATAACGTGGTGGAGAAACTGGCGGATGCGGCTTCCGACGTGCAAAAGAAGCTCGAGGGACCGGCGACGACGCAATCGGCGACGGCTACGCCGGCTGCGGCGACCAAGGCGGCGACGCAGCCGACCGAGCTGGTCGCCGAGGAGCTCGCCACCCGCGCCGGCACGCCGCGCACGATCACGGAAAGCAGCAAGGGCGCGGTGCCCAACCCCGCGACGCAACCGACACGCGAAAACCCCCTGCCCGTTGCTGTCGTCGAGCCGACGCCGTCGCCCATGCAGACGTTGAGCCGATACCTCGGCCTGGTGCTCGGGCCGCTCGGGACGGCCGGCATCGTCATCTTCTTCGTGATCTTCATGCTGCTGCAGCGCGAGGACCTGCGCAACCGGCTGATCCGGCTGGTCGGTTACGGGCAGCTCACCGTGACGACGCAGGCACTGGACGACGCCGCCAGCCGCATCAGCCGCTATCTCGTCGCGCAGGCGATCGTGAACGGGACGTACGGCATGGCGATCTCGATCGGGTTGTGGCTGATCGGCAACTTCGTCGGGCACAGCGACCCGCCGTTCCCGAACGTCATCCTGTGGGGGCTGCTGTGCGCGTTCCTGCGTTTCATCCCGTACATCGGCCCGTGGATTGGCGCCGCGTTTCCCCTGATCATTTCGCTGGCCGTCTATCGCAGCTTCAACGTGTTCGTTGCGACGACGTGCATGTTCGTCGTCATCGAGCTGCTGAGCAACAACATCATGGAGCCGCTGCTGTACGGTTCGAGCACCGGCATGAGCGCGGTGGCGATTCTCGTGTCGGCCGTCTTCTGGACTTGGCTGTGGGGCCCGATCGGCCTGCTGCTGGCGACCCCGCTGACGGTCTGCCTCGTCGTGCTTGGGAAATACGTGCCGATGCTGCAGTTCCTGGACATCATGCTCGGCGATGAGCCGGTGCTCGCGCCGCACGAGCGGCTGTATCAACGCTGGCTGGCGCTCGATCCGGAAGAAGCGACGGATCTCGTGCATGAATTCTTCGCCGAGCGATCGCTGGAGGACGTATACGACACGATCCTGATCCCCGCGCTGGCGCTGGCGGAACAGGACCGGCACAGAAACCGTCTCGACGACCCGCGCTGGAAGATGATCCGCCGCAGCCTGCGCGAGATGGTCGACGAGCTCGGCGACGATTACCGCCTGCGCTTCGCGCAGAGCGGCGCGAGCACCGCGACCGTTCCCGGCAAGGAGCCGGAGCTGAGCGACTCGCCGGCCGACGTCGCCCACCGGCTGCCGCTTCAGAAGGATTGCACGGTCAACATCGTCATCCTGCCGGCTCACGATGAGGCGGACGAGATCGTCGGGCTGATGCTGACGCAGGTGCTGGAGTTCAACAACTACTGCGCGACCGCGGTCTCGCAGAGCGCGCTGGCGGGGGAGATGCTCGAGATGGTGCAGACGAAGAACGCCCACGCAGTTTGCGTTTCGGCGTTGCCGCCGTCGGCGGTCACGCACTCGCGTTATCTGTGCAAGCGGCTGCATCAAAAGTTCCCGGAGATGAACATGGTGGTCGGGCTGTGGTCGTGGAGCGGCGACTTGAAGAAGGCGAAGGAGCGCGTCGCGTGCGAAGGGACGGTGCAACTGGTCACCAGGATCACCGGGGCGCTGGAAGAGATCGAACAAGCCACGCATGCGGTCGTCGTGCAGCAGCAGCAGGAGACGGCCCGCAACGGCGATGACACGCCGACGGTCGCCAAAACGGCGAGCCCCGCCCCCGCACCCTCGCCCTCGCCCGCGCCGGCGAAGTGAGGCGGCCCGCGGGTAGAATCCGCGGGTGTGACCGTCACGCCGCCGCGCCCGCAGGTTGAAACGTCCACGCACGCCCGGCATCCACGCGTGATTGAGCAGGCTGGCGATGGCATCGCGACCGTCACGATCCTCGCGCCGCGGAATCCATTTCGACTCGGTCACCTGAGCCCCGTCATCTTCGCCAGCATCTGGCTCGTCGTCGCCCCCATATTCGTCCTGGCGCGGACGCCGGTGCAGGTCAACAGCTTCTTCCTCGCGTTCCTCGGCTGCTCGATCGCGTGGCTGGCGGCGGAGCTGCCGGACCTCATTCGCGGCTTGCACACGCGCGTCGAGCTGGTCGTGCGGCCGGATGAGCTGCAAGCGACAACGCGATTCGCGTGGGCGGTGCGAACGGCAACCTATCGGCGTGATCGCGTGCTTGGCGTTCGCCTGATCCGCACAAGCTGGCATACCCGCGCCTTGCACGTTCGCTTCAAGGACGCCGAGCCGCTGGAGGTCATGGCCGGTTATCCGGATGAGCAGCTCGAAGCAGCGGCGGCGGCGTTGCGGCAGGCGCTGGCGACAATCATGCCGCTGGCGCCGGTGTTGCACGCGGACGATGTCGCGACGCTTCCGTATGCGAGTGCGGGACGCTCGTATGAGATCGAGATCCTCCGCCTCACGGACGGCGTGAGCATCACGATCCCCCCGCCGCCGCGCAACGGCATGCGCGCGCTGGGTCAGTTGATCTTCGCAGCGATGTGGCTCGGCATGTTCGCCTCCCTCCTGAACAAAGGAGCATGGTGCAGCATCGGCCCAGGCGTATTCGTAATGGCCGGCTTGTGGGGATTTGCGGCCGCCGTGCGGACGTATCTGTATCGCAACGAGCCGGTGCTGATCGCGCTTACGACGACGGAATTAGTCATTGAGAACGGCCCATGGTTCCGCCGCGCTCGTCGCATCGCGCGCAATGAAATCAAGTCCATCACCGTCGAAGCCGACGGCGCACAGCGGACGTTCGTGTTGTCAATCAAGGCAAAACGCGCGATTCGCCTG
>Ga0070675_100004120_pt1 | contig 11044 bp, 7 predicted proteins | sample KBSM43metaG_FD_65343 | JGI IMG/M metagenome (GOLD analysis project Ga0070675, IMG submission 65343) | Miscanthus rhizosphere microbial communities from Kellogg Biological Station, Michigan, USA - KBS M4-3 metaG | ecosystem: Host-associated > Plants > Roots > Rhizosphere > Soil ...
CGCGCAGATAGTCGTCATAGGCCGCAATGTTGGTCGTGCCACCAGAACTGACCGGCGCGTCGGCCGCCGTCACTTGGGCTGCGAGCGCGCTCGCGACCGCATCGGCGATCTCACTCTGCACGGCGAAGATATCGCGCATGCTGCGGTCGAAGGTCCGCGACCAGCGGCTGAAGCCGGTCGCGCCATCGATGAGATCGGCGGCGACACGGACGACTTCACCCGACCGGCGCACGCTCCCGTCGAGCAGGAATGCGACGCCGAGCGTCGCCGCGATGGTCTTCGCATCATCCTTGCGATCGCGGAATTTTCCGGACGAAGTCTCCGCCATGACGAGCAGCATGATGTTGCGCGCGAGCGTGGCGCGTACCTCCTCGGACAGGCCGTCGGAAAAATAGGCCTGGTCAGCGTCGCCGCTCAGATTCTCGAACGGCAGCACTGCGACACTGTTGCCGGATGGCTGGACGCTCCCGCCGATGAGCCCGCGTCGCCACGCGATGAGGCCCGCAACGCCGGCGATCGCGAGACCTGACGTCGAGACCAGCAAGGCGCGGCGCGTTACGAAGGTTGGAGGAGACATCCCTCTCGCCGGGCGCGGCCGCGCGGGTATGTCCTTGCTCGTCACCGATGCGATGGCGCGAATGAGGCCGGCAATCTCTGCGCCATCGGCGTTCCCGTGCCAGCGGGACAAATCGATCGAATGATACTGGCCGAAGCCAAGTGGTGGTGCCGTGCCGTCGAACGACACCGGCACGAGCTTGCGAAAGTCGCGGCCCTTCGCCGCTTCGTCGAGTACCCAGTCAGATTCGACCGAGGTGCGCGACCAACCGACGATGACCGCGTCGGAGCTGCTGAGCGCAGCTTCGATGGATTTCGAAAATACCGCGCCTCCCTCGATCATCGTATCCCACCAGACCTTGAGTCCGGCGGCCTCGAGTGCTTCGGCAAGCTTCGCGGCCTGCTTCTGGTCGGCTCGGGCGTAACTCAGGAATACGGTTGGGGGCACCACCCGCACACAATAGGCTGGCTATCGTTTTCAAACAATCTTGTGCGCCGCGTGCGATCAATAGAAATGAGATTGCTAGAACTGAGTCGGTAGCGCTCAAACACCCGGGGCTGTGCGCCACCGGAATATTTACCCCGCGCTTCGCGCATTCCCTACAATTGACCCGCAGCACCCGACAAGAGGGGCGTATGTCCGGCCACGAAGGTCCTGATCTCAATTTCCTGGAGCCACTGAAGCGGCGCACGCTGTTCCGCGTGGCGCTCGCGTACCTGGGCACGGCGTGGTTCTTCTTCCATGTCCTCACCGTGATTGGCGAATCCTTCGAGCCGGTCCATCATTTGCTGCCGGGGTTCGCGTATCTGCTGGTGGCTGGTCTGCCGATAACGCTGGTTGTCGCCTGGTGGAAAGAGCGCAGGCTGCATCGTGAGCATCTCGGACAAGCGGCAACTGCCGTAGGGCACGCCGAAGCCCAATCGCGCCGACTTGGGATCGTCGTTGCTGTGGTGCTCGTGTTTGCGGTCGCCGCAATTGCGGCTGATCGCTGGATCTTTCACCGGCCCACCGAACAGTCGATGCTGGCACTGTTGGCGCTCATCGTGGCGCTGCTCGTCGTGGACCGTCTCTTTTACCGGGGCGCCGGCCCCGCCGCACCGGCCGCCGCAGCGGCCACCTCGTCCGAGCCGCGCGTGGCTATCCTGCCGTTTGCTGACATGAGCGCCGAGAAGGACCAGGACTATTTCTGCGAAGGAACGGCTGAAGAAATCATCAATGCACTTTGCAGCGTCAGCGGGCTCCGCGTCGCCTCCCGGTCCACATCGTTCCAGCTCAAGAATCGAGCCATGGATAGCCGGGAAGTCGGTCGGATGCTCAACGTCCAGTCGTTTCTGGAAGGAAGCGTACGCAAGAACGGCGATCGATTGCGGATCACCGCACAGCTCATCAATGCAACGGATGGTTTCCATCTCTGGTCGCAGACCTTCGATCGCAAGGTGGAAGACATCTTCGCGATCCAGGAGGAAATCGCGCGGCACATCGTGGAGGCGCTACGCATCAAGTTGCTGGCGTCGGATGCTCAGCGCATCAAGCGCATCGGCACGCAAAGCGCCGACGCGTACGATTTCTACCTGCGCGGACGTCAGCTTCTGCATAAAGAGAAGGAAGCTGAGCAGCGTGCCGCAGTGGAGCTATTTCGTCGCGCCATTGCTCTCGATCCGCACTTCGCCTACGCACAGGCGGGAATGGCGGACGTCCTTGCGCGCCTTCTGCGTCAGCGCCACCTCGTGGCGGGCACCACTTCCGCCGACGCGATCGCTGCGGCGGATCGCGCAGTCGCTCTCGCGCCGGAGTTGCCCGAGGGACACGTCGCCCGGGGCAATGTGCTCCAGCTCGTCCCGGATGACCTGGGCGCGGAGCACGCCTTCGAGCGCGCGCTGCGGCTGGATCCCCGGCACTTCGAGGCGCATTACTGGTTCGCCAAGTTCTTTGCAGGTCGGGGCCATCATGAGCAGGCTGCGGAACACTATGAAGCCGCATTCGAAATCCGGCCGGATGACTATCGGCCTATCACCCTCGCCATTCAGGAATATCAGGCGATACACGATCAGAGCAAAGAGCAACGCGCATTGCATCGCGCCTGGGAATCGCTAGAGCGGCACCTGGCACTCGACCCGGACGACTCCTATGCCGCGGATCACGCTGCCGGAGTGCTGATGCTGCTCGGTCGTCGGGAGGAATCGACGCGCCTGCTCGAACGCGCCATTGCGTTGCGACCGGACGACTACGGCACGCTATACACCGCAGCGTGCACGCTCTCACTCGGCGGCGACTATGCGCGTGCGCTGGAATATCTGGATCGCGCGGTGGCCACGGGCCATGGAAACCGGGACTGGATACTCAACGACAACGACCTCGCCCCACTGCATGCGGACCCGAGGTTTCAGGAGATCGTCGCGAAACTCAGCTGAGCCGAAGCGCCCGACACAATAGGCTGGCTATCGTTTTCAAATCAATCTGCTGCCGTGGCTGGCGGACTCAGGGCGAGGCGCTCGCTCGAACGTCGTTCGCAAGCGCGGCAGACTGCCCGGGTAGTTGTTCTGGATGAACGCCACGAGCTTTTCGCGCATCTCGCAACGCAGGTCCCAGGATTTGCTGGCATCGCTCGAGCTGGCTAGCGCGCGCAGTTCGAGCGTTTGTTCTTTGGCATCGGTGACCTGCAACACATTCACCTTGTGATCCCAGTTGGGTGATGCCTCGAGGATCCGCGTGAGCTCCTGGCGCACGGCATCCACGGGCACGATGTAGTCCACGCGCAGGAACACCGTTCCGAGAATGTCCGCCGAAGTGCGGGTCCAGTTCTGGAACGGTTTCTCGATGAAATAGGTGATGGGCACGATGAGGCGGCGCAGGTCCCAGATGCGCACAACGACGTAGGTCAGCGTGATCTCTTCGATTCTCCCCCACTCTGCCTCGACGATGACCACATCGTCGATACGGATCGGCTGCGTAATGGCGATCTGGAATCCCGCGAGCAATGCGGAGAGACTCTTTTGTGCCGCGAAGCCGATGACGATGCCAGCCACGCCGGCTGACGCGATCATGGCCGTGCCTAACTGCCGCACCGGATGGAAGACCATCAGCATCGAGGCAATCGCGAACACAGCGATGACCCCGACCGCGATCTTCTTGAGCACTATGACCTGGGTATAGACACCGCGCGCCACACGATTGTCGGCGACATCGATGCTGAATCGCTGCAATACGAGCTGCGCCATCGCATTGACGAACTGCACGAGAATGAAGCCAATCGTGCCGATCAGGCCCAAGCTCACTGCGTTCTGGACTATTTCCTTCGCGCCCTCGGATACGTCCAGCGCGGGCGTGCCGAGAATGAGCGCGAGCATCGGCAGGATGAGCCGCAGCGCCATACCTGCGAACGGAAGCAGCACATCGTCCCAGGTCGCTTCGGTACGCGCCGCAAAAGATCGCAGCAGCGCCTCGATTGTACGGGCAATGCGTGCGAGCAACCAGGCGAGACCTAACAGCATGCCCACACCGCGCAACTCACCGAGAGTCATGAAGCCTTGGGAAACCCACGTCGTTTCCGGGAGGTCCGCGAGAAGTGTCGTCACCGCGAAATACAGACCATGTACCCACAGCATGAACGCAATGGGCGGCACTGCATCGCTCAAACCCCGCGCGATCCAGTAGCGAGCCTGGGCAGATTTGCCAGGCACAAGCGCATCCCAATTTGTGCGCGCGCGACGCCGTGTCAACCAGCCAAGCGCCAGGTGCGCGATGCCAACCAGCAGCACGATCGTGCCACTCGTCACCCAATTCTGCAGTTCCACTCCGAGGAAGGTCGAGCTCAGGTCAGGCATGGTTGCGTTCCTCCACGGTGGCGTTGGTCAGGATTGTTGCGCGTTGACGTGAAAATGCACGTAGGTCGAAGCCGCATGCCTGGCCCAATCGCTCAGGTCCATTTACTCCGCGCCTCGCTGATGGCGCTTCGCCACAATGGCTGCAGACCTCAGCCTGCTATGGTAGACACACGAAAGCCATGGAACTCAGAGTACCGCCGCTGCTGCTGGCACTAGGATTCGGTGTCCTGATGTGGGCAATCGATCACTGGCTACCGATGCAGTCTGATCGATCGTTGATCCGTACAGGGATCGCCCTGGCGACACTCGGTCTCGCTGTAGCCATCCTCGTTTCTGCGATCGTCGGATTTCGAAAGGCCAAGACGACCGTCGATCCCATGCATCCCCAAGCAGCCTCCGCCATCGTCACGATGGGTATCTACCGATTTACCCGAAACCCAATGTATCTGGGGTTTCTGTTGGCGCTGGTTGCATGGGCGGTTTTCCTCGGCAATGTCGTTTCCGCGCTGATGCCGCTGCTGTTCGTCGTGTACATGAACCGCTTCCAAATCGCACCCGAAGAGCGAGCGCTACATGCGCGGTTTGGTGCGGCATACGAGACGTATTTGCGCTCGGTACGGCGCTGGCTCTGATGTAACCGCCTGCGGCATCGGCCCTCGTCGGATAGCTTCATCACGACGCGACCTGTTGATGTTCTCGAGCTCGCGACACCGCGGTCTGCGCGAATGCGCTGCAGGTGCAAACAGGACCGATGAAGAGTGAAGCGCGCACGACACGGCGCCATAGGGAACTGTCGTCCATTTGAACTCCCCGTATTTCGTACTGCGAAACATCAAACGTTCGATGCGATAGAGATTGCATCGGCGCCGACAACGACCACGCGACAAAATACCTGTTGGATTCCGCTGTGCGGAATGCAGTCCGTGGTCGAACTATTTGAATACGCGGATCGTTCCAGTTGATCTGGAAGTCGCGTAACTCATGACGTTGAACCGAGCGCTTCGGAAATCCTGCCTGCCGCTCCACACAACAACTTCCTGGTCTGTTCGACCGTCGTCGGAAGGGAACGATCGAGTACCCCGAGGTACGGAATAGTCAGCGCTGCAACGACACGCTTGTCCAGTCCGTGAATCGGATAACCGATGTCAGTAATTCCGGCGGTCCTTGCACTGGGTTTCATTTCATATCCGCGTTCACGAACCCTTTTAAGAATGGCGCTTAGCTGGGAAGTCGGCTTTTTCATGGGACGCGGCAACGACAGCAATACTTCGTCCAATTCTTCGGCGGGTGTGAAAGCCAACAACACGTGGCCCGAGCAACTCGTGAGGAGATCGACAATGGCGCCGAGGCGCATTGCGAAACCTCCCTGAAACGCACTGATCGATTCCTGGCGCTGGATCACGAGCCCGTGACCCGCGGACCGTACTACCAGGTGACAGGATTGGCTCGTCGCCGCCGACAAGGCCCGCATCACTGGCCCCGCCGCGATTGAAAGGTTTTCCGCCTGTGTGCCCCCATGCGCGAGTTCCAGTACGCGATACGTAATACTGAATCGATCGCTTTCCGGATCTTTGCGTAGCCACCCATGCCGCTGCATCACGATGATCATGCGGAACACTTCGTGTATCGAGCGACCGAGTCGCGTGGCGATTTCGCCAATCGTAAGGCCTGGCGCTCTGCTGGCGAGCAGTTCGACGATCTCGATGCCTTTCTCGAGAGCAGGAGCCGTGTAGTAGCCTTTGCCGGATCGAGTTGCCTTGTTTGTTTTTGAACGGCTCATGGGCGCAAGAGGGTACCCTCCTGCCGAGCGGGAATCGAGACCTCGTTACAACGGCTTGGGGCGCTGTTTCACCGGCATATCAAGGACGGCCAGCCGAATCAGCTCGATCATTGCCGACCTTGCTGCTTCCTGGTCCTTGGCCGCGATGGCGTCGTAGACGCGCAGGTGATCCGGGACCGGATTGCGAGTGATCTTTGCCAGTCTCTGTTTGAACTGGGTTAGTGCGTCCACCGCGGCGGTCACGCCGTTGATCAGCGAGACAATGAAGGGGTTGCCAGTGGCGCCGAGGATCGCCGCGTGAAATGCCTTGTCTGCTTCGCGCCCCTCTGGCTTCTCGAGTGTGTGGAGCGTCATGTCGTCGAGAGCCTGTCGCATCAGGTCAAGATGATGCTGCTTTCGTCTCGTGGCGGCCAATGAAGCCGCGGCGGGTTCCACCACGGTGCGCAATTCGAATACGCCGTGAATCAGTTCGGGCCTCGGAATTTTCGAGAACATCCAGGACAACACATCGGGATCGAGCAGATTCCATTCCGCGACGTCGGTCACGCGCGTACCGGTGCGAGGGCGACTGGTCAGAAGTCCTTTGGCTCCGAGAATCCGAATCGCTTCTCGATAGGTGGTGCGTGAGACCCTCCTTTCACTGCTCGCCTCGATTTCACCATCCAGAACGTGACCAGGCCTCAGCTTTCCGGAAACGATTGCCAGGCCGATATCCCGCGCCAGCGTGCCATTCACGCGCAGCACCTTCTGATTGGAGCGGGGGCTCGTCACTCAAGTTCGACGACCGTGATGGAGGCCGGGGCGAGCTTGACGATCAGCTTCTTCCCCGCCTTTGCCGAGAAAGGCTTCGGGGCCACGGTACCCGGTGCTTCGAAAGTATTCACACTGTCGATTCTCGGCGCCGCGAGCGTCAGCCCCTTCGCACTCGTGACTTTCATGCCGGAGATATCCACGTCGATGCTGACGGCGAGATTAGGATCGAGATTGGTCAGCGACAACCACAGCTTGCCGGCAGTATCGCGCGCGGCGATCGCATCCACGCGCGGCAACTCGATGTCACCGGACTTGTACGTACCTGCCACAAAGTCGACTGGCAGAAAGGTGGCGTCGTGGAACGGAACATACATCTTGAACACGTGATAGGTCGGAGTCAGCAGCATCCTTTCCTTGCGCGTGAAGATCATGGCCTGAAGCACGTTGACCATTTGCGCAATGTTGGCCACGCGCACGCGATCGGAGTGGCGAGCGAAGACATTCAGGTTCAGCGCGGCGATGAGCGCGTCGCGCTGGCTATTCTGCTGTTCGAGAAAACCCTCGGGGCTGCCCGGCGTCGCCGCCAGCCACGCGCCCCACTCGTCCACTACCAGCGCGATCTTCTTTTCGGGATCGTATTGATCCATGACAGCGCTGTGCTTGCTGACCAGGCTTTCCATGTTCAGCGTCGACTTCAGCATGGTGGCGTATTCGCTCTCGCCGAACCCCGTGGCCTTGAAAGCAGGTGGCCACTTGACCACGGTATACGAATGCAACGAAAGGCCTTCGATGTCCCAGGCCCAGGTCTTGTTCTTCCACGCCTTCATGACCGCTTCGGTGTAGCCAGTGTCGGGACCATCCGGACCCACGGCCACGCGCCGCATGGGATGCGAGGCGTTGTAATTGCGCGCATATCGCGCGTAGACCTTCAGGTGGTTCACGTATTCGTCCGGGGTCATCGAGCCGCCACAGCCCCAGCTCTCGTTGCCGATGCCTAACAAGTCGACGCGATAGGGATCGGCATGGCCATTGGCGGCACGCTCTTTCGCGAGCCCGGTAGGCTGCGACGTGGTCAGGTATTCAAGCCAATCGGCGGCTTCGGCAGGCGTTCCTGATCCCACGTTGATCGATAGATAGGCCTCGGCGCCTATCTGCTGTACGAAATCCATGAATTCGTGCGTGCCGAAAGTGTTTGGCTCGATGACGCCGCCCCAGTTGGGATTCAGGGTGGCCGGTCGTTTGTCGCGCGGCCCGATGCCGTTGCGCCAGTGATACTCATCGGCAAAACATCCGCCCGGCCAGCGAACATTGGGAACCTTGATGGCCCTGAGCGCCTCGACCACGTCGTTGCGGATTCCACGCGTGTTCGGAATCTTCGAGTCCGGCCCTACCCACACGCCTTCATAGATACCGCGGCCGAGGTGTTCCGCGAACTGGCCGAAGATGTGGCGGTTGATTGTCGCGCCGGCTTTCGTTGCATCGGCGCTCAGACGTATCGAATCGTTGTCGGCAGCCACGGCGGCGCCGCAGAACGCGAGAGCCGCGCACAGCATCATGCGCGAGATGAGATCCATTTTTTTCCCCTTCGAAGGATGAGCGGCGCCGAAGTATCACGGCAGCGCTCCATTTGAGCCATCAAAAAACGGCGGGAGGCAGGGATGCCGGCGCGGACCGGCATCCCTGCGTTCCGTCTACAGGGGAACTACAGACGGAGCGAACTCCCGCCGCCCGACGACACGAGCGCAATCACCGGATCAGGAAGTCCGATTGCCGACTCGTGACGCCGTCCTCTCGACCAACCAACCCTTGCGTCGCGCAACTGAGTTGACGCTATCATTCGATTTTTACTAAGGCAACTGAGTTGCTGTCTTAGTAATCAATACATACCGCTTTTGCTATTGGAGGCTCCAACGGGACTCGCCGCATTTGCGGTGCTAACTAGTTGCCGCGATCAACAACGAAGGGGTAATGCAATGAAACACGCAGTTTGGGCGCTCGCGCTGGTCGCGGGCATCGTATGCGCGCAACAGCCGGGCGATTTCCAGCCCGCGGAAACCAATGTCTGGGGCGCGGAGTATCCGCGCGTGGACGCCAATGGGCGCGTGCAGGTTCGCATCAAGGCGCCAGAAGCCAACAAGGTCAAACTGAATTTCTGGAGCGGCCCCAAAGTCGACATGGAAAAGCAGGCCGACGGATTCTGGACCGTCACGACGACGCCGCTGGTTCCGGGCCTGCACTACTATCAGATCAACATCGACGGCGCCGAGGTGAGCGACCCGGGCAGCCACGCGTTCTATGGCGGCAGCCGGCACGCGAGCGCCGTGGAGATTCCCGAGCCCGGCGTCGACTTCTACTCCATCAAGGACGTACCGCACGGCCAGGTGCGCGAAGTCTGGTACCGCTCGTCGGTGACGGGATCATGGCGGCATGCGCTGGTCTATCTACCGCCGGACTACGATGCGAATACGAAGGCGCGCTACCCGGTGCTCTATCTGCAACACGGCGGCGGCGAAGATGAAACCGGCTGGATCCGCCAGGGACGCGCGAATGTCATCCTCGACAATTGCATTGCGGCGAAGGACTGCAAACCGATGATCGTGGTGATGGCATACGGCTACGCGAGCCGTGCGGGTAAGCCAGCTCCGAACGTCACTCCGGGCCCCTCGCCGGAAGCCGCGCGTGCACGCGAAGAAATGACCAAGACCTTCGAGGACGACATAAAGCTCGCGCTGATTCCGTTCGTCGACAAGACCTACCGCACGCTCACGGATCGTGACCATCGCGCGATGGCCGGCCTGTCCATGGGTGGATTCCAGACATTTCACGTGACGCTCAACAATCTCGATCTGTTCTCGCACATCGGCGGCTTCAGTGGCGCTGGCGGCATGCTCGACGATCGAAAGATGGATCCCAAGAATGACTTCAATGGCGTCTTTGCCGATCCCGCGGCATTCGCGAAGAAGGTGCATCTGTTGTGGCTGGGTATCGGCACCGCGGAACCTGCGAGATTCCTCGAACGCATTCGTGGCTTGCATACCTCGCTTACCGAGGCCGGCATTCAACACGTGTACTGGGAATCTCCGGGCACCGATCATGAATGGCAGACCTGGCGCCGCGATCTCAAGGACTTCGCGCCCCGCCTGTTCAGGAAGTGACGGTCGTGGGGTTCAGGCTCACGCGTGTTTTCGCGGTGGCGGCGGTGGTGCTCAGCGCACCACTCGCCGCCCAGGTTCCGACCGAAGTGCCGCCCGTGGTGGCCGGCGCCAAACCGGTCGCCGTGGAGCGCATCAAAATCCATGGAACCGCGCTCGAGGGGAATCTCGAAGGTGACGCCGTGGATCGCGACGTGCTCGTCTTCCTTCCACCGGGCTACGCGAAGGAAAAGCGTCGTCGATACCCGGTGGTATATGCGCTGCACGGCTTCTTCATCGGCGCCGAGCAGTGGTCGCATGAGATCCAAGTGCCGCAGACGATCGAGGGCGCCTTCGCCCTCGGCGCGCGCGAAATGATCGTCGTGCTGCCGGACTCCAAGACGCTGCACAACGGTTCGATGTACTCGAGCTCGGTGACCACCGGAGACTTCGAGAATTTCATCGCGCGGGATGTCGTGTCGTATGTCGATGCGCACTACCGCACGCTCGCCAGCCGAGAAGGCCGTGGACTCGCCGGTCATTCCATGGGCGGCTACGGCGCGACGCGCATCGGCATGAAGCACGCCGACGTATTCGGCAGCCTGTACATCATGAGCCCCTGCTGTCTCTCGGCGCGGCAAGCCGGGCCCGGCAATCCTGAGCTCGACAAGGCGCTCGAGGCGGCGCGCACACCGGAAGATCTGGCCAAACTACCGTTCATGGTGCGCGCGCAGCTGGCCAGCGCAGCGGCATGGTCGCCGAATCCCGGCAACCCGCCGTTCTACCTCGATCTGCCCACGCGCGACGGCGCGCCGAATCCCGAGGTGCTGGCGAAGTGGGCAGCGAACGCGCCGCTTTCCTTTATCGATCAGTACGTCGGCAACCTGCGCCGCTACCGCGGCATCGCGCTGGACGTCGGTGATCAGGATTTTCTGCGCGCCGACACGGCGAAGCTGCGTGACGTGCTCACGAAGTACGGAATTTCCGCGGGCTTCGAGGA
>Ga0070675_100004128_pt1 | contig 11033 bp, 6 predicted proteins | sample KBSM43metaG_FD_65343 | JGI IMG/M metagenome (GOLD analysis project Ga0070675, IMG submission 65343) | Miscanthus rhizosphere microbial communities from Kellogg Biological Station, Michigan, USA - KBS M4-3 metaG | ecosystem: Host-associated > Plants > Roots > Rhizosphere > Soil ...
GGCATAACGATCTGGCCTTTGCTTGGGATTCCTGGCGCATCAGTCTTCGGGCCGGCTCTTGCCTTACCAGAGAGCGTCACAAATGCGGCAATATCGCCGCAACAGGACTATGTCCTCGCCATCTCAGCGGCGACAGGTCAGCCCGTCGTCATTCGCCTGGATGCCCAAAACCTTACGAGCACTCCGCTTGTGGGAAGCCGCTCGAATCCAGGTGTGATTGCCATCAGCCCGACGGGCTCCAGCGCTGCCCTTTACGAAAAAAGTTCCAGAGTGCTCCAACTCGTTTCCGGCCTGCCTGCAGCGCCTCAGATTGCTCATGAGCTCGACACATCCAGTCTTGATGGCGATGTTCTGGACATTGCCGTCAACGACGACGCCAGCGTTGCACTTGTCCTTGCGGGTAATGAAAGTCGAAAGCTCTGGACGATTCAGGGAGACGGGTCAATAGCGCCCGTGAGCGCAATACAACCCTCGCGTGTCGCTTTCATTGCTCATCGATCCGACGCAGTGATAGCGGATGACGCCACGCAGGAAGTCTTTCTCCTGCAGAGCCTCGATCAAGGCCCTGTACGAATGCCCGGGGTTGTGTTGAGAAATGGGGACCGTCAATTCTCAGCGATCACGGCTTCCAGAGACGGCCGGTCGCTGTATATCGCACAACAAGGCTCGGAAGACATTTCGATTGTAGATCTCCAGACTCGTGAAACCACGGTCTTGTCATGCGCCTGCAAACCGACTGCTTTCTTCCCACTGCGGGGAAACTCTGTGTTTCGTCTGAACGGTCTGTCGAACGGCCCAATCTCTGTACTCGATGCCTCAACTTCCAGTCCAAGAACGCTGTTTATCCCAGTTGATCCTAATGTCCTTGCAGAGCACAGGGAGTAGTGCGCTATGTCCAATCTCCAAAGAACGGTTTTGCGCGGAACGATGCTGCTGGTCTGCCTTGCCTTCTTCTGGGGTCACGATGCCTTCGGTCAGCTGATAACCATCACGACAAACTCGCCGCTCCCAACCGGCGTGGTAGGCACTGCATATTCTCAAACTCTGGCGGGCACCGGCGGTACGGGAACGCGCACATGGTCGGTCTTGACCGGTTCACTTCCCGCGGGTCTGTCGCTGTCCACCGCCGGCGTCATCAGCGGAACGCCCACAACGGCAGGTACATCGAATTTCAGGATTCGGGTCACCGCGACAGTCAGCTCAGGCGAGAAAGATTTCGTTCTGAAGATCAATGCTCCACTGTCCATCGTTTCCGGTCCGAGCCTACCCAACGCAACGCAGGGCCTGGCCTATTCTCAGACTCTGGTGGGATCGGGTGGAGAGACTCCTTATACATGGACGATTAGCGGGGGGAACCTGCCAAACGGCATGTCCTTATCGAACGCCGGGACGATCAGCGGCACATCGAACCAGAGCAACACGTTCAATTTCACCGTTCGGATTACAGATAACGCGACTCCGGCACAGACAACGACGAAGGCGATGACCATCGCCGTACTGGCGCTCACCATCTCGACGGCAACGCCGTTGCCGGTGGGTGTTCCCTCCACGCCGTATTCTCAGGCTCTGAGCGCAGCCAACGGGACAGCCCCCTATTCATTTTCAATCACCTCGGGCACGCTACCGGCGGGTCTGACGCTAAATAACGGCATCATCAGCGGCACGCCCACAACGACCGGAACATCGAACTTCACCGTTCGAGTTGTCGATTCCAGTGCGCCGCAGCTGAATGCTTCAAAGAATTTTTCGCTGACGATCGTTCCAGCTCTGAACATTACGACCACATCGCCGCTGAACACCGCGCAGATAAGTGTGGCCTACTCTCAGGGTCTCGCCGCGACGGGGGGAACAGGCCCTTACAGTTGGTCTCTTGTATCCGGCACGTTGCCGGCAGGACTGTCATTGAACGGTGCGGTTATCAGCGGGACTCCGACCGCCGTGGGCACATCCAATTTCACTATTCGTGTAACGGATAACAACTCCCCTGCCCTCACGATGGACAAAGCTTTTACGCTCGACGTGGTCGTGCCGTTGATGATCACGACGACATCACCCTTGCCCGCCGGCTCGACCGGCGTCGCTTACACCCAGAATATCAGCGCTGCCGGAGGCCTCGCTCCATACAGTTTCTCCGTCATAACAGGCAATCTTCCGGCAGGATTGACGCTGGCCAACGGCACCATCAGCGGCACGCCTACAACGGCAGGCACTTCGAATTTCACGGTCCGCGTTCTCGACAGCAGCACACCGCCTCAGAACTTCCAACGGAACTTTGCGCTCAGCATAAATTCCGTGCTGGCGGTTACAACAACGTCATTGCCTGCGGGTTCGACGGGCGTGCCCTACTCTCAGGCGCTGGTAGCGGCGGGGGGAACCGCTCCCTTCAGCTGGTCCATCATTACGGGTTCGCTACCCCAGGGATTGAATCTGAGCGGAGCAACAATCACCGGGACGCCGACAGCGGCGGGCATCGCCAATTTCACGGTGCGGGTTGCCGACAGCAGCAGTCCGCAACAGACTGCGCAAAGCGCACTGTCGATTTCCGTGGGTGTCCCCCTGGCGATTACCAGTTCATCACCATTACCGAACGGAGCCGCCGGCCTCGCGTATTCGCAGACGCTCACTTCGAGTGGGGGAACAGCGCCACTCACCTGGGCCGTAACGGCAGGAACCCTGCCGAGCGGATTAACGTTGTCGTCAGGTGGCGCACTCACAGGCACTCCCACGCAAACCGGAGCATTTAACTTCACGGTGTCTGTGACAGACAGCTCAACGCCGGCGCGTAACGCGGCGACGCCGTTTCAGCTGACGATCGAGCCTTTCCTTACAATCACAACAGCATCCCTTCCCAGTGGCGCCGTAAGTTCATCCTATTCGATACAACTGCAGGCGTCTGTTGAGCCGCCCCTGGGATGGTCACTGGCTTCGGGCAATCTGCCGGCGGGCATCAGTCTGTCCAGTTCGGGACTGCTGCTGGGAACACCGACGGCGAGCGGAACCTTCTCTTTCACCGTGAAAGTCACAAGCGAAACGCCATCCCAGGAGGCCATGCGCAGCTATCAGCTTGTCGTGGGAAGCGCTCTGTCGCTGACGACAACCGCAACACCGCAGGGGACGAGGTTTGTACCCTATACGACAACGTTGAGTGCGACAGGCGGCGTTGCTCCGTACACATGGACGATTGTCAGCGGAAATCTGCCGGCCGGCCTCGCGCTATCGGCAGCAGGGGTGATCAGCGGGAATCCTACAACCGTGGGTACATCGAATTTCTCTATCAGGCTTGCCGATTCCGGCGGGGCAACAGTATCGCGGGGATTCTCCATCGCGATCATCCAGGGCGTGCTTCAGATCACAACACAGAACCTGCCCGGCGGTATCCAGGGCTTCGCCTATAGCCAACAGATGGACGCAGCGGGCGGACCGACACCGTTTACCTGGTCCATAGTGGCTGGATCATTGCCGCCCGGTTTTTCGCTGACTCCGGCGGGCGTGCTGCAAGGAAACGGAACGGGCGCTTTCAACGGAACGATTACCATTCGCGTCACGGATGCCAGCGGAGCCACGGACGCACGTGACTTCAACCTCGTGATAGGCCCGCCGGTGGGGACAGTCACATTGAACGGCCTGCTCCCAAAAGTTTCACCGGTGCAGCAGATTCCTATCACGCTGTCGATACCTGCGCCATTCCCCGCCGAGCTTCAGGGAACATTGACATTCACCTTTGCGTCCAGCGCAGTCCTGCCGATCGACGACCCTGCTGTTCAGTTCTCGACCGGCGGAAGAACCGTGAGGTTTACGATTCCCGCGAACACAACCAGCGCCGTCTTTTCGGCGCCACTGCGACTGGTGACGGGCACGGTTGCCGGAACGATCACGCTGACCGGCGCCATTCAGAATGGCCCGTCAGGCATAGCGCTCACTTCAACGAGCGTCGACTCCATTGCCCCACAGATGACGACTGTCACTGCTACTCGAATCAGCGGAGGCCTCAGCGTTCGTGTGATCGGTTATTCGCCGGAACGCCGAGTGACAGAGGTTGAATACAGCTTTGATGTCCGTGTAAACGGCGCTATCCAAAAAATCAATCTTGGACGAGCCGTGCTTGCGGAATTTACTACCTGGTATCAGAACCCAGCGTCTGTGCCCTTCGGGAGCGCTTTCCGTCTTGAACAACTCTTCAGTGTCGTCGGGGACAGCAGCGCCATCGAAGCCGTGACGGTGACGCTGAAGAATTTGCAGGGGAACACCGCGTCTGCGCGCATACCGTTTACGGCGAATTAGAGGACGAGGGCAGGAGAAGGGGAATCTGAAAATGGAAAGTCCTGCATGGGAAAATCCAAAAGTGGAAACCTTGGATTAGACCTGAGTTCTGCGTGACGGTCGGCTCGTCCAACTTGAGGTTTCCATTTTTGGATTTTCCCATGCAGGACTTTCCACTTTTTCAGATTCCCCTTTTCCTGCCCCCAAGCTCTTCCCCATCCCCTAATTCTCGTCAGCGGAGTTCAGTGGTCTTCCCGTCGATCACAATTCGTTCCGCGCGGATCTCATCTCTCGTCTGCTTGTGTGGGTAACCCATGACAGTGACCGTGGCGCCGACTTTCAGCTTATCTTTGGTCAACCCCCGGCTTTCCATCCTCGCCGGAGGCGCGAGAACCACATTCCAGGTCGTCTTCTTGTCGACTTCGATTTTCACGAATCCGTGCGGATTCTCATACCCCGCTGCCTTGATGACGCCGGTGTACTGAACCAATTTGGTCTCGTCGTATCCCGTCCAGCCGTGATGCGCATACAAAAAACCAGTTCCCAGAACAAGGATTGTCAAAAGCCCTGACAGCCGTTTCATAGGAACCTCCTTTAACTCAGGCCAGAATCCATGGTTGTCTCTGGCTCGACAGACCTCAAGAAAAAAGACGACGTGATCAGAGGACGGAGCACCTGGGCGAGATAACTTCTGCGCAGCATCGGCGTCCCTTCCTCGACGCAGTAGCGAACGCATCCAAGCACTGTGCCGCCATCCATCGCGAGAAAGAAAACATCCGAATCCCTCGCGCAGGTGCGCTTGCCCATTCCTCACGTAGAAAGGATCGACGAGGTCGCGCCTCGGCTCCATCCCGTATTCGGATTTCGATCATTCGCGCCTAAATGATATCGGAAGCGGCTGGGGATTTACGCTACAGCTTTGGGTGTGTCCTTGTCGTCAATCGTGGCCTGCTCGCTGGTTTCAAGCGGTTCTGCCTTGGGGCCTCTGCCGAAACTGCTGACGCCGAGAGATGCTCTGAATGCATCCCCACACGCTTCGCACCGGGTGATGTGTTCCCGTTCCGCCGCCGTTGGACGGTCCTTGAGCATTGCGAACATCCAGATTCGGAACATTTTTATGTGCTCGCGCCGCGCAAGAGAGATCTTCACTGTTTGTCTCGAAATCACGTCGTCCTCCAGGCATGTCATAAAGAGAGGCATGCCGGGTTGTGAGCAATCCGCGGGCCGAACGTAAAAGTGAGAATTTCTCGACGGAAGACCCCTTTCAGGCTTGCAGCAGTTGTCTCGAAAATAAACAGGGTGGCTTAATTTAAAACGACACAGACATGGGGTTGGACGATCCCAGGCCATTCTTAAAAATGATACTCACCGACCCATGGAGGTTCCCCTGGATGACCAATGGAAGCCGAAGCGTATTCAGGCTACCGAACTGGGAATCCCGGGAGAACCAGTTATCAAATAATGCTTTGACGTCCAGAGTCAGGGTAGAACCAGACGCCGTACAACCCGAGACGGAGCCGCAACTGGGGTCAACTCTCGGCGTTGTATTGAACTGCAGGGTCATCTCGGTCACCGAGCGCGTCGTGGACGACGACGTAATGAGGATGTTCAGTCCCGGTTGCGAATCTCTGATGGCGCGCTGAAGTGCAGGCGCCGCCTGCGCAATCGTCAGCGATTGCGCTCCTGACGTCGATGAAAATGATCTCTCCAGGGTCCCGATCTGAGCAACGCCACTGAAAGAAATGGAGCCTGCGACAGTGCCTGTCTGATATCCGATCGCGCCCGCATTTGCTGAACCTGCGAATCGCGCCTGCAGCGTATTCGCTGGAATAACAAACGATACCTGACGCCCTCCAGTCGCAAACTGAATGGCCGGATCATCAGTCGGAATGGATGCCAGAGATGCAAACGACAGATTCAGCGTTCCAGTAATGTCCTGCGGCAGAGCCGTTGGAAGAGCCACCGAGACATTCGCCTGCTGGCCGGCTGTAAGGTTCTGTGGAGAAAATGTCAGAACCGGAGAAGGCGGCTGCTGAATCGAGATCGATTTGCTCTCCGTGTTGTTCGAAGGATTCAAGTCGTCAGCATGAGTTGTCGAAATCGTGCGGGTCACTGAGGCAGGCGCACTCCCGCTGACAGCTACGTTGACGGTGATCGACCGGGCGGCCCCGGGCGTCAGTGGAAGGTTGCTGTACGTGCAGGTAATGAGCTGACCATTTGCAGTACAGGAAAAACCCGTACCTGTTGCCGAGACAAATGTAAGCCCCGCCGGCAATAAATCTGTGACGGTGATCGGAGTTGTCGCATCGGCGGTTCCGGCGTTGGTCAGGCTGATGGAATAAGTCCCGTTAAGACCCGCCCAGAGGAACGTTGACCCGCTCGAAACAGTCAGATCAGGAAACGGATCAAAAATTGAAAACGTGAGTGGCGCGGTCGTCCCGCCCGGAGTAGTCACCGTGACACTCTGGGGACCTATTGGTGCAGTTGAAGAAATGGAATAGTTCGCACCAATCGAAGCGCCGGAAATAGAAAACACGGTCAGAGTCAAGCCAGTAATCGGCGAGACTGTGGTACTGCCCTGCGCGAAGTTCGTTCCATTGAAAACCACGCCGCTGGCCCTTCCGCGAATGCCGAAAGACGGGCGAATCTCCGTCAACGTCGGCACTCCTGGAAGCACCGTGAACGTCACGGTCCCACTGCTGCCGCTCGGAGTGCGAACATCGATGCCATGACCGCGAGTCTCCGTGCTTACAGGGATTGTCATCAAGGCTGTAGCCGTCGTGGAGTCGGTGACTGAAATTTGTGAGAACAAAAAAGGTCCCGACTCAATTTCCATGCCCGGGACAAAGTTCGTCCCCCTGAAGGTTACGTTCGCCGTGGACTCCTGAGGCCCTGATGACGGGCTGATGCTAATAAGCGTGGGAGGTGGTATCAGCACAGTAAAGGGGACAGGATTACTAGTCCCGCCCGGCGTCGTCACAGTCACATTGCGTGGTCCGAGCGCTGCGGTACTTCCGATTTCCACGTTGACGTTCGCCACCGTTCCACTGATGATCGTCAGCGCGGTAACGGTGATATCCGGGCCAGGATCGAACGTGAGGCCCGTTGTGAAATTCGTTCCGTGGACACTGAGAGTTCGTGTCACCGTCTGCGGCACGCTTGAGGGCGACACGCTGGTCAACGTTGGCGCAGGTCCTGGTGTCACCGTGAACACCACCGCCGCGCTCGTTCCTCCGGGCGTTGTGACAATAGCGTTGCGGACGCCTAACGTCGTGAGCGGAGAGATGTTGAACCGAGCAGTAGCGACGGTTCCCCCGGACGATCCGGATACGGAAACGAGTGAAACAAGAATTCCACTGCCCGCATCGATAGTCAGCGGCGCGACAAGATTCTGACCAGTTAAGGTGACATCGACGCTGGTTCCCAGGCTTCCTGCTGGAGGACTGATGGAACTCAATACCGGCGGCAGCGGCAGGATCTGGAACGGGATGGTCGTAAATCCTCCGAGTGTCGTGATTCGGATCGCCGTCGGCTGACTTGTGGCGTTGGCTGCCAGAGTGATCCTCGCGGTAATGAGGGTCGTATTAACAACGACGATATTGTCGAAGGTCACTCCTGAACCGACCGCAGTCAGCTGCACAAATGGATCGATGAAATAGGAACCCATAATCGAAATGTCCACAGTAGTGCCCACCACTGCGGATGCCGGCGTCACACTGGTGATGACGGGCCTGGGCAGAGTCACGGTAAACGTCAGGGAGTTACTCGTGCCCGAGGGCGTGCTCACATTGACGGCTCGATTGCCCAGGACAGCGCCGTCCGAGAGAACAAGAGTTGCGGTTGCCGATTGCGCGTTATTGATGACAACATTGCTCACTGCGATATCGCCGCCCGCATTCACCGTCAGGCCGGACGCAAACTGCGCTCCACTTAACTGCACCTGCACGGTAGCCCCCTGCTGCGCACCGCTGGGAAAAAGACTTCGAAGCAGCGGCGCGTTGAGCGCCAGCGTATAGTCCACAGGGCCGAAGACCGACGCCGAAGCGACGACGAAATAGGCACCAGGTGTCACGGCGCGACTTACTTCAAGCATGTTGTTGGAAGGCGAGTCTGCTTTACCCAGTTCTGTTCCCGAACTATCCAGCAGTCGCAGGGTCGGTGCCGACGCGCCGCTGGAATTGAGCGAAACCTGCAGCGTCGTGCTCGAATTCACGATCAACTGGTACCAGTCCGCGACTCCCAGCGGTAATGGTGTGCGAAACCGATCGGGTTGATCCGTATCGCGGGACCACGTTCCCACGAAATTCTGTCCCGCAGAGACCGGAGCTCCGACAATGAACACCAACCCCGCCGTACGAGAAATGCCTCCACCGGTTCCAGCTACGTGGATCACATAACTTCCCGGACCGATACCGGGATCCGCTGTAACCGTCAGGCTGGTCGAGGGTGAATTGAAGTTGATCGCAGACGATGCCAGCGTCACCGTAAATCCCGGCGGGGCCGACGCGACAAGATCTACATTCGCTGAAAACCCGTTCAGTGGATTCATGGTGATCGTCGTCGTGGCTGAGCGCGCAGTATCCGGCAGCACAAAGGAGGACTGAGACCGTAAGGTGAACACGGGTGCGTTGCCAGTGGCGCAGTTCACCAGCGCCCTGTGAACGTTCAGCCGGCCGCCTGTTGCCGTTTTGCCCTGTAGAGATGCTACGGGATCGACCGAATTGAGCAGAGTGGACCGCAGTGTGGCAGTCGAGGAATTGCATGCGGACAAGACGAGTGCGGCAGCGCCGGAGACCATTGCCGCAGCCATCGATGTTCCGCCTTCAAATATGTACGTCATCGGTGAACGCGTCGATCCGATGTTTTGCCCCGGCGCACCAAGATCGACGGAAATCGGCCCGTAGTTGGAAAAAGCCAGCAACGCGTCTCGGTTGTCCGTTGATGCGACAGAGATGACATTGGCGGCGGTATAACTCGATGGATAGTGTGGTGTTTGATCCGTGTTGACACCATCATTGCCGGCTGCAGCAACAAAGAGAATGTTGCTGAGCCCCGCAGAGTTCACGGCGTCCAGAAGCGACTGGCTGAAAGCGTTGCTGCCCCAGCTGTTGTTGAGTATCCGGACGTTCGCATCGACGCCCAGCACGGCCTTCGCCTGAATCGCAAAGTCGATTGCAGCAATGGCGTCGGCCGTAGTTCCGGTGCCGTTGCTGCCAATGAATTTCAGCGCCATCATGCTGGTGACGCGATTGACCCCCGAGATTCCGAGACCGTTGTCTCCATCCGCGCCAATGATGCCGGCAACGTGAGTCCCATGGCTTTCGCCGTCATCGTCCATCGGGTCGCAGGTGCGCGTGATCGCATTGAAGCCATGCGTCCCCGCCGCACAGGTGATCGACCGGCCGGCAACGTTGACGGTGAAACTTCTCGGTGCCGACCAGATATTGGAGGCCAGGTCGGGGTGGTTGTAATCGACTCCGGAGTCCACGACTCCGACGACGATCGACCGACTGCCCTGAGCGATCTCCCATGCCAAAGGTCCGCCGATATCGGCACCCGGCAGTCCGGTCTGGCCGCCAATCGACTGCCCCGTATTACTCAGCGCCCACTGTGATGTGAAGAACGGATCGTTCGGTACGTCCTTCTTCCGCCAAAGATAATTGGGTTCGGCATAGAGAACGTCGGATCTGCTCGAGTATTCCTGGAGGAGTTCGGAAACACTACGGCTTCTGGAACGAAGCAGCGTTGCGCGGGCGGGTGTCAACGCGCCTGCTGTAAGGATATCGGGATCCGCATTCGTGCCGGCGGTTCCCGTGGTTGCACCTTCGCGAAAGCGGACAATGATTTCACCTGCGACCACATCCCTGCCGCGGAAGGATTCTGTTCGGATCGCCTGGGCGCACACCTCTGCCGAAAGAACCGGCAAAAACAGAACGAAAAATGCAAATAGTCCCCGCAGGGCGTGTTTCACGGTGCAGGCCGCATTTCTGCGGATAGAGCAGGAACGAAGAGGATTCGCTCGGGATCGGTCCGGGTATCCAAAACCCATAAGGGACGATCGAGCTGATCCGTGAGCTGGAGTGCCGCATCACGCAGCGGCGTCATTGTTGTGATTGTGCAGCCACAGGGCACTCTGCGCAGTAGATGCCCCGTCGCGTCCATGACGAGTACCGCCTCGGCTACTCCGATGTAGATTTCGTTGCGGCTGGAAACAGCGATTGCGCCCGGCTGGTTGACTCCATCCCGGAAATCAGCGACCAGCGCCGGCGCCGCCTGATCCCGAACTCCGCGAATCAGCAGAACCTGATCTGAGCCGGAGTCGGTAACGACGGCATCCGCGCCAACAAAAGCGATATCCGCGATTCTGGCGGCGCCCGTCACAAATCGCCTGCCGGTTGTCGGCTCCCAGGTATAAAGCGTGTCCGACTCTTCGCCGCGATACGCAAGCAATGCAGACATGCCATCGTTGGTGATCGCGAACCGTGTGAGTCCAGTACCCTCCAGCGATACATCTATCGTGCGCAGGACGGTGAGAGCGGTTGGAATCCCTCCAACGACGAAGATCTGGCCGCTGTGCGAATCGTAGAGCGCGGCCTTCGTCCCATCGGCACTTGCTCGAATGCTGGAAATCGATGAGGACACACCGGCGATATGCTGAACATGCGCGGGGTCTTCAAGATCAACGAATAGTGCTTCCGCCTCCTGAGGACTTACGACGACGGCATACTGCTGGTCACCAAGGAATGCCACATCGCTAACCGGTACGCCAAAGT
>Ga0070675_100004129_pt1 | contig 11031 bp, 8 predicted proteins | sample KBSM43metaG_FD_65343 | JGI IMG/M metagenome (GOLD analysis project Ga0070675, IMG submission 65343) | Miscanthus rhizosphere microbial communities from Kellogg Biological Station, Michigan, USA - KBS M4-3 metaG | ecosystem: Host-associated > Plants > Roots > Rhizosphere > Soil ...
ACGATGCGTCCCTGCTGCGCAAGCAGGTTCTGGACTTCGCGCGTCTGCGTTGCGAGCAGGCCCTGCACACTCGCGACGTCCGAGGACGTCTCGCCGAGCGCGCGCGAGTACTGCTGGATCGACGAGTATCGGTCCAGCTCGAGCGGGTCGAAGTCGTCCCGGCGCGTGCCGGAATCCACGTGCCGATGCAGGATCTGCGCCTCGGTCTCGATCTCGAGCTTGCGCAGCTGGTCTTTCAGGCGCTGCACGACGCGGCCGAGTTCCGCCAGGTTGAAGTCGATCGACGACACCTGCTGCTCGAGACGCGCGCGGTAGATGCTCACCTCGCCCGCGACGTTCAGCATGTTGTCGAGCAGGTCTGCGTCCACGCGCGCAATCTCGCCGCGGTCGGCCGAGGCGTCGCGCGTCGGCGGTCCCGCGGCAACCGTGGCCATGCTTGCGGCGCGTTCCTCCGCTTCTACCTGCGGTTCGGCCGAATCCTCGGCGGCCGGCTCGGGCAAGGCGGCCGACGTCAACGTCGGTTCGGCGATTGGCGTTGCCGGCATCGGCGGCGATGCAGGTGCGGCCGCCACCGGCTCGATCGGAGCGGGCGTCTCCGGTGCTGCCTTGACGGGCGCGGGCGCGATCTGCGCCGGCGCTGGCGCCAGCGCCGCGCCGCCTTTCGCGATCAGGCGAATGCGCGTGATCAGGTCGCGGGCCGGCGTCACTGGCCGGCCCGCCCCGACGTAGTCGCGCATGCGTGCGAGTTCGTCGAGGCTCGCCTGCACGACCTCGAGGATGCGGTCGTCGAGGCGCACCGGCTCGTCGCCGAGCTGGATCACGAGCGACTCGAGCTCGTGGCTGAGATCACCCATCGCGGCGATGCCGGCCATGCGCGCGCCGCCTTTCAGCGTATGCAACACGCGCTTGAGCTCGGTCACGGGTTCGCGGTCGCCGCGCGACGTCTTGAGCGTAGAGAGGGCCGAGTCCGCGGACTCCAGGAGCTCGGAGGCCTCCTCGCTGAAGATCGATGCGACTTCCGGGTCGTAATCGTCGCTGCGCGATTCCGCCTCGGCGGCCGCCGCCGGCTCCTCGGCCTGCGCGGACGTGGCCAGCGTCTCGGCGGATTCCAGGTAAGGCGGCCTGCCCTCGATACCGGTCGTGGCCGGCATCTTCGGCAGCAGTCCGTGCACATCGCGCTCGGGCGCGATGCCGGCGCCGCGACCGGGCAACAGCGCCTCGAGCGAGAGACGCGGCGGCGCTTCCGGAGGCGGCGGCTCCGGCGGCGGCGGCGGCGCGGGCGGCGCAACCGCGATGTCCTGCGACACGGCGAATTGCGGCGGCTCTTCCGCGAGGCGCTGCTCGAGTGCGGCGTCCTGCTGCTCGATGCGCCTGACCAGCCGGTCAAGATTCGTGAAATGGCCCGTGTCTTCGTGCACTGCCAAGAGCACGTCCTCAAAGCCGACGACGCAATCCGCCAGCACCGCGAGGCCCGCCTCGTCGAAGGGCGCATCGTGGTCGAACATGCGCCGCAGCCATTTGTGCAGTGGCTCCGCGAGACGGACGCTGTGGCGGATGCCTGCCGTGCGCGACGCGCCGCGCAGCGTGTGGCAGGCGCGGTAGAGGTCTTCGGTCACCGTGTGCGTGCCGACCGCGAGCCAGGCATGGCGCAGGTAAGCGCGGATCACCTCGAGGTGGCTGTGGACCTCCTTCTGGTAGATCTCCTGCAGCGACGAGTCGCCGCCTTCGGCGTAGGACGCGGGGCGGCCGAGCCAGGCGTCGTCCGCCGGCGGTTCGGGTTCCGGTGGCGGCTCGGGCAGAACTTCCATGCGCTTGGTCTCGACCTCGGGCGCAAGCGTCTTGAGCACGAGTGTCGGCTCGGGCGATGCGGACGCGGGCGATGCCTTTGCAGCGGGCGCGGATTGGCCCGCCGTATGCGATTCGATGCGCGCCGTCAGGTCGGCAAGGCCGGCGACCTCGTCCGACGTGCCGCCGAGCTCGCCGACGAGCGACGGCAGGAGCGCAATCGCCTCGCGCAGCGTCGCAAGCATGGCGCTCGAGCGCTCGAGCGTGCCGTCGATGACGCGGTTCAGGAGGTTTTCGACGGCCCAGGCAAAATCGCCGATGCGGCGCGCGCCGACGACCCGGCCGCTGCCCTTCAGCGTGTGGAAGGCGCGGCGCACGCGCGTCAGCGACTCGCGATCCGCGGGATTCTCCGCCCAGAGCGGGAACAGTCGGCCGACGGTCGCGATCTCCTCGCCTGCTTCCTCAATGAAGAGCGTGAGGAGTTCCGGATCCACGGCCTGGCGCCGCTCGGTGGCGTCCCGCACCGGCGCGGACGGAGGCGGCGCGGCCGGCGCCGGCGCGCGCGCCGGTGCGCCGGGGGAAACCGTGCGCATGGAATCGAGCGCCAGCAGGCAGCGTTCGGCGTTGTCCAGCATGTACCAGGGGTCGCCGCGGCCCGCCTGCAGCGTCTCCATGTAGTACTCGATGCCGACGATCGCATCCGCCAGCCGGTCGATGTACTCGTCGTTGCGCGAGAGGCTGCCGGGTCCGAGCAATGTCGCAACGTGATCGCCGATGCGGCGCATCACTTCCATCGCGCGGTTGCGACCGAGCAGCAGGAGGCCCGCCGTGATGCCGCGCGCCAGCGCGGGCGCGGCGTCGAGCCCAGCCTGGTCGCTGGTCGGGTCAAGCGCGTGTCCGAGGAGTTCCTTGATGCGCGCGAGATTGACGATGCACTCGCGCAGCACCGTCTCAGTCACAAGCCGGAATTCGGGGTCGGTCTCCGCGCCCGGCGCGGGCGCGCCTGGCGGCATGATGAGGCGCACGAGTGCGTCGTCGAGGCCGTCCTCCACGCCGATCAGCGTCGCCGCGATCGCGATCAACGTGTCCTGCTCGGCGGCCGTGCGGCGCGTGATGATGTCGGCGAGCCGCGCCAGCTCGCCCTGCACCTGCTCACGCACGGACCCGAGCCCGAGCACTGCGAGCGTGTCGCCGATCTTCTTGAGGAGATCCACCTGTGGCGCGAGCTCCTCCGGCGGGCCGCCCTTGCGGGTGTAGAGGTCGAGCGCGTCCTTGACCCGACCGAGATCCTCCTTGATGGCCGCCGCGACCGTGCGCATGAGGCGGACCGACGGGGCGGACAGCGACTCGCGCTCCTGCTCGACGGATTCGTCGATCGGCAGAAGCTCGCCGAGGCGGAATGAGCTCCGGATCGCGTCGATGCGCTCATTGCGGGTCGTCGCGCGCGCGACGTAGAAAAGCAGGTTGTTCAGGAGTTCGATGGGCGGTGCATTCGAATAGGCCTGCTCGCCCTCCGCGTACAGGCGCTTCAGCTCGCGGTCGGCATGGCCGAGCAGGCGCTTGACGGTGACGCTCGCCTCGAGCCCGCCGCCCCGGAGCGCATCGATGAGACCTCCCGTGACCCACCAGAGCTGGTACAGCGGCGCGGAAGTCGCGACCGATTCCATGCGGTTCGCGACGTCGGCGAGCGCGGAAAGCCCGCGATCCTCGCCATCGCCGCGGATGAGGCCGAGCAGCCCCGCCTGGAAGCGCGGCCGCAGGCGCCGAGCCCACTGCGGCACGGTCGGCTTCGTCTCGGTGGTCGTCGCGCCCTGCGCGACCGGCGACTTTTCCGAGCTCAGGTTCAGCGAGAGCAGCGTGCCCTCGGACAGGAGCGGTGCGCCGCGCACGGCGCGCAGGTCATTGAGCAGCGGCAGCAGCACGAGCGCAAGGTCTCGCCCGCCGCCAAGCACGCGCTCGAGGTAGGTCGGCAGCTGCACGCTCGCGCGCATCAGCGCGTCGAGCCCGTCCACGAACTGGCGCGCGTCGGTCTCGCTGCCGGACAGCCAGCGCGAGGTCTGCTCCATTTCTTCCGCAAGGAGCGCCGCACCGTAGACTTCGACCACGCGCAGCACGCCGCGCGCCGCGCGCATGAGCTCCGCAGACTTGGCGAGGTTCGTCCGGTCGGCCGGCGTCTCCGCCGCGGCCTCGAGTGCGATGCGCACGTCGTTCAGCGTCGCGGACAGTTCGCGCGCGACGAGGTGCAATGCCTGCTCGTTGACCGAGGGGAAGCCCGCCATGGCGGATCAGCCCGCGCCGCTCGCCGCGCGCCGCGTCTCCGCGTTGTCCGCCCCGGCGGGCGCCGGCGCGGCCTTGATCTTGCGGCCCGGCGGGGCCGGCAGCTGGGGCGGCAGCCGGAATCCGGCGGCGGACTTGCGCAGCTGCGCCGACATGTCGGCGAGCCGGCCGATGGCGGTCGAGGTCGCGCTGGTGTTGTCGGCGGTCTGCTGGCTGATCTCGCGCAGCACCTGCATCGTGCGCGAGATGTGGGCGGACGTCGCCGCCTGCTGGCGCGCGCTCGCCGAGATGTTCTGCACCAGCTGCGCGATCTGGTTCGAGACATCCTCGATCTCGCCGAGGGCGGCGCCGGCGTTCTCGGCGAGCAATGCGCCGCCCACGACGTCGGTCGTCGTGCGCTCCATCGAGACCACGGCCTCGTTGGTGTCGGACTGGATGGTGCGGACCAGCACCTCGATCTGGCGCGTCGCATGGCCCGCACGCTCGGCCAGCCGCTGCACCTCGTCGGCGACGACCGCGAAGCCGCGGCCGGACTCGCCCGCCATCGAAGCCTGGATCGAGGCGTTCAGCGCGAGGATGTTGGTCTGCTCCGCGATATCGTTGATGAGCTCGACGATGTTGCCGATCTCCTGCGAGCTTTCGCCGAGCCGCTTGATGCGCTTGCTGGTGTCCTGGATGTTCTCGCGGATCGCGTTCATGCCGTCGATCGTGCGGCGCACCGCGTCGCCGCCCTTGTGCGCGACGTCCACCGCATGGCGGGCGACGTCCGCGGAGCGTTCGGCATTGCCCGAGACTTCCTCGATCGATGCCGCCATCGCGCCGACCGCGTCCGTCGCGGCCGCGACCTGGCGCGACTGCGCGACGCTCGCCTTGGCGAGATGGCCGGCCGCCGCCTGCGTCTGCCGCGCCGCCTGGTCGAGCTGCATCGCCGTGTCGTTGATCGTTGCGACGAGTTCGCGCAGCGCCTCGATGGCGTAATTGATCGAGTCCGCGATCGCGCCCGTGATGTCGTCCGTGACCGTCGCCTGTACCGTCAGGTCGCCATCGGCGAGGCTCGACATCTCGTCGAGGAGCCGCAGGATCGCGTCCTGGTTGCGGCGGTTCCGCTCGGACTCGAGGCTCGCGACGCGGCGCATCCCGGACTGCGAGGCCCATCCCCAGATCGCGCCGGCAAAGCACAGGATCGCGATCGCGATCGCGACCAGCGCCGGCGTCGCGCCGGGCAGGCCCGCGGGCTCAGCCGCAGCCTGCGCCTCGAGCGACTTCGACAGCCTGTCGGCCGCGGTGCCGAGGTCGCTGGCGGCGCGCTGCGCCGACGCAAGCTGCCCGGCCCGCTCGAGCGTGCCCTGGAGCTGCTTTTCATACGCCGCAAATGCGCTTTGCACTTCGCCGAGCCTTGTGGCCGCCTCCCCCTCGATGGCCGGCACGCCGGCCGTCTTGTCGAGGCCGGCGAGCCCCGCGAGGAACTGCGCGAGCAGCGCCGTGTTTTCGGTGATCCGCTGCGAGACCTCGGCCGGGTTCACGGCCGCCTCGAGCTGCTCAAGGTCGTCGCTCGTGCGCTGGGCGACGGTCTCGAAGCGCGGCAGCACGCGCATGGCCGGCATGCCGCCCGGCGCCGAAACCGCATTGCCGGTCGCCGCGAGCACGCGCCCGAGGGTCTCGCGCGATTCGCCGGCGGACTTGCGGAGCTCACCGGCCACCGTGCGCGCGGCCAGCAACTGCTGCGAACCGTCGAGCAGCGCATTCCAGCCGGGCTCGCCGCCGAGTCGCTGCGCGCTTTCGGACGAGAGCGCCGCGAACGGCGAACGGCCCGCGTCGATCTCCGCGAGCACGCGCTCGAGCGTCGTACGTGAGGCTGCGAGGCGGTCAAAGGCGGCGGCATCGCCGCGCGCGGCGGCGGCCGCCTGGGCCGGCATCGCGCCCGCGAGTACGGTGAGCTCGGAAAGGTTCTCGCGGAACCCGCGGTCGGAGTTCTCGGCGCGGCTCGCCAGGAGGATCAGGACGGCGGCTGCGAGCGCGGCGACGAGCCCGCCGATCAGCAGCGCAGGCATCCAGCGTGTCAGCGAGAACCGTTCGGACGTGTTCACCATGCGCTGGATCCTTTCTCCCTTCGCGTCACGCGGAACCCTGCAGGAACGCCGGACTCTCCACCAGCGTCCGCAGGCTCAGCACCGGCCAGGCCTCGCTGCCTCGACGGAAAGACCCGGCGAGGTAATGCTCACAACGGATTATCGTCGGTGGTGCCTCCGCCGTGAACTCGCGCTCAGCGAAACGCCGGAATCCCAGCACCTCATCCACCACGAGCCCCGCGGGTATTTCACGGTGGTTGACGACGATCACGCGCGTGTTGCGCCCGATCGTGAGCTCGCCGCTGCCGAAATACTGCTTCAGGTCGATCACCGGCAGGAGCTGACCGCGGACATTCGCGAGGCCCAGGATCCAGGAGCGCGCGCCGGGCACCCGGGTGACCGGGGCCGGCAGTCCCATGACCTCGCGCGCTTCGTCGCGCTCGACGAGGAATGTCTCGCCGCCCATGCGGAACGCAACGCCGATCCATTCCTGGGCCGCGGCGCCTTCGCGCTGGCCTGCCGCGACGTCGCGCGCGCGAGATTCCAGTGCGAGCAACAGCTCGAACGGCCGGTCGCGCAGGGCCCTCAGGGTCGGCTCAGGCTGCATCCGTTCAGCCCGTCAGGAGCGCAGCCTGCGCTTTCTCCACGAGCTGCGCCGGCGTCACGGGCTTGACGAGGTAATCCACCGCGCCCTGGCGCATGCCCCAGATGCGGTCGGTCTCCTGGCTCTTGCTCGAGACCATGATGACCGGGATCGCACGCGTCGCCGGGTCGTTCGCGAGCGTCCGCGTCGCGCGGAAGCCGTCCACCCCCGGCATCACGATATCCATCAGGATCAGGTCGGGCCGGATTTCGCGCGCCTTGCGGATGCCTTCGGCACCGTCGGCCGCGCCCTCGGTCTCGAAGCCGTGGTTCTCCAGCATGCGGCGCATCTGGAACACCTCGGTCGGCGAGTCGTCGATGATCAGGATGAGGGCCATGGCTGTACTCCCGTCATTCCCGGCTGACGTGCCGCTCGATCGCCGACAGGAGCTCGTCGCGCGTAAAGGGCTTCGTCAGGTAGTGCTCGGAACCGACAATGCGCCCGCGAGCCCGGTCGAACAGGCCATCCTTGGAGGACAGCATGATCACCGGGATCGAGCGGAACACCTTGTTGTGCTTGATCAGCGAACAGGTCTGATAGCCGTCGAGCCGCGGCATCATGATGTCCACGAACACGATGTCGGGCTGGTGATCGGCAATTTTGGACAGCGCGTCGAATCCGTCGACGGCCGTGAACACCTCGCAGCCCTCCTTGGCCAGCAGAGTTTCCGCCGTGCGGCGAATCGTCTTGCTGTCGTCGATGACGAGCACTTTCAGCCCGCTCAGGCGGTGCCCGTCATTAACGGCCGCTGCACTATCCATCGGGTTCCTCCGGCCCCGGCTCTGCTCCGGCCGGGCGCGTGACAAGTCGCCTGGTGGCGCCCACGGTTTCGACGCCGGAGCGCTCACCTTTTAACATATCGGTCCACCCCCCGCCATGCCGGACACTCCGGCCGCGCGGGCGGGCGACACCCATGACAGGTGTACTATGACAAGGCCCCCTGACGTGCAGTATCCGCGTCACATTCCCGCCAATCGGCCGGAGACCCCTTGATGCCTGCCCGATCGCGCTTTGCCGTGCTGATGGACCCGCTCGAAACGATCAAGCCGGCGAAGGACTCGACGATCGCAATGTTGCGGGCCGCGGCACGGCGCGGCTGCGAAACCCTCGCGTTCGGCCAGGGCGATCTGTGGACGCGCGACGGACGCGCATTCGCCCGCCTCGCCCCGATCGAGATCACCGGCGACGGCAAGGACTGGTTCCGCCTGGGCGAACCGGTCGCGCGCGAACTCGCAGGCCGTGTTGACGCCGTTCTGATGCGCAAGGACCCGCCTTTCGACATGGAATACATCTGTTCCACCTACCTCCTCGAGCGCGCCGAGCAGGCGGGCGTACTGGTCGTGAACCGGCCGCAGGGCCTTCGCGACATGAACGAAAAGGCCTACACGGCCTGGTTCCCGGACTGCTGTGCGCCGACGCTGATCACGCGCGACATGGCGGCGATGGAGGCCTTCCTCGTCGAGCACGGCCAGGCGGTCTTCAAGCCGCTCGATGGCATGGGCGGCCGCTCGATCTTCGTCGTCGCGAAAGGCGACCTGAATGCGCGGGTCGTGCTCGAGACGCTGACCGAGGGCGGGCGCCGCTACGCCATGGCGCAGCGTTACCTGCCCGAAATTGCCACAAGCGGCGACGCGCGCATCCTGCTCGTAGATGGCGAGCCCGTGCCGCATGCGCTGGTGCGGATGCCTGCCGCCGGCGACCATCGCGGCAACCTCGCGGCAGGCGCGACCGCCGAGAGCCGCGCGTTGACCGACCGCGATCGCTGGCTCGCCTCGCGCATCGGTCCCGTCATGCGCGAGCGGGGCATGCTGTTCGTCGGGATCGACGTCATCGGCGGCTTCGTGACCGAGATCAACGTCACGAGCCCGACCGGGATCCGCGAGATCGAGAAGAAGCATGGACACGACATCGGCGGCATGCTGATCGACGCCGTGCTGGCGCGGCTCGCCCGCCGCTGAGTCCGCATGAAACGGATTCATGCCAGCGCAGGATCCGGCGACCGCCTGACGGTCACGCTGTTCCTCGCCGGAATCTTCCACCTGATCCTGATCCTCGGCATCAGCTTCGCGCCCCCCGCGGCCGATTCCGGCGCGGTGCCCACGCTCGAGGTGCTGCTCGTCAACAACTCGCTGCCGGACACTTACACCAACAATCGCGCCGACTACCTGGCCGAGCGCACCCAGCAGGGCAGCGGCAACTCGCCCGATGGGAAGACGGCGCGGCCCTCCGCGGGCAGCGGCGCGGTGACGATGCCGGGCGCTCCCGAGGGAGGCGCCGAGATGCCGGCGCCTGCGGGGCAGACCGGCGGCGACGGCGAGGTCCTCACCGGGCGCGGTGGATCCACGCGATTCATTGCCGCGTCGGCCGACGCCGATTCCGCTCCGGCGATGCTGCCGCAGGAGTCCTTTGCGGGCGCTTCATTTCCGTTCGCCGGCAGCGATCCGGATGCCGAGCTTGCGCTCAAGGGCGCGCCGCGACGCGAGCTCGTCGTCACGCCGAACACGCGCACCTCCGAGGTCGCGGTCTACCTCGATTCATGGAAGCGCCGCATCGAGCAAGTCGGCACGATCAACTTCCCGAATGCCGCACGGCGCAGCAAGCTCTCCGGCAATCCCGTGATCGAGGTCGTACTCGCCTCGAGCGGCGGCCTGGTGCGGGCGGACGTCAGCCGCTCGAGCGGCTTCGGCGAACTCGACGGCGCCGCCATGGACATATTGAAGCTGGCGGCCCCTTTCGAGCCGTTCCCCGAGGAACTCGCGGCCAAGCACGACGTGCTCCGGTTTGCCTACGAATGGGAATTCGTCGGCGGGCGGCTCGCGGGATCCACGGTTGCCGTGCCCATGTCCGGGCCGAATTAAGTCCGCTCGCAAAGAGGAATCGAAGGGGACAGCCCCTTTTGGTAGCGCATCATGCGCGCCAATACAAATATGTCGCCAAACGGGACTGTCCCCTTCAATTTTTTATGAAAAGGCGCTTTGACCGGTGCGGGCGCGAGGCCGATACTAGGGCCATGAGCGCCGGCGCCTACCTGAACAACCAGCTGCTGGTCGCGATGCCCTCGCTCGCAGACCCCAATTTCTCGCACAGCGTGACGCTCGTCTGCGAGCACAACGAACGCGGCGCGCTCGGCCTCGTGATCAACCGTCCGCTCGAGATGCGCATGTCCGAAGTGCTCGAGCAACTTTCGCTCGAGACCTCGGATGCGCGCCTGCGCGACATGCCGGTCCTCGCGGGCGGGCCCGTGCAGCGAGACCGCGGCTTCGTGCTGCATCGCCCCGGCCCGCAGTCCTGGGAATCCACGATGCGCGTGTCGGACACGCTGCATGTCACGACCTCACGCGACGTGCTGGCCGCGATGGCGAAAGGCGAGGGTCCCGGGCAGGCGGCGATCGCACTCGGCTACGCAGGCTGGGAAGCGGGCCAGCTCGACGAGGAACTGCTCCAGAACGCCTGGCTCACCGTACCCTGCGACGATGCGCTGATCTTCGAGCTTCCTTTCGAGCAGCGCTGGCATGCCGCCGCGCGCCTGCTCGGCATCGAGCTGTCCCGCATCAGCACCCAGGCGGGACGTGCCTGACGAATGACTGCGCCGGCCGCGAGGACGGTGCTCTCCTTCGACTACGGCCTCCGGCGCATCGGCGTCGCGGTCGGCAACACCCTGACGGGCACCGCGGAAGCGCTCGCGACGATCGCCGCGCAGGACGGCGCGCCCGACTGGCGGGCCATCGATCGCTGCGTCGCCGACTGGCGCCCGGCGGCGATCGTCGCCGGCGTTCCCTATAATATGGCCGGCCGCGACGCCCGCATCGCCACGGCGGCACTGCGGTTCGCCGATGAGCTCGGCGGTCGGTACGGCATCGAGGTTCACCGGGTGGATGAAAGACTGACGTCGCGCGAGGCGGAGGACGACCTGCGCGAGCGCCGCCGCAGCGGCGCGAAGACGAGGCGCGTGCGCCGCGGCGATGTCGACCGCGAAGCGGCCCGCCTCCTGCTCCTGCAATGGCTGCGCGCCCAGCCCGTGCAGCCCGGGGCATGAGTCCGCCCCTCCCCCAGGTCGACGCAGCCGGACGGTTGCGGCATCTCGTCACGCTCGACGGCCTGCCCCGCTCGCTGCTTGAGGATCTCCTCGTGCGCGCGGAAGCGCTCGCCGCAAAGCCGGCCCGGAACGAGGCGCTGCGTGGCGTCACCGTCGCGAACCTGTTCGGCGAACCCTCGACGCGCACGCGCGCGTCCTTTGAACTGGCGGCGCTGCGCCAG
>Ga0070675_100004138_pt1 | contig 11020 bp, 4 predicted proteins | sample KBSM43metaG_FD_65343 | JGI IMG/M metagenome (GOLD analysis project Ga0070675, IMG submission 65343) | Miscanthus rhizosphere microbial communities from Kellogg Biological Station, Michigan, USA - KBS M4-3 metaG | ecosystem: Host-associated > Plants > Roots > Rhizosphere > Soil ...
TCGAGGAACAGTCTCAAGCCGCCATCCGGCAGCGGCTGTGCAACGACGCGGATATGGTCGCCTGCCGGAAGCATCCATTCTTCCTCGATCACTTCCTCTGGGCTCGTGAACCAGTTCCGGCGCTCTTCCTTCCATGCCGGGAAATCGCGGGTTTCCGGAAGCCGCTGCTGGTCCCGCATACGTTCAATCACTCGGTCGAATTCGGGCTCTTCGGCCAGCCATTCGGGATCGAGCTGACTCATCGCGGCGAACGGCCGGTTGAAGAAGCTCAAGGTGCGGTCGGCGTCGAACTGCGCGGTTCCGGCAGTCATGCGATCCGCGAGCTCGCGCTGCGATTCGATATATCGGGCGAGGTCGGCCCGCGCCTCCTCCAAATCCTGGACGTCGAGCGCGAACCCGGCCACCGCACCGGTCGACAGCGGCACGTCGACAATCCGCAACATTCGCCGCTCGCCGCGGATGATTGCCGGCTGCATCCGTGAAACCGTGCGGCCCGAAGATTGAGCCTCACGCGCCCGTGCCTGTGGACTGTCGTCGCCCTCGGCGTCGATCAGCTCTGCTCCTCGCTCGATCACTTCGGCGCCGTCGCGTCCTTCCACAGCATAAACGAACGCGCTGTTGACCAGGCCCAGGCTGAGGTCTGGACCCCGGTACCACATCGGAAATGGTGCCGCCTCGATGACCTGGGTCAGCGAGTTGACGGCCGCCTCCGTTTGCCGAAGCCGAAGCGACAGCTTTGCTCGCTCCTCTTCGGTCGAACTGACATCGACGAACCACAGCAGGAAGGTCCCGGGCGGCTGTCCCGTTGCCGGGCCACCACGAACTTCGAACGTATGCGCGAGGCCGGCAGTTCGCACACGCAAGGACACCGCCAAGGACGACAACCGACCGCTTGCGAGCGCGGAGCTCAGTTGCTCCAAATCGCCTGGTTCAATCCCGCGGCCATCGCCGGTCAGTTCGTCGAATGTGGCCGGCTGCTCTTCGAGGCCGAGGTCACGCACAAGCCGCTTGTCAACTTCGATCCGGCCGTCGGCATGCACGACCAGCGGCCGCGACGGTGCCGCCTCGAGCAAGCGCGCATTGACCCTGGCCGTATCAATCACTTGTTGAGCAAGGCGAAAGCGACGCGCGGCAGTGATCGCGATCACCGCAGCCAATGCCAGCCACAACAGCGCAAGGGCCGCGATTACCAGACTGGTTGCGCCCACAGCGCCCATCATTCCCCCGCCATCTCCGGACCATAGGCTGCAAGAGGCCGGAAATAGAAGCAAGAACCCAATAGCGAAGGAACGGCGGTAGCGAATTGCATCAAACCGAAAAAAGAAAGGGGCGGCGCTTTCGCACCGCCCCATCCTTTGTTCGCCGTAACGTCCCTTACAGGCCGCGTTCCGGAGCCGACGCCGGAGGCGGCGGAGGCGGCGGAGCCGGGCAGGCCGCGGTGGCGACGATGACAGATCCATCCGGACAGGTCTGTGTCGCCGGCGCTGGCGGCGGCGGCAACGCCGGAGCAGCGGCAACCGGTGCTCGCGGACCCGGCGGGTTCAAGTTGAGGGTCAAGCCCGCGTAGTAGAAGCGGCCGACCGGGCTCGGCGATCCACTCTCGACGCCAAGCAGGTCATACAGCGGCAACTGATCCAGCACATTGTCGACGCCCACGTAGAAGCGATACTTCTTGGACGGATTCCAGTCGACGCGGAGATCGTGGAACGTCTGGGCCGGGTACCAGATCTTCGACAAAGCGTCCGGGTTGGTCGGCGGACGGCCCTGCAGCGAATGCTGGGTCTCGTAAGCCAGTGCGACCGTCTGCTTACCGATGTAGCGCATGCGGTAACCCAGGTTGAACTTGCTGAGTTCAAGGTTAGTCGACAGCTGCCCCTGCCACGCAGGATCGCCCAACTCGTTGAGGATGCGATCCCTGAATCCAGGGTTCGTGACGTCTGCATACTGGTTCTTCTTGAACACGTTCGTCACGATACCACGCAGGCTGAGCGTGGCGCCGTCGGCGATGCGGTGACGATAGGCCATATCGAAATCGATGCCGCTCGTGATCAGCTTCGCGAAATTGAACGAGGTGATCAGCACGGAAGGCCCGGTCGGCGTCAGTGCCACCGTTCCGCCGCCGTGATTGACGTCAGACTGGCCGGCGAACGTACCATTCGGATTGCGGAAGACGGCTGCGCAGTACTGATTGTTGATGCCAGACGTGCTGTCATAGCACAGATTGATGACCGTCTGGCCTCCAAGCGCGGAGATGACGTTCTTCACCTTGATGCTGTAATAGTCGATGGTCAGTGACAGACCCGGGATGAAGTGCGGCTGTAGGATCGAGCCGACCGTGATGCTGGTCCCACGCTCAGGCATCAGGTTGATGTTGCCCTGGTTGTTCGCCGAGACGCCCGAGGCAGGCCGGTTAGTGAATGGTTCGGTCGTGCCGTTGAACGTTTGAGTCGTGGGGACACCCGCGGCCGCGCAGTTCGCGATACGCACCGATGCGCCATTCACGATCGGACCGTTATTGATGTTCTGCTGCCCGCAGGGGTCCACCAGACCGTTGATGAAGGTCTGGGTTGGCGTCGAATAGAGATCGCTCTGCGTCGGAGCACGCACCGAGCGAGCTACGCCGGCGCGGAAGCGAATGTCCCGGACGGGCGCCCAGACGCCGTTGACGTTCCAAGCCCACACGCCACCGGTCTGGTTATAGTGGGAGTAGCGAGCAGCGGCGTCGATCGACAGTTCTCTGGCGAAGCGCACATCCTTGAAGATCGGGATGTTGATTTCGCCAAAAGCTTCCGAAACCTTCAGATCCGGCGGATTGAAGTCAGGAATGACGTTGAGGAACGTGCAGCCGGCGGCCCCGCACGCAGTGCTCTTCGTGATCGGGTCGTAGGCCGCGAAGGCGGTCTCTCGACGATATTCTCCACCAAGCACGAAGCTGATCGGTCCGCCCGGCAGCTCGAACAGCTGCGAACTGTCGCCAGCAACATAGGCGGTCGCATCGTACAGGTTCGCCCGCTGCTTACGCCATGACGTGTAGAGGATATATTTGAGCGCCGCCGGGGACGGAGCGCCGTTGCCGAAGAGGTTCAAAGGTACGCACGCGGGATCATCGTTGGTCGTGCTGGCGTCCGCGTTGATTCCGCAAACGATCTGCCCCGAACTGTTCAGTCGGGCGTCGATCGCGTTCGCGTAATTCTGGCGGAGGACGTTCCCCTTCGTTTCGTAGTAGGTGTACAACCCGCCGTAGTTCAGCGAGACCTCATACTTCCAATCGCCGTTGAACGTGCCGTTCACGCCGGCGACGATCTGGTAGTTATCGCGCTTGTGCAACTCGCCGCGGCCGGCGAAGTCGACGTCGAAACGCTGTGCCGTGAAGGTCGTCGTGCCTGGAGCAAGTGCGGATACGAGGGTCGCCCTCGCCTGCGTGCTCAGGAACGGGTTGTTGATGCTGAACGTGTTGTTGAAGAAGGTCGGCTGACCTTCCTGGTTCGCATCCACGCGGACGAACTTCGCCTCAATGAACGGCGAGAATGCGTCCGAGATGTCGTAATGGGCCAGCAGGTTTATCGCCTTACGGGTCAGGCCCGGCTCGAGCATGCCGGTCAGCCGCAAGCTCGAACCCAGCCCGCCGACGCAGTTGCTCGATCCGAATGGCCGTAGGTCGGTGATGCACGGATTCTTGATCAACGATCCGTCAGGCATGAAGACAAAGGTCGTGCCGAACTGCGCAAGTGTGTTGCTGCTGCCCGGGTTTGCCAGGCCGGAGCAAGCAATCGCGCGGCGAGCAGCGAAGGCTGCGGCACTTTCACCCGTTGCCGCCACAGTCGGGCAGCTTGCGGTGAAGAGCCCGCCTTCGGAGATATTGTTGTTGAGGACGCCGGTCAGGAAGACCGCGTCCGGAATGCCATTGCCGGTCGATGGCTCCGCACCATGCAGTGGACCAGCGCTCGGGTTGATATTCGCGCCGGTATTCTCAACCGCGTTGAACTGATGACGCCCGCTGAAAGCGCCAGTCTGCTCGTCGCGATCGGTGAAATAGAGCGTGTCCTGCTTGGCCCATTCGGCCGCGATGGCAACGTTGCCACGGCCGTCGGCAAAGTTCTTGCCGTATACGGCACTGACATACTTGGACTCACGGTCGTTGCGCGAGGAAATGCCGAACTGGCCGTTCACCCGGAAACCCTCAAAATTCCGCTTGAGGACGAAGTTGACCACGCCGGCGACGGCGTCCGAACCGTAGATCGCGGAATTGCCGCCGGTCACGATGTCGGTGCGCTCGACCAGGTCGATCGGGATGGTGTTGACGTCAGGACGGTTGACACCCGGCGTAGCGGTGACGATCCGTCGGCCATTCGAAAGGACGAGGGTCCTCGCGGTTCCCAGGCCGCGAAGGTCGAGGGCGTTGATGCCCGACGTGCCGATGAAGCGGGTTGAGTTGGCCTGGGTAAAGGTGGCACGGATCTGCGGCAGTTCGGCCAGCTTGTCGCCGAGCGAAATGTTACCCTGCGAAAGGTCCTGGAGACCTACCGAGGTCACAGGGACGGCCGACGTCAGCGTCGGACGATTGATGCGAGTGCCCGTGACGACGATCTGCTCGCCCCTTGCCGGGGCTTCACCCTGCGCCTTACGCGCATCGGCCACGCACTGGTCATGCTGCGGGCCGGCAGGGACGTTGACGCAAGGCGCCGGAGTCGGATCCTGGGCAGCTGCTGCGGCCTTTGCCGGCGCCGGCGCGGCAAGCGCCAAGGCGGCAATAGAAACGGATGACAGCGCCGCTGTCGTAAAAAGTCGCATTTTATGGTTCCCCTCAAGTCTGTGGCAATGTGAAACCACAGACGCGTGGCACTTTAAACTACGAGATTCGGACTGGTTTGCGATTGCCGGCCAGCTGTCACAATAATGCCACATCGGCTGACGGTCCGGGCTTCGAACCCTTCAGACACGCGCATCGCCTACCTAACCTGGATTGCGAAATGTCGGGGAAGTTACGTTTGGCTGTCCAATTTGTAACTCCAAAGACACACCCTCTTAACTTTCGACAGGTGGGGGATGGGCGACGGCCAAGAAGAGATTGCGCGTCAATAGGCAGTCCCGCCAAACTGCCGAAGCGTGTAATCCAAATTCGACAGTATCTCAGTCAAGTAACAGGAAAACAAACATGGTGGCCAAAGGCTCTGCGGGGAATTTCCGTTCCAATCTCCTTATCGGCGCATCGATCGGTGCGCTGCTAATCTCGACGCCAGCCTATGCGCAGCCGGCCAATCAGCCCCGACGCCCGCTGCACCGACGCCGACACCCCCGAAGAGCACCACCACCTCCTCGGACGCCCAGCAACAGGCGCAGGATTCTCTCGCGCAGGTCCAGCCGCCGGCTAGCGGAGACACCGCCGTCACCAATGACAAAAGCATCGTGGTGACCGGATCGCGCATTCGCCAGCCCGAATTCACCAGCCCAGACCCGGTCAGCCGGATCGACCCGGTCATCGCCAAGCAGTCGGGACAGCTCGATACCGCGGACATGCTGCAGTCGTCGCCGATTGCGGCGGGATCGACGCAGATCACTTCGGCGCTGTCCTCGAATTTCGTGACGAACGGCGGGCCGGGTTCCCAGACGATCGACCTTCGCGGTCTGGGACCCAACCGCACGCTGGTCCTGCTCAACGGTCGCCGGGCTGGCCCCGCCGGTACGCGCGGCGGTGTCTCTTCGTTCGACCTCAACGTCCTGCCGCAGTCGATCGTGAAGAACGTCGACATCCTCAAGACCGGCGCTTCGTCGATTTACGGATCCGATGCCGTCGCGGGAGTCGTCAACCTCATCACCAAGACCGATTTCAACGGCATTCAGCTAGATAGCTTCGTCAGCGCTCCGACGGATGCTGGCGGCGAGCAATACAGCGTGTCGATCCTGCTCGGCAAAACGTTCGGACACGATCGCGGCCACATCATGGTCGCCGCAGACCTGTTCCATCAAAACGAGCTGGCGCGCAGGGACCGTGCTTATCTCGACTGCCCCGAAGCCTACATCTTCAACAAGAGTGGCGGCCGGGCTGACCTGATCGATCCACGAACGGGCAAATATCACTGCGAAGATCTTCCCGTGGGCCAGGTCTGGACGTACGACCTCGAGAACCTGTTCGAGTACGGGCCGGGCAACCTCCATCTCGCTGATGGAACCTACGTCGGCCCGGTCAATCTGATGCAATATCAGTACCCGGGCGAGCATCTGGGTGTCCCCCCAATCTCGGGCTGCGGTGACTTCAGCTGCTTCGGCTCCCCTCCCGGCTGGTTTCCAACCGGCTATAATGCGGCGTCGCACGCAATCGAGAACGACTACAATCCGTTCGCCGGCGAGCAGTCGATCATTCCGGAGACATCGCGCTACACCATCTACGCGGACGCCTCGTACAAGATCACCGATGCTGTAGAGCTTTACGGAGAGTTCCTCGCGAATCGTCGCAAGACCTACCAGAACGGCTGGCGGCAGATCTGGGCGTTCGGCGGCACGAGCGATTCTTACGGCACGTTCTGGGCGCCTGGCTGGACCGGCTGGAACTGGCTGAGCCCGACAGCGATCACCAATCACGCCGACACAAGCCAGCGTGTCGATTACTGGCGCGGTGTCGGCGGCCTTCGCGGCGATCTTGGCGGGCTGTTCAAGGGCTGGTCATATGACGCTTACGTCCAGTACAGCCACAACAAGGGCATCTATAAGACCGAGCAGTTCCTTCAGGACATCTACGACGTCTCGTCGTTCCAGACCGCATCATGCGTCGGAACAACCCTGCCCCGCTCGGGCAAGGCATGCATGGACGTGCCGTGGACGGACCCGAACTTCCTGCTTGGGCAGGTGTCTCCGCAGCTCGCCGATTACCTCTTCGACTGGGAGACCGGAAAGACGATCTACACCCAGCTTTCGGGTGAAGCTTCGCTCACTGGCAACCTGTTCGAGCTGCCCGCGGGTCCGGTCGGAGCAGCGTTCGGCGTCAGTGCTCGTCGCGATGCAATCAATGACGTTCCGGGCGATATTACCCGCTCCGGCAACGCATGGGGCAACACAACTGCCGGAATCTCGGCTGGCCATTCGGTGGCGCTCGAGGCGTACGGAGAACTCCAAGTACCGCTGATCCGCGAGCGTCCCTTCTTCAAGGATCTTTCGCTGAACGCAGCGGCGCGCATTACGAGCGTCAAAACGACACGAGCATCGGACGGGTTCAGCGACAGCGACAACGGGAACTGGACGTACAAGCTAGGCGGCAATTGGGCGGTCAACAATTGGCTTCGCTTCCGGGGCACCTACGGCACGTCCTTCCGCTCGCCAGCGCTGTTCGAGCAGGTGAAGTCATTGGAAACGAGCTTCCCGAGTGGACGCACCATCGACCCCTGCGTGAATTGGAATTTCAACCGCATACAGGGCAACATCGATCAGCGAATCGCAGATAACTGCGCTTCGCAGGGCATTCCAGGCAATTATACTGGGCCGTCAATCACGCCGACCGCGTTTTCAACGGGCGGATTGGGCAGCCTCGATCCGGAAACGTCTAAGGCGTGGACGGCCAGCGTTATCCTGACGCCGCGGCTGCAGTTCCTGCCGCGGACGCGGTTCAGTCTCGCAGTGGATTATTTCAACATCACTGTGAGGAACGAAGTTACGCAGCTTGGCCCGCGCAACATCATCTTCGGCTGCTATGACTCGCCGGACTTCCCGAACGATCCGCTGTGCAGTCTCTTCACTCGCGGCACGTCGTTCGATCCGTATGGCATCACGACCATCACCGATCGCTATGTCAACGTCGCCAACCAGAAGAATTCAGGCCTCGATTTCACTCTGTTGATCCAGCAGAATCTTGGTCGGTTCGGCAACTTGACGCTGGTCGGCAATGCAACTCGCCAGATCAAGGACTCAATCGTTCTTCTTCCGGGCAGTTCCCCCGTCGACAACAACGGGACTGTTGGTGATCCGAAGTTCGTCGCCGATCTGAGTGCGTCCTGGAAGCCTGGCAATGATTGGACGGTTTTCTGGGGCACCGAATGGTACGGACATGCGTCGAACGAGACCTTGTACAAGGATCGTAATGGCGGATCCCTGTGCAACGACGCCAGTCCGTCACCCATCTGGGGCGTCTATTGCGTCAGGCTGAAGGTGCCGGCGGTCTTCTACCACGCGGCGTCGGTTACGAAGGAATTCCCGAAGCAGGGCCTCCAGCTCACTTTCGGCGTTCGGAACATCTTCGACACCAGGCCGCCGCGCGTCAGCACCATCGGCGGTGCCGGCATCCCCGCACTGATTGGACCGGTGGTGGGAACGTCGCAGTACGACTTCCTGGGACGCCGGGTCTTCTTCAACCTGTCGAAGAAGTTCTAGACCTCAACGATTCCTGAATGGGGCGGCAGACAACTGCCGCCCCTTTTTTTGTCCACAAGCGGCAGGTATCCCACCACAGCAGATGCCCAGGATCATCGTCAAACCGGACAGCCTTGATGAGCAAACGGTGCGTTTCGCTCCCGCACCTCTCACGCAGCCTCTCTTTCTGAACAGCCTTCAGAAGAGCGGAAGCCATTTGCTTAAAAACATCGTCCGCATGTTCGTCCCGATCGAGCAGCAATATCGCGAGCAGTTCATTCAATGGCAGAATTTGCAGCAACATCTCGAGGCGTTCGACCCAACCCGTAATTTCATGAGCTACGGCCACCTGTTCTTTTCAGATGCGTCCGCAATCGAGCTTTCCGGCGTTCGCAAGATCCTTCTGTTCCGCGACCCTTATGACTGGGTGCTGTCCCGAGCCCGGTTTTACCTCGCCGATCAATTCGTCAGTAACACCGACTATCTAAAAGAGGGCCGGCTGAGCATAGAAGACCTGCTGTCGTTGATGGTCTTCGGAATCGGCAACAAGGCGCCCTCGCTCGCTGACATGTACGAATTCAACGTGGCAGCCTGGTTGGGCTCGCCCGACGTCCTGCCGGTCAAATTCGAAGACCTTCGGCGACATTCTGAAGACCCCGAGACTGCAGAAGCCGAGGGCTTCTTCAGTGAGCTTCTGGAATCATCCGGCATCGCCTTGCCGTCGGATTGGAAAGAGCGAGTGCGCGTCGGCGCTGATCCCGCCCAAAGCGCAACAGCACGCGGCAACCTGTCGGGCGTGAGCCTCTCCGTTCCCGATGAGCTACCCGAGCGCCACAAGCGCCTCGTGGATTATTGCGCTCCCGGTCTCAGGTCGCTCCTCGGGTACTCGGCGGCTAACTGAGTGGCGAGCGACGCAGCATTAAGAGCTTATCCGCGCCTCGCGGCCGCTTCGGTCGAAATTGACCAACACCATTACGACGCCGCGGCGAAGCAGGTCATCCTACATCTGCGCGAGTACCCTAACGAACCCCGCGGGACGGCACTTCTGGGTATGATCGCTCTCAAGACGGGTGCGCTCATTCAAGCGGAGCAATTCTTGCGGCGAGCCATGAGCCTCGGGCTTCAGACGATCGAAGTCCAACGGGAGCTGGCATCCACCCTTTATCAGCAAGAGCGGCTTGGCGACGCACTAAAAGCGTTCACATTTCTGCAGGAACGCTCGACGGATCCGCAAATCGCTGCGACGCGCGCGCTGATTTTGTACAAGCTGGACCGTAATGAAGAGGCCCTCTCGGCCCACGAGGCTTTGCTAAAGCTAAGCTCTAACGTCCCTCAATATTGGATGGCTTACGGACACGCCCTCAGGGCAGCCGGTCGGACTGATGACGCGGTCGCTGCATACAGGAAGGTGATCTCGATCGAGTCCGAATACGGGGAAGCTTGGTGGGGAATCGCCAACATCAAATCCAAGGTCCTTACAGATACCGACATCGAAGCGATGGATGAGGCGCTGCGGACAGCCGTCGATTCCCGGAACATCGTTCCATTGCACTTTGCAATCGGCCGGGCGTGGCATGACCGCCACGACTATCCAAAAGCGTTTCAGCATTTCTCGGCGGCAAACGAATTGCGCGCGAGCGAGGTGCGCTACGATCCGGAGGAGCTGACCGGCGAGGTCAGCGAGTTCATCCGTTCCTTCGATCCCGGGAAAAAGCTTTTGCCAGACGGCGGGCCAACTAGCGAGCCGACGCCCGTCTTCGTGATCAGCATGCCCCGCTCGGGGTCAACTTTGCTGGAGCAGATGCTCGACAGGCACCACAGCATCGAAGCCGTTGGCGAGCTGCCGTACATCCGCGCGCTCATCCGCTCGATGCTTGAGATCCACACGAGACGAGAACCGATCAAGGTTCCCGAGTTGATCCAGCGCCTCACCGATGAGGACAAACGGGCCCTCGGCGCCGATTACATGCAGCGAGCCGGTCTGCACCGCCTCAGGGACACACCTTTCTTCGTCGACAAGATGCCCATGAACTGGAGCGACGTACTGTTCATCCGAGAGATCCTGCCCCAAGCGCGTTTCATTGAAATCCGACGGAACGGGATGGACTGCGGTTTTTCCAACTACGTCCACTTTTTCTCGCGCGCGCATGCGTCGTCATTCGACCTCACTCATATCGGCCGAACTTACACCGATTATGTCCGGCTGATGGATCAGATCCGGACGGCCGCCCCGGGGATGATGCAGCATATTCGCTACGAGGAACTGATCGCCGAGCCCGAGCCGGTGTTGCGCAAGGCCCTCTATTATCTCGGCCTAGAGTGGGACGACGCTGTCCTTCGCTTCTACGAGTCCGACCGGGTCGTGCGCACGCCAAGCGCGGAACAGGTGCGCCGACCCCTCAATCGCCAGGGGATCGGCGCCTGGAAACCCTATGCTGAATGGCTCGGTCCGCTGCGGGCCGCTTTGGGGCCGCTCGCGGACGCCTGATCAGTAACGATAGTGGTCGGGTTTGAAGGGCCCTTCCGCCGCCACGCCGATGTAAGACGCCTGCTTATCGCTGAGCTGGGTCAGCTTCACGCCGAGCTTGTCGAGGTGCAACCGAGCGACCTTCTCGTCGAGGTGCTTGGGAAGGACGTAGACGTCGTTCTTGTACTTGTCGGCGCCGGTCCACAGCTCGATCTG
>Ga0070675_100004144_pt1 | contig 11013 bp, 11 predicted proteins | sample KBSM43metaG_FD_65343 | JGI IMG/M metagenome (GOLD analysis project Ga0070675, IMG submission 65343) | Miscanthus rhizosphere microbial communities from Kellogg Biological Station, Michigan, USA - KBS M4-3 metaG | ecosystem: Host-associated > Plants > Roots > Rhizosphere > Soil ...
GGATGCCAGCCGCCTGTTCTCGATCACCCGAATATCGCGGTCGTTGATGGTCTAGTCAACGAAACCCACCGTTCTTCAGCAAAAAGCATTGGGTACGAACAGTGCACGCGGTCCGTGCGCGATCGGCGCTGTGCAAGCGTCGGTCAAGTTCAAAACTGCTGGAGACCGCCCATGCAATCGGGCAATCCGCTACTCGACCACTTGTTTCGACGCGCGGGGTTCGGTGCAAGCGCGGCGGACCTGCAGGCCGTCGCTGGATTGTCGTATTCGGCGGTAGTCGACTATCTCGTCGATTTCGAAAAGCAACCCGACGATGTGGATTCGAAGATCGGGTTGGCAGAGTACGTGAGCGTGACGTCGCGCGGGCAGTTCTCGCCGAGCACGAACATCGACGACGCGCGGCAGCGTTGGCTGTTTCGGATGATCCACACCAGACGCCCTCTACAGGAAAAGATGGCGCTCTTCTGGCACAACCACTTCGGCGTCGGTTACAGCAAGGTGGCCGGCACCCTGGGGAATGTAGTCGGCACGAAGATGATGGCCAACAAGGCCGGCGACACACCAGGGCCTCAGGGACATTACGAGCTGCTCCGTCAGATGGGGCTCAACAAGTTCCGCGATCTGTTGCTTGCGGTTTCGCAGGATCCGGCGATGCTCTGGTTTCTCGATGGTCGTACGAACACGAGCACAAGGCCGCAGGAAAATTTCGGCCGCGAGGTCATGGAGCTTTTTACGTGGGGGCTGGGCCACTACGTCGAAGCTGACGTCTACGCAGCAGCGCGCGTCTTCACCGGATGGAATCTTCGAAGCGTTGCGGAGAACGGGGAGCTGGCTGCGGCGTATCAGGAGTTTGTCTACCGCTCCGCGGAGCATGATACGACGGCGAAGACGTTCACGTTCCCGATCAACGGCGGCTCGAACACGATTCCCGCTCGCAGCGCCGGCGCGGGCCTCCAGGATGGGTATGAGCTGCTGCTGTCGTTGGCGAACCATCCGGAGACCGCACGGCGTCTTGCGGGAAAGCTGTGGAACTTCTTTGTATCGGAGCTCGAAGCCGCCGATCCGGCATTTATCGAAGCCGTTACCGATGTGTACCTGCGCAGCGGTACGGACATGCGCGCCGTGCTTCGCTACATTCTGAACTCGCGATGGTTCATGGACCCCGGCAATTTCAACGCGCGCTACTCGTGGCCCGTTGAATACGTCGTGCGGACTATCAAGGAAATGGGATGGAATGGCTTCTCGGTCGATTCCGCTCGCGTTCCGCTCACCAATATGGGCCAGACCTTGTTTGAACCGCCCAACGTCGCCGGCTGGCAGTTGGGAGCGGCGTGGTTCGGCACAGGCCAGATGCTCGCGCGAATGAACTTCGCCGCGGCGCTTGCGTCGAACCAGAAATTCAATCTCGCGCGCTCGTTCAGCGCCGCAGAACGCGCGCAGCCCGCAGGCGTGCTCGACGGGATGTTGAAACGAATGACTCCCGCGCCGTTTGCTGCCAACGAAACCACGGAGCTGCTCGGCTACCTCACCGCCGGTGAGCCGTGGACAGGCTCCGATACGCAAATGAATGCGAAGGCACCTGGCCTTGCGCGCCTGATCGCCGGATCCGGCGAATATCAGTTCATGTAAAGAACCACCATGGCGACCAGAGTCACGCGTCGGGAATTCATCCGTGAAGGCGTCGCCGCGTTCACACTCAGCTTCGCGGCTCCTGCATTCCTCGTCGATATTGCGCGCGCACAGGGCGCGGTGTCTCGCAGCCTCGTCGTCATCTATCTCGCCGGGGGCAACGACGCTCTGAACACGCTGGTTCCGTATACGGACCCGTTCTACTACAGCCGTCGCCCGGGGATTGCCGTGCCGGCCGCGCAGGTTCTGCAGATAGGCGCCGATTTGTCCGGCAAGGCGTTCGGCTTTCACCCGCGGCTCAACGGCCTGCAAACGATCTTCAATCAGGGAGGCCTCGCGATCATCCAGCGTGCCGGCTACCCTAACTCGAGCCGGTCGCACTTTCAGGGAACAGACATCTGGGGCACCGCGGATCCGAACAACTCGGCGGGCATCGGATGGCTGGGACGGTATCTCGACACTCTGCCCTCACCGATCGATCCGCTCGCGGGATGGAACACTTCCGGCGCCACGTATCGCGCGTTGACCGGCAACAACTTGTCAATGCCTTCCATCACCGATCCACGGAACTACAGCTTCGCGAGCCCGAACAGCGGGGCTGAAGCGATCTACGAGCGCAACTCGGCGATTCGTCTTGCTTCGATGGCTGGGCCGGATCGACCGAGCCTGTCGTTTGTGAATGCGACCGCCACGGCCGCGTTCGCCACGCTCGATAGGGTCGGATCCGTTGTCGGTTATCAGCCGACGGTCGCGTATCCCAACAACGGCTTCGCACAGGCGCTCACGACCGTTGCGGGGTCGATCGTGAAAGGAATCGGCACACGTGTCTATTGGGTGCAAACCGGGGGGTTCGATACGCATTCGGGTCAGGGCAACGCAGGTGGCGGGGCTTACGCCGACCTCATGACAACGGTCGGCGACGGCCTGCTCGCCTTCTACAACGACCTGCGGAACCAGGGACTCCTCGACAACACGCTGATCATTGAGTTCTCGGAATTCGGCCGACGCATTTCTGAAAATGGCAGCCAGGGAACCGATCACGGCGCAGGCGGCTTGATGATGGCGATTGGCGGTTCCGTCCGCGGCGGCATCTACGGCACGGCGGCGGACCTCAATCCGCGTCCCGACAACGCCACGCTGGAAAACGCCGGCGGAGACGTCACCTACGAGACAGATTTCCGGTCGGTCTATGCCAGGGTGCTGGATGGCTGGATGGGCGCGGATTCGACGGCTGTTCTCGGCGGAAACTTCCGCTCCAACGCCCCTGCGTTTATTTGATTTGCCGGGTCCAAAAGGACCCGGCCTACAACTATCATTTCCGCATGAAGAAAGTTTGGACGGTTGCCGCGGCGGCCGTCTGCCTGATGACGTTCCTTCATGCGCAGCCGCGGGCGCAGAAGGACGACGACGAGACGAAGCGCGTTCGCGATGCCTCCACGATCTTCGGTGAGATCATGGCGGCCGAGGACAAGTCGATCCCCACGGCGATTCTCAGCAAGGCCACGGGAATCGCGATCTTCCCGAGCACGATCAAGGCGGGTCTGGTCATTGGCGGCGTGCGCGGTCGCGGCATCCTGAGCGGGCGTACCGCTGACGGATGGTCCTCGCCCGCGTTTCTAACACTGACCGGCGGCAGCTTCGGCTTGCAGATTGGCGGCGAATCAGCGGACATCATCCTCGTGATCAACGGCGATCGCGGGTTGCAGAATCTCGTCAGCAACCAGTTCAAAATCGGCACCGATGCGGCCCTTGCCGCGGGGCCGGTCGGACGCGACGCGCAGGCGTCGACCGACATTCAACTGCGCGCGCAGATTCTCAGCTACTCGCGCGCGCGCGGTCTGTTTGCCGGCGTCACGATCAACGGCAGCACGATTCGCCAAGACCAGGATGCAAACCAGCGGTTCTATGGAAAGCGTCTGACGACCAAGCAGGTCGTGTTCGACGGCCAGGCAGGCGCACCGGAAGCCGTCGGTGAATGGCGTGCCGCGCTGGCGAAATACGCTAAATAGCAGATCAGGCGGGGCGTAAAGCCCCGCCCCACACCGCGAATGTGCTGTGTAGGGCGCGCCTTTGCGGCGCGCCATCCGATTGCCCCGATCACTCGTAGAATTCAACGGGCACATGTGGCTTCTGGCGGCTCTTGCGCGTCTGCAGCCCGCGACGGAGTCGCAGGCAGAAGACGAATCGAGCCTGCGGCAGCTTGCGTCTGGTGATCAGACGGCGGCCGCGGGCTTGTACGACCGTCACGCGCGGCCGCTCTATTCGCTCATTCTCCGTATCCTCGGCAACGAAACCGAGGCGGAGGACGTGCTGCAGGACGTCTTCGCGCAGGCGTTTCGTCAGGCCTCGCGATATGACGCACGGCGTGGTGCCGTAGCCGCCTGGCTGCTCACGATCGCGCGATCGCGGGCCATCGATCGTCTTCGCGCGCGTCGCACGCGCGTCGAGACAGTGGCCGGCGAAACGAAGACCCTCGACGAGATGCCCGATGCACAGCCGGACGCCGCGTCCACCATGCTCGACGAGGAGCGGTCGCGTCTGGTGCGGCGCGCGCTCGGCGAGTTGCCGATGCTGCAGCGGATGGCTATCGAGCTCGCCTATTACGAAGGCCTCAGTCACAGCGAAATCGCCGAACGTTTGGAGCAGCCGCTTGGCACCGTCAAAACACGCATTCGAATGGGCCTGCTCAAGCTTCGCGACGTCCTGACGGAGGGGCGGGCATGACCGCGCACGAGGAGCTGAAGGCGAGCGCCGCCGGCTACGTGCTCGGCAGCCTGGATCCGGAGGAACGGCGTGCGTTCGAGTCCCACCTCGCGGGATGCGCGGAATGTGCAGAGCAGGTTGCTTCGCTGCGGCCCGTCGTCGGTGCGCTCGCGACCGCGGTGCTGCAGGTCACACCGCGTGCTGAGCTGCGCGAGCGCATTCTCTCGGGCGCGGCGCCGCGGGCTGGGACGGACGCGCGTATCCACGACCGAAAATCTCCGGCGGCGTTGACCTGGCTTCCGCTCGCAGCAGCCATCATCATCGCGGTTGGCGCGGGTATCTACGCCGTGCGACTGCAGCGTCAGATAGGCGAGCTGCGGGCACGCTTCGATCAGGCGCAGGCGACGACTGCCGTTCTTGCCGCCCCCGATCTGGCCCGTATCGATCTGCAGGGTCAGCAAGTCGCGCCAGACGCGCGTGCACGAGCGTTGTGGAGTCGCTCGCGCGGTCTCGTGTTCACGGCTGCAAACCTGCCGCCCGCGCCTGCGGGCAAGGCGTATCAGGTGTGGGTCGTCACGGCGCAGGCACCGATCAGCGCCGGACTGTTGACGCCGGATCCGAGCGGAGCCGGCACGCAGTTCTACATGACGCCTGCCGACATCGCACCGCCCGTCGCCGTTGCCGTGACGCTCGAACCAGCGGGTGGCGTTCCCGCCCCCACCGGCGAGCGGTACCTCATTGGGATGCCGTAGCGACTTGCCTCGAATCTCTCGGTGCCTTCGGCCTTATCACTAGACCCGCCCTTCCCCCTTCCCCCTAACCCCTTCCCCCTTCGTAAATCTGCTGCAAGGCTGAGGCGAGATCCGGGTAGCGGAATTCGAATCCGCTCCGAATCGCGTTCGCCGGCAACACACGCTGACCGCTGAGGATCAGCGCGTCCGCCATTTCGCCCAGGAGCAACCGTAGGACGAATGCAGGAGTCGGCGCGAACGCCGGCCGGTGCAATGCGCGCCCGAGCGCGTTTGCAAGCTCGTTGTTGGTGGCGGGGGCGGGCGCGGTCACATTCAGCGGCCCGCTGATACCCGGCTCGTCGATCGCCCATCGGACCAAGCGGATCCAATCGTCGAGATGAATCCACGACCAGTACTGTTGGCCCGATCCGAGACGCCCGCCTGCGAACAAGCGGAAGGGACGCGCGAGCCGGGGAAGCGCACCACCCGACAAGCCGAGCGGGAGTCCCGTGCGAAGCAGGACGACCCGTGTCATCCAGGCTGCCTTCATCGCTGCCGCTTCCCACGCGACGCAGACCGATGCGAGGAAATCGGAACCCGGCGGCGATTCCTCGGTCAGCCATTCGGATCCATGCGCGCCGTAGAAGCCCACCGCCGATTGATTCAGAAGCACTGAAGGCCGCCGTGATACTTCCGACATGGCCTTCACAATCGAATCGGTCGCGTGCACACGACTCTGGAGAATCTCCGCCTTGCGCGCTTCGGTCCATCGTCCGGAATCCAGTGACGTTCCGGCGAGGTTGACGACGACGTCGGCCCCTTCGAGTGCGGATCGATCGCTCCATGCCACCTGGTCGGAACCACGCGGGTGACGACTGATGATCGTGACGTGATGACCATCCGCGCGAAGCGAGGATGAGAGAGCCGACCCGAGAAATCCGGTGCCGCCGGCGATGACGACGTTCATGCGGCCGACGCTTCGCGAGCGTGCGCCTCGCCTTCGGCCACGTTCACGCGTGTCAGGACAAGAGCGCCACACACGAAGAAGAAAATCACGGACAGCACGGCGGCGCGGCTTGAACCGAAGATGCTGACGGAGACGGCAAACAGCGCGGGTCCGGCGATGCCCGCGAATTTTTCGAACACTGAGAAAAACCCGAAGTATTCCGATGACTTGTGCTTCGGGATCATGCGTGCGAAGAGCGATCGGCTGAGCGCCTGGCTGCCACCCTGAACCGTTCCCACGAGAAACGCGAGCGCAAAGAACTGCCACGCGGTGGTCATGAAATAGCCCAGCACGCTGATGCCGGTATAGACGCCGAGGGCGAGAAAGATCGCGGTCTTGGCGCCGATGCGTGAGGCGAGGGCGCCGAACAGAAACGAAAACGGAATGCCGACGAACTGCACGACCACGAACGCCGCGATCTGCGCATTCTGATCGATTCCGATCTCGGCGCCGTAAATCGCCGCCATGCGGATGATCGTCTGAATCCCGTCGTTATAGAGGAGAAAGGCGACGAGCATCAGAAAGGCCTGGCGATAGCCGCGCAGCTCGCGAAAGGTCTCCCAGACGCGCACGAACGCCGCGCGAATGGGGTTTTCGTTCGCGGTCTCATCCGCCTCGAGGACACGGGGAGGCTCCGGCACGTGGCGAAACAGCGGCACTGAGAACACCAGCCACCAGATGCCGACGCTGACGAACGACAGCTTGATGCCGGCGACCGTGTCCGGGATGCCAAACGTCGTTGGCGTCAGAATCCATAGTAGGTTGACGACAAGCAGGATGCCGCCGCCGAAGTAGCCGATTGCATAACCGGCTGTCGAGACGCGATCCATTTCGTGCGGTGCCGCGATGTGGGGCAGCAACGAGTCGTAAAAGACGAAGCTCGAGGCAATGGCGATGTTGGAAACCATGAACAGCAGCGCCGCGTACATCCATTCGCCGCGGCCGATCGTCGCCATCAAGATGGTGGTGACGACGCCGAGGCCAATGAATATTGCGAGCATGCGTTTCTTGATGGCGCGATAGTCGGCGATCGCGCCGAGGATCGGGCCGAGCATCGCGGTCATCGCCACCGCAATCGTGGTCGCCCACGCAAACCGCGCCGTCGCGATCGCCGGCGGCAGTCCAGCCGCGGCAAACGAGCTGAAGAACGGCGGAAACACCGCAGTAATGACGGTCGATTGAAACGCGGAGTTCGCCCAGTCGTACATCGCCCACGCGCGCAGCTCTGGACGATTCAAGCCAAGACGATCGAGAAGGCTCATCTCAGAAAGTGCGGCGGGCAACCCACTCGCGAAGTAAAGAGTCCACGACCACGTAACGCGGGCCTTCCTTCAGCAGCACGTCCTGTTTGGTCAGGGCGGCGAGCGATTTTTGAATCGTCGATGGTCCACCGAGCCGGTGACGCGACCGTGCGTCGGCGGAGTGAATCTCACGACCTCCCTGCAGCACGACCGCGCGCAGCGTCGCGCGCTGTTGCAGCGTCAATCGCTGCCAGAGCGCTTCGAAGATCGTCTCCTGCTCGGACAACAGCCGCGTCAGCGTTCCGTGAAGATCCTCGAGCGTCGCCTTCCTCGCCCCCTTCGCGCGCACATCGTCCCACGTTTCATGCGCGAGGCGCTGGACGTCGTACGGCAGGTTGCCGGCGAGCTCGATGATAGAGTCCGCGACGCCGTCTTCCGGTTTCATGCCCGTCTTGGCGAACCGCTGCGCGATGAAATCGGCGAACAGGGTCGGTGATATTTTCTGCAGCCGCATCACCGGCCCAGCTTTGTAGAAGGGGCGTCTCGGACCAATCATTTTTTCCATCAGGCTCGGTTCCGAGCCGGCGAACACGTATCCGACCTGGCGCTGAAGTTGTGTGGCGGCGCGGAGCGCGTGCTCGACGCTGCCGCCGTTGAAGCTGTCGATCGCCTGGAACTCGTCGAGCGCGACGACAACCGTTCGCTTGCGCTCGGCCGCGAGCTTGCCGGGCAGCGCGAAGACTTCGTTGGCGAGACGGTTGAGATCGCGAGTGGTCGTCACCTGCGGAAACGCGACCGAGAAGCGCCCGAGTCCGGATTCCTTCGGCTCGAACCGGATCTCGGGCCTGGTCGACCCGATCGCCTCCATCAACCACGTGCGAGCGCGATCCCACTTCGACTCGACCGAGGCGATGGCGCGCGCGTATCCTTCGAGGAACGCCAGATACGAACTGTAGCTGCTGACCGTCACGTCGACCGTGAGCGCGCTGCGGCGGCGCAGGGAGTCGAGCGTCTGGCGGATCAGCGACGACTTTCCGTACCGCCGCGGCGAGATCAGGAAGACCTTCTGCCCGTTGCCGAGGTCGGCCACGAGGCGGTCGAGCTCGGCTTCGCGGTCGACGAACGCGTCGCCGGGGACGACCTCGCCGTAGACGAAGGGGTTGTCCATATTGTTCTGCCGATCTCATCCACTACGCCAGTTGGCGTAATGCCATTACGCTACTTGGCGTACTGATTACGCTACTTGGCGTAATGATTACGCTACTTGGCGTAACGGTCAAGCTGGAGCTGGCCGGTGTAGACGGCCATGCCGACGACCGTGTCCACCTGGTGGGCGTCGAGCAGGTCGATGTCATCCCAGGTCGTGATGCCGCCGGCGGCGGTGACACGGCGGCCGGTTGCCCGCCGGACGGACAGAATCGCCTCGATGTCGGTTCCCTGCATCAGGCCTTCCTTGTCCACGTGGGTATAGAGGAACTCGCCGCAGAACGGTTCGAGTGCCCGCACGGCGTCGACGGCAGTCATCGCCAGCACCGTCCGCCACCCGTGAATCGCCACATGGCCGCCGCGGCTGTCGACGGCTCCGATCACGCGTTCGGCGCCGACCGCGGTTGAGAGCGCACGCGCGAATTCCACGTCGACCGTTCCGTTGCGGAAGAGCGCCGAACTCGCGATGACGGCGTGTGCGCCGTCCCCGAGGACCGCGGTCGCCCGCTCGATCGAACGGATGCCACCGCCCACACGGCAGGGAAGCCGCTTGCAGATCTCCGCGACCATGGCGGCGTTGTCGCCCTCGCCTTTGGCCGCGTCGAGATCGATCAATTGCACACGGGGAAATGGTGAGAACCTGTGGATCCACACCTCGGGGTCGGTCGCTGCAATGGCGAGCTTCTCGCCCTGGACCAGCTGAACGATCCGGCCGCCCTGGAGATCGATCGAGGGGATCAGCATGTAGTTCGTGGTTGGTGGTTCGTTGTTAGTGGTGTTGTGGCGAACAGCTCACATCCGGACCGGAATATTCCGTTTATCCAGATACTTCTTCAACTCGCCAACGCCCGTGTCGTCGTAGTGGAAGATCGAAGCGGCCAGCGCGGCGTCGGCGCGGCCATGGGTAAAGACGTCGTAGAAGTGCTCGAGATCTCCGGCACCTCCGGAGGCAATGACGGGGATGTTCACGGCGTTGGCGACCGCCGCGGTCATCTCGCAATCAAACCCGGAGCGCGTGCCGTCGCGGTCCATCGATGTGAGCAGGATTTCACCGGCGCCACGCGACTCGGCTTCCCGCGCCCATTCGACGGCATCACGTGCCGCGTCCGACGTTCCGCTTCGGACATAGACCGCGAATCCGTTTCCGCGGCGCTTCGCATCGATCGCGACGATCACGGCCTGGCTGCCGTATCGGCGTGCAAGCGTGGTGATGAGCGTGGGGTTGCTCAATGCCGCGGTGTTGAGGCTGACCTTGTCGGCCCCGGCGTCGACCGCCGCCGCGGCATCATCTTCCTTGCGAATGCCGCCGCCAACCGTCAGCGGCAGAAAAATTCGATGTGCGACCGCGCTGATGGTCCTGGCGAGCGCCTGCCGGCTTTCAAGCGTTGCCGTGATATCCAGAACGACGACCTCGTCGATGCCTTCGACGTTGTACCGCTGCGCCAGCTCCGCGGGATCGCCGGCATGGCGCAGCTGCTGAAACTGGACGCCCTTGACGACCTGACCATCACGAACATCCATGCACGCGATGATGCGTTTGGTCAGCACTCAGCCTCCACATGGGGCGCTGCAGCCGACAGGTGGCGGGCGACCTCGAGAAAGTTGCGGATGATCTGCAACCCCGCGTCGCTCGACTTCTCGGGATGGAACTGCACTCCAAAGACGTTGCCGCGTTCGACAACCGCGGCAAACGTTTCCCCGTGCGTCGTCGCCGCGACGCAGGCATCAGTTACCGGCGCCGCATAGGAGTGTGTGAAATACACATGCGACTGCGGCTCTAGACCTGACAGGATTCGAGCGGTTCGTCGGAAATCGAGGGCATTCCAGCCGACATGCGGAATCTTCAAGCCCGCATCGGGATTGCCACGCAGCCGCGTCACACGTCCTTCGAGCACACCAAGGCCAGGAACCTCCGGCGCCTCGTCGCTTCCCTCGAAGAGCCACTGCATCCCGAGACAGATCCCGAGCAGCGGTGTCCCGCGGCGCACCGTTTCCGCGATGGTGTCGCGCCACGGTCCGACGAGCGCGGAGGTCGCGGCGAAGTTGCCGACGCCGGGCACGATCACCGCCGAAAATCGCGCACACTCCTCCGGCCGTGCCGGTATGGCGAAGTCTGCCCCGAGAGCGGTCAACGCCTTTCGAACCGACGTCAGGTTGCCGGCGCCGTAGTCAATCAGCGCGATCACAGCAGCCCTTTCGTGCTCGGCAGCATCTTCGCGAGTCGCGCGTCGCGCGCACAGGCGACGCGCAGCGCGCGCGCGAACGCCTTGAACACCGCCTCGATGTGATGGTGGCTCGAGCGTCCGTAGAGCACCTTCACGTGCACGTTGGCCCTCGCACCAGACGCGAAGCCGTCGAAAAAGTCGTGTACGAGTTCGGTCTGCAGATCACCAACCTTTGGTGTCTTCACCTTGAGGGTCACGACGGCGTGCGGGCGTCCGCTCAGATCGATGGCGGCGACGGCGAGCGTCTCATCCATCGGCATGACGAAGTAGCC
>Ga0070675_100004145_pt1 | contig 11012 bp, 8 predicted proteins | sample KBSM43metaG_FD_65343 | JGI IMG/M metagenome (GOLD analysis project Ga0070675, IMG submission 65343) | Miscanthus rhizosphere microbial communities from Kellogg Biological Station, Michigan, USA - KBS M4-3 metaG | ecosystem: Host-associated > Plants > Roots > Rhizosphere > Soil ...
CGGTTCCCATCGCGATGGTAAGAGTTTACGGTTTGCCCCAGCAGGGTGATTTCGCGCGCCCCTTCGCGCACACGGTCGCGCACTTCAGCGACAACCTGTTCGAGGGGATGATAGCTCTCGCGCCCGCGGACATAAGGCACGATGCAGTAAGTACACGAGTAGTTGCAGCCCCGCATGATGGTGACGAACGCGGAGACTTTGTCGCTTGTCGAGGGAATCGCGTAGTCCAGATCGTCTGCGTCGGGACGCCGTTCCAGCAGACCCTCGACCAGCGCTCCGAAGTCTTCAATGGATTTTGCGCCAACAACGAGGTCGACGTGAGGAAAGCGATCCTCGAGATACTCTTTCGTGCGTTCCGCCGCGCAACCGGTAACGACAATCTTGCGCCCGGGTTTCTGTGCTTTCCATTTCTTCAGGCGGCCAATTTCAGAGAACGCGCGATCTTCGGCATGTTGACGCACGGTGCAGGTGTTGACGACCAGCACCATGGCATCATCGGAATTCTCGGTTTGAACGATGCCTTTCGCCTGGAGGTGACGCCCCATCTCGTTCGAATCGGCAACGTTCATCTGACACCCGTAGGTACGAACGTGATACTTCATAAACCCGAACATTATACTTGTGGCATGCACGAAGTGCCGATCGAGGATTCCATCGACCTGCATACGTTTCAGCCGAGCGAGATTGCGCTGGTGGTGGAGGAGTATCTCTATCAGGCGGTCGTTAAAGGCTTTCGCGAAGTTCGAATCATCCATGGCCGGGGCATCGGCGTGCAGCGGGAAATCGTGCGGTCGCTTCTGGGCAAGCACCCGAACGTGCAGTCGTTCCAGGATGCTACCGACAGGGGATCGACAACGGTATGGCTGGTGGGGAATGTACAGGACGACAGTTAATCCGCAAGCGCGGCAAAATAAAATCTCCCCTCCTTTAAGGAGGGGGCGCTGAGCCCTCTAAGCAAATGCCACGCTACCTCAGCCAGGGCGAAACGGGGGAGGTCATACAACGGGTCCTCTGTCCTGTGCGAGCCCGTTGTCTGACCTCCCCACGCCGCGCCGATTGCTATGAGGTAGCGTGGCATTCTTAAATCGGCGCGGCTGCCCCTCCTTGAAGGCCTTGAAGGAGGGGGATCCAATTAGCCTTCGTTGGGAATCTACCTACTTCTTGTGCTTGTCGATGTACTGCTTCGCGAACTCTTCCAACGGCGCCGATCTCAATCCGATCTTCTGCGCTTCGGCCTTAGCTGCGTCAAACGTCATGCCATCACGCAATACCCGGCGAATCATAAAGAATCCGCCGACACGGTTAGCCGACCCGCAGTGGATAAACACTGGACGATTCTTCGCATCATCCGTCAGCTTCAGGAACTCATCAGCCTGCTCGTCCTTCGGGCCGGCCTGATTGGACACTGGGATGTTGAAATATTTCATCCCCAACTTTTTGGTCTCGGCTTCTTCTGCCGCGGCATCGAATCCGGCTTCACCCGGTGCCCGCAGATTGATGATGGTCGTGATGCCCTGCGCCTTCAGTTCGGCCAGATGGGCCGGCGTCGGCTGGCCCCCTGTGCAGAACTCCGTATTGATCTTCAGGAAATTCTGAATCCCCGGCGCGGGTTGCTGGCCATGAACGACGATCGCCAGGACACACAGCAACGAAACCGCAAACATTGTTTTCTTCATGTTTCCTCCGAATGCCGAAACTCTATGGTACGTCGGCCGATCCGTCAAACATGAAGCCATTCACCCCTCGCCTTGTTTTCCCCGGAACGCGGTGTTAGATTCCCCGCAAAACAGGAGCGACATCATGAATACTCGCCATTGGCCGAAGCGCGTGGCGCTTTCTTGCTGTGTTTGTCTGTTGGCCATCACCGCCCCGGTCGTCGCGCAGAATCCACCCTGCATCGATTACTCGAAGGATCCAGGGGGATGCCAGCCCAGCACGTTCGATACACCGTTGGGCCAAATGCCTTCTGTCCGCGTGAATCGTCAGGGCAACGTGGACCCAACCTCCTCGGAAGAGGACGCACGCGCGGGAGCCGCCAAAATCGAACAAGACCTTCATTTGTTTCGCAACTTTGAGCACCTTCATTGGGTGCTGACCGTTCCCTCGGTTCGCGATCCTGCCACAGGAGGCTGGCGCGGTGGCGACCTCGATGGCGCAGGCGACGGCCGAGGACTCGGCATCGCGGGCAACTGCATTTATGTCGGGCACGCGAATGGCGCAGGCGTAACGCATCCCATCACCATATTCAAAATCCGACCGAACCCTGAAAAGGAGCCGCCCGTCAAAGTGGGCGAGATCCCGGCCATGGTCCAGGGCAACCAGGGCTTTGACGATCGTGAACTCCGCGCGCTTGTCTACAAAACCGCTCGCGGCGAGGATCGCCTGATTCTCGTTCGAAATGGCGGCACCAATACGATCGGCCGCATGGAAACCTACGTCGCGGACATGAACACATGCCTGCCGATTTCCAAAAGCGAAACCCACGACTTCAACGGGCCGTCGCATGAGTTCTTTCTCTGGCATGACCCCGCGAATTCGAACCGGGTCCTTATTTACATGGCGATGTTCGCCGGCGGCGGCATTCCGGATCCGGGGCAGCCGGGACTGAAGATTCCGGACGCGATTGTTCTTGCTGTCACTGATGAAAACACCGGCGACATGCTGATGAAACCCCGCGTGCTTGCAGGTTTCAGCCTCCAGGAAGTGGGCGGGCCACCCCCCAATGAAAGGCCGGACGCCACGGGCTTATTCGCGGACGGTCGCTTTGCGGACTTCAGCGGTGTGAGGAATCGCGCAGGCGATGCGGGAAACTTTCAGAATCGGCAGAACAACGAGCTTCACTCCCTGACCGTTTCCGACGATGGCGAGCGCGTCTATGTCGCAGGTGGAACAGCAGGCTTCTATGTTCTCGATTCGGAAGCAATCGCTCACCATCGCGATGCTGAACTTGCCGCAGGAACTGCAGGGTGCAACCAGCGCTCCACGATCGTGTCGGCTAATGGCCTTATCGATGGTTCAAAGCTTGCCGATATCGCCAAAGATTGTCTGCACATGGTTGTGAACAATGATCCCGGATTGAAGGCCTATCTCGCATCGGATGCATCGGCCCAGGCCAAAGCACAGCGATACCTGGTTCTTCTCACGCGATCGCGTTTCGACGTGCATCCACCATTCAATTCAAACCCGACAGGGATTCACAGTGCGGTCTTCGTGCCGGGACGGCCTGCACAGGTGCGCGGGAATACGAAGAATCGTCCGGCATTCGTGTGGCTCAGCGACGAGAATGGCGGATGTCCGCTCATGCACGCGCGCGTTATGTCCGTTGAGGTCGAAGCGGCGCCGATGATGATCGGGGCCTTTGCAATTCCCGACAACCAGATCGAAGAGTGTCTCGACCAGGCGACAACCGAACCCAACGGTCAGCAACGGCGGCGCGTGCCTCAGCAGAATCACAACCCGACGGTGTTCAAAAACCTCGTCTTCACGACGTGGTATGGGCACGGCCTGCGTGCGATTGATATCTCACGTCCGCAAATGCCACGGGAGGTTGGTTATGCCCTGACTGTTCCGCAAGGCGTCGCACGCACGTATCCGATATTCAAGGATGGCCTGATCTATTGGGTGGATAACGACACCGGTCTGCACGTTGCACGATATACCGGGCCGCGAAACGACGAACTTCCGGGAGCCGGTACCGGCACGTACGAAGGCAACGCGACGAGCCCCCATCGGTAACGCGCATGATCCGAACATGGATTGCAGCAGGAATAGCGGTGTTGGTGACCTCGTCGCTGTCCGCTGCCCTGCTGCAAAACGCTCCGCAGGCTCCGGCTCGATCGGAGAATGAGGAAACCGCCTTCCTTTGCCCGATGCATCCGGATTTCACGCTTGATGTCGCAGGCAGGTGCCCCCGCTGTGGGATGGCGCTGGTGAAAGCAGCGGCGTACGATGTGCGCGATTACAAGCTGGAGTTTCGAACGGTTCCTCCCGTTGTCGTCGCCGGCCGGAAAGCAACGCTGCTCTTCAGGATTTCCCATCCTGGCTTCACTGCACTGATCGAAAAGTTTGAAGTCGTGCACGACAGGAAGTACCACTTGTTCGTGATCAGCCAGGACATGGAGTACTTCCAGCATATCCATCCGAATCAGCGTCCGGACGGGACGTGGACCATCGACATCACGCTGCCGAAGCCGGGTTATTACAAAATCCTGTCGGACTTCCTGCCCGCCGGCGGATCCACGCAGTTCATTGCGCGTCCGATGGTAACCGCGGGTTACACCGGCGATCTTGCAGCGGACAGTGCGCATCTTGTTCCCGACACTATCTTCAAAAAGTCCGTGGAAGACCTGACAGCGGAAGTTTCCTTTGACCCGCCGACTTTTGTCGCAGGACTGTATGGGCACCTCAACTTTCATTTGTCCGATACAGGCACGGGGCGACCCGTTACAGATCTGCAGACCTATCTCGGCGCTTTCGGCCATACGCTGATCATGAGTGAAGACATGGTGGACTATGTCCATTCGCACCCGATAGACATCTCCGCGTCTGATGAGAATGGTCCAAAGCAATTCATGCTGCCGCCGGACGCCGATCCTGAAAAGCTGCGTGGCGGACCAAACGTGACATTCGAAGGATTGATGCCGAAGCCGGGACGCTATCGCGCGTGGACGCAATTCCGTCGGAACGGCAAGGTGTACACGTTTGCCACCACGTTCAGCGTGGCACCGGAGTGAGGATGATGAGGCCGAAGGCCATCGCGATTGCCGTCACCATTGGCGTGCTCCTGGTCGCGTCTCGCCTTGGTCTCTCGCACGAAACCACGACGACGACCGTCCTGTTCGACCGCGAAGTGGTTCGGATCCTGGACCAGCACTGCGTCATGTGTCATGCGGACGCCTCGATATCGTTTCCCCTGTCCACTTATGAACAGACATGGCTGCGAGGCCGCTCGATTCGGGCAGAGATCCTGCGTCGCCACATGCCGCCGTGGGCGGCTGTGCCGGGCTATGGAGACTTTGCGAACGACAACAGTCTGACCCTGCGAGAAGTTCAATTCATGGTGTCCTGGGTAGAAGGGCTCGGGCCGCGCAATGCAGGGACGGTTTTCCTGAATGTTCAGGATCCCGGCGCTCGTGCTCCACAAGAGGTCCGCGCTCAGGCCCACATTGGACACTGGCAGCTCGGTCAGCCGGGCTTGATGCGAACGGTGAGTTCGAACAGGATCGAAGCCGGCCAGGACGATCATGTGCGCCGAGTGGTCATCGATCCGGGGTTAAGGGCAGAGCGTCGCGTGCGAGCGGTAGAGTACATGCCTGGCGACAGACGCGTTGTGCGCGCGGCATTTTTTACCGTGCAGGAAACCGGCCAGTGGCTCGGAAGCTGGACGCCGTGGTATGGGTACACGCTTCTACCCGCAGGCGCATCGTATCGGCTTCCCGCGGGATCACACATCGTTGCTGAAGTTCACTATCGCGGGACGAAAGAACCCGTCAACGATGAAGGCACGCTGGGCCTCTTCTTCGCCGATCGCCCCACAGCCAATTCCGTTTCGGATCTTGTGCTCGAAGCGAAAGGCGATATAGCAGCCGGCGCGGTATTGCAACGATTCAGAACGCAGACTCGATTGACGACAAGCATTTCGGCACTGTCGCTGCGCCCCGAAGCATTCCGCGGGGTGCAATCGATTGAGGTCTCCGCGAGACGAACGGATGGAAGCACCCAGGTGCTGCTTTTCGCCAGGGATTTCCCGCTCGACTGGCCGACGCCGTTCATCTTTAAGGAACCCGTACGTCTTCCCGCGGGCACCGTACTCGCCGTCACGGCGTACTATGCCAATCCTTCCGTGATGCCGCAGCCGGGGGGAATTCACTTGACGATCAGCCGATACTAGCGATGGAATCCACACCTATGAATCCACAAAAAGCCTGCGGCGCTGGCATCATTCTGGCCATGATGTTCTTCCTCCAGGCTTGTTCGGCGCAAGACACACTGCTGCGTCGCAGGGCCCAAGAGTCGTCGCAGATCCACCGCGCAAGATTCTTTTCATAGGCAACAGCCTCACGTACTCGAACGATGGCATCTACACCCATCTTCAAAGAATGATGGCCTCCGGAGTTCCACCGGTGGCGATCGAGGCGGACAAGGCGGTCGTCGGAGGCCAGTACTTCAAGTCGCTTTGGGAACAGTTTCCCGAACCACGTCGTGCGATTGCCCGCGGCTATGACGTGGTTGTCCTCCAGGAAGATCTTCCGGAAACGAAAGTGGCAGACTTCAAGGAGTACGCGGTTAAGTTTGTCGATGACATCCGAAAGACTGGCGCGCGACCCGTACTGCTTATGGCCTGGGCCTACCGACGGCTAGGCTGGATCTCGATGGCGGAAATCGCTCAGGCGCATCGCGAAGTTGGGAAGGATCTTGGCGTCGAGGTCGCTCCAGTTGGCTTGGCGTGGGAACGCGTGACGAAGGAACGCCCGGACCTGAACCTCTTCAAGGAAGATCTCGAACATCCAAATATCCACGGGACTTACCTGGCAACCGCAGTTGTCTACGCCACTGTATTTCACCGCAGTCCCGCCGAGTTCGGCTACCTGCCGACGGGAATTACTCCGGAAGCCGGAGCCTTCCTCCGCAAGGTCGCTTGGGAGACGGTCGAAAGCGATTCAAAGTAGGCTCTCGGAACCTCAATTGACTATGGATTTCGGCCCTGCTAACCTCGTTCGGTCACGCAGGCACCTTGTCGGCGTGCGCATTGTTCCTCAGTAGCTCAATGGCAGAGCATCCGGCTGTTAACCGGAGGGTTGTAGGTTCGAGCCCTACCTGAGGAGCCTTTTCCTTGTTAGAGTTAGAGGATTTGGATTTCGCTTCCGCCCCAGGTTCAAAGGGATTGTCAAGGGACAACCTCAGTTTTCGTTTGTCGCGTTGGTTTCCGTTTCATCCTGCTCGCAGCAGCCAGCTTTCGAGACAATTTCAACCGAGACGGGCAAATTGTCAGTTAACCCAAATGTCGCAGTCGGAAGTATGTCGAGGCGTTCTCCTACGGGGAGCCCAGAAGACTCCGAGGAGCATCATCTAATTAAGAGGCCGTTTGCTGGGTTTCTTAAGTGTCACGGAATCTGTCGAAGCTCGATCGAGATTTTGGCGTCCCTGGCAACCTCCACGCGAGTGCTTTGTTCGTCGAAGGGCTTGAACACCGTCGCGCCGAGATGGGAGCCTTCCTCGATCTTTGCGAAGGCGTAAGCGCGATAGTTTCCGGGAATCACGTTGTGGATTTCGAAGTCGCCCTTGAGAATAGAGGTCCGACATGCTGGCGCAGACTTGAGGTAACATGCGCGGCCATGGCCGCCGCAGCTGGCAAGACGCGCGATCGGGCGCGAGGCAAACTCAAAATCGGTGATGACTGGAATGCGATCACCATTATTGCTTTATCGCAAAGCAACCCGCTGAAGGCGATCGCCGAACTGGTTGAAAACAGCATAGATGCGAAGGCGTCTTCCGTCACCATCACGCGGGGGCGCGAGCACGGCCGTCATTTTTTGGCGATACGAGACGATGGTGAAGGTGTTCCGCGCGACGCAGATGGCCATCCGGATTTCCACTACGTTGCAACTCATATCTGCGATTCCGTCAAGCGCCGACTGAAGGCAGGCGGCGCAGCCGGTCTTCAGGGAGAGTTCGGAATCGGTTTGTTGAGCTTCTGGACTGTCGGTGAAGAGCTCACGATGACATCCGCGGGTGCAGACCACCGCGTGTATCAAATGATCATGCGGAAAGGGGACCCGGGCTATACCCTCAGTCCAAGGCGCGCGCTCTTTGGCGATGGTGGAACGGAGGTTCGGATTGCCCCACTGCTGGAGGGCACTCGCTCGTTATCGGGTGAAAAGATCCAATGGTATCTGGCTGCCGAATTACGCGATCGAATCCGGCAAACAGGCGTGAAGATCGCCGTCATCGACAGGCTTGCGCGCAAACAATACGCTGTCGAGCCGCGGCAGTACGAAGGCCGGTTGCTGCACGAGCTGCCTGCCGCACGCACTCCCTTCGGCGATATCTATGCTGAACTCTATTTGAACGAGCCGGCGGACAAGAACGCCGTCGCTTTGTTTCGCCACGGTACCCGCGTCATCGAAGATATCGCGCTCCTGGACGACTTCGCGCATTCTCCCTGGACGCTGCGTCATCTTCAAGGCCACATGGATGCGCCCTTCGTTAATCTCACGCCAGGCACTCGTACCGGCATCATCCACGATGCTTCCTATGCCGCCCTTTGCGCAGGATTGTCTAAGCTGGAGCTCAAGGTCGGCGAGATTATCGAAGAGCAGCGCCGCGCCGAAGAAGAACAAGCCAGCCGTGAACTGCTGCGTACGATACAACGTGCCTTTCGAGAAGCCCTGCTGGCCTTGCCTGCGGAAGAATACGACTGGTTCGATATTCAGGTTCGGTCTGCGCGGCCAATCTCAGGTTTTTCGGAGGGTCAATCCCCTTCAATATCTTCGAATGGAAATGAAGATTCACTTCCGGGCGCGGCGGAACCGGAGCGACACGAAGACAAGCAACGGCGGTTCTTCGAATTCGCAGGGCCGTTGTTCAGCGTTGCAATCTCGCCCGCATCAAGTGTCCTGCGCGTCGGCACAAGCCGTGAGTTTCATGCGCTGCCGCGCGATCGCTCCAGGCGCCGCGTGGAACAGGACCTGCAGTTTCATTGGCAGGTTGTGGGAAACGGAAGGTTGGAAGGCATTCACAATCAGGCAGCGATGTTTCATGCGTCCGAGGAACCGGGCCTGACGCGGTTAAAGGTCACGGCTCGTCAACACGATGTTGTTTGCGAAGCGGAGGCTTTAGTCACGTTGACTCATGAGATCCTTTCTCAGATCGGCGCATCCAACGTAGCGGGACTAGGTCTTCCCGGCTATACATTCGAACGGGCGCCCGGTGAGTCGTGGCGATCGCGCTTTGATGTAGGGCGAAATTTGATCGTCGTGAACAATGGACATCGTGACTTCGTTTACGCATCGCGATCCAAGTCGCTTAAGCTGCGGTACCTCGTGCGCCTGTATGCCAAGGAACTTGTCTTGCGCAACTTCGTTGGTCTCCCAGCAGATCAGCTGCTGGAACGTATGGTCGAACTTTCGTTAAGGACGGAAGAACAGCTCTAATGCGAAATGTCGGCTCGAAAGAACAGCAACGCGATACACGGGCGAGAAACGGCCTGGAGCTGCGGAGCCTGGCTAGAGTGGGCGAACCTAGTTATGCGGCGAATTAACACAAACTTCGAAGTCAGATCGAATCAGGGGCGCCCGACATCGGTTCAAGCGCTGCTCAGATTCCAGAGTTCTCGCGCCCACATTAATAGCGATCGGTTTGTGGATTGGGCAGGGTCTTGTGTAACCGTTAAATCCGGTAGGCCACGCCGATATCCTGCGCGACAGCCGCTAATGGGCGATCCGCGGTCCAGAGCCTCGAGTTTGCGACAATCGCTGAAGCGAGAAGATGCGCGTCAATCCATCCAATTCCTCGGGCGTTGATCTTGTGGTGCCTGACGAACTCGACTACTTCAGGGTTTGCGACCAAGGCAGCCTGGCGCATCACCTTGTACTGGGCAAGAAGTCTTGCGCGCACTCCACGGTCGCCTATCAGCAGTTCGCCGTAGACAAAATCGTGACCGAGCACTTCATCTCCGGAGAGAAGCCGGTCGAGATTGCTCGCGTAAGGTTCGGTTCCAGCCAGGAAACGGATCCAGATCGATGTGTCAACAAGAACCACCTATGCACCTTGGCGCTTGCGTGCAGGCCCTTCTCGACGCCTCGGCACATCGCGTACGGCAGGATTGGTTCCGCGCAGAGCGCGGAGACGCTCATGGGCAGCATGGCGGATAAGGGCCTCGAGTCCCATCCGTACGGTTTCCGTATCCGTTGCAGCCCTGCTCACGGTGCGCGCCTCCTCGAGGAGCTTTTCGTCGATGTGGAGCGTTTTCTTCATACGGATGATCCTGCCATATCATGCCATCCAAAGCAACCGGATGACTAACCAGGATGTCTGAGCGCACTTCACGGGCAACTTGATGGTCACCGATTCGCAGGATCGCAGGTAACGTAGGATTACCACGCGCGAGAAAACGACGAGAAGCTTGCCGTTTGTTCGCCGTTTTGAAGACGCAACATCCTGCAAAACGAGGCAAAAGATTCCTTACGCCAGCACCGGTCAGTGCAAGACGATGAATCAGTCGCCAACCATCCGCAACTCCCGGCAACAACGTGGAAGCCCTCTGTTAACCGGAGGGCTGTAAGTTCGAGCCCCACCTGAGGAGCCTTTCCTTGCCTAGTTTACGAACGCCGTACCTGCTTTCCCCTGCGTTCGCCTTTTGCAACGCGGACGGCGTACAGTTCATTTCGATTTCAGCTCGCGGCCGGCCGTCTCCAGGCGGAACAACTTTTCCCGAAAGGTGATCTACGGTAGAGTTTCTTGCAGCGCTCAAACAGATTCATTCCACGGCCGTGCACCGCGGAAGTTGGAAGTCTGACTTATGTTTTTGACGAAAAAACATCTCTCACGCCGAACTCTGCTGAAGGGCGCGGGCGTCAGTCTCGCTCTGCCCTTGCTGGATGCCATGATTCCTGCCGCGACGGCTCTCTCACAAACCGCTGCTGCAAGGAAAGTCCGCACGGGTTTCTTCTACCTCCCGCACGGCGCCATCATGAACAACACCGCCCTGGGTGCGTCGATGGATCGTTGGACACCCAGCGGTTCGGGAGCGAACTTCAAGCTCAACACGATCACGAAATCGCTAGAGCCCTACAAGAAGTATGTAACGTCGTTGGGCAACATCAAGAACGACGGCGCGCAAGGCGTACACACTGCAAATGCCGGAACCTGGCTCAGCGGGATTACGCCGGTGGCTGGCTCTCTGTACGCGACTCTCGATCAGGTTATCGCCGACCGTCTCGGTCAGGTAACGCCATTGCGGTCACTGGAAGTCGCTTCGGAATCGACGGTACAGCAACGGTCCGGTAACGGCG
>Ga0070675_100004149_pt1 | contig 11006 bp, 7 predicted proteins | sample KBSM43metaG_FD_65343 | JGI IMG/M metagenome (GOLD analysis project Ga0070675, IMG submission 65343) | Miscanthus rhizosphere microbial communities from Kellogg Biological Station, Michigan, USA - KBS M4-3 metaG | ecosystem: Host-associated > Plants > Roots > Rhizosphere > Soil ...
ACCCATCCCGACCTCGAGAAGCTGAGCCCCTACCAGCGCGGCCTGCGCGAGGCGCTGCTGCGCGAGTTCAAGGCGCGCAAGGTCAAGAAGTTCGTCGAGAAGCAGGTCAAGTACATCAACGCCAATCGCCAGGTCGCCGAGGAGATCAAGATCCTCTTCGACGAGAACGGCCAGCCGCCGGCGAACGCGCCGATGGAAGACATCATCGCCGAGCGCCGTCAGCTCGAGTACCAGATTAAGTGGTTCGAGGCGATGGTGCTGGAGCTGCAGACGCGGCTGCTGCGTGTGCGCGAGATCGAGGCGCTCGCCCTCGACGTCCTCGAGCATTCGCCCGAGGCATGAGCCGATCGCGCCGCACGCTGCCGGTCGAGCGCCGCCCCGCGGCGCTCGGTCTGGTCCTGTGCGGCCTGCTCGCAGCCTGCACGATGGGGCCGGACTATCGGCCGCCGCACGTGCAGGTTCCGGGCCGGTGGCTGCCGCCGCCGGCGGCCAGCCCGGTGCCGGCGTTGCCGTCGCCTCCGGCCACCGGGCAGCCCCCCATCGGCCCGATCGAGCTGCTCGACTCCGCCTGGTGGGCGGCCTTCGGTGATCCCAAGCTCGATGCGCTGATCCGCGTCGCGCTCGAGGAGAACAAGGACCTCAAGATCGCGGCGCTTCGGGTCGAGCAGTACAACGCCCAACTGCAGGTGGCGCAGTCCGAGGGCGGCCCGCAGGCCTTCGCCCGGGGGCAGCGCACCCGCGATGCCGTCAGCCAGAACCGGTTCATTCCCCTCGTCGCCGGTGCCTACCCGGTGGGCAACACCTACGAGATCGGCGTGGGCGTCAGCTGGGAGATCGACTTCTGGGGCCGGGTGCGTCGTGCCAACGAATCGGCGCTCGCCGACCTGATGGCAACCGAGGAGGATCGGCGAGCCCTGGTCCTGAGCGTGGTGGCCAACGTGGCTTCCGCCTACGTGACGCTGCTCGGCCTCGACCGTGAGCTCGAGCTGCATCGCCTGGCCGCCGCGAGCCGCAAGGAGTCCCTGCTGCTCCTCGAGAAGAAGCTCGAGGGCGGCGGCGCCGGCGAGCAGCCGTATCTGAAGTCCAAGGCCGAGTACGAAGAGGCCCTGGCCGACCTGACGGTGAAGGAGGCCGAGATCGCTGTGCTCGAGCACGCACTGTCCTCGCTGCTCGGCCGCACCCCGGGCCAGATCGAGCGCGGCAAGCCGCTCGCCGGTCTCAATCTGCCGCCGATCCCCGCCGGACTGCCGGCCGATCTCCTGGCGCAACGCCCTGACCTGCGCAAGGCCGAGCAGGAACTGGTCTCGGCCAACGCCCGGATCGGCATCGCCAAGGCGCAGTACCTGCCGGCGATCGGCCTGACGGCGCAGTACGGCTTCGCCAGCGCCGAGTTGAACACGCTGCTGCAGTCGTCGTCGAACGTCAGCAGCTTCGGCGCCACCCTGCTCGGGCCGATCTTCACCAGCGGGCGGATCGCCGGCCAGGTGCGCGAGGCCGAGGCGATCCAGCAGCAGAAGGCGATGGCCTACCTGCTGAGCGTGCAGACGGCCTTGCGCGAGGTCGAGGACGCGCTCGTGCTGCATCGCCAGACCTGGCAGCGCTCGGCGATCCGGACGCGCCAGCTCGAAGCCTTGCGGGCGCACGGCCAGAGCGCGATGAAGCGCTACGAAGGCGGCCGCAGCAGCTACCTCGAGGTCCTCGATGCGGAGCGGAGCACTTTCGCCGGCGAAATCCAGGAAAGCCAGACCCGCCGCGACCGGTACATCGCGCTGATTTCCGTCTACAAGGCCATGGGAGGCGGCTGGAGCGTCAGCGATTCCCCGCTTGCCGCCCCCACCGCGAAGGCGAAGACAAATGAGTGAATCCAAGAAGGTCGCGCTTCCGGCCTACCTGCCGCGGCGTCTGCAGGCGTTTCGCATCGTCCAGGGCGACAACACGTCCTACCTGCTGCGCGACAAGCTGGCCGACAAGACGCACGACCTTGAGCCTTGGCAGTTCTTCGTCCTCGAGGTCCTGCCGGGCTGCGAGACCATCGGCAAGCTGCTCTCGGTGTTCGAGGACCGCTTCGGCCGGCAGCTCACCGAGGCCGAGGTGATGAAGTTCTTCGGCTGGCTGGCCGACCACAAGCTGCTCGACGAGGAAAGCGCGGCCCATCCGCTGCTCAAGCCGTTCACGAAGCAGAGCTATGCGCTTGAGCACGGCTTGGTCAAGCCGAAGTCGTTCGAGGAGCTGGCGACGATGATGGCACCGACGACGACGGCGCCTTCGTCGTCGTTCGGCGCGGCGACGACCATGCCTGCGTCGGCGTTCGGCCGGGGAACGAACGAGGCCAAGGAAGGTGTTCCCGAGGACGCCACCCTCGCCGCCGGCATCAACGAGGCCGAGAACCTCGACCCCCGCGCCGCCGGGCGGGCCTGGAAGCTGTTCGAGATCAAGGGGATGCTGGCGGCGCTGCTGCCGCTGGTTTCGCCGCTGAAGTGGGTCGTCTACCTCCTGCCCTTCCTTGGCCTGTCGGCGCTGATCCTCGCGATCCGCTACGCCAACCTCGCCGCGGCGGACCTGGAGACGCTGCACGAGGTGACGACGCTGCTCTCCCACGCGATCACCAGCCTCTTGGTGATCAACATCATGGCCGTGCTCACGCAGGCCTTCATCGCCCAGGCGTTTCGCGCCAGCGTCGGCCCGCTGAGCCTCAGCCTGCGCTTCGGCTTCTTCCCGCGCTTCACGGTGAGGATCCGCCACACCGACCAGCTGAGCCGGCGCGAGCGCATCTGGCTGCACGCCGGGCCGCTGCTGATGCGCGTGTTCCTGTTCAGCATCGGCGTGCTCGTCTGGTACAACACCCGGGACAGCTTCGCCACCCTGTCGCGCGCCGGGCTGGCGATCGCCTTCCTCTGCGGCGTCAACATCCTGCTCGAGGGCGGCAACCCGCTGGTCAAGGGCAACGGCTACCACCTGCTCGCTGCCTTCATGGACGAGCCCTACCTGCGCGCCAAGTCGTACAAGGCGTTCATGGCCAAGCTGCGCGGCGGCTCGGCGGGCGAGGCGGAAAGCAACGTGCTCGCGACCTACGCCCTGGCGAACTTCCTGTACGCATTCCTGGTGGTCGCGGTCATCGTCATGATCGTCACCAAGTTCGTCGCCCACCTGCAGATCGGCGGGACGACGATCATCGTCGCGCTCGTGCTCGGCGGCTATCTGCTGATGCGGACGGTGCAACGCTTCAGCCGGATCTCCACGGCCTACGAGCGCTCGGTCCAGTTCGACCGCTGGCGCAAGCGCGCCATGCCGGCCGAGGGCGGCGAGGCCAAGCAGGTCGAGACGCCGCGCAGCCGGACCACGCTCTACGTTCGCACCGCGACCATCATCAGCCTGCTGCTGCTGCTGTTCCTGCCGTATCCGTACGAAGCCGGCGGCAACTTCGACATCTATCCGAGCGATCGCCAGGTCATCACCTCGGACGTCTCGGGAATCGTCGAGGAGGTCAATTTCCTCGGCAGCGAGTCGGTGAAGAAGGGCACGGTGATCGCCCGCATCAATGCGACCGACCTGAATTCCGAGATCAACGTCCTCACCGCGCGCATCGCCGAGCAGGAGGCGGTGATCAAGGACCTGAAGGCCAAGCCGAAGAAGGAGGAGGTGCAGGTCGCGGAGCGGGCGCTCGATGTCGCCAAGAAGCGCGAGCAGTACAGCCGCGAGCGGGTGCCGCGGATGGAGCGGCTCTACAAGGACCGGGCGATCTCGTTCGAGGAGTACGACTCGGCCCGTCGCGACGCCGAGGTCGATGCCGACGAGGTCGCCAAGCGTGCGGCCGACCTCGCCCTGGTGAAGACCGGAACGACGCCGGACAAGATCGCGGCCGAGAAGGCCAAGCTCGATTCGCTGGTCGAGCAGCGGACCACCTTGAGCGGCCGCGTCGACCGGACGACCTTGCGCATGCCGTTCGACGGCAATATCCTGACGCTGCACCTCAACGAGCGGCTCAACAGCGTCCTGGACAAGGGCCAGCCTTTCGCCACGGTCGAGAACACCCGCTCGGTCACCGCCGAGATCCAGGTGCCCGAGTCCGACGTCGCCTATGTCGCCATCGGCGCGCCGATCCGCGCCAAGCCGACCGCCTTCTTCGACCGCGAGTTCGCCGGCAAGGTGCAGACGATGGATCGCAACGTCACCATCAAGTCCTTCGGCAACGTGGTCAAGGTCATTGCCGTGATCGACAACCCGAAGGGCGAGCTCAAGACCGGCATGACCGGCTACGCCAAGATTGGCGGCACGCTGATGCCGGTCTGGAAGGCGTTCACGCTGGCGCTGCTGCGCTTCCTCAACATCCAGGTCTGGTCCTGGATCCCCTGACTCGGCGCGGCCGGCCTACCGCTTCGGCCCGAGGCCGGTGTCGACGCGCCAGACGCCGTCGTTGATGGCGGGGTGCGTGTCCGTCTCGGGGACGAGCCGGTTGTAGTAGATGAACGGGCCCTGGGCGGTGATGAAGTACTCCGGGTCCAGGCGCAGCCGCGGCGTGCCGGAGTCGTTGGTCAGGAGCCGCGCGTCCTGGCGCAGCGGATCGACGCCGCTGATCGCCAGCTGGTTCGGGATCGAGCGGTCGAAGAACTTCGAGTCCGAGCTCACCTCGGCGAAGATGTACGAGCGGCCGTTGTGGGTGAAGATCTCCGGCGAGAAGAAGAAGGGCAGGGCGGCCGGTGCGTCGATCGTCTTGACGATGGTCCAGCGCAGCACCTTGTCGGCGCCGGGGATCTTGCGGTAGACGAGGATCTGCTGGCGGAACTTCGCCATCGTGAAAAACACGTATTCGTTCTTGAACTCCGGCGCCTGCCACATCATCCCGCCGACGACGCCGCCTGGATTGTTGGTGAGCTGCTCGAGCTCGCCGCTCGCGGTGTCGTAGGTGTACATCTGATCGCGAAGGAGTTGCGTATCGTTCGGGTCGTGGCCCTGGAACAGGATCTTGCGTGTACCAGGCACCCAGCGGCGGGCGTTGCCGTTGCTGAGGTAGCTCAGCGGCAGCTGGATCTCCACGCCGAGCGCGGAGCCCTTGCGGTAGTACCACGCCGTCTTGTCGCCGGTCACGTAGTTGATGAGCGGGTCGGGGTCGGTGACGTCGAGCGTCGCTGCCGGCGAGGCTCGGCCGAGGCTGTTGGGCAGTTCCGTCGTCGACCACGCCTTGTTGCCGTCCTGGGTCGCCAAGCCGATCGAGGCCGTCGCGGCGTTCGGCGGCTCGCACGGCGCCCGGCACTTGGTGTAGACAAAGCTGGAGCCCGTCGCGGAAGACTGCCATTCCGGGCCGTTGCCGTAGTCGGTGGCGGCGGTGGCGTCGGTGGCGACGAGCACGCCGTGACCGTCGGGAGGCTCGAAGGCGCCGGTGTCGAAATTGACATGCCCGACCCAGAGCTGGTTGCTGGCGTCGGAGAAGACGAGCCGCGCGTTGCCATCGCCGCCGTTGCAGGTGGGGCAATAGGTGCCGTACCGCGCAGAGTCGAACTCGTAGTCGGGGATCGGAGCGGTCGTGACCTGCACCTCGAGCAGGACACTGGCCTGGCCCACGGCCAGGCCGATCGGCACGCTGCCGGCGGCGACGACGAGGCCCGCCGCCAGCGTGCGGGTCCAGGCGCGGGGCAGTCGCAGCCGCGCGTTCGTCAGCACCGGATTCATTGCAGACCTTCTCCAGCAGGCCCTGGGATGCTAGCGATTTCCACGCCCGTCTCCGAGCGTTTCACCCCCCGAAGCGGGCGGTCCCGATCGGCCGAGAGGCGTTGCCGCGCGGCATGTTTGCTGCTAACTTCGCCGCACAAAATTCGAAGCGAGTGCGCTGACTGTCGTCCGCTTCGCCCGGTTGTTGGGAGGTCAGGGTGGATCGATCTTTCGCGCAGCTCGCGGGTTGCCTGGAGCGCTTGTCCCGTCACGATGCGTGGGCCGGGCTGATTGCCGCTGCGGCGCTGATCTTCGGCCTGTCGACGCCGGCATTCGCGCAGTGGCAGCCGAACGAAACCCGGGCATCGGCGCAGACCGACCTGATCGACTTCGAGTTCAGCCAGTCCCGCGGCATGTTCGTCTGGAACGACTGCTGCGGCAAGCTCTGGATCGGCAACGTCGATCGGGCGACGGGCCGGTTCGTGCCCTCGGACGGGAAGTTCATGCTGATCGATCCCGACTCCATGACCTATCAGGATGCACAGAAGACCAAGAACGGCCCGGAGTGGGTCTCGACGTCGATCGGCGACGTGATCGTCTACACCCGCTACAGCGGCTACCACACCGACGGCAATTCCCGCGTCGGCTATGCCTATCCGCTGCAGGGCAGCAGCTCGTGCAACTACGTCAGCGCCGATGCGTACTGGTGCGCCACCGACCTCGGGCCGGCGGTTCCGCGCAAGGCACCCTATGGCAGCCACACCCCGGGCGACCCGGCGCCGCGCATCAGCTACGTCGACAACCGCGAGGTCCACTACTGGCGCGAGCTCTGGAACCCGGCGAGCGAGCGGACGATTCCCGACTTTCCGCCTTCCAACTACCCGGTGCGACTCACCGAGTGCGCTGCTCCCGGCGTGGCAGGCGTGCGTTCGGTGGTCTATCCGGTGGATGTCGGCGGCATCGACCAGGTGTTCATGCGCGATTTCGACAGCGGCGTCGTCACCCAGCTCACCTCGGATGGCGGCCAGAAGTACGAAGTCTGGATGTGGTGCGCGCCGGAGTTCGGCAACGAGCTCGTGTTCTTCACCCTGGTCGATCAGGTGGAGCTTCGCGTCTATCGCAACCTGCCGGTCGGCCCCGGAGGTGCCCTGCAATGGACGCCGATCTACAGCCAGTTCGCGCCACCCGGCAACCAGATCTACTCGCCCGAGCCGTTCGTGTACGAGGGCAAGTCGTACATCTTCATGTCGCAGACGGTGCAGCCGAACAAGTTCCGCTCGCAGGTCTGGATCGCCAACATCGACGCTGCGGCGCCGCTCTTTAAGCGGATCACCCCGCTGACGCCGCTGCAGACGCGCACCGACCCCGAGATGTTCATCACCGACAACGGTCCCTACATCTACTACAACGTGCTCGAGAACTCGACCCGGCCGAACGGCCAGCCGAAGACCTGCCGCGATCCGGTGACCTGCTCCCTCGGCGTCTGGTTCGCCGATCCGGGCCTCAAGGCATCGGCACCCTGAACAGCATGAGCTTTTGCGACTCGGTGTCGGAATACTGCTGCAGGATCGGCAGCGTGCCGCTACAGCGGGTCGGAAGCTCGATCCGCGCGGTGTTGAAATTCACGCCGACATAGCCGGGGATGAGCTGCAGGTCGTACCCGAGGCTCCACGAATCGCCGAGCGCGCTGCTGATGGCCAGGCTTCCCTTGCCGCGTTGCACGCTGAAGCCGACGCCGAGCTTGCCGTTGATCAGGCCCATCTGGGCATAGGCGACCTTGCGCGAGTCGTCCACCACCAGCGGCGCGCTCCACTGATCGGTCGAGGGCAGGTAGCGAAAGTAGAGGACGTCGTAGTTCTCGATGCTGACGAGATGCACGCCCCCTTGGTCGTCGGTCGTGACGTTGAAGTGGCTCGCGTACGGGTCCTTGCCGCCACTTTCCTGAATGCCGGTATGGATGGTGCTCGTCGTCCAGGCACTGTTGTCCGGCAGGGCATCCGAGCGCGACGACCAGTACGTCACCTCGTGAACGGTCCAGACCATGCCCATGCCGCCGGGAATGGCGACGGGGCGGGCGCTGCGCTCGACGGCCTGGCTGTCGGTGGGCCCGAAGGCGAGGCCGGGATCCGTCCAGAGCGTGCCGCCTCCGACCCGGTTGACGACCCGGATGTTGCCGACGGCATTCACGCGCCGAAGCGACTTGGCGAGAAAGCCGACCCAGATCGTCCCTATCGAGTCGACAGCCAACGCCGGATTGAGCGCCGCCCACTGCGACGAAGCAAAGGCCTGCTGCGAAAGCAGCAACGACCAGGTTTGCAGGACACTGTCGTAGTGGAGCTGGGCGAAGACGATCACCTGTGCCGCGGTGTGGTAGACCATCCACAGGTCATCGCCGATCAGCTTCAGGTCGCCGGTCGACTTGTCGTCGGTGCCGGGGAAATTCTGCATCAGGCGCCAGGTGGTCCCGCCGTCGAAGCTGCTGAAGAGCGAGAGGCCGGGTCCCGGCGACAGCGTGCCCCGGTTGAGCAGCAGGTGGAGCGCGCCGTCGGCGGTCTGCACCAGATGCTGCTGATGGCGATACGAGATCATCCGCTCGTTGCTGCTCGCGAGATTGGTGGTCGTCGCCTTGATCGCGATCGGACCCGCGGGCCCCACGGCCCGGGTTGTCGCGGCCCAGGCTGGTGCGGTCAGCCCGACTCCGATCCGGCGCAGGAAGCGCCGGCGGTGCACCGTGCTGCTGGTCGTCATCTGTCCTCCCGTCTTCGTGCCCTTCCCAGGTCGCCAGGAGCCCTGGCGCGGAAAATGTCGCAAGTAACATGCCGCAGCGGTCATCGTTCGTGCGGCACGATCGACGGGCGACTCTCAGGCAAACCAGGAAGCGAGCGCAACGGTGGCGAGTGAGGCGGCAATCGCAGCGGTCAATCGCCTCGGCATCCGTCCGGGGCTGCGCCGCGGCGATTTCAAGCGCGTCGCCCAGGGCGGCTTCGGCGACGGCCTGAACGCCTATGCGCACTCGATGGCCTGGTTCAACGGCCATCTCTACGTCGGCACCACCCGGGGCAACTTCCCGTTCATGAAGGCACGGCTGCCGATCGGCATGGACGTGTGGCCGGTCGAGTGCCCCGAGGTTCCCTTCGATCTCGACATGCACGCCGAGATCTGGCGCTATGCCCCGCTCGACGATCGCTGGGAACGCGTGTTCAAGGCGCCGACGATCATCGGCAGCCACGGCAAGCCGATCCCGCGCGAGCTCGGCCTGCGCGGCATGCTGGTCTACGACGGCCGCGCCGATCAGCCTGCAGCCCTGTTCGTGACGACCTGGTCGCCGGCCCGCGGTCCGGGGCCGCTGGTGCTGCGCTCGGAAGACGGCCGGCATTTCGAGCCGACCTGCGAGCCGGGCCTGACCGGCCTGCCGGTGACGACCATCCGCACCATCACCCAGTTCAAGGGGCGCATGTTCACCACGCCCGCCGGCTCGCGCGGCGGCAACCCGAACGTCTCGGCGCACTCGGTGGTCTACGAGACCAGCGACCCGGCCCATGGTGGCTGGGAGCCGGTGTGCGACTTCGGCTTCGGCGATCCGAACAACAAGACGATCTTCGAGATGGCCGGCTTCGGCGACCATCTTTATGTCGGCACTTTCAATCTCGAGGGCTACCAGGTCTGGCGCAGCACCTGCGAAGGCGAGCGCCCGTACGTCTTCGAGAAGATCATCGACAAGGGGGCGTATCGCGGCCGCCTGAACCAGTGCGTCCTGAGCATGACGCCGTTCAAGGGCGCGCTCTACGTCGGCAGCGGCATCCAGGGCGGCGGCGTCGACACCCAGAACCGGGTCGGCCCGGCGCCGCCGGAGCTGATCCGCATCCATCGGGACGGCAACTGGGATCTTCTCGTCGGCGAAAGTCGCGACACGCCCGACGGCCGCAAGGAGTGCCTCTCGGGCTATCTGCCGGGCTTCGACAACTTCTTCAACGGCTACTTCTGGCGTCTCTGCGAGCACGAGGGCTGGCTCTACGTCAGCACCTTCGAGTGGAGCTCGATCCTCGGCTACGCGAACCGGCGGCGCTGGCCGCAGGCGTTCACCAACATCATCAACCACGTCGACCCGCAGACGATCCTCGACAACCACTCGGGCTTCGACCTCTATCGCAGCTACGACGGCGAGAACTGGGTGCCGGTCACGACCAACGGCATGGACAACCCGTACAACATGGGCCTGCGCACCATGGTGTCCTCGCCGCACGGCCTCTTCCTCGGCACCGCCAATCCCTTCGGTCCGAAGGTCATGCCGCTCGGCGGCGATCGCTACGTGCCGAATCCGCGCGGCGGCTGCGAGGTGCACTTCGGGCCGCGCCGGCGCGCCTAGCGATGCGACCCCTGCGCGGTCGGTTCGAGCCGCCGGCGTGGCGCTTGCGGGAGGGTCTGCGCGCGCGCCTCGACGCCGTCCGGGTCGAGCGGGACCTCGCCTACGGCAGCGACCCGGCGCAGCGGCTCGACGCCTATCTGCCGGCCGGCGCGCCGACGGGTGCGATCCTCGTCATCGTCCACGGCGGCGCCTGGACGATCGGCGACAAGGCGAATCCGGCGGTGATCGCCGCCAAGGCGGCGCACTGGCTGCCGGCCGGCGTGGTCGTCGTGTCGGTGAACTACCGGCTGCTGCCCCGTGCCGAGGTGCTGCAGCAGGCGGCCGACGTCGCGCGGGCGATCGCCTTCACGCAAGGGCGTGCCGCGCTCTGGGGCGCCGACGCGGCCCGGCTGGTCGTGCTCGGCCATTCGACCGGCGCCCACCTGGTGGCGCTGCTCGCTGCCGATCCGGCGCTCGCCGAGCCCGAAGGCGCGACGCCCTGGCTCGCCACGGTCCTGCTCGACAGCGCCGCGCTCGATGTTCCCGAGCTGATGCGCGCGCCGCATCGGCCCCTGTACGACCGCGTGTTCGGAGCCGTCGAAGCCGAATGGCAGGCGCTCTCGCCGCTGCAGCGGCTGCGAGCGCGACCGGCGCCGCTTCTGATCGTCCACTCGGATCGCCGACCCGATGCGGCGGCCGCGTCACACCGCTTCGCCGCTGCGGTGGCTTCGTGGGGCGGGCGGGCCGAGGTGCACGAGGAGGCACTGTCCCATGCCGAGATCAATGCCCGCCTCGGCCTGCGCAACGCCTGCACCGAACGGGTCGACGCATTCCTGACGTCGGTGGGCGTGCCATGAGCTTCCGGTTCCGGCTTCGCTCGGCGGCGCTGCTGTGCGCCGTCCTGGTCGTGGGTGCGCTCCCCGAAGCGGGAGCGCAAGCGCCGTTCGGCCGACGCCCGGCGGCCGCGCCCGCCGAAGCCATGGAGTCCGGAAGCGTCGAGATCGAGAACAGCGAC
>Ga0070675_100004150_pt1 | contig 11005 bp, 9 predicted proteins | sample KBSM43metaG_FD_65343 | JGI IMG/M metagenome (GOLD analysis project Ga0070675, IMG submission 65343) | Miscanthus rhizosphere microbial communities from Kellogg Biological Station, Michigan, USA - KBS M4-3 metaG | ecosystem: Host-associated > Plants > Roots > Rhizosphere > Soil ...
TCCATGGTTTGCCCACGCCGCACGGCGTTCCTGCTGGCGTCTGTGTTGCTCGGTTGCGCGACGGCGGGCGGCCCGCAAGCGTACAACCCTGCCGTCGTCGCGGACCGCGCGGATAGCACGACCACGCTGGCGCAGATCTACTTCTGGCGCGCAAAGCCCGGAAAGCTCGAGGAGTACACGCGCTACATCCGCGAGCACGCGGAGCCCATCGATAACGAGGCTCGGCGCGCCGGCGCATTCGTGTCGGTGACGACCTATATGGCGTCCGACACCACCGTGCCATGGACACACATGCGCGTTTTCATGCTGCGCGACTCGACGCAGCTCCGCGCGCTCGGTGATGCGCTCGCTGCGGCCGGCGTCCGCGTGCAACCGGACAGCGTGAAGCGCCGGGAGCAGAATGAATACTCAGCTGGGTTGCGCGATCGCGTCGGGGCGACCGTCGTGCAGCTCGTCAGGTGAAGCGATGATCGGGTTTTCTTGTACCGCACCCCGCCCCAGTGCCCGTCGCGAAGCCGACTTGCTCATCGAGACCCGTCAATGACGACTACCATCCGCGTCGCTGTCGTGCAGGCAGCACCCGTCGCCTTCGATCGCGAGTGCACGCTGTCCAGGGTGCGATCACTCACGCACGATGCCGCGGGGAAGGGCGCCAGGCTTGTCGTGTTCCCGGAAGCGTTCGTCAGTGCGTATCCGCGCGGCATGACGTTCGGCGCCGTCATCGGGAATCGGACGGCCGAAGGACGCGAGTGGTACCGCCGGTACTGGGAGTCGAGCGTGGACGTCCCTGGCCCCACGGTCGATGTACTCGCGGAGATTGCCCGCGAGAGCGAGACACACCTCGTCATCGGCGTCATCGAACGGGAGGGCGGTACACTCTACTGCACGGTGCTCTTCTTCGCGCCTAACGGCGACTACCTCGGGAAACATCGCAAGCTGATGCCGACCGCGAGCGAGCGGCTCGTCTGGGGGCAGGGCGACGGCAGCACCATGCCCGTGTTCGATACGGACGTCGGGAGGATTGGCGCGGCGATCTGCTGGGAGAATTACATGCCGCTCTACCGCACGGCGTTGTATGCCAAGGGCGTGCAACTCTATCTCGCGCCCACGGCCGACAGCCGCGCGAGTTGGGTGGCGAGCATGCAGCACATCGCCGTCGAAGGGCGCTGTTTCGTGCTGAGCAGCAACCAGTTCGCTCGACGCAGTGACTATCCGACCGACTACCCCGGCGAGCTACCGAGCGATCCGGGCGCGATCGTGACGCCAGGCGGCAGCTGCATCGTGAACCCGTTAGGCGCGCTGATCGCTGGTCCTGTCTACGACGAGGAAGCCATCCTCACGGCCGACATCGACCTCGACGACATCGTCCGCGGCAAGCTCGACCTCGACGTCGTCGGCCACTACGCTCGGCCCGACGTGTTTCAGCTCACGGTGAACGAGCGGCCTGCGCGGACGGTGAGCCGAGACTGAAAGGCCGTGCTGTCATTCCGAGCGGCTTGTCATTCCGAGCGAACGAAGTGAGTCGAGGAATCGCGATCGTCCCGATAGAGGGCCCTCGATGGCGGATAGTCTCGATTCCTCGACTCCGCCGCTCCGCGGCTCCGCTCGGAATGACAGCCGGCTCACCTCCCCATCAAGGCCGCGAGCCGCCGCTCGAGGAATCTCCGCTCCGGCTCCTGGCGCGTGAGGCCTAACGCGCGCTCGTAGGCGGCCATCGCGTCCTCCGTGCGCCCCAGGCGGCGACACAGGTCCGCGCGCGCCGAGTGGGCGAGGTAGTACTCCGTGAGCTCGCCGCGCGCGAGAATCGCGTCGATGAGCGCGAGGCCCGCCGCCGGTCCGTCACGCATCGCGACCGCGACGGCGCGGTTCAGCTCCACGACGGGGCCGGGATCCGTCCGGAGCAGGACGTCGTACAGTCCGACGATCTGCCGCCAGTCCGTCGCGCCGGCGTCAGGCGCGTCGGCGTGCACGGCCGCGATCGCCGCCTGCAGCGTGTACGGGCCGAACCCCGGCGACGCGGCCGCCCGCTCCACGAGCCGACGACCCTCGTCGATCTGCGCCCGATTCCACAGCGAGCGATCCTGCTCCTCGAGCAACAGCAGGTCGCCAGCGCTCGATGCCCGTGCCGCCCTGCGCGCGTCGTGCAGCAGCATGAGCCCGAGCAGTCCCACGGCCTCCGGCTCCGGCAGTAACTCCACCAGCAATCGCCCCAGCCGAATCGCTTCCGCGCACAGATCGTGACGCGTGAGCGACGTGCCTGACGAGGCCGAGTAGCCCTCGTTGAACACGAGGTAAATGACGTGCAGCACCGTGTCGAGGCGCTCGGGAAGCTCGGGACGCCCGGGGACCTGATATGGAATGCGCGCGTCGCGAATCTTCGCCTTCGCGCGCACAATGCGTTGCGCGAGCGTCGGCGCCGGGGTGAGGAACGCACGCGCGATCTCCTCCGTCGTCAGTCCGCACACCTCGCGCAGCGTCAGCGCGATCTGCGCGTCGGCGGCGAGCGCGGGGTGACAGCAGGTGAAGATGAGGCGAAGTCGATCGTCGTCCACCTGTTCGTCGTCCACGTCGGGCGCGGGCGTGACGGCGCTCGCCAGGCGATCGGCGACCTCCGCGAGCGCAGCGTCGAACTTCGCGCGCCGACGCAACCGGTCGATCGATTTGAACCGGCCCGTGGACACGAGCCACGCGCGCGGACTCGTCGGCACGCCTTCCAGAGGCCACCGCTCTACGGCCGCGGCGAACGCGTCGTGCAACGCCTCCTCCGCAAGATCGAAGTCCCCAAGCAGGCGGATGAGCGTCGCCAACACGCGACGAGACTCGGCCCGATAGACGGCGTCGATGACCGCACGCGTGTCCGCCGGCGGTCCCGGAGCAGCGGGAGTCGTCACGCGATAGCCGATCCGCCTAACGTGTCACGATGTGGTGATCCGTGCCCATTCGCGTCCATTCCACTCCCATGTATCACCGAGAAGACCACTGTCGTCGTCACCGCCGAACAGGATGACACGGCGGCGGTGTTCGTCGTAGGCCATCGCCGTCCCGCGGCGTCGCGGCGGAGCCGACGTCGCACGGTGCCATGCGCCAGCGGACCACGTCCACGACAGTGCAGGCTCGTCCTTGTTCCACCCGGTGTATAGGAGAAACCCGTCAGGCGCCGCCGCGGCTGGCGAGATGGGACTGAGACACGGGCCCGGGGCCGAGGCAGCGAGCGGGACGAGCGAGTCGTTCCTGGACTCGAACAGCGACCCGCGGAATTCGCTCGGGCAGTCCGGCGAACTGTCGCGCGTCGCGATGAGAAAGGCAACGCTTCGCGACGTCGGCACGAGCGCATCACCGATGGCACCGGCCGGTGCTCGCAGCGGAATCGCGCGCCACGCGGACCCGTCCCACTGCCACGTATCCGCGAGGATGCTGTCACTGCCACCGCCGCCATGGATCACGATGGCGCGTCGGGCGGCGTCGTAGGCGATGGCGCCGTGAATGCGCGGCGCCGGCCCAGCGGTATCGACCCGCGCCCATTGCTTCCCGTTCCACTCCCACGTGTCGCGGAGGAATCGCATGCGTCGGCCCGACTCGATGACGCGTCCGCCGAAGAGCACGAGGCGATGTCGCGCGGTGTCGTAGCCGAGGAACGCGTCGCGTCGGCCAGCGGGCCCGTCGGGCGCGAGGCAGGTCCAGTGCTGTCCGTCCCACGACCAGAGAGACGTGGGCAGCGGATCGGTCGTGTCGCTGGACGCGCCGCCGAACATCAGCACGCGATGCGTGGACGCGTCGTAGGCGAGCGAGTGCCCGGTTCGGGCACTGACCTGGCGGCTTGCGCACGACACCGCGCCGCTCTGGCGGGCGGCACCTAACGTGAGAATCAAAAGGACGACTGTCGGCAGTATCGGACGCATCCGCGTCTCCGCATCGAACGAGGTGAGTGGCGATCGATCGAGAGGAGAACTGAAATAGCGAGCTGCCGGGTCGCCACCATTGCGGGACGGATCTACCGGCTGAAGGGACCGGTCGTCATTCCGGGCGGAGCCGCGGAGCGGCACAGCCGAAGAGCCCTGTCATTCCGAGCGAACGAAGTGAGTCGAGGAATCGCGATCATCCGGGTAGAGGGCCCTACCCATGGCAGTCTCGATTCCTCGACTGCGGCCTGACGGCCTCCGCTCGGAATGACACAGCTCCGCTCGGAAATGACGGGCTTCGCTACTGCCCCGCGAACACCATGACCGGGCGGACTTCGATAGAGCCCGTCTTCGCGCCTGGAATTCGCGCGGCCAGCTGGATGGCGTCGTTCAGGTCCTTCGCCTCCACCAGGTAGTACCCACCGAGCTGCTCCTTCGTCTCGGCGAATGGCCCATCTGTCGTGGAGACCTTGCCGTTGCGAACGCGGACCGTGGTAGCGGTGTGAGTCGGCTGGAGTGCTTCGCCGCCGACCATGTGGCCGCTCTTCTTGATGTCTTCGGTGAACGTGCCGTATTCGGCCGTCATGGCGTCACCCTGATTCTTCGTGTACTGCGACCAGTTCTGTTCGTTGTCGTAGATGAGGCAGAGGTACTTCATGGCGTCCCTCCAGAGGGTTGGATATCGTTGGCGTCGTGCGCCGTATGATCGGTAAGTAGTCGATCAGCGAACGTCGGAATCGACAGGGAGGCTCCGTGGCGACGAAAAAAGTCAAACGTGGATTCCCGAAGGCGGTGACGGCCGCGATCGCGAAGGACAAGATATTGGGCATTCAGGCGGGCGACGGCAGCCACCGCTTCATCGGCGTGTGGGCCGTGGTGGTGGACGGCCGCGTGTTCATCCGCTCGTGGGGGCTCGAGCGACGGAGCTGGTATCAGGCGTTCCGTGAAAATCCGATCGGACGGATCCAGGCGGCGGGTCGGCAGCTCCGAGTGAAGGCGATCACCAGCGTATCCGAACGCACGAAGGTGGCGGTCGATGCGGCGTATGCCGAGAAGTACGATACCCCTGGGGCGATCAAGTACGTGCGAGGCTTCAAGCGATCGAAGCGTCGGCGGGATACAACGACTGAGTTGTTGCCGGCGTAGGTACGACTTCATCGCGCCGGGGGCCGGTGGGGACTACGATTGGGCGGATCTGTACTGCGAAACTACCGGATACTGCCTTGCATTCCCGGCATCAGTGCGCGGGGCCGGTGGGAACTACGATGGCGCGGATGACGCGTAAGGAGCAGGATCGATCGCGTTCGGGACGGCCCCTCGCGCCACGAGCCGGGATTTCTTGGGAACGGCCGCTCGGGAGACTCCTGCGTCCCGAGCGGCCGTTCCCATTATTCAGAGTCCGGCGAGAGCCAACGTCAATGCAAAGTTGTATCCGGCCGTTTTCCGTGTCATCCGCGTCATCGTAGTTAACACCGACCGCGGCGCGACATAGCCTATCCAACAAATCGTCACACCAACGATGCCCACCAAGAAGAAGACCGCGGACAGCGCCATCGATCTCCCCATCAAGTCCTTCAAGACCGAAGACGCGTTCGCGCAGTGGCTCGAATCGAATCACACGAAGTCGCGCGGCATCTGGCTGCGCATCGCAAAGAAGGACAGCGGGCTCTCGTCGGTCACGTACGCGCAGGCGCTCGACGTCGCGTTATGCTATGGCTGGATCGATGGCCAGAAACGGCCATACGATGAGACGACGTGGCTGCAGCGGTTCACGCCACGCAGTCCGCGCAGCGTCTGGTCGAAGATCAACACCGGCAAGGTGCAGACGTTGATCGAGAGCGGACGCATGCGACCTGCCGGGCTCGCGGCGGTCGAGTCGGCGAAAGCGGACGGTCGCTGGGAGTCTGCGTATCAGCCCTCGAAGAACGCGGAGATCCCGGCAGACCTCCAGGCGGCGCTCGACGCGAACCCGAAAGCGAGGGCGTTCTTCGAAACGCTGCGTGGCGCGAATCGTTATGCGGTGATCTACCGCGTCAGCACGGCGAAGAAACCGGAGACGCGAGCGCGCCGCATCGCGGATTTCGTTGAAATGCTCGCGCGGGGCGAGACGTTGCATGGTTAGGCATCCATGTCATCCCTCGCTGCCGCTCGGGATGACACATGACCCTACCGCACCGTCACCTGCATGCTCGACCCCTCAGCGCCGCTGTAGGTCGCGACCACCGTCGCCTGACCCACGCGCTTTCCAGTGACCCGCCCCGAGCTCACATCCAGGCTGATGATGTTCGCGTCCGCCGCTGATGAGAGGCTCCACTGCGGCGACACGGTGTCATAGCGGCCATCGCGGCACCACGTGGCCTTCGGCGTCAGCGACTCCCCGACCGCCACGTAGACGACCCTCGGACTGACCACGATCGTCAAGCCGCCGCTACCGCCGCACGATGGATCGCCGATGGCGACGACACAGCGAGTTGACGAGCCGGCGATCACGGACGCGGCAGCGGAGGCAACAACAAGTCGGCGCATGAGTAGCTGAGCCCCCCCGTGGCGGTTCCTCCAATATTCGTGAGGAACCGCCGCGACTCAACTGTCCCCTACGGACTACTCGTACCGCAGCGCCTGCATCGGGTGAATGCGCGACGCCCGACGCGCTGGCAGATACCCGGCGGCAAGCGCGACGAGCGCGAGCACGGTACCAGCGACGACCACGACCAGCGGGTCGTGCCCCTCGAGCCCGAACAGCAACGACCGGGCGGTCTTCTCGAGCGCCAACGCGCCGACCACGCCGATCACGCCGCCGACGATCGTCATGCTGCCGACCTGCTTCAACACCATGGCCCGCACGCGCCCAGAGTCGGCGCCTAACGCCATGCGCACGCCGATCTCCCGCGTCCGCTGCGTCACGGTGTACGCCAACACGCCGTAGAGCCCGACCGCCGCCAGCAACGTCGCCAGCGCGGCGAACGCGGCCGACAGGGTGCTGATCATGCGGTCGAGGAAGACGTTCTCGCGGACCTGCTGCGGCAACGTCTTGATGTTCTCGACCGGCAAGTTCGGATCGAGACGCGTGATGACCGCGGGAATCGTCCGCATGAGCTGCTTCGGATCGATCGACGTGCGGACGTAGAAGTTCAGCTGACCGATCGTCGAGTCCTGCGCCCACGGGAGGAAATACACCGGCGGGATGTCGTCCTTGACATCGTTGTACTTCGCATCCTTCACGAGCCCGACGATCTCCATGTCGTTGATCTTGGCGCCGGACAGCGCCATGTGCTTGCCGACCGCGTCGCGCCCGAGCTTGAACTTCTTCGCGAACGCCTCGTTGACGATTGCGACCTTCGGCGTCCCGACGCGGTCGGACGCCGTGAACTCGCGGCCAGACACCATCGGCACGCCTAACGTCTTGAAGTACCCGGCGCCCACGGCGTTGAACCGCGAGTTGCTGTTGACGTCCGGACCGGACTTCCAGCCGTCTACTTCCACATCGTTCCCCCAGCTGCTCCCGCCAAGCAGGCCGACGAGCGACTCCGTCACGCCGGTCACGCCGGGAATCCCCCTGAGCGTCTCCTCCGCGCGCTCGAAGAACTGGGCCGACTGCGTGCGCGTGTAGCCGTTTCGCTCGGGCGAGATCGAGAACACCACCACGTTGTCGACGTTCAGCCCCAGATTCACTCGGCTCACGTTGAGCAGGCTGCGCACGAAGAGACCGGCACCCACGAGCAACGCCATCGACAGCGCGATCTGCACCGTCACGAGCGAGCTGCGGAAACGCGTCGCAGCACGCGTGCCGGAATGCTTTCCGGAATTGGCCCGCAGCGTCGTGACCAGATCGGGGCGCGTGCTGTGCAGCGCCGGATACATCCCGAACAGGAGCCCGGTCAAAATGGAGAGTCCGGCGGCGAACGCGACCACGGTCGGATCGAGCTCGAAGCGCAGGGTCGAGAGCGCATCGCTCGGTAGCAGCGCCGAGAGTCCGGAGAGCGTCAACCGTGCGACGAACAGGCTCACCGCGCCGCCGAGCAGCGCGAGCACACACGACTCGGTGAGGAGCTGCGTCAGCAGCTGACCACGAGTGGCGCCGAGCGAGAGGCGCACCGCCATCTCCATCGACCGGTTCGCGGCACGCGCGAGCAACAGGTTCGCGATGTTCGCGCAGGCGATGATGAGGACGATCGTAGTGATGCCGATGAGCAGCAACAGCGGCGTACGGACTCGTTGATGGATCGAGCTCTGTCCGCGCGCACCGTCGACGACGCCGAGCTCCTTCGCGCGGAACCGCTCGAGCGTTTTCGGGCTGATCCCTTCCTGAAGCTTCGCCTCGACGTCGTTGATGATCGGCTTGTAGATCGCGTTCATGCCACGCTTTGCGTCAGCGATGGACACGCCCGGCTTGAGCCGCGCAAACGCGTAGATCCAGTAGTTGTTCCGCCGTTCGTACCCCTTGAATCCGGGCGACAACACGGCGCGCATGGTGATGGGCACGTAGATCTTCGGCCTGGTGCCGAGGGTGGTCCCCTCGAACCCCTGGGGCGCGACGCCGACGATCGTGAACGGCACCCCGTTGATGATGATCGGCTGCCCGATCACGGACGGATCGGATGCCAGCTTCGTCTCCCAGTAGCTGTAGCCGAGGACGGCGACCGGGTGAGCGCCGATGGTCTGGTCGTCGGAGGGGCTCAGCAGTCGGCCGGCCGCGGGGCGAAGCTGAAGCACGGGGAAATACGAGCCGGACACGAACATCGCGTCGCCATTGAGCGTCTGTCGGCGGAACGAGAGGTTGGCCCCGAAAGAACGGTGGGCGGCGATGCCGGTGAACACGGTCTGGGCCTTTTCGAGGTCCCGGAACATCGGGTAGCTCAGGATCACTCGGCAGTCGCCTGCCATGGTGCACGACTGGGATCCGCCGTTCGGCTCGGAGCCTTCGAGGTTTACGAGGCGATTGGGCTGCGGCACCGGCAGTGGCCGGAGCAGCATTTGATTGAAGAGAGAGAAGATGGCCGCGTTCGCACCGATACCGAGGGCGAGTGAGAGCACCGCCACGGCGGTGACGAACGGCGTCTTGAATAGCGTGCGAAGCGCCAGCTTGAGATTGGCCATGACTCCGATCGGAAAGAGGCTACCGTAGGACAAAGCGGCGCGCCGGAACGTTTGCAGCGCGCGTACGGGCCCTGCCCTCAAACGAATTGGGCCTTTCGAAGCCGGAGCTGGGCAATCACCGAGGTGATCGAGGTAAGCTCCGGCACGACAACGCGATGTGTCGTCGCCGTCGAGGCGTCGAGCGGTCCGCGGGTGTCGCCAACCGAGGCTCCGCTCCGACCGCGCGGTGATCGCGGGAATGGCAGGCATGGCCGGTTAGGACAACGCTTAACGCGGGACGCTGCATGCGGTGTTGTGGCGTAAGCGGTTTGTTAAGCGACGTGCATCAGATTCGTGCGTGACCGGGGACGCGTGCGGGAGTCGCCGCGACGGCCGGTCGGTACCACTCGACGAGGCAAGTCCAATGTCACGAACCATGCAGCTTCCTGTGGTCGCCCGTATCGTGGCCGACCTTGATGTTCCGGATCTTACGGTCGCTCCCCGCATCCGTCGGTCGACGTTCGCGCGGCTGATGGCATTTTTTCTCCGTTCCGTTGCACGCGGCCCTTGGTGCATGCGCCCGATCGCGGCGGCGCTGGTCGCGTCAGTCCTGGCGTGCTCGGATTCCAGCGATCCGGTGACCGCGCCTCGCCCAGTCGCGAGCGCCGCCGTCACACCGAGGACTGTGGTGCTGGAGAGCGGTGAGACGCGACAGTTGACCGCCGTGGCGCTCGATGCGGCCGGGGCTGTCGTGGACGGACGGACGGTCAGGTGGTCCACGGACCAACCCGCGGTCGCGACGGTCTCGGCGACTGGTCTCGTACGGGCGGTGGCGCGGGGCTACGCCGTGATCACGGCGACTGTGGACGGAAAGTCGGCGTCCTCTGTGGTGACGGTGCCGACGCCAGAGCCGGCCACGGAGTACGACCTCGTGTACGAGCGCCGGCCGTCCAACGGAGATGCCGACATTCGCCGCCTGTCGTTGGCGACCGGTGCGATCACGTCACTGCCGTTGGTGGTGATGATTCCGGGAACGTCCGTGCGTGATGTCGCGCCGTCGCCAGACGGGACGCGGGTGGCATTCACGGTCGCGTGGTATCCCGCGGACTCGCCAATGCTCGACGGCGACATCTATGTGGCGAACATCGATGGCAGCGGCCTGCGGCGCCTAACGACGACCGAGGAGCTCGACGAGCAGCCGGCGTGGTCGCCGGACGGCACGCGCATCGCGTTCCGCAGCAACCGCTCAGGGAACTGGGACATCTGGGTAATAAACGCGAACGGCACCGGCCAGGTGAACCTCATGCAGAACGTGCTGCCGGCGACGAGCACCGAGACGACGCCGGCGTGGTCGCCGGACGGCGCGCGCATCGTGTACTCGAGCGACATCGACAGCTTCGCGTACGGGAAGCTGTGGACGATGCGTCCCGACGGAAGCGACAAGCAGCGGCTCTTTCCGCAATCGAGCGCGGCGACAGACGTTGACCGCGACCCGAGCTGGTCGCCTGACGGGTCGAAGATCGCCTTCCGGCGTGTGAGTGCGGCGGCAACTGGTGCGGATCTCATGATCGCGACCGTCGCGACGGGCTCCGTCACGCGCATCGAGATCGCTGGCGCCCAAGCATTCCCGGCGTGGGCGCCCGATGGGTCGCGCATCGCGTTCATGTCGAATCACGAGGGGCTGCTCTCGCACATCTACACAATGGCGCCCGACGGCAGTCAGATCAGCCGCTACACCGCGGGACCGGACGAGAACGCGTACCCGCGATGGCTGCGGGCGGCGCCCGCGACGCGGGCGGTGGCGAGGTAACAGGCGACCCATACTCTGCCGATGAACCTTCGCACCGCATCGATCGCCGCCACTGTCGTGCTGGTGGCGGTGATCGTGGCGCTCTACCTCCGGCACGAGTTGTTAGGCGCGAACACCGTCGCGGTCGTCCTGCAGGTTGCCGCGGTCGCTCTCATGCTCTGGGCGCGGATCACGTTCGGGCGTCGCAGCTTTCACGCGGCGGCCAATCCGACTGCCGGCG
>Ga0070675_100004155_pt1 | contig 10998 bp, 9 predicted proteins | sample KBSM43metaG_FD_65343 | JGI IMG/M metagenome (GOLD analysis project Ga0070675, IMG submission 65343) | Miscanthus rhizosphere microbial communities from Kellogg Biological Station, Michigan, USA - KBS M4-3 metaG | ecosystem: Host-associated > Plants > Roots > Rhizosphere > Soil ...
GTGGTGGCGCTGCCGATCGGTGTGCTGGCCGCGTTCGTGGTCATGCGCTGGCAGGGCGTCAACGCCAACATCATGTCGCTCGGCGGCATCGCAATCGCGATCGGCGCGATGGTCGATGCTTCGATCGTCATGGTCGAGAACGTACACAAGCACATCGAGGCGTTCGAGACCGAGCACGGCAGGCGCCCGAGCGTCAGCGAGCGCTGGACGCTGGTGAGCGAGTCGGCTACGGAAGTGGGGCCTGCCCTCTTCTTCTCGCTGATCGTCATCACGCTGTCGTTCGTCCCGGTGTTCACGCTGGAGGCGCAGGAAGGCCGCCTGTTCTCGCCGCTGGCATTCACCAAGACCTATGCGATGGCGGCCGCGGCGGGGCTGTCCGTCACCCTCGTGCCTGTCCTGATGGGATACCTCATTCGCGGCCGCATCCCGCGCGAGACGGCGAACCCGCTGAACCGGTTCCTGATGGCGTGCTACAGGCCGGCGCTCGAGGCGGTCCTGCGCTTTCCGAAGGCTGTCCTTGGCGTCGCCGCAATTGTCCTCGCCCTGACCGCGATACCCGTACTGCAGCTCGGCGGCGAGTTCATGCCGCCCCTGGACGAAGGCGACCTCCTGTACATGCCGACTGCACTCCCCGGCCTGTCGGCGTCCAAGGCTTCGCAGCTGCTGCAGCAGACGGACCGGATGATCAAGACCGTGCCGGAGGTGGCGCGCGTCTTCGGCAAGGCCGGACGCGCCGACACCGCGACCGACCCCGCGCCCATGGAGATGTTCGAGACGACGATCCAGTTCAGGCCGCGCTCGGAGTGGCGCCTGGGGATGACGCCCGACAAGCTCGTCGACGAGCTCGATGCGGCGGTGAAGGTGCCGGGACTCAGCAACATCTGGGTGCCGCCGATCAGGAATCGGATCGACATGCTGGCCACGGGCATCAAGAGTCCTGTGGGAATCAAGGTGGCCGGCGCGGACCTCGCGACGATCGACAAGCTGACGACGCAGATCGAATCTGCCGTCAAGAGCGTTCCCGGCGTCTCGTCCGCCTTGGCCGAGCGACTGACTGGCGGTCGGTACATCGACGTCGAGGTCGATCGGGCCGCTGCCTCACGCTTCGGCCTTTCCGTCGCCGACGTGCAGAGTGTCGTCTCGACCGCCATCGGTGGCGACAACATCGGCGAGGTCATCCAGGGCCGGGAGCGCTATCCGATCAATGTCCGCTACCCGCGCGAGATCCGCGATTCCCTGCAGCGGCTGCGCGAGCTGCCGTTCGTGACCGACAAGGGCGCCCAGCTGCTGCTGCAGGACGTCGCAAGAATCTCGATCGACGAAGGACCGCCGATGCTGCGCAGCGAGAATGCCCGCCTTTCCGGCTGGATCTACGTCGACGTTCGCGGCAGGGACCTTCGCTCCGTGGTCACCGATATGCAGTCCGCGGTGAGCCGCTCCGTGAAGTTGCCACCGGGATATGCCGTCTCCTGGTCGGGGCAGTTCGAATACTTGGAACGCGCGACCGAACGTCTCAAGCTGGTCGTGCCCTTGACACTGGCTGTCATCTTCGTGCTGCTTTACCTGCTATTTCGGTCATTCAGCGACGCAGTGCTGGTGCTGTCGGCGGTACCCTTCTCGCTCGTAGGCGGCTTCTGGATCGTGTGGGTCCTCGGCCATTCGCTCTCGGTCGCTTCCGCCGTCGGCTTCATCGCGTTGGCGGGGATCGCTGCCGAGTTCGGGATCGTGATGCTCCTGTACCTGAAGAACGCAATCGGCCGCCGGCTCGCCGCCGGCGAGCCCGACACCGATGCAACGCTGCTCGCCGCGATCCGAGAAGGCGCGGTGCTTCGCGTTCGCCCCAAGGCCATGACGGTCGCGGTCGTCATCGCCGGCCTGCTGCCGATCATGTGGGGAAGCGGCACGGGGTCGGAGGTGATGAGCCGCATCGCCGCGCCGCTGATCGGCGGCATGCTGACGGCCCCTCTCCTGAGCATGCTGGTTGTGCCGGCAGCGTGGTATCTGCTCCACCGCAAACGCGGCGCTGGGCCCTTCCCACTGACGTCAAAACGAGTTGCGGGCACCTGAGCGCACGCGATCGCGTCAGGCCAATAGCTAACGTCGCGACTCGCGGATGAGACCGCTGAAGCAATGGCCGACCTGGAAAAGAGTGCCGAGAGCCCGAGGCCTCGCCACCCGAGTGCAGCGGCAACAACGCTTGGTTCCATGCGTTCTGACGTCAGTGAAACTGAAGCCGCGCAGCGCCGTCACACATTGTCGTCGCTCAAGCGCACGCCGACGAGCGCCGAGCAGATGCGGCGGCTCGACGACGCGATCCGCGGCCGCGACCCCGCGCTTTGCACCGCGTCGATCTCCTTGTGTGACTCGAAGGGCAACGTCGACCTCGACGACCTCAGCGAACGTGCACGGTGCAACTGCTTTTGTGCACGTACCGTGGGTAGCGAGTTCTTCTTCCCCGTGGTCTAGGATGCACCTGCATTCAGTCACCGGTGCCCTCACGCGCGACCAGCAATAGCCCAGCGACGACCTTCATTCACTTCAACTGGTAGTAGTCCCTCATTCGGAACCGCCTGCGGGAAAGGATGAACGCGGTCACCGGTTCCGGGGAAAGGCTGGTGACTTCTTCGGTCATGTTTTTCCGGTAGAACGCGGTGCAGGTGGCGTTCTGCCAAACCGTCTTTTGCATCTTCCTTCTCATGCCGGCGACGTAGGCATCCTGAAGGTCGCGTCTGGCATCGATCGCTCTGATGCTCTTGTCCCGTTTGATTGCGCAGATGGCTTGAGCGATGTAGTCAGTTGCGACCTCCATGTAGGAGATCTGCGAGCTATGCCCGGAGCCGGTGTTCGGGCCGTTGACTTTGAAATAGTTGGGGTAGCCGGAAACGGCGATGCCCTTGTAGGAAGCCGCCTCCGTTTCCCATTCGCTGTTGAGGTTGCGGCCACCCAACCCGTAGACCTGGAAGGTCAGGGCCTTCTTCATGTCCGAATAGGCGAAGTAACCCGTGGCGTAAACGATCACGTCGAGCGAGATGTCCTTGCCATCCTTTGTTCTGACGCCCTCAGGGGTGATGCGTTCAATCCCGCTGATATCGACATCGACGTTGTGGAGAGACAGCGCGGGAAGATAGGCATTCGTCGGTATGACACGCCGGCAGCCGAGCTCGTAATCCGGCAGCATGTGCTCGCGCAACCGGTCATCCTTGATGTACTTGTTCAGGTGGCTTCGCAACCGGCGTCGGTAGTGGCGCTTCATGATCTGACCGATCCCCGAGATCCCGGGGTAGCGGCGAAACGCAATGAACCTGATGTCGTAAAAAACAAAGACGAGCGAACGGATGAGGTGCCTTATGCCGGGAAGCGTTCGAACGAAACGCTCCACGGCACCGTAGTGCCGGTCCGAGCGCGGGAGAATCCACTGCGCCTTGCCCATGAACAGGGTCAACCGGGACACCTTTCCGGCGATGGCGGGAACGATCTGGGCTGCTGAACATCCCGACCCGATCACCCCGACACGTTTGCCTTCGTAGGGGACGGCGTGATCCCAGTGCCCTGAGTGGAATTGCGCTCCTTTGAAGGTTTCCGCGCCATTGATGTTGGGAACGTGCGGGTTTGCCAGCACGCCGCTGGTGTCGATCACGAAGCGAGCGGTGTACCTCTCGCCCGACTCGGTCTCTACGTGCCACAGGAACTCGCGCTCGTCGAAGACGAGCCGGGTCACCGTCTGGTTCGTCCGTGCGTGCTTCCGCAGGCCAAACCTGTCGATCACATGGTGCGTATAGGCGAGCAGTTCGCTTTGCGCGGCGAAGGTTTTCCTGAACCGGTAGGGGACGAACGAGATGCAGTACAGACTGGTGGGAACGTCCACCTCTGCACCGGGATAAGAGTTCGCCTGCCAAGTGCCGCCCAACTCGGAGCTTCGTTCCAACAGAACAAAATCGTTGCATCGCCTTTTCTGCAATCGGATGGCTGCCAACAGACCTGAGAACCCCGTTCCGATGATCACGGTCTCGAAGTGTCGAGGCCCCGCCGAGCTTCCGGCATGCGCAGATAACGTTGTTGATGCGGTTTGCTCTGATGCCAGCTGCTTCGATGCGCACATCTTCAGGCTCTATCAAACCGTCGATTGCCAATGTTCAGAGGGAAGCGGAAGCGCTCGCCAAGGCGTCAGTCATCCGCAAGGAAGGTCCGGCGCGGTTCCAGCTGGTCTATCACGCGGGCGACGCGAAGCGCGCCGTTGCCGGTCGCGCCATCTTGACACACCGAGTCGCCATGAAGTGCTGCCGGACCAGCGCCCCGACGGGACTGGTGCAACAAGAAGTAGGACCGCTTAAGGCGCTCTTAATCCGCAGGGAACATCATCCTGGCGAACGAACAGAGCTCCACGGTGCCGATCTCATCCCCGCTTAATCGGGCTTCCTCCGGATCAGGGTTTTCCATTCACGATCAAGCCGCTGCGGGCCGGAGTGACGTCGAGGCTCTTATAAGCCGCATCTATGCGCTCCGCTACCAAGCTGTAGTGCTCGACTTCACGCCGACACTCGTCAGCTTGCAGCGCGATGCAGGCGTTGTCGCCGCCGCCGGTTACCGGCGCGCGTCGCAGGAGACGCTCTTCCTGGAGCGATATCTCGATGCTCCCGTGGAGTCGTTGTTGGGCCCGCATGCGGGCGTCACCCCGAGGCGCGAACAGATTTTTGAGGTCGGCCACTTGGCCGCCTCGCGCGCAGGTGCGGGAAGGGACCTCGTCGTGAGCTTGTGCCGGCATCTCGTTGATCAGGGGTGCGAGTGGGTTGTCGCGACGGTCACACAGGAGCTCGATCATCTCTTCGTCCGAGCCGGCGTCGAGCCGGTACGACTCGGTGTCGCGGCGCCGCATGCTTTGGGAAGCGACGCTGCGGCATGGGGCACCTACTACGAGCACCTGCCCACGGTGCTGGCAGCGCATCTGCCGCGCGCCTTGCGCCGGCTCACTCGGTCACAGGTCACGGCTCGCAGAACAACGCGGATGCGCGCAACGTGACCCGCCCGGCCGCTCTTTCCCGCTCTGCTTCGTACCTGCACGGCAGCGCCATCGCGCTGGACATGAGCGAGGCTCGACAAGAAGCGCTGGTGCTCCGCGATGTGCTTGTCGGCGTCGGCACACGGGTCTTGGCGACGCTGCTTGACAACTCTCCGGCCTGGATCGTGGCGGACGAGGCGGCGGCGCTCGCAAACGTCGTGCACGTGCCTCTGCCGCTCTTTTTCAGCGAGGCACAGATCGCGCATGCACTCCGCGCGGCAGGCGTGGACACCTTGCTCGTTCCCTCGTTCGCGGCGCCGCGATGGCCGCTTTTTGAGGGTCCGCACTGCAGCATTGCCGGCGGATCGTTCTCTTTGCTGCAAACCGGCGCCACTCCGGTTGGCTCGCCGGCCGGCACCGTCAAGATCACGTTCACTTCCGGCAGCACAGCAGCGCCGAAGGGCGTGTGCCTGTCCACTGCAGCGCTCGACGCCGTTCGGGACGGCCTCGTAGAAGCCCTTCGTCCCTTGCACATCGAACGCCACCTGTGCGCATTGCCGCTCGCGGTTCTGCTCGAGAACGTCGCCGGCCTGATGGCGCCGATGGCCGCGGGGGCGAGCTGCATCGTGCTGCCGTCGGCCCAACTCGGTCTCGGCGGATCGTCGAGCTTCGATCCCGAGCGATTTCACGCGACGGTGCTCGAACACGCGCCGAACAGCCTCATCCTGCTGCCGCAGATGCTGCGCGCCTGGGCCGGCTATCTCGCGCGGACCGGCCGCCGTGCGCCCGACACGCTGCGCATCGTCGCCGTCGGCGGCGCCGCGGTCGGCGCGCGCCTGCTCGAGTCGGCACGCGCCTTGGGTATCGCTGCCTACGAGGGCTATGGCCTGTCCGAAGGCGCTTCCGTGCAGACCCTGAACCTCCCCGGCGCCGATCGCCCCGGCAGCGCCGGCCGGCCCCTGCCGCACGCGCGAGTTCGGATCGCTGCCGATGGCGAAATCGAAATCGGCGGCTCCCTGTTCAGCGGCTATCTCGGCACCGGCGACGCTCCGCGCGGCGATTGGTGGCCGACCGGTGATCTCGGCTCGATCGATGCCGAAGGCTTCCTGCACGTCACCGGGCGCAAGAAGAACTTGCTGATCACCGCGTTTGGTCGCAACGTCGCGCCCGAATGGGTCGAGGCGGCGCTGCGCGCGGAGAACGCGGTCGGCGAGGCCGTCGTGTTCGGGGAGGCCGAGCCATGGCTCAGCGCCGTGCTGTGGAGGTCCTCCGCCGAAGTCGACGACCCTGGACTGCAAGCGGCGGTCGACGCGGCGAACGCCGCCCTGCCGGACTACGCGCGCGTGCGGCGCTGGACCCGCGCCCGTGCCCCTTTCGATGCCGTCTCCGGATTTGCGACGAGCAACGGACGGCCCCAGCGCGTCGCCATCTGGAACGCGCATCGCGACTGCCTCACCCAGCTGCCGGACGGCGGCCCATGATTTCACGGAGAACTTTCTTGCTTCCTTCCTCAGGTTTCCATCAACGGCTGGAGCATGAAACCGCTCAGGAGCGGCTCGGCCTCCTCGCCATGCCCATCATCCAGGGTTGCCTTCGCGGCGAAGTCTCGCTGCCGAGCTACCTGGCGTTCCTGGGGGAGGCCTATCACCACGTGAGCCACACCGTCCCGCTCATGCGCGCCTGCGGCGCCGGTCTTGAGGGCCGCCCGGGCTGGACGCGCGGCGCCATCGAGGAATACATCCAGGAAGAGATCGGCCACGACGAGTGGATCCTCGACGACATCCGCGCGTGCGGTGGCGATGCCGACGCGGTGCGCTGCGGCGCGCCGGGCCATGCCACCGAAGTGATGGTCGCCTACGCGTACGACACCATCGCCCGGCGCAATCCGATGGGCTTCTTCGGCATGGTGCATGTCCTCGAGGGCACGAGCGTCTCGCTCGCGCTGCTCGCCGCGGACAAGATCCAGAACACGCTCGGCCTGCCGGACCGCGCCTTTACTTATCTCCGCTCGCACGGCACCCTGGACCAGAAGCACGTGGCGCACTTCGCCGACCTGATGGATCGGGTCGACGACAGCGGCGATCAGGAGGCGATCGTCCACGCCGCACGAGCGTTCTTCCGGCTGTACGGCGACGTGTTCCGCAGCCTGCCGCTGCCCTTGGTCGCCGGGGGCAGCGCAACCGCACCGGGAGGGACTCCATGAATCCAAGCGAAGCACGCATCGTCCTTACGGGGGCGACCGGCGGAATCGGACGGGAAGCCGCGGCCGCTTTCATCGGCGCCGGTGCCAGCGTGCTGCTCGTCGCCCGCTCGCCGGCCCAGTTGTCGGCGCTCTCGCGCTCGCTCCAGGCGACCGCCACGGGAAGCGCGCCCCGGATCGCCTGGCAGGCCGCCGATCTCGGAGTCGCCGCCGCCGTCGACGAGCTCGTCGGCGTCGCCTCGGAATGGCGCTGCAACGTCGTCGTTCACGCCGCCGGCGTGCCCTGTTTCGGCGCGCTCGAGACGGTCGACGCGGAGACGATGCGCCGCGTGATCGACATCAACCTTCTTGCGCCGATGAAGCTGACCCAAGCCCTGCTGACCCACCTGCGCTCGCAGGTGCGCGCCCAGGTGATCTGCCTCGGCTCGGCGCTGGGAAGCATCGGCCTGCCCGGCTTCTCCATCTACAGCGCCAGCAAGTTCGGGTTGCGCGGCTTCGCCGAAGCGCTCCGGCGCGAGCTTGGGGGCACCGGCATCCGGGTCCAGTACGTCGGCCCGCGCAGCACGCGCACTAGCTTCAACGACGCAGCGGTCGAGGCCTACAACGCCGCCACAGGAACGGCGATGGACAGCCCGGGCCGCGTCGCCGCAGCGCTGCTGCGGAGCCTGCACGACGAGACGGCGGAGCGCTTCATCGGCTTTCCCGAGCGGCTCGCCGTTCGCATCAACGGAGCCGCGCCGACCCTTCTCGATGGCAGCTTCGACAAGCATCGCCGAAGCGTGGCAGCCGCGTCCTCCGCCGATGCCGTGCCGACGAAGCGATCGGACCGCCCCGGCGCCTCCGCAATCGAGTCTTCTGGAGTACTACCGCGATGATCCTTGCCTCTTCATTCATGCCTGTTTCCCGTGTCGGCAGCACGCTGCTCTGGGCCGCTGCCCTGGTCGTTTGCCTGGCTCGAACGGCGCAGGCCGCCGGGGTCGAAGACTCGGTGGCCGAGGTCCAGCGCGACTGGGAGGTGATCCGCTACCAGCTCCCCGCCGCCGAACGCGAGAAGAAATTCGAGGCGCTCGCGACGAAGGCCCACCAAGTCAGCGAAGCATTCCCGGGCCGCAGCGAGCCGTTGATCTGGGAAGGGATCGTGGTCAGCTCCGTGGCGGGCGAAAAGGGCGGCCTCGGCGCTCTCGGTCTCGTCAAGCAAGCCAAGGCTCTCTACGAGGCGGCGATCCAGCTGGATGGCGCTGCGCTCGAAGGGTCGGCTTACAACAGCCTCGGCGTTCTCTACTACAAGGTCCCCGGCTGGCCCATCGGCTTCGGCGACAAGAAGAAGGCCGGCGAGCTGCTGCAGAAGGCGCTGTCGATCAACCCCCGCGGCATCGACCCCAACTTTTTCTACGGCGAGTATCTCTTCGAGAGCAAGCGACCGGAAGAAGCAGTCCCCTACCTCGAACGCGCCCTGCAGGCGCCGGCGCGGCCGGCACGCCAGATCGCCGATGCCGGTCGTCGCGAGGAAGCGCGCGCCTTGCTGGAACGCATCAAGACGAAGTAGCGCCGGCCGATCGCGTCGGCGTTGCGTAGCCGACGACCACGCGTACGCCGCGGCCGTCGTCCTTCGCGCTGAACGACACCGTGAGGCCGTGCAGTGCCGCGATCCGCTGGACGATGGAGATGCCGAGACCGCTGCCTGACTCGTTCTGTCCCTCGGGGCGATAGAAGCGCTCACCCAGGCGGGCGCTCTGTTCAGCGACGAGCGGCTCGCCGTCATTCTCGACGGTCACGCTGTCGGCTTCGAAGATCAGGCGCGCTACGCTGCCGCTGGGGGCATATCGGACGGCGTTGTCGAGCAGGTTACGGAGCAGGACGGTCAAGAGGTGCGCGTCACCGAGAAGCGGAAACGGATGCGTACGGCTCGGCGGCCACGAGCATTCGATCTCGATGTGGCGCCGCTCCGCGGTCGGCAAGCAGTCGGAGACGGCGTGCTCGACGATGCCCTGCCAAGAGACCTCGCTTCTCGAAGTGCGCTGAGCTCCGAGGCGTGTCTCGACTCCTGCCAAGGCCAGCAACTGCGTCACGAGCCGGTCCATCCGGTCCATTCCGGCCGACAGCTTGCGTTCGGCAACGGCGCGACTCGCGCTGTCCGACGAGCGACGGACGACGTCCCATTGCGCACGCAGCACGGCCAGAGGCGTTCGCAGCTCGTGCGCGGCGTCGGCGGTGAAACGTCGCTCGCGAGCCAGCGTTGCCTCGATCCGGTTGAACAGCCCGTTCATCGCGCCGACGAGAGGTTTCAGCTCGTGCGGTGCGACGGCGTCTGACAGTGGGCGCAGGTCCTCCGCGGCACGCTCTCGCAACTCGTGCGACAGCTCGCGCACGGGGGCCAAAGCCCGCCGCACCGCCCATGTCATCGCGAGCAGGAGCAACGGCAGCAGCACCAGCCATGGCAGCAGCTGGCTGAGCGTCAGGCTGTAGACGACCTCGTCGCGTTCATAGGACTTCTGCCCGGTCGCGACGAGCCATTCGCCACCTGCCGATGACAGGTAGTAGACGCGCCACCGATCGCTCCCGATCTGGTCGTCGACGAAGCCGTTCGCCTCGGCCCTTCGGGTCAGCTGGGTCCCGTCTTGGCCGGGATCGATGACGAGCATCTTGCCAGTGGCGTCCCAGACCGCAATTGCAAAATCATCGACGTGGGCTGCGCCGACGTCGCCTTGCGACACCGGCATCCCGCGCACCGGCGCCGAGCCGGGGGGAAGCGAAGACAGCATGGCCTGGACCTGCCGCGCCAGCCGGATCATCTCCGAGTCGTAAAGCTCGTTGACCTCGTGGCGGGCGCGGCTGGCCGAGACCAGCATGCCCAACGTCCACACCAGCGGCGCGCAGATCAGCAGATAAAGCAGCAGTCGCCGCTGCAGGCTCATCGAACGGCCTCCGCTGCACCGAGCGCATATCCGACACCGCGAACGGTGCGCACGATCCCAGGCTGGATCTTGCGACGGAGGTTATGAATATGGACTTCCAGCGCGTTGCTTTCCGGCTCGCCGCTCCAGTCGTACAGCTTCTCCTGGAGCGTCGCCTTGGACAGCACACGTTGCGGCTGATTGAGGAAAGCTTCCAGCAGCGCGCACTCGCGGGGAGTCAGGTCCACCTTGGTGCCCTGCCACAGCACTTCGCGGGTCGCCGGGTCGTACGCCAGCGCTCCGTGCCGCCACACCGCCTGCGCGCGGCCCGCGGAGCGCCTGCCGATCGCTCGCAGGCGCGCTGCGAGCTCGTCGATGCTGATCGGCTTGACAAGATAGTCGTCAGCGCCTGCATCGAGGCCCGCGATCCGCTGCTCGACAGCGTCGCGCGCCGTCAGGATGAGGATCGGCTCGGTACGGCCCTCTTGGCGCCAGCGTTGAAGCCATGTCATCCCATCCGTTCCGGGAAGTCCTAGGTCGAGCGTTACGGCGTCGTAGGACGCACTCGCCAGTGCTGCATGGGCGCCGCCCCCGTCTGTGAACCAGTCTACGACGTGGCCGAGCTGGCGTAATCCCGCGGCGAGCGCATCGCCGAGCAGCGGATCGTCTTCAATCACGAGAAGGCGCACGGCGGGTCAGCGGAGGTAGGTGCTAAGGTGCACGTGGAGAAGGCGTGATGGTGCACTCTTTCGGTTAAGGCCTCCTTAACCGAAAGCTCGCGTCAAGAAAGGGGACGCGCATGCGTCCAAATCCAAACCCGACGTCGCCGACGCTGGTTGGCGGACGACTATCGTGCGGTCGGATCTGCCGATATGCTGACCGCAGAACTTAACGAATGGTGGCGAACA
>Ga0070675_100004157_pt1 | contig 10995 bp, 10 predicted proteins | sample KBSM43metaG_FD_65343 | JGI IMG/M metagenome (GOLD analysis project Ga0070675, IMG submission 65343) | Miscanthus rhizosphere microbial communities from Kellogg Biological Station, Michigan, USA - KBS M4-3 metaG | ecosystem: Host-associated > Plants > Roots > Rhizosphere > Soil ...
CATGATGCCGGTTGAGAATTTCGGCGCCTAGCAACCCGGCGACAGGCGGCGAACCGTCCAACAATCCGTCATGAATCACTCCCTCCAGGTCGATTACGCCCACTTGTCCGCCAACGATATCCACCGAGCCGACCGATAACTTGCGAATTCGTGCCACCCGCACCCCACGCTCTTTCAAATTCACCGCGGAAGAACTAAGCGCCGTCTCCTGAGTGGGAATCCGCATTCGCCGAACGAAAGAGCGATGCAGTAATGTGGCAAACGAACCGGTATCGACCATAAGCCGGGCGCGCTTCCCGTTGATAGAGCCATTCACATACAAATTGAACCCATCGCTAACCTGAATCGGCACAGCATCGAATCCATTACGGTCGAATCCGGGAACCTCACCAGCAACATCCGGATCAACTTTCAAGATGAGCAACTGCCGTTGGCAATCCAGCACCGCTTTCGTGGGGAAGAGAATATCGGCTCCGATGATTCCGTCTATTTGCGGCTCATGCCGCAGTCGTGCCGAGCGGCTTGGCCGCCCAAAATCGACAACAACCACCGGTTCATCCATCAGGGTTAGCGCGCCGATGCGCAGTTTGCGCGCGATCGCGACGTTATTGAACGCGCCATTAATCTGAACGCGTGCGGGCAGATTCGATTTAGCCGTAATCGGCGTGAGCCGAAAATAGTCGCGACGATGCAAGGCGATCGCGCTCACCGGCGCACCGCTATCGACGGTTAGCCACGCCGGCTTGCCATTGATAAAAGCGTGGACCATTAAATGATTTTGTCGCGAACGCACGAGCGGCAACGCTTCAAATCGGACGGCTGTGGTTCGCGCCACGGCGGGCTGCGAGGCAGCGAACAATTCCGCAAGCAGCGCTGTGGCCGCGCACGAGATAGGCAAAAGCCTTCGTGCGAATCGCAGATGATTTGAGAGCCTCACGCGGCGGAGATTAACATGGTTCCAACCCGGTGAAAGCACTGTTTATTAAAGGTTGGGTGTCACCGGTGTCGTAATGCGCTCCGCCTTCGCTTTTTCTGCGGCCAGTGGTGCGTCGGGGTGCCAGCTCCAAAACCAGAGCATCGCAAAGAAACCGATGACATAAGCAACCGCAATGTGCAGCCCGTGACGAAGCCATTTCGTCACTGACCTCGCTTCGGGAAAAAGATTGGACAGCGCGACTCCCGCGGAGGAACCGAACCATATCATCGAGCCACCGAAGCCAACTGCATAAGCGACAAATCCCCAATCGTAACCGCCTTGCTTGAGCGCTAAGGCTGTAAGCGGAATGTTGTCGAACACGCCAGACAAGAAACCTAACTGGGAGCTGTCACCCATGATGGGCTAGGGAGTTTCTCCACCGGCATCATGGAAGCGCACAATACTAACGCCAGGAGAAAGACCGACCCTTTAAAGACTTCACCGAGCACTTCCCAGTCGGGTCTGCGAACTGCCACCGAAAGGAGGAGGACCAGCCAAACCGCGACACCGATGAATGGGAAGTAATCAGAATAGGAAGGGGAAAACACGTTGACCGTGACGTTTTTGACGATGGCAGCCACCAGCATTAGCGCCACAATTCCGATTCGCGCCCAATCAATAGGTATGGGTTCGTGAGTCTGCTGCAACATCGGGGAATATTTGTGCTGTTGTTTCGCCGCACAGATTCCAAAGAACAACAGCGCAACTGATGACGCGATGATCGCCTCAAAAACCGCCAGGGGTGAGACTCCGGATATCCACATCATGGTGGTGGTTGTATCGCCCACGACACTCCATGCTCCACCGGCATTTGATGCAGCCACGATCGCGGCAAAGATAGCCAATGTGCACCTTGGCCCGAAAGAGTTGATGCGCCATAGCGCCCCCGACCAGCGCGGCGGCAATGTTGTCGAGAAAGCTGGAGAGAACCCAGATCATTGCCAGCAAGATGAAACCACCTTTCCAATCGTGCGGAAGAAATTTCGGCAACGCGAGCGGCACACGGCTCTTTTCGAAGTGGCGCGCCAACAAGGCGAAAGCAGACAAAAGACAAAATAGATTCATCAAAATCACCCAGTGATGCGCGAGGTGATCGACAAAACCGGCGATGCCGGGACCGCTCTTGAACCCCGTACATCCGATCTTGTACACCGAAATAACAGCCAGACCTGTGAGTGCTACCTTCATCGTTTGGCGATGAAAAAACGCGACTCCGGCGAGGGTTAGCGCGAAAAGAACAAACTCGATCGGGATCTCGGACACGTCGAGTTGAGAGTAAAATCGCGTTACACTCTTTCAACTGCCAGTCTACTCAAGTCGGCTCTTGAGGCAGCAATCTTGTTCGAAAGCAGTTTTTCCTTCTAGATCATTTGACTGAAGGATGGGAGCCGAAATGTTTTGGCGTTGCGCGGTACCCTTGAGCAATGGTTAACTCTGCACCAATGCAAGCGCCTCAAACTGACAAGCGCGATGACCCAGCCACCTGAAGCTGACAAATTCGTTAGGGGGCTGGGCTTGGTCGATTCGACGATGCTCGTCGCAGGTTCGATGATTGGTTCCGGCGTTTTTATTGTTTCCGCCGACATCGCGCGCTTGGTTGGCTCGTCTGGCTGGCTGCTTGTTGTTTGGGCAGTGACCGGCGCGCTCACGATCATCGCCGCTCTCACTTACGGAGAACTAGCCGCGATGATGCCGCGCGCTGGCGGACAATACGTTTATCTGCGCGAAGCATACGGCCCGTTGTGGGGATTTCTCTACGGCTGGACGCTGTTTCTTATTATTCAAACCGGTACGATCGCCGCGGTAGCGGTGGCATTCGCGCGTTTCCTCGGCGTGCTCACGCCCGTCATTTCGCCAACCAACTGGATCGTTTCGCCGATTACTCTCTCGAGGAACTACGCCGTCAGTCTTTCGATGCAGCAACTAGTCGCGATCCTCGTGATCGTGCTGTTGACGATTGTGAATACGCGCGGCCTGCAGCTCGGCAAGCTCATCCAAAATGTTTTCACCTCAGCCAAAACGCTGTCGCTGCTGGCACTGATCGTTCTCGGCGTGTTTATCGGGCGCAACGCCGATGCGCTTGCGGCCAACTTCACGAACTTATGGACGCCAGGTGTTGTATCGCCAATCAAATCTGATCTTTCATTCGTACCCTCGGTGTCGGCCGCAGGGGGCGCGCTGGGAATGCTGATCGCGGTCTGTGTGGCCCAGGTCGGCTCGCTGTTTTCCTCGGACGCTTGGAACAATGTCACGTTCACTGCCGGCGAGGTGAGAGATCCGCGTCGAAATCTGCCTCTGTCGCTTGCCTTGGGCACGAGTCTGGTGATCGGGCTCTACCTGCTCGCCAACGTCGCTTATCTCTGTCTGCTGCCACTGGAAAAAATTCAGCACGCGGCGGACGACCGCGTCGGCACGGCCGCAATGGCAGTGATGTTCGGCGCGGTTGGCGGAGCAATCATGGCGGTGGCGATCATGATATCTACCTTTGGATGTTGCAATGGACTGATCCTGGCCGGCGCGCGCGTCTACTACGCAATGGCGCAGGACGGACTATTTTTTAGATCGACGGGCCGGCTCAACGCGCGACACGTCCCGGCGATGGCGCTGGTGTTGCAAGGCGTGTGGACAGCATTGCTCGTGCTGCCCCGCACGCGATTGCGCGATCCAATTACCGATGCGCCAGTGCGGGATTCCGCGGGTGTCGAGCAGTACGGGAATCTTTATGGAATGTTGCTCGATTACGTCGTCTTCGCGGTGCTAATTTTTTATGTGCTGACGATCGCCGGCGTGTTTGTGCTCAGACGCACTCGGGCGCAGGCGGAACGACCATATCGCGCGTTCGGTTATCCATTGCTGCCGGCCTTCTATATCGTCGTGGCCACGGTGATTCTGCTCGTGCTGGCCGTTTATCGCACGCAAACTTCGTGGCCCGGTCTGCTGCTCGTGCTCGCCGGTGTGCCGATTTATTTTCTCTGGAGAAAATCACGTCCGGCTTGACTTGCGGGGCTCGCTTCATTTAGCAAAACCAAAACCAACTTCACCGATGAACTTATTTCGACGAAAAAGCGTCACGGAATTGCAGGCCGAGGCGCTCACCGACCACAGCCTTAACCGCGCACTTGGCGCAGTGAATCTTACCGCGCTCGGGATAGGCGCGATTATCGGCACCGGCATCTTCGTGCTCACCGGCACGGTCGCCGCGCAGAATGCCGGACCCGCAGTAGTGCTTTCATTCGTGCTCGCGGGCGTGGCCTCCGTGTTTGCCGCGTTATGCTACAGCGAATTCGCGTCGGTCGTACCGATGGCTGGCAGCGCCTACACCTACGGCTATGCCACGCTCGGCGAACTCATCGCGTGGATCATCGGCTGGGACTTAATCCTTGAATATGCCGTTGGCGCAATCACTGTGTCTATCGGCTGGTCAGGCTATGTCGTGTCGTTCCTGCACGACTTTGGTATTAATATTCCGCCGGCGCTGTCGGCCGCTCGTGGCACCGAGCTGATTGAAATCCCTGCCGCACTCGCGCCCCTGATGAATGCGAAGGTTGGATGGGTGGTGAGCAGCGCATCTCTCTTGGACCAAATAAAGGCTGCGGGAACCGATCCGACTGGGCTCGTGCATGTCACAACAATTCTTAATCTTCCCGCGGTTTTCATTATTTTCGTCGTCACGACATTGCTCGTCGTTGGCATTAAGGAATCGGCTAACTTCAACAACTTTATTGTGTTGGTAAAGGTGGCCGTCGTGCTCCTGTTCATTGTCGGCGCTGCTCACGCCATCTCGACAGCAAACTGGCATCCATTCATACCGGCGAACACGGGTCAGTCCGGACACTTCGGCTGGAGTGGTGTAATGACCGGGGCTGGTATTGTGTTCTTCGCCTACATCGGATTCGACGCTGTCAGCACCGCGGCCCAGGAGGCGAAAAATCCGCAACGCGACATGCCCATCGCCATCATCGGGTCACTGCTCATTTGCACCGTTCTCTACATCCTCGTTTCTGGAATCGCCACTGGCGTTGTGCCGTATGGTCAGCTCGACGTCCCCGACCCGATCGCGGTGACCGCGGACCATGCGGGCATGAGGTGGATGGGAACGCTGATAAAGCTCGGTGCGATCGCCGGTTTGTCGTCGGTCATTCTCGTGCTGTTGCTTGGACAATCGCGGGTGTTTTACAGCATGGCGCGCGACGGCCTACTACCACCGTTCGTGAGCCGAGTGCACCCGCGCTTCCGCACGCCATGGATAACCTCGATTGTTACTGGCGCTGCCGTAGCGATCTTTTCCGCGGTTTTTAGCGTCCGCGATGCGGCGAGCCTCTGTTCAATCGGCACGCTGCTTGCGTTTGTAATCGTTTCAGTAGGAATTCTCGTTCTGCGTGTGCGCGAGCCAAATCTGCCGCGCAAATTCAAAACGCCATTGGTCTGGTTTGTCGCCCCGGCGGGGGCCCTCTCCGCCCTCGCGCTAATGGCCGCGCTTCCATGGCCGACATGGCGACGCTTGCTGGTCTGGTTTGTCATCGGCATTGTGATCTACTTCTTCTACGGCGTCCGCCGCAGCAATCTCGCCCAACCGCGCGTTTAGGCGAACACATTAAGCACGCGCGCTCCGGATCGACGAGCGCGTCAAGGACGCCTGTCTAGGCCGCGCCTGAACTCCAGCTACCTTCGCCAAATCCGCGCGATGGGCTCACCGGGCCGGAGCCGAGAAGCGTCTCCGTGCGCCGGCGCAACGTCTCGCTGCCGGCCGTATCGACAAAGCTATGCCGGGCGGCCGCAATTTCGGACAACGAAAGGTCCATTGCGCGAAGAATTTCCCGCTCTTCGGCAGTTAATTGCTTGCGCTCTTCGTTTCTCAGCGCGCGCTTCTGGAATTGCGAGATCGTTTCGGCCAGGGCGTCACCTTTCGATGCTCCAAGTAAATCGAGAAGCCGTTGAAAACTGAGATGAAATGGAATCGTGGCCAGACCGACCTCTCCGTCGTCGGCGAAACTGTCGCGTGGCATCGTCACTTCATTGGATGTGGCGATGGAATTCCAAACATCTGCCGGTTGATAGTACCCAATCTCGACGTGATAAGAGCCGCCCGGTCGCGAAACTGCGATGGAACAATTGCCCGACATCGGTTCGACGGCCACGCTCTCTTCCTCTAAGCCGTCCGCGCGATAAACGCGAAGATGAGCTTGGCGATCCACCGGGACCGTTTTCGCAAAGGCTGCCGGCCAGTCGATACTCCAATAAGTAAAGATTGTGCGGCGGTCGCGCGCGATCGCAAACAGGGTCGGCGCGCCATGAACCCGCGGGAGCCCGACCCCCTCGCCGAACTCGTTCTCCTGCTCATTATCCGGGCAGACAATCGCTTTGCTCGAAACATGGAAACCATCGGTGAATTTCGAATTGCTCTTGCGCTGGTTGGGATTTTGTCTGGGCATGGTGATTCCGATTCGCAACTTGGCGCAAATCGGCGAAAGAAAAAAGCGAATGTTGGGCTGCTTAAAAAAATGTAACCGCGCATGGACACCGCATCCTAATGTTGCAGGCGACACGCCTGCCTCCGTAGCACTGTGAAACCGTACATCATCGTAAATCCGGTCGCGGGATCAGCCGACGATATGCCGACTTTGTGCTTGTACCGAAACGTCTGGCAGCCGAAATGCTTTTGGGCAAACACATCTCCAGCGATTCCGTTACTTTTCGGCAAGCAAAAAAGATATCAATCAAGTCGCGGCCGAAGATGTGGTTCAATGCGGATGGGGAACTGGTCGGAGATGAGTCGGCTGGCTTCCAAAATTCTTCCTCGCGTATTAGATTTCGTGGTTAGCAACTGATGCAGACGAAAATCATCGACCTACAGGAATTGGCGCAGCGCGCTAGGGAGCTGCGTGGTGCTGGGAAAAAACTCGTCGTCACGAATGGTTGCTTCGATCTGCTGCATCTGGGTCACGTGCGTTACCTGCAAGCGGCGCGCAAGCTCGGTGACGCGCTAGCTGTCGGCTTAAACGGGGATCGTTCAGTCAGCAAGCTGAAAGGAAATGGACGTCCGATTAATAACGAGAGCGACCGCGCTGAAATCCTGGCGGCGCTGAGCTGCGTCGATTTCGTCTCGGTCTTTCCGGAAATGCGCGCGACCAGGTTCATTCGCGCTGCCCAGCCGGCAATTTATGCAAAGGGAGGCGATTACACATCTGAAAGTCTCAACCCGGAAGAGCGCGCGGCGTTGCAAGAAGTTGGAGCAGAAATTCGCATCATCCCATTTGAAAAAGGTTACTCCACATCGTTCTTGCTCGAACAACTGCGAAATGCCCGGCAATGAGACTCGTTCCACTTGGCATTCTTGGTTCTGGGAAGGGAAGCAATTGCCGTGCAATTCTCGAGAGTATTAAAAACGGCGCCCTGGCGGCCGAGGTCCGTGTCGTAATCTCAGATGTATTCGACGCGCCGATCCTCGACATTGCGCGTGAATTTTCGGTCCCAAATGCTTACCTGTCGCCAGGCGGGTTTCGCACGCGTTTAGAGCCGCAAGCCGAGGTCAATCTTGTGCAGATGCTTAGGGATGCGGGAGTCGAACTTGTGGCTCTCGCCGGTTTCATGCGCGTTCTCAAAGCGCCGATGCTAAATGCGTTTCCGCGGCGCATAGTAAATATTCATCCGTCTCTTCTGCCAAAATTTCCAGGACTCGAAGCGTGGAAACAGGCGCTGGAGGCCGGGGAAATGTTGACCGGCTGCACCGTCCACTACGTCGATGAGGAAATCGATCATGGCGATGTCATCGCGCAACGCGAAGTGCCGATTTTGGCCGACGACACCCCTCAAAGACTCCATGCTCGGATTCAAATTGCCGAGCACGAATTGTATCCCGCGGTAATCGGGCAAATCTGCCGCCAACTGCAAACCGCTTAGCTCCGCTGTTATCCGCAGAGAAGTTTGTAACTTGCCGCTTCCTGAGAAGCGCTCACGACATCAAACGTAGCTAGAGTTGTTCCGCTTTTTGGTCGCGCTCGAGAAGATCGTGCATCGCCTGGGCTGGCGTTTTTCCTTCGTAAAGCAGCGCGTAAACTTCGTTAGTGATCGGCGTATCGATATTAAGCCTTCGCGCGCATTCGTAGGCGCTTTTTGTCGTTGGAATTCCTTCCGCCACGATTTGCATCGCGGAAGTAATTTGTTCGATCGTTTGTCCTCGTCCGAGATATTCCCCCACACGTCGATTACGGCTGTGCTTGCTAAAGCAGGTCGCAATTAAATCGCCAGCGCCGCTCAAGCCGTAGAATGTCCTGAAATTTCCCCCCATCGCGGTTCCGAGCCGGATCAGCTCGGCGAGCGAGCGAGTCACCAATGCCGCTTTGGTATTATCTCCCAAGCCAAGCCCATCACTCGCGCCGGCGGCAATGGCGAAAACATTTTTCAATGCACCGCCCAACTCAACGCTCGTGGCGTCGTTATTGGTATAGATTCGAAAACGCGAACTGCCGAGAAAACTTTGCAGTTCTGCGGCACATTCGGGGTCCTGGCAGGCTATCACCGTCGCAGTTGGCAAATTGCGCACCACTTCCGCGGCAAGATTTGGTCCCGACAAGACTGCCACTCTACGCTCCGGGAAAATTTCAGCGATCACCTCGCTCATGCGCATCCCGGTGCCGTGCTCGATTCCTTTTATGCAACTAAGGAATAGAGCTCGATGGTTGCTGGGCGCTCCCCGCAGACGCAATGCGATTGAACGCAAAACGGTTGATGGCGTCACAAAAATGACCAGGTCGGCATCCGCGCAATCGCGGAGTTCGTGCGTTATCTTTACCGAATCGGGAAGCTTCAATCCGGGGATATAGTCGCTGTTTTCACGTGTCTCGACCATACGCTCGACCCGTTCCGCGTCGTTGCCCCAAAGGGATATTTGTCGCCCGTCTTTTCCCCATAACCATGCCAGAGCTGTTCCCCAGCTGCCGGCTCCAATGATGGCGGTTCTCTCGATCACTTTCGCTTGAATCGTGGTTCGGTGCCACGCAGGAGACGAGAGAGATTCGAGCGGTGACGGAAAATTACAACAGCGGCCAGGCAAAGAGTGAAATAAAACAGCGACATTCCGTTGGTATTTCTTGCGTACGTCAGGCCGAGTACGGCAACCGGCAATGCCATTACAGCAGCAATTGACGCGATTGAAACATAGCGGGTTACCTCAAATGTGATTACCCAAACTACGAGGCCGATTGCCGCGGCCAAAGGCATCAGGCCAAAGAGTACCCCCGCGGAAGTGGCAACCCCTTTCCCTCCCTTGAATCCTAACCAAACCGGAAATACATGTCCCAAGACACAACAAATCGCTCCCACTATCCCGTACATTTCGGTCGCGACCGGCTTGGCCTCGGCGTGCTGACCTAAGAGGATCGAGACGCAAACGGCCAGCGCTCCCTTTGCAAAGTCCACGACGAAAACAGGATAACCGTAGCGCCGTCCGAGCGTTCGGGTGACATTGGTTGCCCCAATGTTGCAGCTTCCGACCTTCCGGATGTCGATTCCGGCCAAGCGACCAGCAAGATATCCTGCGGGAATCGATCCGAGCAGGTAGCTTGAGAGTGCAACGGCAGCGAACGATAGCATCGCACTTAACAGAGAGCCTCAGTCGCTTTTGGTCTGAAAGAGTCCATCGTCGACACAGGTTTTCTCTTGTTGTAAGGCGTTTTTACTTAACCAGATAGATATTATTGCGATATCAGCCGGGGTGATTCCGCTGATTCGAGCAGCCTGACCGAGCGTTGTAGGACGGATTGTCCCTAGCCTCTGACGCGTTTCAGACCGCAAACCGGCGATCCGCTCATAATCCAGTCCGTCGGGAATATGCTGAGAGTTTTGGCGGGCAATCGTTCGATTTTGGCTGGCTTGGCGCACAGCGTAGCCTTCGTACTTCCAATCTGTCTCAACTAACTCCCAAGTCTCGGCAGGCGCCAAGCTCCGTAGTGCCTCCGGTAGATTTTCGATCCTGAAATCGGGCCTCTTTAGCAATTGGCGGATGGGCGTACCTCGAAGTTTTGTCTCCATTGCGACTTGTCGTAGTTGACTTAGGACATGCAGTTTCCGCTGGAAATTCCTCCAGCGCTCCTCCGATATAAGCCCTGCGTCGAAAGCCAGCCGGGTTAACCGCTGATCGGCGTTGTCCTGCCGCAGAAACAACCGGTCTTCAGCACGGCTCGTAAACATTCGATAGGGCTCCTCGGTACCCTTGGTCACAAGATCGTCGATTAGGACTCCAATGTATGCCTGATTCCTCTCCAAAACGATTGGCGAACGCCCCTGCAATTTCAGTGCGGCATTCGCCCCGGCAATGAGACCTTGCGCGGCAGCCTCTTCATAGCCCGATGTGCCATTCACCTGGCCGGCCAAGTAAAGCCCAGTGACCAACCTTGTCTCCAAAGTGGGAAAAAGCTGAGTTGGCGGGAAAAAATCGTATTCCACGGCGTAACCCGGGCGCATAATCTCGGCTTGTTCCAAAGCCGGGATCGAATGGACAAACTCTAGTTGCACATCATATGGCAAACTCGTTGAGATTCCGTTTATATAATATTCTTGCGTATGCCGACCTTCAGGCTCTAGAAACAGCTGGTGAGAGGTTTTATCCGAAAACTTGACAACTTTGTCTTCGATCGATGGGCAGTATCGTGGCCCGATTCCCCGTATGCGGCCGGAATAGAGCGGCGAGTGGTCTAGATTGGCCTTAATAATGTCATGCGTTAGCGGCGTGGTGTGCGTAATCCAACAAGGGATTTGTTCCACGTGGAACGCGCCCCGCTCATTGAAATTTAGCGTGAAAATCTCATTTCTGAATTTTTCGGTCTCGGCGAAAAAGGCGAAGCGCGGAGGTGGCTCGTCACCGAGCTGGACTTCGCACTGCGAAAAATCAACGGACCGGCCGTTAATTCGACAGGGCGTGCCGGTCTTGAACCTCCCTACGGCAAAGCCCAGCTGGCGAAGATTCTCGCTGAGCTCGGAGCTCGCATCTGCCATGCGTCCGCCAGGTCGGCTCTTTTCGC
>Ga0070675_100004158_pt1 | contig 10994 bp, 8 predicted proteins | sample KBSM43metaG_FD_65343 | JGI IMG/M metagenome (GOLD analysis project Ga0070675, IMG submission 65343) | Miscanthus rhizosphere microbial communities from Kellogg Biological Station, Michigan, USA - KBS M4-3 metaG | ecosystem: Host-associated > Plants > Roots > Rhizosphere > Soil ...
ATCGTCGATCCAGACGTCGCCTTCCTGCGGGCGCAGGAGCGCCGTGACGAGGTCGATCACCGTCGTCTTGCCGGCGCCCGAGGTGCCGACGATTGCGGTGATGCCTCCTGCCGGGATCGACAGCGAGAGATTGCGCAGGATCCAATGATCGCGATAGCGAAAGCCCACGCCTTCGAATCGGATCGCGCGCTCGAGCGTGGGCGCCGCGCCGTCCGGCGGATTTTCGCTCTCGCTCTTCGCCCCTTCGATCGCCGCCTGCATCGCCCAATAGGCGCTCTCGCAGGTGACCATCCGCTGGTACTCGCGCTGCATCCGGCTCATGTAGAGCAGCACGCGCACGAGCAGGAACGCGAGCAGCATCACCGACGCGAGCGACATGCCGAACTGGACCAGCGCGACGTACAGCCCCGTCGCGATCAGGATCGCGAGCATCGGCTCCTGCAGCGCCCGCAGCGCTTCCTTGCTGTACACGTCCTTCTGCAGCGCGCGGTTCAATTGCGTGGTGTCGCCTTCGAGCAGCACGTTGGCGAGGTTCTCCCGCGCCATCGCCTTCAGCGGCTTCACCGATTGCAGGTTGTCGGCAAGTCGCGCGAGCAGCGAGCGCAGGAGCTTCGTCTGTTTCGCGCCGGCGCGGCGCGAAACGTGCACGAGCCGGTTCAGGATGAAGATGAATACGACGCCCGCGGCGAGCGCAATGAGCGTCGCGCGCCATGAGACGAGCAGCGCAACGATCGAATAGACGGTGGCCTGGATGCCGAGCGCGATGACGGTCGCGCCGTAAAGATACGACTCGGCGCCGCGCGTCGCTTCGGTGGCGAGGCTGTTGGAGAGCGCGCCGACCGGCTGGCGCAGATAGTATTCCCAGCGCGCCGACAGCAGCGAGCGGATGAAATCGAGGCGCAGATCGGTCGCGACGCGCGCGACGGTGTACCCGACCTGCTTGTTCGCGGCCAGCACGAGCACGCTCTTGAGAATCATGCCGACGACGACGATGACGAGCAGCACGCCGACGGTCGGTGCGAGGCCGAAGAACGCCAGGAACTTCGTGACCGTGGCGCCGAGCCCCGTCGTCGCAGCACCGTCGCCGCCGCGCGCGCTCAGGAGCGGCAGGAGCGTGGTGAGCCCTACGCCCTCGAACAAGCTGGCGAGCACCAGCGCGCCCAGCACCAGCGCGCTTTGCGCTGGATAAGCGCGACTGAAGGCGAGGAACAGCTTCATCAAGCCGCGCGGAAGCGTCGGCGCTTCATCTGGCCGCGCGCAGGCGTCGGCGCTTCATGAAGCCGTGCCGAGCTCCGCCGGTACGATGCCCGCCGCCGACCTGAGCTCGGCGAACGCCGCGCTGACGGCGGCGATCTGCTCCTCCGAATGCGCGGCGCTGACGCTGCAGCGGATCAGCGAGACTCCGTTGGGCGTCGCGGGCGGCAGCATCAGGTTGACGTAGACGCCGTGCTCCACGAGGCTCTTCCAGAACCGGAGCGCTTCCACCCGGTCGTTCAGGACGACGGCGATCACGGGGCTCGCAGGCGCGCCCAGCGTGTAGCCCATCGCCGAGAGCTCCGAATGGAGCCGGCGGTAGTTCGCGGTGAGCTTCGCGCGGAGGTCGCGGCCGGCCGCGAGCTTGGTGAGCGCCTGCCGCGTCGACGCGATCGTCGCCGGCGACGGTGAAGCAGTGAAGATGTACGGGCGGCTCGAATAGCGGATGAGATCGAGCGCGGGCAGGTCGCTCACGCAGAATCCGCCCGCGCCGCCCAGGCTCTTGCTGAACGTCCCGACGATGAAGTCCGCGTCGGCGAGCACGCCCGCTTCCTCGACCAACCCTCGTCCGCGCTCGCCCAGCACGCCCAGCGAGTGCGCTTCGTCGACCAGAAGATACCCGCCGAATTCGCGCTTGACGTCGACGATCTCCTTGAGCGGCGCGCGATCGCCCAGCATGCTGTAGATGCCTTCGATCACGATCAGCGTGTCGGCCGCGCGCGCGCCGAGACGGCGCATGCGCTTGGCGAGATCATCGGCGTTGTTGTGGCGGAAGCGGATGACTTCGGCGCCGGCCAGCTTGCAGCCGTCGTAGATGCTGGCGTGGCAATCGGCGTCGAGCATCACGACGTCGTTCGGGCCCGTGAGCCCGGCGAGGAGACCGAGGTTCGCCTGGTAGCCGGTCGAGAACACGATCGCGTCGCGCATTTCGTAGAACGCCGCGAGCTCGCGCTCCAGCCGCCGGTGATTCGAATAGCTGCCGTTGGCCATCCGCGAGCCGGTCGTGCCGGTGCCTTCGGTGTCGAGCGCTCGCTTTGCCGCGGCAATGCAATCGGCGTCGAACGTGAGGCCGAGGTAGTTGTTGGTGCCGGCGAGAATCGTCCGCCGGCCGTGGATGATGCCCTCGGTCGGCGACAGGATCCGCTCGATCTCGACGCCGAAAGGATCGATGCCGATCGTCTCGAGCTCGCGCCGCGCCGCGGCCAGGCCCTGGAACTTGTCGAAGAGTCCCATCAGCTCGCCCGCACGAGGCGCTCGATCTGGAGCGCGAGGTCTTTCACGGTCCGGACGTCCGGCAGGATGCTGACCGGGATGGAGATGTCGAACCGGTCCTCGATCTGCAGCATGAAGTTCATCACTTGGAGCGAGTCGAGATTGAGGTCGCCCAGGAGGTCCGTGTCCTCGGTGATCTCGAGGCGTCCCTGGGTCAGCGTCGTGAGCTCCGCACAGATCTCCGTCAGGATCTGCGGATAATCCACGGTCATGTTTTCTGTCATGGCGTTCAAGAATTCCATCGGCCGTAGCCGCGCGCGAGCCCCTCTTCGAGGCGGACCGCAGCTTGCCAGCCCATCGTTTCAGCGAAATCGTGACTATCGCACAACCAGTCGGGGTGCGTGATCTCGCGGACTTTGCCGGGTGTCAGCATCGGGTGGTAGCCGGCGACACGGGCAGCCGCGAGATTGGCCGCTGCCGCGAGCTTCAGGAGGACCCGCGGAACCGGCAAGCGTCGAACCCGCGCACCCTCCCGCAGCACGCGTGCCGCCACCGTGAGCACGCTGTCCCAGTCGTACCCCCCCGGATGGCCGTCGTCGATCTCGAATGTGCGGCCATATCCGCGGTCGACCTCGAGCCAGCGTGTCACCGCTGCGGCAAGATCGTCGACGTAGATCAGCGAAAAGCGCCCGGTGCTGCCCGCAGGCAGCGGCGCTATCCCGCGCGCTACCCAACGAAATAGGGGCATCAGCTCCCTGTCACCGGGCCCGTAGACGGCCGGCGGGCGAAGCACGGTCCACCGGAGGTTGCCAGTGGCCGCTTCCACTGCGACTTCCGCGTGGCGCTTGCTCGCGGCGTACGGCGACAAGTGCGGCATCCGCGCCGCCAGTGAGGACATCAGCAGGAATCGCGGCGCCTGGGTCAGGCCCGCCGCCGCTTCGACCAAACGGCGCGTGCCTTCCGCGTTGATTCGCTCGAAGCCGGCGGCATCCGTTCCGCGCACGGTTCCCGCGCAGTGCACGACAGCGTCCGATCCTGTCACGAGTTCGCGAAGCGATGGCTCGTCGCCGAGATCGCCTTCGACCCAGGTCAAGTTGGGCTGCGCAACTGGGGAATTCCCGCGGCGGGGTCGGTAGAGCGCGCGCACGGGCCAGCCGCCGGCGACAAGTCGCGGGAGCAGTGCCGAGCCGACGAATCCGGTCGCGCCGGTGAGCGCGACTTTTGGCCGAGCGGTCAGGCGATCGCCGACCGGGTTTCTTCTCCGGCGTCGCTGCGCGCGGCCTTGTGCTCTTGCGCTCGCCGCTCGAGGTAATCCTCGCGGGCTGCCGCGCGTGAGAGCTTGCCGGAAGAGGTGCGCGGCAGCGTGTGCCGCGGCACGAGCTCGATCAGGCAGGAGATGCCGAGCTCTTCCTGGATCTCGCGGGAGAGCCGCTGCGTGAGCTTGCGGCCTTCCGCCGGATCGTTGATGTTCGACTGCACGACCACCACCGCCACTTCCTCGTCCTCGGCGCCGAGCACGAAGAACGCCGAGGCGTCCATCGACCGCAGCTCCGGCTGGCGCTCCGCGATGTGCTCGATGTCCTGCGGCCAGATGTTGCGGCCGTTGATGATGATCATGTCCTTGTGCCGGCCGGTGATGACGATGCTGCCGTCGACCAGGTAGCCGATATCGCCGGTGTCGAGCCAGCCGTCCTGCGAGAGCGCCTGGCGAGTCTGCTCCGGTTGCGCGAAATAACCGGACATCACGCTCGGTCCGCGCACTTTTATGCGCCCGACATGGAGATCGGGAAGCCGGTGTCCCTGGTCGTCGCGGATCTCGACTTCGTGGCCCGGCAACGGTCCGCCGCAGCGGACGAAGCCATTGACGCGGCCGGTATCGGAAGCGGCGGGGACGACGCGCAGATGCTCGGCCAAGTGCGCGGCGTCGATCCAGTCGACCACCACGCCGCTCTTGAGCGGCGCGAAGCTGATGGCGAGCGAGCTTTCGGCCATCCCGTAGCACGGCACGAAGGCGCGCGGATCGAACCCCGCGGGCGCCAGGAGCTTGGCGAAGCGGTCAGGCAGCTCCGCGCGGATCGGCTCGGCGCCGATGCCGGCGACGCGCCAGGCCTTGAGGTCGTAGCGCGCGACGTCTTCCGGACGAATGCGGCGCGCGCAAAGCTCGTAGCCGAACGGCGGGCTGAACGAGATCGTCGCCTTGGTGTTCGTCATCAGTTCGAGCCAGCGCCGCGGGCGCATCGCGAAGTCGCGCGTGTCGAGATAGTCGATCGAGCGCTGCGTGGCCATCGGCGCGAGCATGCAGCCGACGAGCCCCATGTCGTGATAGAACGGCAGCCACGACACGCAGCGGTCGTCGGGCTGGATGTCGAGTCCGTGGTTGACCACGCCCGCCAGATTGGAGAGCACCGCGTTCTGCGTGATCACGACGCCGCGCGGAAAGCTCGTGCTGCCCGACGTGTATTGCAGGTAGGCGGTTTCCGCCCGTCCGCTCGGCTCGAGCGCGACATCGCGCTCCGGCAACGCATCGAAATCTTCGGGCGCGCCGACGAACGCGAGGTCCATGCCTTCGGCGGCCTCGCGCAGGAATCGCAGGAATTGCGGCGAGGCCGTCGCGACCGACGCGCCGCAACCGACGAGCAAGCCGTGCAGGCGCGCGACGTAGGCCGCATGGCCGCCGAGGTTTGCCGATGCCGGCAACGCGACCGGAACAAGTCCCGCGTATTGGCACGCGAAAAAGAAACGCAGGAAATCCGGGCTCGTCTCCGCGATCACCGCGACCCGGGCGCCGCGCGGAAGCCGCAACGACAAGAGCCGGCGCGCAAGCTGCTGCGCTTCGACACGCAGCGTGCGATAGGGGAGCACCGTGGCAAGCTTGCCGCTCCCCGCATAAAAGTTCGCGCCCGTGTCTCCCTGGGCGGCGTAATCCAGCGCATCGGCCAGACTCGTGAAATCGGCACGCCGCAGGGGCAGCGAATTCACGGTGGGCGTCATCCGCGGCGCGGATCCAACATCGGCAGATCGGTTCAGTTTGATTCCCCTCGAGGGCATCTGTCTACGCACCTTGACCCAACCCAAGGCATTGATGCGCTCGGCTCAAAGAAAAACCACGGAATCCAGCGCGGGGCCGTCCCACAGGTTGAACAGTTTCTTGGGACTGTTTTATGGTTGTGCTGCCGCTTAAACCGTAAGTTTAGCAGGTAATGCTCCCAAAGTAGACCGTAACTGTAACCGGCGCGTCAAGAAACTCAGGCCCGGCGGGCGCTTCTATGTAGGATAATGTTGCTATATATCAACGAGAGGCGGCGGCGCTCCGCGGCGACGACCCGCGCTCCCGGCGCCGGTGCGGCAGCCTGTCGCGGCCCAGCCCGACAGTGCCTGGGCGATGGCGGGGCCCCCGGCCCGATCTCAAGCGTTTTGGTGGACCGCTGGCGCCATCCCGCGCCTGTTCCCGTGCCGCAACGACCGACCCTCCCCCAAATTTGACCCAGGACCTGGCGCCGATCCGCATTACCGCCGTCGACAGCGACGCGGCGCTCGACCGGTTCCTGAGTGTGCCGGCGGGGGTGTTCGCCGGAGACCCCGTGTGGACCGCTCCCCTCAACATCGAGCGGCGGATTCACCTGTCGGCAAAGCATAACCCCTACTTCCAGCATGCCCGCTGGCAGGCCTGGGTCGCCTGGCGCGGCAGCGACGCGGTCGGGCGCATCACCGCCCAGATCGACGCCCTTCATCTCGAGCGCTACGCCGACGCCACGGGTTTCTTCGGGATGCTGGATGCGGAGGATCGGCAGGACACCTTCGCGGCGCTCTTCGGCACGGCGGAGCGGTGGCTCGCGGAGCGGGGCATTCGGCGCGTGCGCGGGCCGTTCAGCCTCTCGATCAACGAGGAGACGGGGCTCCTGATCGAAGGCTTCGACACGCCGCCCGTCTTCATGATGGGACACGCGCGGCCGTACTACGGCGCACGCGTCGAGGCGCAGGGCTACCGCAAGGCGGTCGACACGCTCGCATACATGATCCGCTCGGATTTCAAGCCTTCGCCCGTGATGGCGAAGCTCGTCGCCGCCGCGGAGAAGCGCGTACGCGTCCGGCCGCTCGACCGGAAGCGCTTCGACGCCGAGATCGAGCTCCTGCGCGACATCTTCAACGACGCCTGGGAGCAGAACTGGGGGTTCGTGCCGTTCACCGCCGCCGAGTTCCGCGAGCTCGGCCAGAGTCTGCGCTTCCTCGTCGATCCTGGACTGATTCGCATCGCCGAAGTCGATGGCGAGGCCGCCGCGTTCATGGTGGTCATTCCGAACATCAACGAGGCGATCCGCGGGCTCGGTGGACGGCTCCTTCCCTTCGGCTGGGCGAAGCTCCTGTGGCGCCTCAAGGTGCGCCACCCGACTTCTGCCCGCGTGCCCTTGATGGGCGTGCGCCGGAAATTTCAGCGCACGCGCCTCGGCCCTGCCCTCGCCTTCCTGGTCATCGCCGGCGCGCAGCCCCGGACGCGCGAGCTCGGAGTCAAGGACGTCGAGCTGTCCTGGATCCTCGAGGACAATGCCGGCATGCGCAGCATCATCGAGTCGATCGGCGGCCATGCGTACAAGCGCTATCGCATCTACGAGCGAGAGCTCGATGCGGGCTGAGCCGGGAATCCCGCTGCGCCATTGCCGCTGATGTCCATGGACGCCATCGTCCTGGCCGGCGATCGCGGCCCGAACGACCCGGTGGCGGTCGCCGCAGGCGTGGCCGCCAAGTGCCTGACGCCGATCGGCGGGAGCCCGATGGTGACCCGCGTCGTGCGCGCGCTCGGCGAGAGTGAGCGCGTCGGCCGCATCGTGCTGTGCGGCCCCGCCCGGGAGACGCTCGAGAGCTCACCCGAGCTTCAGGCGATGATGTCGCGAGAAAACGTCGGCTGGATTGCGCCGCAGGCGACGCCCTGCATGAGCGCCGCTGCGGCACTCGCGACGCTGCCCGCGGAGGCGCCGGTGCTCGTCACCACCGGCGATCACGCCCTGCTCTCGCCCGCGATGGTGCGCAACTTCCTGGATCAGGCGCTGGCTCGGGGCGGCGACGTTGCCGTGGCGCTTGCGCCGTACGAAGTCGTCCGCGCGGCGTACCCCGGGACGCGGCGCACCGTGCTCAAGTTCAGCGACGGCCGCTTCTGCGGCTGCAACCTGTTCGCGTTCCTGACGCCGCGCGGGCGCGAGATGGTGAAGATCTGGAGGCAGGTCGAGAACGACCGGAAGAACCCCATTCGCGTGATCGGGCTCGTGGGCTGGGGCGCGATGGCGCGCTACGCGCTCGGAATGCTGAGCGTCGCGGACGGCGTTCGGCGCATCTCGCGACAGACGGGAATCGCCGCCAACGTGATCACGCTGCCGTTCGCCGAAGCCGCGATCGACGTCGACAGCCTCGCCGACCTGGAGCTCGTGCGGGAAATCGTCGCCCGGCGCGGCCCGGGCTAGGGCCTAGCCAAGCCAGGCGGCGTTCGGCGTCGCCGCCCGTTCGAGATCCGCAGGGCTGTCGACCTCCGTCCAGCCCTCCGCCGAAATCTCCTGCGTGAAGACCACGCCGGTCTTTCCGAGCGCGTCGATCAGCGACAGGTACCACTGCGAGAGCGCCGCCGGAGCGCGGAGCGCACTATCGATCGCCTCCCGGAAAAGCCGCGGCCCGTCACCGCGGAACGTCATCATCCCGATGGACTCGGCGTTCACCTGCTCCCTCGACAGCTTCTTGCCCACGTGCAGCAGCCGATCGCCGTCGCGGATCACTTTCATGTCGTCGTCGTCGTAAGCATCCTTGCGACTGACCGCGAGCGTGATCGGATGCTCCGGTGCCGAGAGCAGCCGCTGCAGGACCGATGCGGCAAACAGCGTGTCGCCGTTCAAGATAAGAAACTCGCTCTGCATCTCGCTGCGCGCGACCCAGCAGCTCACGAGGTTGTCGGTGATGGTATAGAACGGGTTGTACAGCGTGCGGATGCGGCGTGTGCCATTGCGTTCGGCCGCGCCATAGCGCTCCTCAATTCCTGATTCGACGAGCTCGGCGCCGAAGCCGACGACAACAGTGATGTCCTCGACACCGCATTTCCGGCGGGCGTCGATCTGTCGGCCGACGAGCGGCTGACCCAGCACCGACAGCATGCATTTGGGCGCGCGCTCGGTCAGCGGCAGCAGTCGCTTGCCCTGCCCGGCGCTCAAAATGATGGCTTTCACTCTCGGTCCTTCGTGCGTTCGAGGGCCCTTCGGACGAAGGAGATGCTGCCCGCCCTGGGATTCGCCCAAAAAAGCCTGCTATTTTCGCTCACCGGAGCGATTAGCTCAAATGGCGCGTTCCCCGGTGACGTCCTGACCGGCGCCGCTGCCCGCGTCGGCAGAAGCCGCGAAGGAACTGTAAGGAACTGAAAAGGCACGGAACCTTAAGGTCCACGATCGACTCTAGACCCCTATAATGCGGCTGCCGCTGACCGTCCGCCCGGATAACAGGACGGCAGCTGGAGGTGCCCTTCCCTGATGAGCGACCCCGTCATTACGAACTCCGAAGCCTCGCGGCCGCGGCGCACGGTCTGGTGGTTCATCGTTGCCCTGATCGGCCTCGCTGCCGTCGGCGCGGCGATCTGGTACGCGACGGCCAAACCTGCAGCCTCACCCTCTCCAGGCGCCCCGGGTGCCCCGGGCGCCCCGCGCGCGGCGACGGGCGAAAAGGGCGGCAAAGGCGATTCCGCAGCGCGGATCGTGCCGGTCGTCGCCGTCCCCGTCCGCCAGGGCACGCTCGACATCTACCTGTTCGCGCTCGGGACGGTGACGCCGCTCAACGCCGTCGTGGTCCGCAGCCGCGTCGACGGCCAGCTGATGAAGGTCGGCTTCCAGGAAGGCCAGATGGTGAAGAAAGGCGACCTGATCGCCTCGATCGATCCCCGTCCTTTCGAAGTGCAGTTGACGCTCGCGAACGGGCAGCAGGCGCGCAACAAGGCGCTGCTCGAGAACGCGCGCGTGGATGTCCAGCGTTACCGCACGCTGCTTACGCAGGATTCGATCTCCAAGCAGCAGGTCGACACGCAGGAGTCGCTCGTGCGCCAGTACGAGGCGGCGATCCAGGCCGACCAGGGCAACATCGACAACGCGAAGCTCCAGCTCACTTACACGCGAGTCGTCGCCCCGATCTCCGGCCGCGTCGGCCTGCGGCAGGTGGATCCCGGCAACATCGTCCGTGCCGCGGACACGAACGGCATCGTCGTGATCACGCAGCTCTCGCCGATCGGCGTCGTCTTCCCGATCCCGGAAGACGCGCTGCCGCGCGTGATGAAGCGGCTGCGCGCCGGCGATCGCATCGCCGTCGACGCCTACGACCGCGCGCAAAAGGAAAAGCTCGGCAGCGGGCGCCTGCTGACCGCGGACAACCAGATCGACACCGCGACCGGGACCATCAAGCTCAAGGCGGAATTCGAGAACGCCGATGGCGCGCTCTTCGCCAATCAGTTCGTCAACGTGCGGATGCCGGTCGAGACGCGTCCCAACGCCACCTTGGCGCCGACGGCCGCGATCCAGCGCGGCGTCCAGGGCACGTTCGTCTACGTCGTCAACGACGACAAGACCGTGAAGGTCACCCCGGTGACGATCGGCTCGACGCAAGGCGAGGTCACGTCCATCGACAGCGGCTTGAGCGCCGGGGCGATGGTCGTCGTCGACGGCGCCGACCGACTGCGCGACGGCGCGAAGGTCGAGGTGGTGACGCGCGACGCGCCGACACAGACTTCGCCGGATGCCGCCCGCCGCGGACCGCGCGGCGGCAAGGAAGGCGGCAAGCGGGGCGAACGACCTTCCGCACCGGACGCGAAGGCCAAGAGCGGCGCATAGGGCGCTTCCGGTCGCCATGAACCCGTCGCGCCTGTTCATTCTTCGGCCGGTGGCGACGTCGCTGTTGATGATCGCCATCCTGCTCGTGGGGATCGTCGCGTACCGCGTGCTGCCGGTGTCGGCGCTGCCGAAGTTCGACTACCCGACGATCCAGGTCGTCACGCTGTACCCGGGCGCGAGCCCCGACGTGATCACGTCGTCGGTCACGGCGCCGCTCGAACGGCAGTTTGGTCAGATGCCCGGCTTGAACCAGATGTCGTCGATGAGCTCCGGCGGCGCGTCGGTGATCACGCTGCAGTTCAGCCTCGAGCTGGCGCTCGACGTGGCGGAGCAGGAAGTGCAGGCCGCGATCAACGCCGCGGGGACGTTCCTCCCCGCCGACCTGCCGCAGCCGCCGATCTACAACAAGGTCAATCCGGCGGATACGCCGATCGTCACGCTCGCGCTCACCTCGCGGACGATGCCGCTGCCCGAGATCCAGCAACTCGCGGACACGCGCCTCGCCACCAAGATCTCGCAGCTCGCGGGCGTCGGGCTCGTCAGCATCAACGGCGGCCAGCGACCCGCGGTGCGCATCCAGGCCAATCCGAAGGCGCTGGCGGCGTACAACCTGTCGCTCGACGACCTGCGCACGGCGATCGCCAACGCCAACGCGAACCAGGCGAAGGGAAGCTTCGACGGGCC
>Ga0070675_100004163_pt1 | contig 10982 bp, 7 predicted proteins | sample KBSM43metaG_FD_65343 | JGI IMG/M metagenome (GOLD analysis project Ga0070675, IMG submission 65343) | Miscanthus rhizosphere microbial communities from Kellogg Biological Station, Michigan, USA - KBS M4-3 metaG | ecosystem: Host-associated > Plants > Roots > Rhizosphere > Soil ...
TACCATCCGCTCGACGTGGAGTGCGCGGCGGCGGCGCTGTGCCTGCTCCGCGGCATCCGCGAGCGCTACCCGTCGCTGCGCTATCTGGTGGACGGCGACGGCGGCGACGAGAACCTGAAGGCGTATCCGCTCGAGGACTCGGATCTGACCCTGTCCAGCATCCTGCGCAATCCGCTGCTCTATCAGGAAGGCTGGGGCATCGATGCCATCAAGCACAGCCTCGCGTACTCGGGCGGCTTGTCGCGCAGCTACGTGCGCACGTTCGCGCCTGCCGCCGCGCTCGGCTTCGATGCCTTCTCGCCCTTCACGGTCCGATCGGTCATCGCCGCCGCTGTCGCGATTCCATTCGAGCAGGTCCTCGATGGGCACGCCGAACGTCTGCAGACGCTCAAGCGTGACGTCGTCTGCGCCGGCATCACGGCTGTAACGGGCATCGACATGCCAGCCAACCCGAAACGGCGTTTCCAGGATGGCGCGGTGGCCTCGCCTCGCACGCGAGTGAGCAAAGCGTGGTGCCGGCGGACCTTCAGCAGACAGTGGCAGGAAAGACTGCGCGCCTCCGACACGCTGGACAGGCGATCGGGGAATGAGCTTTCTGTTCCGCGGTAATTCAGAATGCAGAATGCAGAATTCAGACCCTGCATCGCTCGATCGCTTCGTTCTCCAACATAGATCGGCCAAGCGACCGCTCGATCGACATCGCGCGTACGCATCCGTATGGGAAGAGGAGCGAGACAGCCAGGGCGCCCTTGCCCCCACTGCCGTAGTCTTTCTCACGAACCGGGAGTGTCCGTTCCGGTGCGTGATGTGCGATCTCTGGGTCAACACCCTCGATGAGACAGTGCCGCGAGGCGCGATCGCCGCGCAGATCCGCGATGCCGTCGCCACGTTGCCGCCGGCGCGGCACATCAAGCTGTACAACGCCGGCAGCTTCTTCGACCCCGCGGCGATCCCTCCTGACGATGACGAAGAGATCGCCCAAGCTGTGACTGGGTTCGAGCGTGTGATCGTCGAATCGCACCCGGCGTTTCTTGCCGGTGCGTATCGAAAACGGTGTCTGCGGTTTCGAGATTTGATACCCGGTCGGCTCGAAGTCGCCGTGGGCTTGGAGACCGCTCATCCCGAAGTGCTCGAGCGTCTCAACAAGAAGATGACGCTCGACGCATTCCGCCGTGCAGCCGACTTCCTGGCCGTACACGACATCGCGCTGAGGGTGTTCGTCCTCCTGAGCCCGCCCTACATGCCTGCGGACCACGCGCTGGAGTGGGCCTGCCGGTCGCTCGATCTCGCCGCCGAATGTGGCGCCACCGTCGCGACGGTTATCCCGACCCGTGGCGGCAACGGTGCCATGGAGGCGATCGGTGGCCTGTTCGAGCCGCCACGACTGCGCGGGCTCGAGTCCACCGTGGAGTACGGGATTTCGCGCGGCGGCATGCGCGTGTTTGCCGACCTCTGGAACATCGATCGCTTCTTCGATTGCGACTGCTCCGGACATCGCGCGGCGAGATTGGCGGTCATCAATCGCGAGCAACACGCCCCGTTACCCGTCGTGTGCGCCTGCAGCAGTCGCGCGTAGCACCAAACCTGGATTTCCGCCGCTGCCCTGTGTTCTTCCGTTCGCACGTCGAGCCCGACGACAATAAAATCGAGGTATGGGCCAGGATCATGAATTGGGCCGGCGCACGCTGAAGGACACGGCGGACTTCGTGAGGACGTAGCGCTTCGACCTGTCGACCTGAAACCCTACGGGATGGTGACGTCAGTAACGCGGAACGGCGCGATGGTCACCTTTACTGGTTGATAGCCGGCCGCGTCGACTTTGACCAGGAAAGTACCGGGACCAAGATCCTTCGCGCAGACCTTCCCTGCTCCGCAGCCCCAGACGTCCAGGACGAACGTCGGCGACAGCGTCTTCTCGCCCGTGATATCGAGGAGGAACCATTTCACGTCATTGCTGCCATTCCAGTGAAGGCGGAGCTGCCCGATGCGCGGCTCGACACGCACCACCTGTCCTCTTGTCACGGTTATCGGCAACGGCGGCATCGTGTCGGCGACTTCGCCGAACTTGATTTGGTACTTGCCGGGCGCCGCGTCCCAGAGACCGCTGTCACGCTTGCATCTCCATACGTCCAGGACGAACGTCGGCGACAGCACCTTGGTGGCTGTTTCATCGTAGAGGTAGCAGGGCACGTTGGATTCTGCCCTCCACACGATCTGGATGCCGGTCTTGCCGGCCGGCGCTGCCGCAATTTCCGGCGCCGGCAGCCCTGCGCCGCCGGGCGCGCCGCTGCCGGTCGATCCCCCCGCTGCGGGCGTGGAAGGAGCACTTCCGGAACCGCTGCTACTCGTGGCGGCAGGAACACTGCCGGTCGGAGACGCGCTCGGCGCGATCCCGGCGGTCGTGGTTTCCCCCACCGGCGGATCGGGCCTCTGTAAAAGCCAGACGACGAGCGCGATGCTGGCGATGGCCAGCACGCCACCCAGAATCCAGCGCGACGGAAGAGCTGTCCCGCCGACCTGGCCGCCGTTTTCCCGAACTGACTGGCGCGGCGGCGCAGGCTGTGGAGGGGCGGTTGAGCTGCCAGAGAGCGCCTCGACCAGCACGTCGACGTCGTGATGAAACCTGCTGTCGCTGATTTCAATGGCCTGCCTGCGGCTCAGGGCCACAAGGTCCTGCGGAAGCTGCGCCGCCTCGGGTAGCGCGGCATCGCCGACGAGCGCCGGGATCACGCGGATGTGTCGTTCGAGTGCCTTGGCAATCTCCATCCGTACGTAGTCGTCCTCCCGATCCAGCCGGCGGCGCCCTTTCGAATCGGCCGCGTTGAGCCACGACTTGCCGATCACGGCGACGAGCGCGTCGCACGCGGCGATGGATTGATCGATGCGGTCGACGAAGTCCTCTCCCGGTCGGATGGTGTCGATATCCACGAACACGTTCTCGCGGCCGAAGTGCTCCCTGAGTCGATCGGCCAGCCGGCCGGCGTAGGCGGCGCTGTCGTCTCGACGATAGTTGACGAGAATCCTGGGCATCGGCGACCTCGGCTTCGTCGGGCCCCGGCGAGTGACGTCACACCAAGGCAGCTATTTGAGAGAAGTGCCGAATTCTACAGCGGATCCTGCCGAAAGATCTCCCCGGCCCGAAACTGCCACCCGTGTCTCGGGAAGCCGCGCAATTCAACATCCTGCGGGCTTGCGTCATGCTCGTCACGTTCGCTGACACCTATATTCGATGGTGCCTCACGGTCGCCTGCTCGCCGCAGCCGCCGGACTGATGCTCGCGTCGGGCACTCTGGTCGTGGGTCAGGCCCCAGCCACGACGCCGCAAGCCAGCCGCGAGGCCGCCTGGCGGGAAGATCTCGACGCGTTCGCCCGGGAGTTCGCCGTCCGTCAGCGTGACTTCAGCAAACTGTATCCGCGCGCGATTCGACGCCGCGCTCGAGCAGATACGGCGCGACCTCCCCGCGACCTCAGATGCCGATGTCGCCCTCTCGCTGTGCGTGGGGGCAATCTGCGCTGTGCCGGCGGGGGAGGACCGGGACGCATAAGGGGCATTAGGTCAACTGAACGCGAAAAACGTGTTAATCGCTCCTATCGTCCTGACGGCAAGCCTGACTTCTCAGGCGTGTACGGTTTGGCGGAGGCGGGGGACGAGGCAGGGGACAGGGGCGGCGCTGCGCCCGCGGGGCCGCAGTTGAAGCCCGGCGCCGAGAAGTACCGCGTGCAGCGAGGTCCACAGGACACGGGCCGCACGTCGGACTGCATGCCGCTGCCTCCACCGGACGCGTTCGGCGTGCCGTGCGAGTTCCAGGTCATTCAGAACAAGGACCACCTCGTTATCATCCACGAGTACCCGGGCAGCTGCCGCATCGTCCCGCTGGACGGCGAGCCGCACCAGGTCGATCCCGATCCGGCGTGGCTTGACGATTCCGTGGGCAAGTGGGAGGGCGACACGCTGGTGATCGATACCATCGGCTGCAACGAGAAGACGGAGATCGCAGGCTACCGGCACAGCGACGCGCTGCATACGGTTGAACGCCTTCGCCGCGTTGACGGCGGTTTCGACTACGAGATCACCATTGAGGATCCGAACGTCTTCGTCGCCCCGTTCACGCAGACGCGGTCGTTCAGGACGACCGCCGCGCCGCTGAAGCGGATCATGGAGTTCACCTGCGAGAACAACCGCGACTACCGGCCGCTGTTCGGCACGCCGGGCGCGGCGCCGGCAAAATAGCGAGCAGGTCGAATCGCTGAGCCATGAGGCGGTTCGGTTCCGGACTTCACGAACGATCCCTCAGTCGGTCCAGTTGCGGGTTGGACCGCGGGTAAGGGCTGGTTCACGCTCAGAGCCGATCGACAGGAAGCTCCTTGGAACTACTGGTTGTCGCCAGCGGGCGACTCGATGGGCCACGTGCCGGTAGCCGGCGAGTATCGGAACCTGGTGATGAACTCACGACGTCACTGACCTCGCCTCTCGCGGACCCTTGCCGACAACGAGATCTCTCAGATGCTCGTACAGCCAGGTGCTGGTGACCTCGTCGATGCGTCCGCAGTTCTCGCTTTGTCCGAAGTCGGCCAGCAGCGCGGCGACCTTGTCGCGCTGGCCGACCCGATAGTCGATGCCGATCGCGGGGCGGCCCTGCGACAGCGCGAAAATCGTGGCGTGAAAGCGCATCGAGATCACGGCATCCATCCGGCGCAGGAGCGCGACCACGCCGTCGAGACCTGCATCGGCCTGCCAGATTCTGAAATCGACGTTCGGTCCAAGCAGGCGTTTGAGCCGGTAGGCGCTTCGCAGATCGCTGTGTCCGAACTGATTCGGGTTCATGGGATAGAACACGAAACACGGAGGGCTGGCCGCCCCTTCGCTGAAGCGGCGTAAGCCGTCGGCGAATTCCTGCTCGAATCGCGCCTCGACAAGACGAGTCCGCGCGATTCGCTCGGCGGCTGGCACGCCGGCCGTAAAGACGGCCCGGATCGGACGCAGATTCAGGCCGATCGCCATGCGGCCCTCGATATCCTTGAACAGTCGCTCGATCCAGCGACGGTCCACGTCCGCAAGCCGCGTCAGATCGTGTCCGCGCGTTTCGAGATAGTCGAACGCCGGATCCCGCCCGGTCTCAGGCGACAGATCACGGACGATGCGGGCCTTGGCGTCGTCGGACGTACGCACCGCGATTCGCTCGGCCATGCGCACGATCCGGCGGCCGGTCCACTCTGATGGCCACATCACAAAAGGTCCGGCCCCGATGCCCTCGGCGATGAAGGGCTTGCCGGCGCGCCGCGCGAGCGAAACGGTGTAGAAGTGGCGGACAAGCTGCTTGGGCAGGTCTGTCAGGGGGCCACCGGCATAAACCACGGCGTCCACCTGCCTCACGAGATGGCGCGCCCTGGATGGCTCGGAACCCTCGACGGTAACCTCAACAGGCGTGTCGAGCATTGGCACCAGATGGCGTGTGTGGCGTGGGCGTTGACTCAGCACGATCGCCCGCGTCGTGCCGTATCGCCGGTGGATGCGGAACAGAACGCCCCCCAGAATCGCCGCGTCGCCGATATGTTCGCCGCCATAGGCGCCGATGATCAGCACGCTCGGCAAACGCCTTTCCTGTCCCGGGCGTGTGTCGCGCCGCACGGCACCGGCGAGCATGGCGCCTGCCCATTGGCCCAGCGCGCGTGTGCCTTCAGACAGGACCTGCGCCAGGTCGCCAGCACGTTCACGAACCGAGGGTGCGCTGCCCGCGGTCTCAGCGGGTGTTTGAGGATCTGAGTATCGACTCGCCTGGGGATCCGGCCGACGTTCGTTCCGCAGGGCCCAATCGTGTCCATCGCTCGTGTGCGCGACCAGAACCTCGGTACTCGCGTCCTTAGCCAGCGCAGGAGAGCCTTGTCCCTCCAGAGTCAGGCGAAGCGTCTCGTAGAGGCTGATTCGGGCTGGCGGCAGGAACGATCGATCTTCGTCGAGCAGCCGATAGGAAACGAAGTCCCACAGGAACAGCCGCTCGTCGTCGGTGAATGTGGCGTTCGTCAGGCTGTCCGACAGAGGCCAGGAGCCCGCGGGAACAAGAATCGGATCGACTCTCTCGTCCCGCGCCAGCGAAAACAGGCCCTCCATGTTGAACGTCAGGGCTGGCCGCGCAGGCACAAGCCAGCACACCGACACTCCGGCATCCCGCATCGTTCGGCTTGCGGCAAGAATCGATGTGAAGGGGACGTCATCGGAGTCCAGCGCAGCGGACGCATCCGCGTCGTCGCCAAGCACGAACTCCGCCTGAAACCGGAGGCCCCGGCGCAGCGCGTTCTCGGAGAGGGCAAGAACCGGCTCCGTATTGACGGGCGCATTGGCTTCGACGAAGCGAACGCTGACTGCCTGCAGGAACGGTAGGCGGTCTGCCAGCTCCAGGAGTGATTCCGCCACGGCACTGGTCAGCGTGGCGTCTATTGGAGCGAGGCACAGCGTCTCGACGCCCGACACGTCGACCGCGTCGAACGCATGATCCAGGTCGAAGGACTGTTTGTCGCCCGGAGCGATGATTTCAATCCGCTTGGGCGGTGTCACCGATAGCATGAACGTGCAGCGAGGAGCAGATCTATGACCGGTGCGTCAATTGCGTTCGTCAGGGTCGGGTTGCGTTGTGGTTGACTGACCCGTCGCATTGTATACATTCTGATTTGACGCCTTCGGGGGACCTTCTTCACTTGAGCAACAGACCGACACTCTCTATCGTCGTCACCATCGTCGACGGCGGACGATACCTGCGCGATTTCCTGCTGGCTGTGATGGCCATGGACGATCTTCCTCCGCTGGAGATCATCGTTCCGTACGATGCGAGCATCGCAGACACGAAGTTGCTCGGCAACGAATTCCCTCACGTCCAGTTCGTGGACATGGGTGTTATCGTCCCGACCCGCTCGATCCATTCGCAGGGTGGGCAGCACGAGCTATACGATCGCCGGCGGGCGTGCGGTCTGGCGATCGCCACGGGCGACATCATCGCGATGCTCGAGGACCGCGGCCACCCGCGCGCCGATTGGGCGCGCACGCTGGTTCGCCTTCATGCGGAACTCAAGAACAACGTGATCGGTGGGGCCATCGAGTGCAAGCAGCCGGCCACCCTGCTGCACTGGACCTTTTGGGTACAGGATTTCGGGCGCTATGGGCGGCCGTTTGCCGATGGCTCCGCAGGGTGGGTTTCCGATGTTAACGTCAGCTACAAGCGGAAAGCCCTTGCGGACACGCATCACCTTTGGAAAGACCGCTTCTACGAAATGATCGTTCACAGGTATCTGATGGGGAGGGGCGAGGAACTGTACTTGTCGAGCGAATTGGTCGTGAACCACACGCGCCCTGCAATTACGCTGGGCAGGCTGCTGAGAGAACGCGTCGAGTGGGGCATCCTGTTTGGGTACGTCAGGACAAAGCAAATGTCGGGCACTGAGCGCCTGGGCCTCATTGTCGCCAGCCCGCTGATCCCGCCGGTGCTCTGGCTTCGCGGGGGTGTGATGCAGTTCAAGAAAGGGCACGGGCCGCGCTTCCTGCGGGCATTCCCCTATTTCGTCCTGATGACGACGGCCTGGACCATGGGCGAGGTCTGGGGTTACATTACGCGCCGTCCGTAGCCCCATGGGAGAGGCTCCTGAATACGACGTGATCGTCATCGGCTCCGGTGCGGCCGGCGGCTGGGTTGCCAAGGAAACCGCGGAGGGCGGCTGCAAGACGCTGATGCTCGAAGCGGGGAGGCTGCTGGACCCGAAGGCCGACTTTCCCGACACTGACGAAAACGTACCCAAGCCGAATCTCATCACTCGCGTGAAGGCCGTGTTGTCAGGGCAGCATGTACAGGCGCGCTGCATGTCCTTCAAGCCCGCGACCGCGCATCTGTTCATCAACGATCGCCAGAATCCCTATACCACTGGAACGGGCACACGTTTCAATTGGTATCGCGCGCGCCAGGTCGGAGGGCGACTGCACCTCTGGGGGCGAAATGCCGTCCGCATCTCGGAGCAGGATTTGAAGGCGGCTGACTACGATGGGTTCGGCGATACCTGGCCCATTTCCTATGGCGATCTCGCGCCCTGGTACAGCCGGGTTGAGCGCTTTCTCGGTGTCACCGGTCAGCCGGCGGGGATCGTCAACCTGCCGGACGGAGAATTCTCCGGGCCCAATTTCCTGACGACGTCCGAACGGAGGCTGCTGGAGCAGCTGGCGGAAGAGTGGCCGGACCGCCCGGCCACGACCAGCCGCGTCATTCACCACATGCCCGATCGTCAGCCTCCGCCATTGAAGGCGGCGAGCGCAAGCGGACATTTCGAATTGCGCACTGAAGCGGTCGTCGAGCGCATCGAAACCGACCCGGAGTCCGGCCTCGCCACCGGCGTCACATATGTGGACGACGCGACGCGTCAACGCATCACCGTGACGGCCAGGGTCGTGGTTGCTGCCGCGTCGACGCTCGAGAGCGTCCGGATACTCCTGAATTCAACCGGAGGGCGACATCCGCGAGGCCTGGGCAATTCGTCAGGCAATCTCGGCCGATATCTTGCCGATCACCTGATTGTCGTGCGCGCCGGACGGCTGCCCGACATCGAAGGCTTCGGCCGGCAAACGGACCCATACGATTTTGGAGCACATACAGGCATCTACATGCCCTCGTTCCGCAATCGAGGGAGGAACGAGGGCCTGGGTTTCTTGCGAGGGTACTCGCTCATGGGGTGTGTCGGACGGTTCGAGCCGGGCTGGTACTTCATGACAATTGGCGAGGTGTTGCCCCGCGCGGAGAATCGGGTCGAACTCGATCCGGCGAAACGCGATGCGTGGGGAATCCCCGCTGCCAAAGTCACGATGCGGTATTCGGATAACGAACGCGCAATGGTCCGCGACATGAACGAGACCCTGGACGACCTCTGCCGGACGTTTTTGCTGCCAGCGAATATTCTCGGCAAGGAGAACCTGCTGTCGCGCGTTGTGTACAAGACAGCCGGCCGTCTGCTGTTCAGTAGGGACGGGTCAATGATTCCGGGCTCATCGATTCACGAGTCCGGAGGCGCGTGCATGGGAACCGATCCATCGCGCCACATATTGAACGCCGACAACCAGGTCTTCGACGCACCGAACGTTTACGTGACCGATTCCGCCGCCTTCCCGACCAACCCGTTCCAGAATCCGGCCCTGACGATCATGGCGCTCTCCGCCCGGGCTGGCCACCGCATCGCGATGGAGCGCAAGGGACTATAACGACGCGTACATATTGCCGATGTTGCTCAGTTCGACGGGTTGGCCGCTTCTGCTGGACGTTCGAACCGCGTCTGACACTTCGACCGAACGCAATCCCGCGTGCCCGTCGGCCAGAGCGACGCGATAGTCGCCGGCGACCATCTTGAGAAAATCAGCCAGCTCCTCCTGGAAGGACAGGAGCGCTGTCGTCTTCCAGCCTTTCAGCTTCTCGCGCAGGATGATGTCCGGATACAACTTGCGGACTTTCCGCAGCTCACCCCTGGTCGTATTCGCGATCAGTAGGTTCTCCATCGGAGCATAGGCAGCGCGAACCATGCCGTTGTCGCCATAGATTTCGACGTGCGACTTGTAGCCCTTCCACTCGCTCCAGGTCGTCTGATAGCTGGCGACGATGCCCTCGGGATTCTTGAAGATCGCGATCGCATTGTCTTCCGACCCGTCAACATGCCAGACGGACTCCGACATGCAGCCATAGACGGTCGTGATCTCACCCAGAAAATAGCGGGCCAGATCGGTCATATGGATGCCGATATCCATCATGGCGCCGCCACCGGACTCGGGCATCTTGTATTCCCAGTCGTCCACGAATTTGTGCAGGCCGTCGTGACCGCCAAACACGCGGATGTGCGTGACGTTCCCGATGGCGCCATCGTCCACGGCCTTGCGCGCGAATTTCACCATGGGGTAGAAGCGGAGATTGAATCCAACCGCGAGAATCCGCTTCGCTTTCCTGGCCGCCGCGACGATGGCGTGCGCCCCCTCGACCGTATTGGAGAGCGGCTTCTCACACAGCACATGGTGGCCGGTCTCGAACGCCGCGACACACAGTTCCTGGTGCACGAAGGCGGGTGTCGAAACGACGACCGCGTCCAGGCCGGAATCCAGAAACGTCCGCAGGTCTGAGAAGGGTTTGGCGTTTGTGCCTGCGATCGCGCCTTGAACGGCTTCCTTCGACCGGTCATAGACGGCGACGAGATCGAGCGACGGGTTCGCCTTGATGGTTGCTATTCGGAGCCTGCCAATCTTTCCCGCCCCGATCACGCCAAATCGCATCCGCATCTCTGGAGAATCCTTTTATTTATACGCTGCGCACCTGGAGGCCAAACTCTGATTCGGTCGCGGCAAGCCCCTTCGCGAGGTCGAATTCGGGCTCGAAACCAAGCCGTTCCCTCGCCTGTCGGATAGAGCATTTACCGGTGGCAGAAAACACACCCAGGAGATGCTGATCGGGATACATGCTACCGCCTCTCGCCAGCCGTCTTTTTGTCAGACGGATCAATCGTTCGAACCGCTCGCGGCCAAGTATCTTCCGTCCTGCGACATGAATACTGGCGATAGGTGACGGTCCCTCGTCCGCGTGCTCATCATCCGGCTCCGTTCCCAATCGCGATATCAGTTCGTTCACGGGAACATGTCGCACGCTGCCGCTGCCGACGATCCGCGCATAGCCCTCCAGTAACCGAGACCACGGAAATGGCTCCGATCCGGAGACGATGAAGCGTTCCTGACCCAAATCCGGCAGTGTCGCGGCGCGGAAGAGCGCCTGGACCAGATCATCGACGAACAGGCCGCTGCAATGACCTTCCGGGGTCGGCAGCACGATGTCCCCGACGGTCAGCCATTCGATGAACTGCTCCGTCCAGAGCGCGCTTCCAGGCCCATAGACGATGGTTGGCTGCAGAATCGCCGCCGGGATTGAACCCGACATCAGACGGCGTTCCATCTCGATCTTGGCTTGCCGGTAGCCACTCCC
>Ga0070675_100004166_pt1 | contig 10980 bp, 8 predicted proteins | sample KBSM43metaG_FD_65343 | JGI IMG/M metagenome (GOLD analysis project Ga0070675, IMG submission 65343) | Miscanthus rhizosphere microbial communities from Kellogg Biological Station, Michigan, USA - KBS M4-3 metaG | ecosystem: Host-associated > Plants > Roots > Rhizosphere > Soil ...
CAGCTGTCGCAGCTCTCACGCGTGCTGCGCAACAGCATGGAGCAGCTGCACCTGAAAGAGGAGAACGCGTCACTCAAGGCGCAGCTCCACGAACGCTTCCGGTTCGACAACGTGATCGGCCGCCACCGGAGCGTGCAGACGCTGTTCTCCACGCTCGAACTCGTGGCGCCGATGAACAGCACGGTGTTGATCCAGGGCGAGACCGGCACCGGCAAGGAGCTGGTGGCGCGCACCATTCACCACAACAGCCCGCGCGCCGAACAGCGCTTCGTGGCGTTCAACGCCGCGGCCATTCCCGAGCCGCTCGCCGAGGCCGAGCTGTTCGGCCACGTCAAGGGCGCCTTTACCGGGGCCATCGCCAACCGGCCGGGCCGCTTCGAGCTGGCGCACCGCGGCACGCTCTTCATCGACGAGGTGGCGTCGATGTCGCTGTCGCTGCAGAGCAAGCTGCTGCGCGCGCTGCAGGAACGCGAGGTGGAGCGCCTCGGCGACCCGAAACCGCTCAAGGTGGACATCCGGGTCATCGCGGCCACCAACATGGATCTGAAAACGCTCGTGAAGGCTGGCACCTTCCGCGAGGATCTCTACTACCGGCTCAACGTCATCCCGGTGAACCTGCCGGCGCTCCGCCAGCGCCGCGAGGACATTCCGCTTCTGGCCCAGCACTTCGTCAAGAAGTCGTGCACGGAGAACAACCTGCCGGCCAAGACCGTGAGCCAGGAAGCGATGCGTCTGCTGATGGCCTACGACTGGCCGGGCAACGTGCGGCAGTTCGAAAACGCGATCGAGTTCGGGGCGACGATGAGCGGGCTCGAGAGCGAGATCCGTCCGGAGGCGCTGCCGATGGACATCCGCGAGGGCAGCACCTCGGCGGTCGTGCCACCGGTGGCGATCCCCGACGAGGGGATTCACTTCACGTCGGTCGTCTCGCAGCTCGAGCGCGATCTGATCCTGCGGTGCCTCGAGAAGACTGGCGGCAACAAGCGGCAGGCCGCGCGGCTGCTCAACTTGAGCCGCACGACTTTCATCGACAAGCTGCAGCGGCTGAACGTAGCGGGCGCTGCCTGAACGCCGGCGGCGGTTACGCGCGGGCGGCGGCTTTGGGAATGCGGAGACAGAACGCCGCGCCCTGCGCGACGGGTTCGAGGTCGAGCGAGCCGCGATGCGCCGCGGCGATCTCTCGCGCGACGGACAACCCCAACCCCGTGGACTCGGGACGCGGCTGCGAGGTGACGAACGGCTGGAAAATGCGTTCGGCGTCGGCGGCGGGCACGCCGGGACCGTCGTCAGTGACGCGCAGCGTGACCTGATCGCCGTCCTCGGCCACCTCCACGCGAATCACGCCGGCGCGCCGCGGCGCCAGCGCCTGTTCGGCGTTCTGAATCAGATTGAGCGCCGCCTGCAGCAGGTGCAAGCGGTGACCCTGCACGAGCTGAGGCGTGGGCGTCACGTGCAGCTGAATCGCCAGGTCGGCGCGGCCGATCGAATACTGGCGCAGTTCGACCGCCCGCGACGCCACATCGCGCAGATCGACCGGATGGGTCCCGTCTGGCTGCGCCCGTGACAGCGCGACGGCGCCGGTCATGGCCGAGGCCGCGCGGGCGGCCTGGGCGCGGATGCTCGTCAACGTTTTCTGCACCGTCTCGGGCAGGTCGGTCCGGTTCTGGAGAAGTTCCGCCGACCCGCCGATGACTTGCAGGGCGTTGTTGACCTCGTGGGCCGCGCCGGCCACCAGCCGCGCAATCGTCGCCAGACGGTTGAGCGTGAGATGGTGCTCCGGGGGCGTGGGCACGGACATCACTGAACCTCTCGAGGCAACCGTCGATAGCGTTCTGTACCGGCGTGGACGGCGCGCCGCTCAGGATACCAACATGTATCGCGCAGTCCGGAGCCGGAGCCTGGAGCCCCCACGCGGCCCTAAGCTTCCTCGGGCTGCTCTTCGAACTCCCCTTCCCAGCGCGCGATCACCACCGTTGCCAGACAGTTGCCCAGCACGTTCACCGACGTGCGCAGCATGTCGAGCAGCGCGTCGATGCCGAGGATCATGAAAACCGGCTCGGCGGGCAGCCCGAACGACGCGACGGTTCCCATCAGGATGACGAGCGCACCGCGCGGCACGCCCGCGACGCCCTTGCTCGTCAGCATCAACGTCAGGAGCAGCAGGAGCTGCTGCCCGACGCTGAGCTCCACGCCCGCCGCCTGGGCGACGAAGAGCGCGGTCAACGACAGGTAGAGCGTGCTGCCATCGAGATTGAAGCTGTAACCGGTCGGCATCACGAACGCGACAATCTGCCGCGGCACGCCCAGCCGCTCCATCGCCTCCATCGCCCGCGGCAGCGCCGCCTCGGAGCTGGTGGTGGCAAACGCGATCGACACGGGCTCGGCCACCGCGCGGGCAAACCGCTTGAGCGGCACGCGCACGGCCCACGCGATCGGGAGCAGCACCGCCAGGACGAACACCGCGACGGCCACGTAGAAGGTGGCGACCAGTTTCGCCAGGTTGACCAGCACGCCCACGCCCAGGTGGCCGACGGTGTAGGCGATGGCCGAGCCGACGCCGAGCGGCGCCAGGAGCATGACGATGCCGGTGAACTTGAACATCGTCTCGGCCAGGCTTTCGGCGAAGGCGAGCATCGGCCGGCGGCGCGCCTCGCCAACCATCGCCAGCGCCGAACCGAAGATGACGCTGAACACCACGACCTGCAGAATCTCGCCGTCCACCACCGCCTTGGCGATGTTCTCGGGAAAGATGTGGAGCACGATTTCCTGCCACGTGCGCGAGGTGACGGCCGGGAGCTGGCTGGCGTCCACGCTGGCCGGCAGCGTGATGCCGTCCCCGGCACGCGTGATCGTGATCGCGGCCCACCCGATGAGCAGCGCCAGCGTCGTGACGACCTCGAAGTAGACCAGCGACTTCACGCCCATGCGCCCCACCTGGCGCAGGTTGGAGTGCCCGGCGATGCCGACGACGAGCGTCGCGAAGAGCAGCGGGGCGACGATCGTCCGGATCAGCCGCAGGAAGACCTGACCGACGAACCGGAGCGATACCGCGAGGTCGGGGAAGAAGTGGCCGACTCCGGCGCCGACAACGATGGCGACCAGAATCCAGAAGGTGAGGGACCGGGGGATGCGCACGGGCGGTATCTCATCACAGCCGACGGTGAGGTGTGTGGTTTCCAGGCGGTCCCCCAACGTCAGGCCGCCGGGGACTGCCGGAGGGCTGGGGTATACTGGGACGTTCGCTGCCCGGTTGTCCTCTCACCACTGCGGAAGTGGCGGAATTGGCAGACGCGCTAGCCTCAGGAGCTAGTTCCCGCAAGGGAGTGAAGGTTCGAGTCCTTTCTTCCGCACCATCCCATCGCTGACGCTCGGTCTAGTGCGTCAGAACGTCTTCCGTCACTCGGCCGGCGCGCTTCGCGCTTGGCCTTCGAGCGCGAGTCCTTTCTTCCGCACCACTTAGACCGGTTGCTCCATCTCGCTACAACGCCGTTTGCGTTGCTGCGCCGCCCCACACATTTGTCAAGAAGGTGACGGCCGCGGCGAACGTCGCGCGCAGCGGTTCCCACAAGACCATAGCCTCGACGCCGGGCACGCCACCCCACAGGTTCGTTGCTCTCGCCTCGGTCACGAGCGATACGACAGGCCTGTCGGTGAATCGCGCCTGGGCTACAAAAAAGTCCGTCCGCTCGAAGTCGGCCGCCCGCCCCGGAACCGCTGATTCTCTAGGAAAACCCGCGTCCTGAGGCCCCGCCGGCGCCGGCCGCCGTGGCGTTTTTTTTGCTCACTTTCGCGACGGTGAACGAAAACCGGGTCGACCAGCGGCCCGGGAGCAGGCCGGTGGCCCAGAAACCCGACTCACGCAAGGTGACTACGGTTGCCTCCTCCACCGAGGATGGCAATGCGCTGCGCGCGGCCTCGCTGGTCGCCGACGCGAGCCGTGCGCTGTGGGTCGAGGACGCCTCCGTCGCCCTTCCCTACATCGCCGAACTGCTCGTCAGCGAAGGACTGGCCGGCCGTGCGGTCGTGGACATCGACGACGGCGGCGGCGGGTTCCACGCGGAAGCACCGGGCGGCGCCACGCCGGGGTCCGCCACCGGCGCCGTGTCGATCCCCATCGTCGCGAGCCAGCGCACCATCGGGTCGATCTCGGTGGACCTGCCGGCGGACACGCGCGTCACGCCCGCCCACGTGACCACCGTGTTGAAGCACCTGGCGCAGTTCATCGGACCGGCAATCGCGTCGCAGCGCGCCCGGGTCAGCGAGCGCGGCCGCCTCGTGGACGAGAACAGCCGCCTGCGCGGCCGGCTGCATGGCCGTCACGATCTCACCAGCATCATCGGCAACAGCGAGGCGATGCGGCATGTGTGCGAGCTCGTCGCACGCGCCGCGACGACCGGCACCCCGGTCCTCCTCGAGGGCGAGGCGGGCACGGGCAAGGAATTCCTGGCGCGCACGCTGCACCACAGCTCGGCATGGGCCCGCAAGCCGTTCGTCGAGTACAGCTGCAGCCGGATCAGCGGGGCGAGTCTCGAAACCGACCTGCTGGAACAGCTGCGCGGGCGCGATGCGGCGAAGAAGCGCCCGCCGCTCGCGGACGGCGGCACGCTCTTCCTCGACGACGTGCACGAGCTCACCACCGCCGCCCAGGGTCAGCTGATGCGCGTCCTCCAGCAGCGCGAGTTCGCCACCGGGCAGGCCGCGTCACCGCTGCACCCGCAGGTTCGGATCGTGGCCACGGCCGAGAGCAGCCTCGACACGGCGGTCAGCGACGGGCGCTTCCGCGCCGACGTCTTCCATCGCCTCAGCGGCTTCTCGATCGCGGTGCCGCCCCTGCGCGATCGCGCTGCCGACATCCAGCTGCTCGCCGAGTTCTTCGTGGCCCGGTTCGCCTGCGATCATGGGAAGCCCGCGGGCCGGATTTCTCCGCGCGCGCTCGACATGCTGACGCGCTACCCGTGGCCGGGCAACGTGCGGGAGCTGGCCAACGTGATCGAGCGGGCGGTGCTGCTGTGCGACGACGAGGTGGTGCACGGTCACCACCTCTCGCCCGCAATCCACGCGGCCGACGCCACCGGACTGGCCTCGAGTTTCAGCCTGTCCGAGTCGCTCGACGCCTACGAGAAGGATCTGCTGCTCGATGCCTTGCGATCCGCCCGCGGCGTTCGCAGCCGCGCCGCCCGGCTGCTGCAGACGACCGACCGCATCTTCAACTACAAGGTCCGCAAGCACGCCATCGACTGCCGCCGCTTCAAGAGCTAGGAAGCCGCGGCGCCGCGGCGCGGCGCGCCTTGACCCCCCCCTGCCGCGGGACTACGATTCCTTCGCCAGACGAAGTTGGCGAGACCGCCTGGACCACCGCAGTGGTGGCTCCGCTCGCCAGCGCCGCGTTTAGTTGCCCACCCTTCGGGCGGGCCGGGGAGGTTTCGGAATGCGCCAGAGATCGCTGGCCGTGCTGCTGGCCGTGGTCGCCATGATCGGCATGGCCCCCCTGCTCTCGGCCCATCACTCGGTCGCGGGACAGTTCGACCTGTCGAAATCGGTCACGCTCAAAGGGGTGATCTCGAAAGTGGACTGGGTGAACCCGCACATCTACCTGCACCTGGACGTCAAGGGCGACGACGGGCAGATGACCACGTGGGCGCTCGGCACGGTGCCCACGGCCATGGCTCGGCGGGGCGGCCTTACGCGCGAGTCGATCGCCGGACAGCCAGGCGAGATCCTCACCATCGAGTGCAACCCCGCGCGCGACGGGACGATGCACCTCGGATGGGTCAAGAACATCACCTACGCTGACGGCCGCAAGTACGAGTTGTCCGGACGCTAGCCGCGCGAACACCGCATTTCAGAGGTAGGACGTATGACGCATCGCCTCATTCGATGGCTCCCGGCGGCCGCGGTCGCGGCGATCGTGGCGGCGCCCGCCGCGCCGGCGGCCCAGGCGCCGGCTCGCGGCTCCGCGGAACTCATCGCGCAGCTCTCCGCCAAGCCGACACCACGCCTGAACGGAAAGCCGGACTTCAACGGCACGTGGGACCACCTGGGCGGCATCGAGTTCGTCCGGCCGCAGAAGCTGCCCGACGGCTCGCTGTGCCTGCGGGGCTGCAAGCCTGCCGCGGGCGCCGCGCGACCGGCTCCAGCCCCGGCTCCAGCCCCGGTTGCGGCTGCGGCCCCGCGCCCGGCACAGCCCACCCCGCCGGAAGCGCTCTTCCCGAAATACAAGCCTGAGTTTCTGGCGAAGGTGAAGGACCTCAGCGCGCGCCAGGTGGAAACCGACAGCGCGCTGAAGTGCCTGGCGCCGGGCGTGCCGCGCATCGGCCCGCCGCACAAGATCGTCCAGAACGCCAAGGAAGTCGTGTTCCTCTACGACGACGTGAACGGCGGCTTCTTCCGGATCATCCCGGTGGACGGGCGCACGACCTTCCGCAAGGACCTGCCGGCCAGTTTCCTCGGCGACTCGATCGGCCGCTTCGAAGCCGACACGCTCGTGGTCGAGACCACCAACTTCAACGAGGACACCTGGCTCACCGACAACGGCGCGTTCCACACGACCGGGCTGAAGGTGGTGGAGCGGCTGCGCCGCGTCGGCGACACGATCGAGTACACCGTCACCGCGCACGATCCGGACGTGCTCGTCGAGCCGTGGAACGCCAAGCCCTACACGATGTGGATCACGGCGATGGAACTCGAAGAGCCGGCGCGGTGCGAGGACCGCGACCTCGATCACGTCATCGACGGCACACACCACGACAATCCAAGGTAAGGCCGCTCGCTTCGCTCGCGGTGAGGCGGGTGGGGCGGGTAAGGCAGGCAGGGATGAGGGCGGACCTCACGGTCCGCCCTCCGTGTGTACGGAGGTGGGCGCGGGTCTTCAGACCCGCCTCACTACGGCACCGGGACGATGCGCGATTCGGTCAGGAAACGCCTGTAGTTCCGATAGTGCTGCGTCATCCGCACGCCGCGAATACCGTTCGACGCGGTCACCCAGACGTTCTCGATCGTCGTGGGCAGCATCAGCGTCTCGTCGGGGTCGGAGAACCTGACGGCGGTGTAGCGCATCGTGCTGTCGGACCGCATCAGGGTGATGAAGCGGCTGAACGCCAGTTCGGCCTTGCGCGGCACCGGCACTTCCGTCGGACCGACGAGTGTTTCGTCGATCCGGAGCACCGCGTCGGTGTTCGGGTCGATCCAGATCCGACCGCGGAAGCGCCTCGGCACGTCGAGCAGCACGCACTCCCTGTCGTTGGTGCCCTTCGGATCGACCTTCGCCGAGGGCGTCCCGGAGGAACGCGGCTTGTAGTCGAGCAGGACGGCCGCGCGCCCATCGAACTGCGTGGGTCCCGCGTGGGTGAAGTCGAAATCGCCGTGGTGCGTCGGGAGCAGGAACTCGAGGGGCTCGGGCGTGACCGGCATCGGGTCGAGGCACTTGGGCTCGGCGCCCGGCCGCGCCGGCCGGTTGTTCGCGAGGAGCAGTTGCCGCACGACATCGACGCGCGGCTTCTCGGTGGCCGAGTCAGGCGTCCATTCGAAGCGCAGGTCGTACAAGAGGCGACGGGCAAAACCGTCGGGCGAGAGGTCCGCGCGGACGGGCTGCACCGTCACGGTCTCTTCGACCATGAGGCTCTGCGCCCGCGTGTAGTAGGACTGGACGTACCGCGACACCCGTTCGAGGAGGTCGCCAAGCGAGCGGGGATTCGCCACCTGACCGGCCGCCGCCGAGCGGCCTGCGGGCATGACGGCCGCCGCGACGAGAAGTGCGGCAGCGGTGAGTGCGCGCGCGTCCGGCCGTAAACGGAGCGACATGAGCCCCCGTATCCCTGTGTTACCTTACCTCGGCTCTCGAGCCGTCGTATTGAAAACGTGCGGGCCGAAACCGGCTCGGCGGAGTCGGGGGACATCCAAGGAGGGAGTTCAATGCGCAAGGTGCAACACGTCTTCGCGGTGGTCGGCCTCGCCGCGCTCGCATCCCTGGTCGCGTTCGCCCAGGCGCCAGCGCCGGCGGGACAGGCACCGCCGCCCCAACCAGGCCGCGGCCCGGCGGGACCGGCGGGACCGGCGTCGTTCTTCATCACGAGCGTGGGCAAGGGCGACGGCGCCAACTACGGCGGCCTCGCGGGCGCCGACGCCTACTGTGCGCAGATGGCCCAGGCGGGCGCCATCCCGACACCGGCCGGGCGCACCTGGCGCGCCTATCTGAGCGCCACGGCCGCCAACGGCCAGCCGGCCGTCAACGCGCGCGATCGCATCGGCGCCGGTCCCTGGTACAACAAGAACGGCCAGCTCGTCGCCAACAACGTCGCCGACCTGCATGGCGACGTCGAGCGCGATCGCAACACCATCAACAAGACGTTCGCACTCACCGAGAAGGGCACGGTCGTCAACGGCGTCGGCGACATGCCGAACCAGCACGACATCCTCACGGGCTCGGATTCGTTCGGCCGCGCGCGCGCCGGCACGGACGACACCACCTGCAGCAACTACACCAGCAACGCCTCGCCGCCTGCCGGCGCGCCGCGCGGGCAGGGCCCTGGCGTGTGGCTCGGGCATCACGACCGCACGGGCGGCGGCAACTCGTCGTGGAACGCCACGCACAAGTCCGCGGGTTGCAGCCAGGCCAATCTCGTCGCCACCGGCGGCGCGGGCCTGCTCTACTGCTTCGCCGCCAACTGAGGCACCCGATTCGGTTTGTAGGGGAAGGGCGGCTGGCTCCCGGTCTCGCGCCGGGGGCCGGTCGTCCAGCCCCGCGCGGTCGCGCGGAGGCTGGCAATCGGCGGAATCAGCCTTCGGTGTTGTCTTCGACTTGCCAGTCGGCCAAGGGCTGCGGGCCGAGCTTGATGTCAGCAATGTCGGGGTCGATGCCGTCGGTCTTGGGGCCGGCCGTCGCCTTCCGCTCCTTCGCGTCGCGGCGGCGGGCCTCCTTTTCCTTGCGGCGTTCCGCGAGCGACTTTTCGCGTTCTCGCTTCGCGGCAGTGGGTCGGGCGTTCGGGGCCATAGCTCAGTTCCTTGGAGCATGCCCAGGATCGGGCGTAGGCTCAGAATACACGATCCCGCGGTTGAGCCAGTGGGCAAAATCGAGCACCTTGTGCCTGCCCGCTCCACCTGCACCGCGGCCGGCCGATTTCACAGCCGAACCCGACCATAGAACGAGGAGTACGCGTGCGCGACCTGCCCAACCGCATCCATCGCCTGAACGAACTGGCAAGGGACCTCTGGTGGAGCTGGAATCGAACCGCACGCAACGTCTTCCGCCGACTCGACTATCCGCTGTGGCGGACCACCGCCCACAATCCGGTCAAGATGCTGGCGCTCATCTCGAACGACGCGCTGGCGCGCGCGGTGGCGAGTCCCGAGTGGCTGCATCTGTACGACCTCGCGATCGCCGGGCTCGATGACGCCCGCGGCGCGCGCAACACCTGGTGCGCGCGCGAGCATCCGCTGCTCGCCGCCGCGTCGATCGCCTACTTCTCCGCCGAGTTCGCGCTGCACCAGTCGCTGCCCATCTATGCGGGGGGTCTCGGGGTGCTGGCTGGCGACCACTGCAAGGAAGCCAGCGACCTCGGCGTGCCGCTCGTGGGCGTGGGGTTCATGTATCCGCAGGGCTACTTCCACCAGGTCATCACGCCCGACGGCTGGCAGGAAGAGCACTACGAGCGCCTCAACTGGGAGGACGCGCCAATCGAGCCGGCGCTGACCTCCGACGGCAAGCCGTGCGTGACGGCGGTGCCGCTGGCTGACCGTACCGTGCTGGCGGCGGTCTGGCGCGTGCGTGCCGGCCGCGTCTCGCTGTTCCTGCTGGACACCGATCTGCCCGAGAACGCGCCGCGCGATCGCGAGCTCTCGGCACGGTTGTACGGCGGCGATCGCGAGACCCGGCTGCAGCAGGAGATCGTGCTCGGCATCGGCGGCGTACGGGCGCTGCGCGCGCTCGGCTTCGCGCCCGCGCTCTATCACCTCAACGAGGGGCACGCGGCCTTCGTGGTGCTGCAGCGCATTCGCGACCTCTGCGATCAGGGCCAGACCTTCGAGGCGGCACTGGCCGACGTCCGCCGCACCACGGTGTTCACCACCCACACGCCGGTGCCCGCAGGCCACGACGCCTTCTCGTTCGGCATGGTCGAAACGCACCTGGCCGGGCTGTGGGGCGACCTCGGAGAGAACCGCGCGCGGTTCCTCGATCTCGGCTCGCACGACAACGGCGCCGGCCCGATGTTCAACATGACGGCGCTCGCGATGCGCACGGCCGCCTCGGTCAACGGCGTCAGCCAGATGCACGGCGAGGTCACCAGGCAGATGTGGCAGTCGTTGTGGCCGGGCACGCCGGTAAGCCGCGTGCCGGTGAAGTCGCTGACCAACGGCGTCCACGTGCCGACGTGGATGTCGGCCGAGATCGCGCGGCTGCTCGACCGGTACCTCGGCCCCGACTGGCCCGAGAACCACGACGACCCGGCCCTGGGCGACCGCGTGCTCGAGATTCCCGACGACGAACTGTGGGCAGCCCGCGTGGCGCTGCGCACGTTCCTCTTCCAGTTCGTGCGCGAGCGGGCGCGCCTGCGGTGGACGACCGAAGGCGGCGCCGCGGCGCGGGTCGTGGCGGCGGGCACGATGTTCGACCAGAACGCGCTGACCATCGGCTACGCCCGTCGCTTCACCGGCTACAAACGCCCCGAGCTGCTCTTCACCGATCCGCAGCGCCTCGCCGGCATCCTCAACAAGTGGGGCCGGCCGGTGCAGTTCGTGTTCGCCGGAAAGGCCCACCCCGCCGACGACATCGGCAAGCACCACCTGCAGCACATCTACCACCGCGCCCTGGATCCCATGTTCGGCGGGCGCATTGCCGTGGTGGACGACTACGACATGCACGTGGCCCACTTCCTGGTGCAGGGCTGCGACGTGTGGCTGAACAACCCGCGCAAGCCGCTCGAGGCCAGCGGCACCAGCGGCATGAAGGCGGCGATCAACGGCACGCCGCACCTGTCGATCGGC